>Ga0181535_10000404_pt1 | contig 65014 bp, 66 predicted proteins | sample PEATcosm2014_Bin_44_FD_119774 | JGI IMG/M metagenome (GOLD analysis project Ga0181535, IMG submission 119774) | Peatland microbial communities from MTU Mesocosm Facility, Houghton, MI, USA - PEATcosm2014_Bin17_30_metaG | ecosystem: Environmental > Terrestrial > Soil > Wetlands > Peat | place... | reverse complement strand
GGTTCCTGCACTTCCGGCGAAGTCAACGAAGTAACGCGGGGCTTGCGTTGGACCTGCTACTGATTGCGGCGGCGGTGCTGCTCGCCTGGCTCCTTACGAGGGGAAGGAGCCAGACGGGCAGCGCTGCATCAGGAGCGGCCAGCACTGGGGCGGGGAGCGGCAACGATGCTCTTGACTCCATCTCTCAAGCAATGGCGCAGTTCGAGGGATTCTTTATTTCCGGCTCGGTATCCCAGAGGAATAACAACCCTGGAGACATCAAGGCCGGTGGAACCTTTGCCAGCTACGCCGATTCCGGCGACGGATGGGACGCCCTCAACGGTTGGATTACCGGTCATGCCGCAACCAATCCCGATTGGGACTTCTACGACATGACCGACTACTATCTGCGCGGCTCCACGACGGCTCCAAGCGTGGATGCGCAAGGCAACTCGGACGCCTACGCCGAATACATCGCGGGCCAGTTGGGCGTGAGTCCAACCACACCGGTTAGCAGCGTTCTTTGGGGGTAGCATGGGGCTTACGAATCAGCAGCAGTACGCGGAATATCTCTTGGGGCCAATGCCAGCGAACGGCGGCGATTCGACCGCGCCTTCCCTTCCCTCTTCAGGATCAAACACAGCGACGGCACCAATAGCAGGCGCGGGGGCGGGAGGATCGCAGTCCGCCCCCGCATCGGGCGGTGTGCTGTTCTCGTTCCTTGTCAAGCTGGCAGCGCCTAACACGCCTCAGCCGTGCATCGGGTATCGCGTGCCTCCCGGCGCGGGGGTCACGCTGCGAGCCAACAACGGGACGACTGTGGGCAACTCGGCGGTGATCTTTGCGGCGAACTATCCCAGCGCGTTTGTGGCGGGGCAGGGCGTTCCGCTGGCACCGCTCGATACGATTGCCTACCCCTGCGACAATCTGGCGAATCTTTGGTTTTACGGCGCTTTGAATGATGGCGTCGTGGTCACCGTAACGAAGAGTTTATAAGGGAGGATTTATGTCGCTTTTGAGCAAGCTGGAACGGCTCATCGGGCTGGAAAAGAAACGCAGGCGCAAGCCTCGCAGGAAAACGGAACGCAGGCGGCGCAAGGCCAATGGGGAGTTCAAAAAGCGCTAGAACTCAGTGATCGTGATGGTCACGCTGTTTCCCTTGGGCGTGGTGAATACGGGCATTCGGCGAGTATCGGCAATGAAGATATCAGCTGGATCGCCCTCACAGAAGAACTCCACGGTGTAATCGCTATGGCATCGGCCAGTCATAACCCGGAGCGGGTATTCGGAGCGAATCTCAACCTTGCGGAAGATGCGATTCGGGACGTTAAACGCTTGACCGGGCATGAGCGAAAACGTGTGGGATTTCATCTGCGGTTCATGCGGCGCGGCGATTTCAGGGCTAGGGGCCGGAATAGCCGCTACGGGCTCGGATTGCGGGATCGCGCGGACCGGTCCGGGGCGGAATTCCATCACGCGCAGCGCCAGCAGAGCGATCACGATGGCTCCGGCAGCAAGCAGGAGCCGACTCGTGCGGCGTCTCGGCGCTCTTTGCGGAAAGTAATCGTCGTCGGTGATTACAGTTGTGCGGCGTCTAGTCATGCGCGGGATTGTAGCACCGGGGGTGCCGCATGGTAAGTGATCTGGAAAAGATCATCGGCGCGGCGGTCGTTTGCGTTCTGGCATATCTCGGCTTCGAGGCGTTCAAGAGTTACCGGCAGGGGGAGAGCGACGGCACCGGTTTTATAAAAGGCGTGAGCGACTGGGCGAATGGAATTGCTGACAACTTCAGCAATGCGCGCAACTATGTGAGCGGCAGTCCAGCGGAGAACGCGTTCAATAACGATCCCGCGCCGTGGAACCTGTACGTTGCACCGGAAGTGAACACGGGTCTCGGTCCGGACGGCAATCCGGTTGCGTGGGCTGATTATTTTGGAACGCCGCAAGAGATACAGGCGGCGCAAGGCTCGATTTCTTCGAACGTGCTGGACAGCGGAGCGAATTGGATGTGGCAGCAACTGTTCGGACCGAGTAATACGAGCCAAATGGCGGGCATGGTTCCTGCGGGCTATCCGGATTATCCGGTGAACCCGAGCGGTTGGGGAGGGTAAGCGATGGAAATCTTGAAGTGGGTTGGCCTGGCGGCAGTGGCGTTTCTCGTTCTCTCCTGGCTGCGGGCCCGTGGATCTGTGAGCGTTCTTCCCGGCGCGCCGTTGGGCATGAATGGCCAGCCTCCTGCGGGCTTCTGGGGCGGCTATAACTTTGGCGGCGGCTATCCGCCCATGTATCCGCCCTACAAAATGGCGACTCCCATTTCGGCGAGCTACGACGCCGGGGACAACAGCTTTTCGTTTAACTACGGTTCCTAGCGGGGGCGCGCATGGCAACGGCTAAAAAAAATTCGGAGATGTGGATCAACGTCCTGATTGGCGGCGGCGTGCTGGCGGTGCTCTACATCGGTTATAAATGGCTCTCTGCTCCGCGCACCATCTCTGCAGCGGGCAACGGCGGGTACGGCGGCGGCTATGGCGGCTATGGTGTACAGCCCGCTCCGTTCGTGCCGCAACAGCAAAGCTCCAATCCGCTGGCAAATCTCTTGAACTCGCTTTTCGGCAAGGGCCAGCAAGGAAACACTCCATCTGCAGCCTACGGATCGATCCCACCGCTGTCGTCAGCGGGCAGCAGCGTGCTTTGGTCTTCTCCCTTTGGCTCGGCCGTGCAGCAAAGTGAGTTGGACGCGTGGAGCAACCTGACGGACAACGGAGCGGACTATTCCGTTACGGGGGACACTACCGACCTCAGTGGCCTGATGATCGGCGGCGGCGACCAGCCAAATAATCTGCAGCTCGATCTTTCGAGTATCGCGACCGATACCCAGTACGACCAGGGCCAAAGCATGATCGATGCGATGGGCGGCACGAACGACACGGGCAGCTATCAGATACCGGAGATGGACGACACGACCTATCCGGGCATGGATAGCGACCCCACAGAAGTCACGGACAGCATGGGCGGGACTTACTACGATGACGGGATGGACGGCGGTTCGCTCGATCAATTTTAAGAGGGGGGAGTCATGGAAGAGCTGATGAAGATTTTCGGGCGGCTGGCGTTTGTCCTGCTCGCGGTTTGGGTTGTGCTGGCGGGGCTGGGCATGACGACTATGCCGGGGACGAAGAAACAGCGGGTGCAGACCGGCGCGCGTAAACGGGGCAAGGGCGCGATGTGGGCTCAGGCTGTGGCGTCCGCCCCCGGCGCGGAAGACAATCTCTCCTTCCCTGCCGCGTACGTGATGTAGGGGAGCTTCCGTGCTGAGTCCTGACGCAATCGCGGCGGTATGCATCTTTCTCGCGACCCAAACAGGGGCGCTGATTTTCTTTGCGGGCGTGGTGTCCTGGACACTGCGCAACCATGACAAGCGGCTGGATAAAAACGAGGCGCGGTGTGAAGGCTGTCTCCGCGTCGTAACGCAGTTGGCAACCAAGGAAGGAATCGAACTGTGAATACCTTCGAGAAAATCTTTGTAGAAGTCGGCAAGGGCATCAAATGGCCCTTCAAGCATGGCGCGGAACTAATCTCCTTGTTGGAAACTGAAATGAAGGACGAACCCGAAGCGAAGATCGCCGTTTGCGGGCTCATCAAGGAAATCTCAGCGGTAACGGCTGATGGTGCCTTGGCTGCATCGGCCAAGGGTCTTGATGTGTCAGAGGACATCGCGACCCTGACGGCTGCGCGGGCGCTCTATTCCTACGTGGTCAACACGTTCCTGCCCGCAGTCGAATCGATCTGGAAGGACGTAGCTCAGGACCTCAGCGTGGGCAGCTCCCCGGCGCCGGCCGCGCCCGCTCCCACCTCCGCGTCCGTCCCTGAGTAGTTTCATCCACCTAACCAACGGGCGGGGGCTTCGGCCTCCGCTCCTTTCTCGTGCGGGGCGTCATGGCCGATACAACTACAACCGATTCCACTGCACTTCCAGTACCGAATACTGCCTCGTGGGCATCGACGGCGGCGGATTATGCGAACGAAGTCAAGCAAGAGGGGGTAATCGACGTGAAGGCGCGAAGCATCATGATCTTGGGCGCTCTGCTGGTATGCGCCATGGCGTTCGGGCAGACAGACAATACATTTTACGTGAAGGAATTTCCAGGGCAGAACGTGGGGTCCAAAGTCTCGGCCGCGATGACGCAATGCAACCCTAATGCTGCAGTGCCTTGCATCCTCGTGCTCGACCCTTCCTTGGCGACATGGCCTCAGGGGACCATGCCCGCGCTCTGCGCTCAGTGCTCGCTTTTGGATTATCGGGCGGGCGTTCCCTCGACCGGGGGCGGGAGCGGGATCACGGACGGAAGCAATTATTCGACGTTGGCGGCTGCATGCGCGGCCGCTGCATCTGCGGGCTTGCCGTTGAATGTCACGAAAGTATGGACTAACGTTCCGACGATCAATTGCTCTGCGCCCATGATCTTCAGCGGTGGGACAATTCAGCCGGCGAGCGGCGCGTTTATAACTACGGGTCCAATCAGCGCTCCGCTAGTTGAAATTTTCGATGTGTCCAACGGTGGAGGAGTCGTCGTCGGTAAGCAAAATGCCGGTGTGTATCCGCAGTGGTTTGGCGGCCAAACCGGCAATGATTTGTTCGATAATTCGGCGGCGCTGGCAGCGGCCCAAAGCGCGGCGATACCTAACGGCCTTCCTGTTCTCATCACGGGTCGCACGTGGCTAAACAATGGTCTTTTTCCCCTCTCCAACACGACATGGGCGGGGACTGGTCCGGGGGCGGAGATAGTCGCGGGTCCTAGTACGTCCCCAAGTTCGGTCGTCTCCTTTTGTGGTGTTTATATTGAATCCCCTTCCACCAATCCATGTCAGGCAAACTTCGTCACGTCCTCTTATATCCATGGGATCAACCCCGCTTTGCGCGGGTCCACAACTTTAACGGCTAATCCCTCGGGTGGCTTCTCCAACGTTGTCCCGTTTCTCACGTGGATTTTGCTTGTGGAAGGCAATGCGCCTAAGTGGAACACGTATGTTTCCTATCATCAGGTGACGGCGGTCAACGGGGACACGATCACGCTGGACCGGCCCACTGAATTTGATTTTACGGGCGCAACCGGGGCGAGCAATTTCGGCGCAATTCTGATCAGTCCCGCATCAAACATCACGTTTAGGGACCTCCGGATCACTCAGGCGAACAAATCGGCCTATGCGTTCGGGTCGGGCCTCGCCGTGCACATACTCATGCAGCGGTGCACCTTCAAGAGCGAGTCGGCGACTTATCCCATAGCCTATGCATACGCCAATGATTCGTACGATTTTCGTTTGCTCAACACGATTTGGCTTTCTGGCATGTTCGGGGGATGGGATAGAGGTTCGTGGGGCGTCGAAGATGGCTCCGTCGCAATGAATATCGGAGCCGAGTCACACGAGGAGGGTGAAGGCTCGAATCATCTTGTGGTGCGGAATGGCTTTTATGCGAATCAGAGTGGGACGAACGCTCTTTTCGCAGGGCCGGGCTTCTACTGGGATATCGATTCAAACCACATCGTCTCAGCGCTCAACCAAACGCCTATCTCAGTTGAGGGCGTGGGCGACCGAGTCACGCGGAATACCATCATCGGAAGTTATGGCGGAATAGCCTTCGGGACTACCGTCTTCAATTCGGACTTACTGCGGCCGCATGACGATATTGTGGCTGAAAATTATGTTGAATCGCGACTCTCTCAACCGTGCTTGTATCCGCCTTATAACAATCTCGAATATGACGTGACCATCGTAAACAATGTGTTCAACTGCCCTAATCCTGTGAGTTGGAACGGAGGCACGGGGGCTGCGGATACGAACACTCTGACGTACTTCGGAAACAAGGAAATAGCACAAGCGGGCGTGACTCCCACGGCGGGCATTGCCGGCTACACGGCGTCGGGGGCCGCATCGGGCGGCGTGCTGAATAGCGGCGAGCTAACCTCAATTCCCATTCTGGGCGGCTTTTTGAAAACCATGTATGCTTTCCCCGTCGCTGCGAGTCATCAGACGTTCAACGCCGGGGACGTGGTGATCGCTTCGCCCTATACTTCGAACGCTGCCACTACCTTCGCTCAGGTGTACACGGCTCCGGGGACATATGGCACGCTCACAGGCGTCACGGGGTCTACGATTTCAGGCTCCAATATCCTGACGATCACGGCGGGCGCTGCGAGCGTGATTGGGCAGCGGTATTACACCGTCGCGGGCGTGAGCGGAACGAAGCGTTTGGTCTTCCAGCTGAACGCGAACCAATGGCAGATGGATACGGCGGCGAACGCCACCGTGACGGCGGCGGCCGTGGGCTATGCGAATCCCACTTATTCCACCATTCCATTGGGGGCCTCGCTCACAGCGGGGGTCGGCTGTGCGAGCGGGACGACGGGTTATGCTGATTGTCAGGAGTCGATTGTCGGCGGGATCAAGACGGTGTCGGTTCAGATCCAAGGCGGCTACACGGAAACCGGCGCTGCACAGACCTGGAACTATCCCACCGCGTTTTACTATACCCCCGCGATGACCATCTCGGGGGGGAGCTGTGGGACTTATAATCCATCAACTACGGCAAGCGCCTTCACTTTTCCAGCCAATGCGGCAATGACCGCGGAAAACTGCCAAATCGTTTTGATGGGTCAATAGGGGGCAAGATGCTTGGAGTTAGCAGCATAATGAAGCTCGCGCGCGGCGAGGCAAGCGCTGAGGACGTGGGTGAAGTTCTGAAGGCTATGGGGATCGAATTGCAGATGGTCCCCGTTCTCCCTGAAGACTTCGCCTCTGCCTTTCAGCTTGCGGCGCGTGCATCGCAGGATTCGGACGCAAAGCTCTTGTCTCTGGCAGGTAAAATGAAGACGGGTGAACGGCTTGTGGCGTTGCTTGTGTTGGTTCCCGCTGCCCCGGTTGTCACACACCCATGTGTTGACCGTCACATTCTGGCGGGTTAGGCTCTTTTAGATTCATTTGCGTTACTTTTTATAAGGCTGCGCGTGGTCTCTTAAGTAGGGCTGTCAGGTAAACGATACTATACGTTATCGGACATAGTGAGTATAGATATGAACCCTAAAGACTTGGCTCGCATAGGATCTCTTGCGACGTACCGGGCGTGGGATATCTGCGCGCTTCAGGGTGAGGATCTATCTGGCGGTGCGAGTGCTAATTCCTGATGCCGGCAAGTAGTGCTTCAACTTCTGACTTCTCTTCTGCTGTCAACGGCAAAAGCGGGAGACGGGCGCGGCCGCCGAAGTAGCCATTGAAGTCACAGGCGTGCTTGACGCCACTGATTCCCAACTCTCCGGTGATACGCTGGGCCGGCTTGGTAATTCGCTGCACCTTCTCCTCTGCCAGCTTCAGATCGTGGTCCTTCCAGGCCAAATAGACTTCCTGGCAGGCTTGAGGCGCACAAGCGGCAAATCCCAGAACGGCTCCGGCTGCACCGGACTCAAGGGCTTCGAGCAGTGTGGGCGCCGCACCGGTGAGCACCTGAAAGCCAACTTCCCTGGTGCGGGTTTTCAGCGGTGCGGCAGGCGGAGCCGTTGCAAGAGCAACACCGCCGGCAAGTTTGCCGGCCGAGACAAACGTAGGCCCCTCGCCTTCCGACGCGACCGGCTTTAGCATCCGGGCCGTAACTGCTTCAAAGACTGGTGTAACGGTCGCTGAACGGCGCGGCGCACTGCGGGTGGATGCGACGAGGGCGCGAATGCGCTCGATGCTGCCGCTGGAGTCCTTGATGCCGATAATGTTCGGATGCTGTGCCAATTCAGCCACGATCTCGATGGGGATGTTGTAGGGCACGCACTGCGGAATGTTGTAGAGCAGGACGGGTAGCGGCGAACGGTCAGCAACGCTGCGGAAATGCGTGAGCACTGCCGCGGAAGACATCTGCCGTGCGTAATAAGTGGGTGTACGCACCAGCACTGCATCGTATAGATGGCGGGCTGCCGTCTCGGCAAGTTCAACGGTGGACCGGACGCTTTCGCGCCCTACCCCGGCAATCAAGACCTTCTCGGGAGTCGCAGCCTGCGCGGCAATGCGCAAGACATCGCGCGATTCTTGGTCACTGAGCGCGACCGCTTCGCCAGTAGAGCCCAACACTACCATGCCTGAAAGCAGGCTGCGGGAGTAGCGGGCAATGTTGGCTTCGATCTTGCGAAAGTAAATCCGCTCATCCGAATAAAAGGGCGTGGTGACGGCAGCAAAAACACCTTCAATCAACATGACCTTATTGTAGAACCCCGGAAAATATCGATGGGGGTAGGCGGCGCGTGAATCAGGCGCTGGCCACGGTGGCGGCGTGCAACTGCTGGAGGGCGTAAACCGTGGTGTGCTGCAATTGCATGGCGGCGATTCCCTCCGCGGCTGCCTGCGCGGCCGCAATTGTCGTGATGGTTGGAACTCGGGCCAGCACTGCGGCCCGGCGAATGGCTTTTTCGTCGAAGAACGTGTCCTGCCCGCGGGGAGTGTTGATGATCAACTGGATGCGGTCGCCCTTGATCAGATCCACTACGTTGGGGCGGCCCTCCTTGACCTTGAAGACCCGCTCCACGGCAAGACCGGCTTTCTCAAGCACGTTGGCGGTACCCTCGGTGGCGACAATGCGGAAACCCAGGTGAACATAGCGCCGCGCCAAATCGATGGCCGCCGGTTTGTCATGGTCATTGACACTGAAGAAGACCGTGCCCACGGTAGGAAGCACCTGTCCTGCGGAAAGTTGGGCCTTGGCAAATGCCTCGCCAAAGGTGGCCGCCACGCCCATCACTTCGCCGGTGGATTTCATTTCGGGGCTCAGTACCGTGTCCACCCCGGCGAACTTTGACCACGGGAAGACGGGCGATTTTACGTAGTAGTGCGTGCCGGTTTCGAGGTCGTTTCCCGATGCAAGCTGGTCGGGCAGCAGCTCGCGCAGCGTGCGGCCGGTCATCAATCGCGCGGCCATCTTGGCGAGCGGAATGCCGGTGGCCTTGGACACGTACGGGACGGTGCGTGAGGCACGTGGATTTACTTCAATCACGTAGACGTGGTCCCGGTCTTCCGCATCGCGCTGAATGGCGAACTGCAAATTGACCAGTCCTATCACCTTAAGTGCGAGAGCAAGTTTGCGAGTGTAGGTGCGCAGAACTTCAAGCGTCTCTTCGCGAATGCCCACGGCGGGCAGCACACAGGAGGAGTCGCCGGAGTGGATGCCGGCCTCTTCAATGTGCTGCATGATGCCGGCGATGAGCACGTCTTTGGAATCGCAGAGCGCATCGACGTCAACCTCGATCGCGTTCTCAAGGAAGTGGTCGACCAGCACCGGCCGTTCCTGCGAGTACTCCACCGCCTCGCGCATGTAGCGGGCTACGGCCTCGGCGTCGTACGCGATGACCATTGCGCGCCCGCCCAGCACATAGCTGGGACGAACCAACACCGGGTATCCAATGCGCTCGCCCACGGCGAGAGCTTCGTCTACGCTGGTGGCCGTGCCGCCCGCAGGCTGCGGAATCTGGAGCTCTTCCAGCAGCTTGCCGAAGCGCTTGCGGTCCTCCGCCAGGTCGATCGATTCCGGCGAAGTACCGATAATGGGCACGCCCGCTGCGCGCAGCCGCTGAGAGAGATTGAGCGGAGTCTGTCCGCCGAACTGGACGATCATGCCAATTTGTGCACCCGATTGCGCTTCGTGGTTGTAGATTGCCAGCACGTCTTCAAGCACGAGCGGCTCGAAGTACAGACGATCGCTGGTGTCGTAGTCGGTGGAGACGGTCTCTGGATTGCAGTTGACCATGATGGTCTCGTAGCCGTCGTCCTTGAGTGCGAAGGCTGCGTGGCAGCAGCAGTAGTCGAACTCGATGCCCTGGCCAATGCGGTTCGGTCCCGAGCCGAGAATGATGATCTTTGGTTTCTGAGTCGGCGGCGCTTCGTCCTCTTCGTCGTAGGTCGAGTAGAGGTAAGGCGTCATGGACTCGAACTCAGCGGCGCATGTATCCACCAGCTTGAAAACCGGGCGGATGCCTTTCGCTTCGCGCAGTTCCCTCACCTGTTTTGTGCCGGCGTGACCTTCGAGCTTCCACTCGGTTGCGATCCGCTCATCGCTCAGCCCGAGGCGCTTGAGATGGCGCAACTCTTCGGTGCTGATTGCGTCCGGCGTGGTTTGCGCAATCGTGTTCTGAGCCAGCGTCACTTCGCGGATCTGGTGAAGGAACCAGGGATCCATGCCTGTGAGACGCGCGACTTCGCGCACGCTCATGCCGCGCTCGAAGGCAAAACGGATGTAGCCCAGCCTCTCTGGACGCGGCGTCACAAGCATCTGTGTGAGGCGGCGCGGCTCCAGAATCTCAGCACCGGTTTTCTTGCCGGTTTCGAGAGCGCGCCAGGCCTTCATCAGCGATTCTTTGAAGGTGCGGCCGATGGCCATCACTTCGCCTACTGACTTCATCTGCGGGCCCAGCGTATCGTCGGCGCCGGGAAATTTTTCAAACTGCCACTTGGGAATCTTTACGACCACGTAGTCGATTGTGGGTTCAAAGCAGGCCGGAGTTTTGCGCGTGATGTCGTTGGGAATTTCATCGAGCGTGTAGCCCACGGCCAACTTGGCGGCAATCTTCGCGATGGGAAAGCCGGTAGCCTTTGACGCCAGAGCCGATGAGCGCGAGACACGGGGATTCATTTCGATCACCGTCATGCGGCCGTTGGCAGGATTCACGGCAAACTGCACGTTGGAACCGCCCGTCTCGACGCCGATTTCGCGCATTACGGCTATGGCCGCATCGCGCATCTTCTGGTACTCGCGGTCGGTAAGCGTCTGCGCCGGCGCCACGGTGATGGAGTCGCCGGTATGCACGCCCATGGGGTCGAAGTTCTCAATGGAGCAGATGATGATGACGTTGTCTGCCAGATCGCGCATCACCTCCAGCTCGTACTCTTTCCAACCCAGCACGCTCTCTTCAATAAGGCACTCGTGCACCGGCGAGAGATCGAGACCGCGGGCAAGAATCTCAAGCAACTCTTCGCGGTTGTAGGCGATGCCGCCGCCGGTTCCACCAAGAGTGAAGCTGGGGCGAATAAGCACGGGGAAGCCAAGCTTGCCGGCAAAGTCCAGCCCGTCGCGCAGGTTGTTCACCAAGGCCGACTTTGAAACGTCGAGGCCGATGCGAATCATCGCATCCTTGAAGAGCAGGCGGTCCTCGGCCTTCTTGATGGCTTCAAGCTTGGCGCCGATCAGCTCAACGTTGTAGCGTTCGAGGATGCCGGTGTCGGCCAGATCGACAGCAAGATTGAGGGCCGTTTGCCCGCCCACGGTGGGCAACAGCGCAAATTTCCCAGACCCCGGCGTGAGCATTTCCGCCTCAATGCGGATGATCTCTTCGACGTACTCGCGGGTGAGCGGCTCAATATACGTGCGGTCCGCCAGGTCAGGATCGGTCATGATGGTGGCGGGGTTTGAATTCACCAGCACCACCTCGTAGCCCTCCTGCTTGAGAGCTTTGCAGGCCTGTGTGCCGGAGTAGTCGAACTCCGCCGACTGCCCGATCACGATCGGCCCCGAACCGATCACCAGTATCTTTTGAATGTCATTTCTGCGTGGCATTGGCTAGTTTGAAGCTCCTGGAATTGCCATGGCTCGCGCTTTGAGCGAGGTGAAGAGATTCTCAAAACTCAATTCCGCCGACGGTTCTCGATAACTTCCATCTTCCTCCGAACCCTGACTGGAAAGCAGTAATGCCGCACTGTCGTACAACCTTTCCCTCACGAGCTTTGTCATGAGAATCTCGTAACGCTTGGCATACGAGGCCTCACGAAACTCGGGGAACACAGGAAAGTGGGGTTCATTGACCGCAACGGGGCTCAATGATCGCGCAACCTCTTCAAGTACCATCACATATCCCAGCCATGGGCGTTGCGAAATGGCAAAAGCACCTTCTCGGTATGCAGTCCAGATATCAGTTGCGCTTCCCAATGACTCTTCAGTTCTGTTATTGAAGTTATTTCCAAATGATCCCACCTGCGATTTGAACTCCATGGTGGCAACTAACTGACCCTCTACGACGACCAGCAAATCCCATTTCTTTTCCGCTCGGAACCAACCTGGGAGCTCGACGGATTGATTGCAGAAGATGTTGGATTTATCAATTCCACAATCAATAAGAAAATCCCGAACCAACTCGACGAACCCATCAAGCTGTTTTCCACCAGTAACGGCTGTGCGGTTTCCGGAGTCGCGTGAACCGGACTTTGTTCCTTGGCGTTTGGCTTGCTTACCGCGCGTCCCCCAAAACTGCTTGACTGCAGAGCGAAGTCGCTCTTCCCAATAGGGCTGCAAGCTCACGGCTCCTCCAGTTGCGTCACTTCCGGTTGCCAGAAGAGCCCGCGGGTCTCCCGGTAAAAGCGTGAAACGGACATGTGATGGTATTTTCTGCTGATTTCATAGCCGACACTGTGCCGTCCAGTTCGGGCCGCAGCAATCGCATTGGTTCCCGACCCAGAGAACGGATCGACGACCACATCGCCAGCGAAGCTGAACATCCGTATCAGCCGCTCAGCCAACTCGACTGGGTAAGGCGCAGGATGATCTTTTGTTGAGGCTCCTGTGAGGCCGGTCCATATCTGCTGAAACCAGCTTTGGTAGTTCTCTGCGCTGATAACTGAGAGCAGGCGTTTAGCGGCAGTGGGCTTGCGGTAGCCCCCTGGCTTACGGAACATCAAGATGAACTCGACGTCATTCTTGATAACAGAGTTCGGTTCATATGGCTTGCCGAGAAATCCGCCCCCACCCGACACCTCATATACGGCATTTGCAATCTTGTGCCAAATGATCGGCGCCAGGTTGTCGAAGCCAATCTTGCGGCAAATCTCTTGGATTGAGGCATGGAGAGGCACCACCGTGTGCCTTCCGTCGTTCTGCCGTCTCGACAGACACACGTCGCCTACAACGCAAATCAGCCGCCCACCAGGAACCAGCAAGTCAAAACAACGCTGCCACACGCGGCTCAATTCCGCGAGAAACTCGTCGTATCCCTTAACATGACCTAGCTGCCCATCGGCTTCGTCGTATTTCTTCAGCGTCCAGTAGGGAGGTGAGGTCAAAACCAGGTGCGCACTCTCAGGGAGGAGGGAGCGCATCTCTCGGGCATCTCCGCGCACCAGATAGTGGCTGGTAGGAATCTGGAGCAGCGACTGTTCGAGCAATGTTATTGCGGCAGAATCGCGCGCCAATCGGGGAATTTCGGTCTGTTCAAGCGACTCATACTTGAGCGTTTTCGGCAGAAAGGATGAGAGATCCAATTCCGGGATAACGATCACTCCCGGCTCCGGCTCTTCCCTTCTGGCAGCAAGTCCGCTCATGATCTCCACTCCTCCATCATCCGCCTGAAGTCGCGGAACAGGTAGTGCGAATCGTGGGGGCCGGGCGCGGCTTCGGGGTGGTATTGCACACTGAATAGCGGCAGAGTTTTGTGGCGCAGGCCCTCAAGCGTCTGGTCGTTCAGGTCGACGTGGGTCAGTTCTACCTCGTTGGCATTGATCGAATCGGGATCGACGGCGAAGTTGTGGTTGTGCGCCGTGATCTCTACCTTGCCGGTGAGATTGTTCCGCACCGGGTGGTTGCCGCCGTGATGACCAAACTTCAACTTGTAGGTGCGTCCGCCTAACGCCAGGCCGCAAAGTTGGTGCCCTAAGCAAATTCCGAATACCGGCACACGGCCCATCATGTGGCGAATTGCCTGCACGGCGTACTCGACGGGCTCGGGGTCGCCGGGGCCATTGGAAAGGAAGACGCCATCGGGTTTGAGGGCAAGCACATCTTCGCCGCTGGTCTCCGCTGGGACCACGGTCACGCGGCAGCCTTCACGGGTGAGCATTCTCAGAATGTTCTGCTTGATGCCGAAGTCGTACGCAACAACGTGGAGCTCACGCTCCCCCGCATTTTGGATTAGAGCCTTGGCCAGTAGAGGGTCGCCAGACTGGTTTCGGCTGTCAGCAGAATCAAAGTGGTAAATAGTCTTGGTCGATACGACGCGGGCCAGGTCGGTGCCGTCCATCTTGCGGATGCTGCGCGCCTTTTGGACCAGCATGTCGGAATCTGAGACGACAGTCGAAATTACGCCGCGCATCACGCCGTGGGTGCGCAGATGACGAACCAGCGCGCGGGTGTCAATCTCGGCCAAAACGGGCACTGCGTAGCGCTCCATGTACTCGTCGGTGACCTGTTCGGAGCGCCAGTTGGAACTGATGGGCGAGAACTCACGGACGATCAGGCCCTCAATATAAGGCCTGGCCGACTCATTGTCTGCCTGGTTGGTTCCGTAGTTGCCTATCTGAGGGTTGGTGAGAACGACAATTTGCCCGGCGTAGGAGGGATCGGTGGCAATTTCCTGATAACCGGTAAGGGATGTATTAAAAACAACTTCACCCTGGCATTCGCCAGGTGCGCCATAGCCATGGCCGCGGAAGATGCGCCCGTCTTCGAGCGCCAGAATTGCCTGCATCGCCTCTCCGGGGAGTAGATTCAATCGATTTTAGCAGGTTTGGCCGTGGAAAAGACGGATGCACCTGCGAGGCGGTCAGCGCACTACACCAGCGTCGTGTGCCGGCCAATAGACAAAGACCGCTTTGCCGTAAATGAGCGAGCGGTCAACGGGGCCAAATTCGCGGCTGTCTGAGGAGATGGAGCGATGGTCGCCCATCATGAAATAGGTGTCTTCGGGTACAAGCATCTCGGCCATTGAACGGGTGTCGCGGAAAGCGTCGGGAACATAGTCCTCGCTCAGCGGTTCACCATTGAGCCACACCCGGCCACGATCAATCCGCAGCCGGTCGCCGGAGACCGCAATCACACGCTTGATGTAGCTCTTTTCAGGGTCGCGGGGGTAATGAAATACCACCACGTCGCCCCGGTGGATGGACGCAATTTCATAGACAAACTTGTTGATGAAGAGGCGGTCGTGATCCTCAAGCCGGGGCAACATGCTGGTGCCCTCTACCCGGACAGGCTGGTAAAGAAAAGTAATAATCAGCACCGACACGGCAGCGGAGACGAGGAGATCACGCAACCACAACCACACTCCACCGCTCTTCCCGGTCTTCAGGGACGGAACGGGCGCTGGAAGGACCGGAACAACCGCGCTAATCTGCGAAGACTCATCTATCAGGGGTGCGTCTGGAGGTGTTTGCATCTCTACTTCAGATTATTGACGCATTCGGGACTACTGGCAACCCAAGCCCTCGGGCGGACACAGTACCCGCGCGCGATCGGGCTTCTCCATCGGCCGGGGTTGGTTCGCAGCGGGCACCATAGCCGGAGCCGTACCGGGAAGGGAGACTCCGGTAAGGTTATCATCCTCAAGGATCAAGGGGCGCTGCAGCACCATCTCCACCTGGGTTCCGCTGGCGATGTCGACATCCGCGCCGCGCGTAAACAGCGATACCAGACCCGCCGCGGCCAGCCCTGCACCGACTCCGGCAATTCCACCGGCAAGCGGATGTCCGCTGCCAAGACCGCCGATGGAGCCGATCGTACCCCCGGTCGGAATTGCTATCTCTGCCGTCTTGCCCGCGTTACGTCCCTTGTCGCCTGACTGCTCGATGGTTCCTTCGCCATCGTCTTTCACTGACTGCTTGCTCGCGCCGGGAAGACTGTTCACCATGCCCGGGATTTCTACCACCGACCCGTTGGGAAAGATGATGGACGTAAAGTGCATATCGAGCTGTGCCCTTCCCTTGACCCGACCAGCTCGGGCAACGCGATCCACCATGCCCTGGACATAGACACCTGCGGGGATCATCACTCGGTTTCCAACCACCACGGGAAAGGTAGAGGCCAGGTAGACGCCATCGCCGGGCTTGGCGCTCTTGGTGTTGATGGGGCTGCGCAATTGGAGAAGCACCTTGGTGCCCGCGGGTACGGTATAAGCCTTCTTCGGAGGGATGGGAGCCTGTGCATCGGAGGCGGGCGCAGCGGGTGGCACGGCGACGGGAGGCGCCGATGCCGCAGCAGTCTGTCCCGGCGCGGAGTCCGGCGCAGCAGCCTGTGCGGGCGAGCACTGGCCCGATGCGGCCAACAGGCTGAGCCCTACCGCCATGAGCAACTCTCTCCCCACACGACACATACTTTCCTCCGCGATTGCCTGATGAAAGATAGACGGAAGCCGTGCGTCCAAGGATAGCTTGAGTTCGGGCACAAGATGAACAAATTCCATATTCTGCCACGTATTGCGGCGATTCGAGTTAGGATGCAACACAATCATGAATACCGATGCCATCTCTTCCGGTGCTGTTCCTTCCGATGCGCAACAGCGGTTTGCCCAGGCCTATCAGGTGCTGAAGGATGCGATTGCCGCCCATGCTTTTCCCGGCTGCGCCTTCGGGGTACTTGCGGGCGGCGAGGTGGTGCTTGAGGATGCGCTGGGTCACTTCACCTATGAAGAAGGCGCGCCAGCCGTTGCCGCGCAAACTGTGTACGACTTGGCCAGCCTCACCAAGGTGGTTGCCACCACGGCCGCAGCTATGCTGCTCTGGGAGCGAGGGTTGCTCGATCTTGATCTGCCGCTGGGCGAGTTGCTGCCGGGATTCGTGGTGGGGCGGAAGGCAGGCGACCTTGCGCGGAATGTCACGCTTCGTCATTTGCTGGCACACAACTCGGGCCTGCCCGGCTATGTGGAGTTCTTCCGCACCGTTGCAACTCCCGCGGCGCTGTTTCGTGCCTGCCTTGACCTGCAGCTCGAATCCGAGCCTGGAAGCCGGGCCGAATACTCCGATCCGGGTTTCATCCTGCTGGGTAAGGCGTTGGAAATTGTGATGCACGAACATCTTGCAACCTGGACCCGAAAGCAAATCTTCAAGCCGCTCGGATTGATCTCAACTATGTTCTCGCCGCCAGTCAGTTCCAGGCCGCTGATTCCGCCCACGGAGGAAGACACCACCCTGCGCCATCGGCGCATCCAGGGCGAGGTGCAGGACGAGAATGCGTGGCTATTGCATGGAGCAGCGGGACATGCAGGACTGTTCTCAAACGTGCCGGATTTGCTGCGCTTTGCGAAGGAGATTCTCGCGGCTGCGGATCCCGCGACAAGTGCGCAGAAGCCGCTACTATTTCAAGCTGCAACGATCGAGCACTTTGCGCAACGACAGGGACCGGAGGGCAGTTCGCGCGCGCTGGGCTGGGATACGCCGTCTGCCAACTCCTCAGCGGGGTCACTTTTTTCGCCGCATTCCATTGGCCATCTAGGCTTTAGCGGCTGTTCGCTGTGGATCGATCTGGATGCTTCAGTCGCGGTGGCTCTGCTGACCAATCGCACCTGGCCGGATCGGCAAAGCCAGTTGATTCGCGAGGTGCGGCCGGCCTTTCATAATGCCATTCGAAGCGTCGTAGTGGCCTCGTGAGAAGTCACCAAAGTACGCATCCGTCCATCGAGAATTCTGATTGTACTTGCCCATTTTACGGATACAATTAATTCTGGGGACAGACTCGATGCTTACCAGCACGACGACGCAGGAAATGGCCGCGGACCAGGCAAAAGAGGATGTAAGGAAAGACCCATCCTCCTTATTGCAAGAACTTACGACCGAGAGCCAGAACGACGCATCTCAAGGATTCGACACAAAGTCCGCATTGGAAATAGCTCGCATCATCAATCACGAAGATGCGAAGGTTTCGGCAGCAGTCAAGAAGGCTATTCCTGAGATTGCCGAGGTGATTGACCAGGTTGCGCGCAGCCTGCGGGATGGTGGCCGGTTGATCTATGTCGGCGCTGGCTCCAGCGGGCGCATCGCGGCGTTGGATGCCTCGGAATGCCCCCCCACCTACTCGAGTTCGCCTGGACAGGTGCAGTACATCATGGCAGGCGGTCCGAAGGCCTTGGCCTCAGCCGTCGAGGTGAACGAAGACTCTGAAGAGTTGGGCCAGCGCGACATCGCTCGCCGCCGCCCCACACGCAAAGACGTGGTGTTGGGAATCTCGGCATCAGGCCGCACTCCATACGTGGTAGCCGCTGTGGCCTATGCGCGTGCACGCGGAGCACGCACCGCCGCAGTGACCTGCAACCAGGGCACTCCGCTGGCTGCAGCAGCCGATATAACCATAGTTGCCGAGGTTGGGCCTGAAGTCGTTTCCGGTTCCACGCGCATGAAGGCCGGTACTGCGCAGAAGATGATTCTGAACATGATTACAACCGGCGCCATGACTCGCCTGGGCTACGTGTACGAGAACCTGATGGTCAACGTGCACATGCAGAACTCGAAGCTCGTCGAACGAGGCATCCGCATCCTGATGTGCGCATGCAAAATCGACCGGCCTACCGCCGTGGAGACCATCAAGAGCGCAGGCCGCAGCGTCCCGGTAGCCCTGGTGATGCTGAAAGCTCGCGTCGACAAGCCGGAAGCTGTTCGCCGGTTGGCCAAATCAGACGGTAATGTGCGCCTAGCCATAGAAGATAACGTCCTCGAGCTTTAACGGTGCGCAGTTGCAAGGGGCACGCTGCCGGCGCGGCGCTCGCCAGGCCTGTTCCTACCTCATCTCGGGTTCCCCGGTCTTCGGATTTACACTAGGAGGCTGGGAGTCGCTCATACTTCATGGACAAATTCTTTATTCGCGGCGGGAATCGCCTGGTCGGTACCATTCGTGTTTCCGGGGCCAAGAATTCCGCGTTGCCGTGCATGGCCGCCGCCATTCTGACTGAAGACGAAGTTACGCTGGAGAACATTCCGCAGGTTTGGGACATCGCGACGGAGCGACGTCTACTTACCTCGATGGGCGCAGAGGTCGAGCTTGGCCATGGAAGCGCCGGCCACCGCACCACCATCAGTTGCCGCAGCCTGTCTGACCCCGTTGCAAAGTACGAGATCGTGAAGACGATGCGGGCGAGTTCGCTGGTGCTGGGCCCGCTGCTGGCGCGTGCCGGCATGGCTCGCGTGGCCATGCCAGGCGGGTGCGCCATTGGTGGTCGGCCCATCGATCTGCACATCAAGGGTCTGGAGAAGATGGGCGCAACCATTCTTCAGGAGCATGGCTACCTGGAGGCGCGGGCGGGGAAACTAAAGGGCGCACACCTGGTCTTTGACAAGATCACAGTCACCGGAACCGAAGACCTGCTGATGGCCGCAGTGCTTGCCGACGGCGATACGGTGATGGAGAACTGCGCACGAGAACCAGAGGTGACCGACCTGGCAGCGCTGCTGTGCGCCATGGGCGCCAGGATTGAGGGAGCCGGCACCGCCGTGATCAAGGTGCAAGGGGTAACGAGTTTGCATGGTGCGCACTATCGCATCAATCCCGACCGCATTGAGGCGGGCACATTTCTGATTGCCGGCGCGGTCACTGCGGGCGACCTAGTGGTGGCTGACTGCAACCCGGAGCATTTGGAGGCTGTAATCGCTGTATTGCGAAAGGCGGGCGCCCTCATCGACATCATTGCCCCCGATGCGGTGCGTGTGCGCTCAAGTGGGCACTTGACCGCCGGAGACATCTCCACCGAGGAATACCCTGGCTTCCCGACTGACATGCAGGCGCAATATATGGCGCTGGCAACGCAGGCCCAGGGCGTGAGCCTGATCAAGGAAAACATCTTCGAAAACCGGTTCATGCATGTGCAGGAGCTGGTGCGAATGGGCGCCAACATTAAAGTAGACGGGCGCACGGCCACCGTAGTAGGCCCTTCAAAGCTCTCCGCGGCAGCAGTGATGTGCTCCGATTTGCGCGCCTCGGCGTCGCTGGTCCTGGCCGCGCTGGTGGCCGATGGCGAGTCGATTCTTGACCGCGTTTACCACATGGACCGCGGCTATGAGCGATTCGAAGAGAAGCTGCAGGGAGTGGGCGCGCAGATTCAGCGCATGGGCAACGTCTTTGCATCGAGGGAAGCGGAAGTCGCCGCAGGCTGAGCGCGGATCAACGCCAGCTAACTGCCAGGTGCCAACGCAATCTGCGCAGATCAGCTTTTTGCAATACCCTCTCGTACTCCCTTAGTTCCTGCAACACCGGAAGAGTTTCCGATCCGAGCGATATGGGAGTCGAAGTCAGAAAGCCAATCAACGCTCGGACGGAGACCAGACCTTCTGCAGCTTTAAACCACTGTGGCTGCGGCAGATGCTGAGTCCATTCAGGGTTGGCGGCTCCGTGATCGAGCAGCAGTGCGACGGAGTTTTCATCGGCCGAAAAGAACTGCAATAGAGGACTCACATGGAGGAATTCGGCCAGACGTTCCAGCGCGTCTTCATTGCGGGCCAAGGCATGGCCGTTTACAAAGATATCGAACCCCGGATCTTCTCCTTCGACCACGATATATAGGCTTGCAGCCATTGAATTGAGTTTAGTGGAGTTATATCTCGGGCTGCGGGGAATCTCCGCAAGGGTAATCCGATCGATTACCGGCTCTGAGCCGGGGTGCCAAGTTACGCAAGTGCGCATGGAAATCGCTAACTTGCACAAAAGGGGTATTTGTCCAGCCGACGGGGCCGATTCAGGATTGAAATGAACGATCAGGACGCAGCGAGGTAAGCGCTTTGGATTGGAGTACTCTCCCGGATCTGGCGGCCGTCACTCTGCTGGTGTGTGCCTTTGCATCTGTCGCGCGCCACAGCCACACCGCCGTCTCCGGACTCTGGCAGACCGGCTGGATCCTTATTGCGCTGCACTTTGCCGCGTTCATCTTCCTGCCTACGCCGGGCCTTTGGGGAATCGTTGCAGTTGACGTGGGCACGGCCGCGCTGGCCGGAGCTGGAGTCCTGTTCATGTACGCCTCGATTCCCTATCGTAAGGACAGGTCTACTGTCGGGATGCTTTTCATCCTGCTCGGAATCAACACGGGCTATGTCACACTGGTCTGCTGGGAGTCGTCGCCTGGGTGGGCTTTGGAGATTGCCGCAACTTTGCTTGGGATTATCCCGCTCCTGCTGGCGCTGTACCGATTGTCCAAGATAAATCATCCGCTCCGCTGGACTATCGTCGGGCTCTACTGTGCGCTCTCCATCTACCTTCTGCTCGTTCAAAATCGTCCTGGCACTGGCCGCGACCTTGCATTGGATGGTTTGCTCTTTGCAGTCTACTTTGGGTGTTGCATTCACTTTATGTTTGCATATCGGGGCACCACGGCCGGCGCCTTCATCACAACTGCGGGATTCTTTGCCTGGGCATCGGTTTTCGTGGCCGGCCCTTTGATTGACACGTTTCTGCCCAAACTACACATTGAGAGCGAAGTCTGGAACCTGCCCAAGTATGTGGTTGCGGTAGGCATGATTCTGCTGCTGCTGGAAAGCCAGATTGAACACAACAAATATCTGGCTCTGCATGATGAATTAACGGGACTGCCAAACCGCAGGCTTTTTCTTGACCGGCTGTGCATCACTCTGGAGCGGGCTCGCCGCGCGAACTCCAGGGCGGCATTGCTGGTGGTGGATCTCGATCATTTCAAGGAGGTCAATGACACCTTGGGGCATCATGCGGGCGATGTGCTTTTGCAAAACATCGGCCAGGTCTTCAGCAGCCGTGTGCGCCGCTCAGACACTGTTGCGCGCACCGGAGGCGACGAATTCTCCATCATCCTCGACGAACCAACGGGTCGCGAAAACGCGCAAAATGTGGCGCAGTCACTGATGGAACTGCTGGAGGAACCGATGCAATTGGGCGATCAGTTGGTGCGGGTGGGCGCCAGCATCGGCGCTGCAGTGTTTCCTGACGACGCTGCCGATTTCGAAGCCCTGTGCATCGCGGCTGACTTGCGCATGTATGACGACAAACACGGCCCTAAAGATGGCGGGAAGCCGTTGCACACAGCAAAGGACAGTTCCCTCCCCGTGATTCAACCTGAGTTACCGCATAACTTGCAGGTTTCCCCAGGGACTTCGCATTCCTGATGAACTGGGGGCAGTTCCTCGCTTCCGATGCTTAACTTTTTGAGTTGGCAATAACGAAGGCCTGGACAATTTGTCCAGGCCTTCGTTGATGCGCGTGCTATTTTAGCGGCCCTTAATTCTGGCTGCCGCCACCGGGTCCACGGCCGCCGCGACGCCGACGGCGACGGCGATTGTTGTTGGCGGCGTTGGCTGGAGGACGAGTTCCCACAGCCTGCGGGCCTGCCGTCACCGGAACGCCCTCGACGCGGTTGAAGTTTGGCTCATTCTCCTCGTCGATCTCCTCACCCTCTTCATCGTCGAAGTCCTCGCCTCCCTCAATCAAGATCGTGCTTTGATTGGAACGAGGTTGGCGCTCATCAAACTCGTTGCGAGGTTTGCTGGGTGCGGGCGCCTCGGATGCGGCTACTTCCACTTCTACGGTCTCTGCAGGCTCTGTCGCGGCTGGAGTGGATTGAGCCAGCTTTGCCTTCTGTTCCTTGATGAGCGCCTTGCGGCTGAGCTTGATGCGATTGCCCTCGATGGCCAGAACCTTCACCATCACCTGATCGCCTTCGCGCAGCTCGTCCTTTACTTCCTTCACGCGATGTTCTGCGATCTCAGAGATGTGCAAGAGGCCATCGGTACCGGGGAAGAGCTCAACGAACGCGCCGAACTCAGCCAGCCGAACAACTTTGCCCAGATAGACTTTTCCAATTTCGGGAACGGCGGTGAGGTCGCTAATCATTGCCAGCGCCCTCTTGAGGCCATCGGCGTCGCTGGAGGCAACGCTGACGCGGCCTGTGTCATCCACATCGATCTTGGCGCCGGTCTGCTCGATGATGCCACGGATCGTGGCGCCGCCCTTGCCGATGAGGTCGCGGATCTTCTCAGTGGGAATCTGCACGGTTTCAATGCGGGGCGCATACTGTGAGCGCTCCGTGCGCGGCCCATCGAGCACCGCGTCCATCTTGTCGAGCAGGAAGAGCCTTCCCTTGCGGGCCTGCTCCATTGCCTGCTGCAGGATCTCCCGAGTGAGACCGCCGATCTTGATATCCATCTGCAGCGCGGTGATTCCCTTGCGGGTGCCGGCCACCTTGAAGTCCATGTCGCCGTAGTGATCTTCCGCGCCCGCAATGTCGGTAAGGATGGCGTAATCGTCGCCCTCCTTCACCAGACCCATGGCCACGCCGGCCACCGAGCCCTTGAGGGCAATACCGGAGTCGTAGAGCGCCAGACTCGCGCCGCACACCGAGGCCATGGACGAAGACCCATTGGACTCGAGAATGTCTGACACAATGCGGATGCTGTAAGGGGACTCTTCGGCGCTGGGAAGAACCGCAGAGATGGCGCGCTCTGCCAGTGCTCCGTGGCCGATCTCGCGCCGGCCTGTGCCGGTCATGCGGCCCGTTTCTCCAACGCTGAATGGCGGAAAGTTGTAATGGAGCATGAAGTTCTTTTTCTTCTCGCCCTCATAACTTTCCAAACGCTGCCCGTCGTCGGCAGTGCCCAACGTGGCTGTAACCAAAGCTTGCGTCTCACCACGGGTAAACAACGCGGAGCCGTGTGTGCGGGGCAACACGCTGGTCTCGATGGTAATTTCGCGGATTTCGTCAAACGCGCGGCGATCGGGCCGGATGCGGTCCTTGGTGACCTGTTCGCGGAAAATCCGCTCGCGCAGATGGTCATAATAGAAAGCGAGCTTCTTCTTCGCCGCCGGATCATCCGCGGGAAGCTGCGCAGCCAACTCGTCCTTGATCTGCTTGATCAGGGCGTAGCTCTCGGTCTTGCCGTGGGTCTTGGTGTCGAGTGCGTCCTTGAGTCTGTCGCTGATCTTGGCCTTCAACTCGGCATAGTATGCCTCGTCAAATTCCGGCGCGGTAAAGGGCCGCTTGGGCTTGCCCGCCTTGGCCACCAACTCGTCAATCGCAGCGACGATTTTCTTGATCTCAGCGTGTGCAAATTCGATGGCGGCCAGGATTACCTCTTCGGTTTCTTCCTTGGCGCCCGATTCGATCATCACGATGCCGTCTTTGTGTCCCACGACCATGATGTTGACTGTAGTGGCGGCGCGCTCAGAATACGTGGGATTGATGACAAACTCGCCGTCTACGCGGCCTACGCGCACTGCACCAACCGTGGCGCTGAACGGGATATCAGAAAGAGCCAGTGCGCAGGCAGCGGCGTTGATGCCCACCACGTCGGGGTCGTTCTCCTTATCAGCGGAGAAGACCAGCGCAATCACCTGCGTCTCATTGCGGAATCCGTCAGGGAATAGCGGACGAATGGGGCGATCGATCTGGCGGCAGGTCAGCACTTCTTTTTCGCTGGGCCGGCCTTCGCGCTTGATAAAGCCGCCGGGAATGCGTCCACCGGCGTAGGTGTACTCACGGTAATCCACGGTGAGGGGGAAAAAGTCGATGCCTTCCCTGGGGTCGGGAGATGCCACTGCGGTTGCCAGAACAACGGTCTCACCCGTGGTGACCAGGGCTGCACCTGAGGCTTGCTTGGCCATGCGACCGGTCTCAAAGACCAGCCGCTTGCCGCCGGCAAGCTCGACTGCTACTTCATGCTTCGTAGACATAGAGTCCTCGTTTCAATTTTTTCGCTTGAGAAATTTGTAGTTGGAAGGTGCCGGAGGGTAAGGGGACACTGGCGAGATGACGGCTACGCGCAATTGAGTGGGATTTGCGCGAGGGAGCGGATTCTCCCTGCCTACATGCCGGGACCGCGCCGAGCCGATAGCTCTGCGCAGTCCCTGGCAATGGATACAGTTCGCCAGGTACACCAAGGCCCCATGTTCTGGGTGGAACGAGGGCCGTGACCAATGTCCGGTCTGGGCGCTTCCGGGTCAAAGTTTGCTTTCTGATTACTTGCGGATACCGAGTTTGCCGATTACGTCGCGATAGCGATCGGAATCATGCGTCTTCAGGTAATCCAGCAGTCGGCGGCGCTTGCTGACGAGCATCAACAGACCACGCCGGGAGGCGTGATCCTTCTTGTGGGTTTTGAAATGCTCGGTCAGTTCGCCAATCCGCTCACTCAGAATCGCGATCTGAACCTCCGGCGAGCCGGTGTCGGAATCGTGGGTGCGGAAGCGTTGAATCAGTTCAGTTTTCTTAGCAGTCGCCAGCACGGCGTTTGTTACTCCTCTTGTCTTCTCAGGTCCACTCTTTAAGTGTCTACAGTGAGATTACCATGAACGAGCCGCAGACGTCATTTGATTCACTATCAGTGTCCTACGCCGCAGCCAGGAGTTAGTATCAGCCGTGGTTCATTGCTCCTGCTGCAGCCAGTAGTTATCGCGAGCAACGATGCGGGCGCCGTAGTCCTGGGTCATCTTTACGCGGATGGTATGCAGCCCGGGCTTGGGGTCAGACGGACTGAAGGTAATCAGGTAGCGGTTGCGTACATGTTTGGCCGCGTCTACCACACGCTGTTCGAAGCGCTTGTCGCCGGTAAAGGTAGTGTATTCACCGCCGCTCATCTGGGCCACCTCCTTTGCTGCGTTCTTTTTGAACGCCTGCACCGCCATCATCAGCGTCGAAATCATGCTCATGGTGCGATCTTCGCCGGAGTCTTTTACGTCGTGCAGCAGTTCGGCACGCGACGGCGAAAACGAGATGCTCAAGACCAGAATGTCGGACCGGCCTATCTTCTGAACCAGTTGCGCGGGCTTGGTGTGCTTGCTGCCGTGGTCGCGCTCCTCGCTGACCAGCAGCAGAACGCGGCGATACTCCTTAGGCTGTGACTCAAGCAGATCGACGGAATAACTGACAGTATCCAGGATTGCGTCGCCGCCGTTGCCGGGCTCCAGGCGCTTAAGAGCCTCGCCAACATCTTCGCTGGAGTGTGTGTAGTCGCAAATAAGGTGGGGGCTGGAGTCGAAACCTATCAGTGCCGCCTGGCTTCGGCCGTCGGAAAGAAACAAGTCGAGCAGCGGGCCTAGCTTAGCCAGCTTGTCGAATTCGAGAGCGCTCACACCTCCCTCTTCGACCGCAACAATGAGCGCAACGGGAGCAGTGTCCATCTCCTCCTGCACGCGAATCTCTTGCGCCACGCCGTTGTCTTCAAGCACAAAATCGGAAGGCTTCAACCCATACAGGATGCCCCCTCCGCGCTTCTCTACGAGCGTAGGCACCAAAACCTCATTCGTGGTGACGCGCAAAGTCGGTGCGTCACCGCGAGAACCGGGTATGGGCTGAGGAGGCTCCACAGGTGGTAACTGCTGTGCAGCTGCCATTCCCACGGCGGAGAGTAAGACCGCATGCGCAAGACCGCAGAAGTGAAAACATCCACAATTCATGCTAGAAGAAACTCCAAGGAGCGCGTCTGCCTGCGCGTCAAGCCCGCTTCCGCGCCTCGCGGTCTATGCGTCCTGTCCAAGCAAGATAGCTCAGCAGTTCCCACCGTGACTTCCAAACAAATCCGAGGATGTCACCGAACTTCAGCGTCTCGGCGGGCATGCCGGAATAGGTTTCGACGCGCCAGCGAAAATACTCACTACGCCAGGGAGTCAAGCGATGACCGCGAGTTGCATTCCAGATAAATCGCAGTGGGGCAAACAATGCGTGTCCTCTCGCATTGAGTATAGACGGCACCGCGGCCCGGATGTATCGCTCCCGGACAATGCGCAAGCTGAAGACGCAGCCACGAGCCAGACCGAATAGGGCGACACGTATTGCTGTGCAATGGCCGCCAATCCAGATCGCGCTACAACTTCTCGAAGAGGCTACCGGAGCCCAATTGCGAGATTACGTCTTCCAGCGCGGTCTGCTGTGTCTTGTTAAGTGAGAGTTGGGTGGAAACCTGGGCCAGATCGGCCTGCATCAGATTGGTCTGTGCAACCGTGAGCTGGGTCTTTTCACTGCTTACCGCATCGGAAGCTGCAGTGAGCCGGGTGAGGGAGTTATCGATGGTCACTCGCTGCTGCGAAACATAACTCAGCGCTGTATTCAGGGCCTGTGTGTCTGCGGCCGAAGTTGCTGCGCTGGCGCCGCCGGAAAAATCGGCAACCAATTTGTTCAGGGCTCCAAAAACACTATTGGTTCCGCTGGCATCGAATACTTGATCGCCCGGAACATTCAACTGGATGGTCTGGCCGTTCGGGGTCTGGAGATAGTTGACTCCTTCGTCGCCGCTATAAGTAGTGGTAGCAGGAGTCGTGCCATCCGAGGTGCTGAACGGGACTGTCGCGGTTTGGCTTCCAGCAAATATATATTGACCTTGATAACTCGTGTTCGCCAGCGAAGTAACTTCGTCGCGGATGCCTGCAATCTGGCTGGAGATTGATTGAAGATCACTCGAATTGAGGGTGCCGTTGTTGGCCTCGGTGGCCAGCGAGACAGCCTGAGTGAGTTGTGTGACTACGCTGCCCAGCGCCGAATCGGCTACCTGCAACTGACCCTGAACCAGGCTCGACGATTGCGTGAATGAATCATCCTGCTGTATCTGGTTCAGAAGCAATACGTTTTCTCCCGAAGCAATCGGGTCCTGGCTCAATGAGGAGAAGCGCACTCCGCTCGACAACTCGTTTGTCAATTGCTGCTCAGTTGCCTGGTTCTGATCCAACGCGCTGACCAGGTTGGAAACATAAAAGGGATCCACACGCATCGTATTCCTCCACCGGAGGGCAGTTCCCTTCCGGCGCTCGCCGTCTTCGCCGACCGCTCGCTTATGAGACTGCCGTCTGCACTCCAAGGTTCAGCGCCGAAGCCATTACCGTATTCAAAATCGTGAAGACCTCAGAGGCCGCCTGGTAGCAGCGCTCGAACTGCTGCATCGACGAGGCCTCATCGTTGAGATTTACGGCGGAAAGCGAGTCCGCCTGCGTCTGCAACTGGGTCACGGACGCGGTTTCTGCCGTGTTCTCGGTTTGCACTTCCGCAATCGTCGATCCCAGTTCGCTGACAAAGCTCGAGTAATAATTGCTGGGAGTCTGACCGTTCACTATCGACTGCCTGGCAAGGTTAGCCATGGCAGTGGCATTGGAGCTGTCGCCCGTACCGCCCCCGAATTCGGCAGCGGCAATCTCGTTGGGGTCAGTCATCGTCACGCTCATCGACGCCGCGCTGCCAGCGACGGTAGTGGGTTGATTGAAGATGTACAGGGGAGTAGTGCCTGTGCCGGTGGTCCCGGATGAGTTGGTCCCTGTGCCCTCGACTCCGTTGTAATCGGTTCCTTCATTGTTCAGCGCGTTCACCTGCGTGGAAATGTTGTAGGCTAACTGGTCAAGCGCAGAGAGCGCATTCGGAATGTCCTGGTCCCGTACCGTCACATAGCCGCCCAAGTCGCCGCCACCGCTGATCATTTGCTTCGTTACATCCGTCGTACCCACGAAGAAGTCCGTGACCCCGTTGACCGCGCCGGTGGTCATCTGAAAGCTGTTGCCTCCTGAGACCAGCAGTTCCCCGGCTGCGGTGGTAATCGAGAGCCCATTATTCTCCGTCGAGGTCTGATTGATCCCGATCAACTGGGATAGCTGGCTCAAATCCTGCTGGCGCTGGTCCTCGAGCGTCCCCGCGTCTCCCGTGGGCGAAGTGGATTGAATCTGCTGGTTCAGTTGGGCAATGGCGCTGGTCAGCGAGTTGACCTGAGTGACGACTCCCGTTGCCTCCTGGTCCAAGGCCGAGCGCTGCGAATTCAAGCTGGCCGCGGCGTTGGAAACGTCTCCGGCCAGAGTGGCAGCGGTTGTGAGCACATCTTGGCGCAGCGAATTGTCAGATGGATTGGCCTCAAGCGACGAAAAAGAATCGAAGAAATTGGTTATGTCGCTGCCGATATCCCCTGCTGTTGAACTCGAACTGCCGGAGTCGGGTGTGAACAACGCCTGTAGCGTATTGAGCGCCGTGAGCCGGGTGCCCGAGGCCGAGGCCAACTGCTGCTGCTGGTTCAGCCGCTCATCGAGCACGCGATCCCGCACCGATGTGGGGCCGGTCTCGGTGACTCCCGTGCCATAGGAAACGCCGTTGATCTCTATTGGCGGATTCTCATCCCAATTGGGAACCTCGCGCGTATAGCCCGTGGTGTTGGCGTTGGCCACGTTGTTGGCCACAATGCTCAGTGCCGACTGATCGGCATCGAGCGCTTGCGAGATGGTGCTGAAGGCGGAGCTAATTGTTGCCATGCCCGCCCTCCGTCAGCGTCCATCGCCGATCCCGCTCACCCGCGTACCCCGGCTGGCCGGCGCGTAGATTCCGCAAACGCTCCATGACATGCAGATTGGCCCGGGTGGCTTGCAGCACGCGCGCAAATACCGCCATCTCCGCTGTCGCTTCCCTGGCCTCGCGCGCCAGCCGAGCGCGCTCGTTCACATCCACCGGCGCCAGGTCGCGGTTTAATGCCTGGCACGATAAGGCCAGTTCCTCGAGCCGTTCCGGGTCAAGACGCGCCAATGCCTGCGTGGCCTCGGTGACCAGTGCCTTCAAATCCGGACGTATCCTGCTCTGCCTCACCCGTCCACCTGCTCCAACTATCCACTGCGCAGGGCTGCTACAAAATGAGCGGACTCCGCCGTAGCCTCCTGCGACTCTTCGACCAGGCACTCAAGCCGGACTCAATTGCCGGAAGACTGCTCGCCGCCCAACATTGCATCCACCACCTTGCCAGCAACCGCGGACGCCGGCACGTTGTAAGTGCCTGCGGCCAGAGCGGCCTGGACGGATGCTACCTTGTCCATGCGTACCTCGGATTCGGACGCGGTTTGTGCGACCTCGGTGCCGGCGCTACTCAGCGTGGCACGGTCGCCTGCCAGAGCGCTGGCGTTGCCGGTCGTTCCACTCTTGACCGGGGTCGTTTGCGCCGGGGCCGTCGGCGGCACTCCGAGGAGCGTCTTCAAACCTTCAACACTGTTGCGAATGTCCATACCCACCTCTCCTTACCCGGCTTATCGGCATCTCTGCTCATCACTGTAGTCATTCAGCTTTGCTGATCAAGGTATTTCCGTGCGGATTCCCGGTTACTTGCGCAGCGTGGGGAGAATTCCCTGCATGGGAAAGACTGTGTACGATGCTGGAGGCAATGCCCAGGCCGCCCTGTTCGCTCAAGGCTCGTCCCAATGCTTCGGTGGCGAACTCTCCCAGAGCGCCATTGGACCCGGAACCGGATTCCTCCGCGTCTCCGCCTAACCCATCGGAATCCGTCATGGGCTTCAGCAACTCCTTCATCATCTGCGCCTCGAACTCATGCGCGGCCCGCACCAGGCGCGGCTGCGGTGTGATTGCGCCGAACTGCGCGGAAGACGATGCCGCTGTGCCCGTCACCTGCATCACAACACCTCCAGGTCGGCTTCCAATGCTCCGGCTTCCTTCATCGCCTGCAGAATCGAAATCACGTCCCGGGCGCCGGCCCCGGTCCGCTGCAGCTCCTGTACCAGATCTTCCACCGTGGCTCCATCTTTCAAGTCGATGCGGTTCACCGGCTTATCCTGGGCCTGCACGCTGGTCTGTTGCACGACTTGGGTCGTGCCTGAAGAAAGGGCATTAGGCTGCGAAACCCGCGTCTCGGTGATCACATTGACCATCAGGCCGCCGTGCAGAATAGAAACCGGCTGCAACCGCACATCGCCGCCGATCACCACCGTCCCGGTGCGCTCGTTCACCACCACGCGGGCGCGCGGGAAAACCTCGACCTGGACAGCTTCCACCCGGTCCAAAAGCGCCGCTATATCCTCGTCCGGCGCGGTTGCAATTTCCACCTGGCGGCTGTCGATGGCATGGGCTCGAGCGGAGCCCAGTGCCTGATTAATGGCTGCGGCCATGCGCTCTGCAGTGTGAAAATCGGCATCGTTCAGCACCACGTTAACCCTGTGCATTTGCTTCAAGTCGAAGGACACCCCGCGCTCCACTAAAGCTCCGCCCGGTACCCGCGCCGTGGTGGGATGGTTCATCTGCCGCGTATTGCCTCCGGCGGAGGCCATGTAGCCGCCCAGCACCAGAGCTCCCTGGGCCTGCGCATACACCTGGCCGTCCGGCCCGTAGAGGGGAGTCATCAGCAGGATTCCCCCATCGAGCGAGCGCGCATCGCCCGCAGAGGAGACCGTGATGTCAATGCGGTAGCCGGGCCGGCTGAAAGGCGGAAGCGTAGCCACCACAAAAGCCGCCGCCATGTTCTTCACCTGCATGTTGCTGGCGCTGTTGGAGCCGGTCTGCGGAACGGTGATTCCCATCCGCTCCAGCGCCGAAATCAAGGTCTGCGCCGGAAAAACGGTTTGCGAGCTGTCTCCCGTACCGCGCAGTCCAACTACTAGCCCGTACCCTACCAACTGGTTGTCGCGAATCCCTTCAATGGCGGCCACGTCCTTGACCCGCGCCCGCTGTCCCGGGACCTCGGCGAGCACCCACACCGAGGTCAGGGCCATGAGAATCGCCACCAGCGACCAGAGCAGAAACAGCGCCCACCGTTGCCGCTCCGCCATCCTCGGCGCGGAGTTCTGCGCCGGCGCATTCTGCTCCAACGCCTGTATCGTTTCCGCCTCGTTGATGGTGTTCATTAGGCTCTCCGTTCTCCGCTTGCTGTCTTCGGTTCCAGCGCTTCAAAAGACCAATAGCTTCTCCAGGAAGCGCACCAGCGGATTCTGCCGGTAGGTCGAGTCGTTCACAATGCCTTTGCCCGTCACTTCCACTTCCAGATCGGTCATGGCCGTCGACAGCACCTGGTTCTGCGCGCTCACATCCTCAGGGCGCACCAGTCCGCGCAACTTGATCAGCTGGGTCTGCTGGGAAAAGGTCAACTGCCGGGTGGCCTGCACCACCAACATTCCGTTCGGCAGCACATCCACTACCTCGGCGCCAAAGGTGGTCACCAGGCTGGAGTTGGTGGTGCTCTGCCCTTGCGCCGTCAGGCCTGAGGCCGCAGTCACGCCAAGCAGGTTTTGCAGGTTGTTGGCAGCCTTGAGCGCGCCAAACAATGCGCTCACATTGGAGCTGGCGTTCGAGGCGCGGGTGTTCTTCACCTGGCCGTCGGTCGAAGCGGCCAGGCTTTCAGTGACCACGATGGACACCACATCGTGCAGCCGGACCGCCTTGGCATCGGTGCCCAGCCGCACCAGCATACCTTCCGGACTCCAGATCGAGCCCGGGGTCCGCACCTCCGCAGCTTGCTGCGCCCGCACGCGCTCGACGTAAGAGCGCAGCGCCGCCTCGGGAGGAGTCGCTTTGGGGGTGGTGGACGTGGCCGCGGGCTTGTGGATTCCGGCGTACGCAGACCCGGCCATCGGGAGCGCTAAAGAGAAAATTGCCGCCATCCTCGCAAGATTTCTCATGGACGGCCACCCATCTCCGGTTCAAGCGCCACCCGTCCCGGCCCCAGCGCGACTACGGACACCACTTTGCCGCCTATCTTCAACCTCGCCTGCAATGTGCTTCCCCGTGCCGCCGTTCCCAATGCCCTAGCCTCCAGCCGCGCCTCAACTAAGGCCGAGTTCTCCTCGACCACCAGCAAGTCGCCAGCACGAATCACGGGGCGCGCGGGAGCCGGAATGGTCACGGCGGCCGAGCCCGTTCCGTCTCCACCCGCCGCCAGCACCAGGCGGCCCGGTCCGCCGGGATAGTTGGGGCCCGGCAGTAGAAGCCAGCGCGCTCCCGAATGCGGATCGTCGATTTCGCGCAGCGTGATTGCGGGCGCTTCAAGCGTCGCGACCGAGCTCTGTGTCCGGGCCGTCACCGCCTGACCATGCGCTGCCAGCGTGGCCGCGGCAAAATACGCCACCGCCGCTGCGCAACCGAGCCGGGTATACCGGGATTCTGTTCCTTCTCTCTTTTCACGGCCCATCATGGAACCCCCTCGAGCTATCGCGTCATATTGTTGACTTGCGAGTACATGTCGTCAGCGGCCTTGATTACCTTGGAATTCGACTCATAGGCCCGTTGCGCCAGCACCATCTGCACGAATTCGGTGACCACATCCACGTTCGAGTTCTCGAGGTATCCCTGCTGCAGCGTGCCCAGGCCTTCGGCTCCTCCGGGATTGCCCAGGACCGGGTCTCCGGAGCTGAGCGTAGCCTGCAACAGGTTCGACCCCATGCTCTCCAACCCCCCGGGATTGGGAAACGTGGCCAGTTGAAGTTGTCCCAGTTGCGAGGGGTTCTGTTGCCCCGGCAGGGTCGCGTTCACCACTCCGTACTGGGTGATAGTGACCGCGGTGGCATTAGGTGGGATGGTGATGTTAGGGAGCACCGGATCGCCGTCCGTGGTCACAATAGTGCCCTGGTTGTTCAAGTGAAACTGGCCGGCCCTGGTGTAGGCTACAGTCCCGTCGGGCCGCTGCACCTGAAAGAAACCCGTGCCCTCGATTGCCACATCGAGCGGGTTGTCGGTCTCGTTTAGCGATCCCTGCGTGTTGATGACCTCAGTGGCCGCCGATTTCGTTCCCAGGCCTATTTGCAATCCCGCCGAGACCGTGGACTGGCTCTGCGCCGCTCCGGGAGTTACAAGGTTCTGGTAGATCATGTCTTGAAACTGGAGGCGCAACTGGCGAAAGCCCGTGGTGGAGGAGTTGGCCAGATTGTTGGCGATGGTGTCCAGGTTCATCTGCTGCGCGCTCATGCCGCTGGCCGCCGTATATAGTGCTCGAATCATTTTTTTCCCTCGCGTGGGAGTGTTTCCCGGAATCGACCCTTAGATCTTGGGCAGATCTTCGCTGGCGAACTTGTTGAACTCGGTATGGAAGACGGTGAGCGCCTTCTGCATCATCTCTGCCTGCCGCTGCATGACCATCAGGTCCAGCGTTCCCTGGATGACACTCTGGTTCGCGCCTTCGATGGCCCCTTGATGGACCGCCGCATCCTTCGAAATCACCGGCTTTGCATCCGGTGGCGCCAGATACCGGTTGGCTCCTTCGGGCGTTAATTGCACAATGGGGGCAAAGCTGAAAATGCCTACAGAGGCCACGGCCCCACCGGCCACCGAAAGTGTCCCGTCCGCGCCCACCGACACTTCGCCCGGCGGCACCTGCACCGGCTGGCCCGTGGTGGAAAGTACCGGCTCGCTCTCGGAGGTGACCAGCAGCCCCTTTTGCGAACGATGAAAACTGCCGTCGCGGGTATAGCGCGGTCCGGCGGGCGTCTCGACGGCAAAGAATCCCTGGCCTTCAATGGCCAGATCCAACGGGTTGCCGGTCTGCTGCAATACGCCCTGGGCCATACTCAGGCGGTCTCCGCCAAGCAGCCCGTAATTGTTCACAGTCTGACCCAGTTGCGAGTCTTCCGCGTCGGGGCCCAGAAGCGCGGAGCGGAAGAACTCACGCTCGGCGCGATAGCCGGGGGTCCCGGCATTGGCCAGATTGGCTGCGGCCGTATCCAACGCCTGGGTACGCGCCATCAAGCCGGTCATGGCCGCATAGTATCCGCTGTCCATGGGGCAATCCTCTCGCCCCCGAACAGAGCAGCGGAGAGGCCGAACCGGGGAGGAAAAGATTAGAGCGAACTGAACATAGAGGGAAAAGGAATGTGCGCTGGAGTCGGCTTCTCGATGCGCTCAAGGATTCAAAAGCGGCGAACAAAAATCATGCCTCCGCGACTTGTGGCTGGAACAAGGTCAGATCTGCCACCGTTGCCCCCTCCTCTGCTTCAATACATGGTTTCGCTGCCTGCGTGAGCACGCGGTTCCGCGACCCTATTGAAGGCCGTCGCAAACGATGGTGACCACGAAGTGTGCGTCTTCAAAGCAATAGCAGTGATGCAACTGGAACTCCGGAGCTTGCACATGCAGGTTGTAGTCACGCCCGGAGATTACAGTCGGAACCGACAGACCACAATATGCGGCCAGGCCCGGCACTTTGCTTTTCCATGCCCCCGCCAGCATGTTACAGATTTCGCCGATTCCGTCTTTCACTGTGTCGTCAATCTCATCAAAGTCCATGCCTGTCATATGCGCGGCCACCTTCATGGCCGCCTGCGCACCCGACCGGAAGACACAGGCCCCGCTCAGCAGTCCGCCAAACCCCACCACTGCGGTCACCGATTCCGCCTCGACGCTCGCGCTGAGCGCTTCGGCTTCAGTCTCGCGCCGGCAGTCGACACCCAGCATCAGTTGGAACACTTCTTCCACGCTGGCATCGAGATTCCTGGGATCGGAAACCAGCTGCACGGAATCCCGCAGCGAGACTGCCATTGCATGCCCCTCTTTCAGTTGGCCGCGACCTTGCATACGCAAGACAGCGGGCGTTCGCACCCCGCTCAACCACATTCCTGTTCCTCCCCTCAGGCTGCGTTCAGCAGGGGCAGGACCCGTTCCTTGACCTGCTCGGCGGTAAATGGCTTGCGGATGTACCCCCGCGCGCCCGACTGAATGGCCTGCTTCACATGCTCCTCGCTGGATTCGGTGGTGATCATCACCACCGGTACGCCGGGGGCCAAGCCCTGGGCCCGGATCTGGCGCAGAAACTCCAACCCATCCATCAACGGCATGTTGATATCGGAGAGAATCAGATCCACCTGCCTGGCCCTCAACTGCTCCAACCCCTCGGTGCCGCTGCCGGCCTCAAACACCACCAACGGATCAAGACCTGCCTGGCGAAGTGCGCGCTCCACAATCTTGCGCATCACCGAAGAATCGTCCACGATCAGGGTGCGAACTTCACTCATGCCCGTGCTCCTCTGCTCCACTCTTTATCGGCAACACGGCCCAGTGCTTGAGGAATAAGCGGTCTCTCCTGGTTTGCCTTCCGGTTTCAATACCTGCTATTGAATGCCGATCGAGCAAACGAGGTCCAGCACCGAACCCGTTTCGGGCAGCGGACCGGTCTGCGGGCTGAGCCACATGCGTAGCCACAGGCAGTCGTGCACCCTCACCAGGCGGGAGGCAATGGGGCGCGTCCGCTCCACCGACCTGGCCAGAGCATGGGCGGCGGCAGGTTCTGAAACGGCCTCGACCAGTTCCACTCCGGGGAACTTTGCATCCAGGATGCGGGCGTGTGCCGGCCGGAAGAGCGATTCCCTCACCATGCCGCATTCCACCTGCAATCCGGTCATGCGCTCCATCGCCAGCGCCAGCACCGGGTCCAGCCTCTCCTCAAATCCGAGGTACAAAACACGTCCGCCAGCCAGGCGCAGAGGCAGCGCGCCAAAAGCATCCACGAACAGGCGCGGCATCACCACAGTCATAGCCACGGCGTCGTGAAACTCGAGGGGCAAAACAGGACAGCTCCATTGCAGCCCCAAGGCGCGGGTGACCGTGGTCTCGCTCACCGCACGCTGGCGCACCAGCCACTCTCCCAAGCGGCCGGTCCGGGCAGCTTTCTGCGCCTCCAGCGCCCGGCGCAATTGGGTTTGCGTAATCCAGCCTTGTTCGAGCATCACCAACCCTAGTGGAATGCGATGGCGATGGCCCTCTCCCGCGTATCCCCGCCCGTCAAGTTCTCGGTCGACAGCGGCCGCCACGCGCACCGCCGTGCAGGCGGGCGAACAGGTCCAGCCATTCTCAAAGACCGGCACGGAACGGTTGCGCCACAAGTGCAGCCAGCCAGTGCGGCAATTCAAGTTGGCGCAGGCCTCAAACAGTCCTGTCTTTATGGCCGCGCCAACCGGCTGGGAGGTATCGATCTCGCCGAACAGCGTCTCCGTGGGTGTCACGCGCCCGAATCCTATCCAGCCGCGGTTTAGAAGAGGCATCGTATGCTCTCCAGCCGCTTGCGGGGAGCAGCCACCTCGACGACCCGCAGCCCGAAGTTTCCATTCACCAGCACCACCTCACCGCGAGCCACGATCTTGTCGCCCACGATCAGGTCGACTGGGTCGGTGACATGACGGTCGAGCTCTACCACGTCGCCAGGCCCCAGGTCCAGGATCTCGCCCAGAGGCATCTCACGGCAGCCGAAACGGAGCGCAGCTTCCAGTTCCACATCCAGCAGCAAGTCGATCCCGGGGTTTATCCCCGCGGACGGAGGGGGCTCGGAAGGCCGCTGCGTGGCCGCTACCTCCGGTGTTGCCGCGGCAACCTTGGCTGCCGAGAGCTCGTCCCGAACCAGGATTGTCCACACGCCACCTGCAGACTTCAGTTGAAAGCATCGCGGACCCTGGCTCTCTCCCTCCAGCGGCTCGAAGCTTTTCACGCAGCACTTCTTCCCGTCCCGGGCCAGCAGCTCCCCGGCAGCGGCCCCGGCAACCTCGCTCAGCAGTTCGCCCCAGCCGGTCTTCTGATCCACGCCCTCGCCCATCAGCGGCGCGTCGAGGATGGCGGGGTCGAGAATCACCGAGAAGCGGCCCTCTTCGTCTCCGGAAAGGGTGGCGGTAAAACCAAAGGCCCCGGTTCCCATCGGCCTAGGCGAGCACTCGGCGAGTTCCGGCTCTCCGGCCAGAGCCTGGGAGAACAGGGCCGTGGCCACCGATGTCCAGCAATCTAGATAACTCATGCGGCGCTTCCTTCCGGCGTTCCTGCCGCCATGCGTGCCGCGCGGTGGCTGCCAAGCCGCATCGCCTCGGCGGCGCTCAGGCATTGTCCTCCGACCCGCCATTCGGCAGGGGTGCTGGCGGAGAGATCAAGGCGCAGAATGGCGCCCGCTTCCAAGTTCTCGACGGCGCTGGCGGGCAGGCGCACCGAGGGCAATTGCAAGGAGCCGCCAAAGCGCATGCGGCGGGCCGAGGCCTCCATGCGCGCCCGCGTTTCAGGCGCATGACGCCGCCTCCGGCTCCAATCCGAGGTGAGGCGCCGCAGAATGGTGTTGGCCACCACCGCGGGAAAGGCCAGGTTCAGCAGCCCTGACTGGTGGGGCATGCGAATCTCAAAGCTCAGGCAAAGCGTCTTCTCATTGACCGACATGATGCGCGCCACCTGGGTCTGCATCTGGCGGCGCTCGAAATTGAAGCTGAGACCCACGGGTTGCCAAGCTGCCGTCAACTCGCGGCACACGATCTCTACCAGGCTGGCAAGAATGGCTTCCTCAATATCCGTCACTTCGCGCAGCGGCCCTTCCTTGCCCTCGCCACCGAGCAGCAGATCGATGATGGGCGGGGCCAGTGCCAGGTCCAGTTGCAGCACCGAGAGCGCGCCCAGAGGCTCCAGACGCACCGAGGCCACGTAGCTGATCTCGGGGATGCGCAGCAGGAACTCGTTAAATGGAATCTGCTCGGCCGAAACCAGGTTCACCTGAAACCGGCTGCGCAGCCAAGCCGCCAGATTGTGCGTCAAGTTACGGGCGAACAGGTCGTTCAGCATGCTGATGGCGCGCAACTGGTCATTCGAAATCTGTCCGGCAGAAGAGAAGCTGTAGGGCACCACGCGGGCCCGCACCTCAGGCCCGGCCGCCTCAGGTACAGTGGTTCGCGCGGCTTCAAAAAGAGCGTCAATCTCGTCCTGTTTGAGCATTTTTTCCATCAGCGGTCATTCTCCTCAGTTATCGCCTTGCCAATTCCCTTGGCCGGAGCGGCGGTTGCGCCTTGAAAGCGCCCGCAGCGGCCAGATCCTTGAGCGCCGCCCTCAGATGCACCACCGCCGAAGCGTGTACCTGCGAAACCCGCGACTCGACCACCCCCAGCGCCAAGCCGATCTCCCGCATGGTCATCTCTTCGTAGTAGTAGAGGGTCATGACCAGCCGCTCACGTTCGGGCAGGTGAGCAATGGCGTCAGTGAGCCGCTGCTCCAGTTCACCGCGCAGGCAACAGAATAACGGATCCTCCTCGGGGCGGCCCGGGACATAGGCCAGCTCCTCTTCGCCCGAGTCCTCATTGCGCTCCACGTGCAGGGTGCCGATCTCCAGGCCTTTCAGGTCGCCCAGCAGTTGCTGATAAGCGTCCAGGTTGAGCCCCAGTTCAGCGGCCACCTCGGTCTCGCCCGGCGGCCTGCCCAGCCTGGCCGTCAGAGTGCGAATACCTTCTTCCACCGCACGGCCCTTGCGCCGCAACTCGCGCGGACTCCAGTCAAGGGTTCTCAAGCTGTCAAGAATTGCGCCGCGGATGCGGAACTGCGCGTAGCTGCGAAACTGCACTTTCTTGGCTGGGTCGAACTTCGAAAAGGCGTCCATCAAGCCCACAACCCCGGCCGAGACCAGGTCCTCAATCTCTACGTGCTGGGGTAGCCGCTCGTGAATGCGGCGGGCCAGAAAGCGCACCATCGGCAAGTGCTCAAGCAAGACTTGCTCCTGCTCGTTGTTGAGCGCCTGAACCCCGACAGCCACGGGCGGATATCCTCCCCCGGACCCGCCCCGGCGCCGCGATCCTGGATTGCCCATCGTTCCTGCCGCTTCCATTCCCATCGCATCTCCTTTCACATCCGCCTGCTTCAGCCGCCTCTGCCCCTGTGCTTCCCTGCTCCGGTGCCTTCTAGCGCACCGTTCCTACCGGGCGGAGACGAATCTCGGGAGGAATCTCTCCGGCTGCGACTACCGCCAGCCGTGGGAGTACCGGCTCCAGCCAGCGCTTGACGTGATAGCGCGCCGGACTGGGACAGAGGAGCACGGGCAGGGCCGCAGCCGAGGAGGCGCCGATAAGTTGTCTCAAAGAATCGGCGAGACGGCGCACCAATGGGGTTCCCGGTGTCGCCGCAGAGGCCAGCAGCCGCTGCCCTGCCTCCGGCGCGAAGGTGCCCAGGATCTCTTCCTCAAGGGCCGCATCGAGGAGAAGGACGGGCAGCTGCCCATCGCTGTCGAGCAGGGGCTGGACCAGCCTCCGGCCCAGAGCCTGGCGCGCCGCCTCGACCAGGGTCACGAGGCCTTTGTTGGCCGGAGCAGTTTCAAGCAGCGCCTCGAGAATGGGGCCCAAGTCGCGGATCGAGACGCGCTCCCGCAGCAACTGCTCCAATACGCGGCCTACCTCGCCAAGGGTTAGCAGTTTGGGCACCAACTCTTCAATCAACTTGGGATGACTCTCATTCAAGGCGTCCATCAGTCGCTTGCTCTCGGCCCGGCCCATCAACTCCGCGGCGTGACGCCGGATCAACTCGCCCAGGTGGGTGGTGATCACCGTAACCGCGTCCACCACCGAGTAGCCGGCGGCAATGGCCTGGTCCTCCAGCGCCGGAGCGATCCACACGGCGGGCACACCGAAAGCGGGCTCGCGCGTCTCCCTGCCCGCCAGAGGCCTGCGAGCGGGGTCGCCGGAAACGGCCAGCAACTGCGAGCCTTCGGTCTGCCAGCGGCCAATCTCCATCCCCCGCAGCGAGAACAGATACTCCCGGGGCTTCAAGCGCAGGTTGTCTGAGATGTGCACCGGAGGAACCAGAAAGCCCATCTCCGCAGACAGATGGCGGCGCAGTGCTCGCACACGGTTCAGGAGTTGCCCACCCTGCTTTTCGTCGACCAGTGGAATGAGTTGGAAGCCAATTTCGAGGGTCAGCTCCTCCAGGCGCAGCAGACCGGCCAGATCAGAGCCCTGCGCCTGCTCGGCCTTCTTCTTCTCCCCCGGGCCCATCTCAACCACCGGAGCGGCCTGTCCCTCGGCACTTACCCGCCGGCCGCTCCAATAGAGGCCGCCAGCGACCAGCAGAAATGCGATTTTGGGGATTCCCGGAATCAGGCACATGGCCGCGGAGACCAGGCTGGCCAGATACAGCGTGGCGGGCTTGGCCAGCAGTTGCTGACGAATCTCGCCGCCCAGCAATCCCGCCGAGTTGGCCCTGGTGAGGGTGATGCCGCCGGCCACCGAGACCAGAAGCGACGGAATCAGCGTCACCAGCCCGTCGCCCACCGTCAGCACCGTGTAGGTGCGTGCCGCTTCGCTTAGATCGATGCCCTGCTGCAGAGTGCCAATCAGCAGTCCGGCAATGATGTTGATGGCCGTAATCAGAATGGTTGCCAGCGAGTCCCTCTGGTTGAAGCGCGCCGCGCCATCCATGGCGCCGTAAAACTCCGCCTCCCGCGCAATGGCATGACGACGCCGCCTGGCCTCCGCCTCATCGATCAGCCCTGCATTCATGTCCGCGTCAATCGCCATTTGTTTGCCAGGCAGGGCGTCCAGAGTAAAGCGCGCCGTCACTTCGGCGGTGCGTACGGCTCCATGCGAGACCACCAGAAACTGGATGGCGATCAGGGCCAGAAACAACACGAAACCCACCACGTAATTGCCGCCCACCACGAATTGGCCAAAGGCCTCGATGACCTTTCCTGCTGCCGCCGTTCCTTCAGAGCCGTGCAGCAGAATGCGGCGACTGGAGGCGATGTTCAGCGCCAGCCGGAAAAGGGTGAGCAGCAGCAACAGGGTAGGAAAGACGCTGAGTTCGACGGCACGCCGAATTTGCACCGCGGAGAGGAAGACAATCACGGAAGCGGCCATCGAGAGCGCGAGCAGAAGGTCGAGGCCCGCGGCGGGCAGCGGCACCAGCATGACGAAAATCACGCTGATCGCGGCCAGAGGCAGCACGTATTCACGCAGGCGCTGCAAGATGCTTTGCGCCGAGAGCGAGTTGGCCGGCAGTGCGGCGGTACTCATGCGCGGCCTCCTTCAACGGGTGGAATCACCGCAGCCGGACCCGGAGCGCGGCTGGCTGGGTCGGCCTGCGCACGGCCCTGTGCGGCAGCTTCCCGCGCCCGGCGCTCACGAAGCTCTGCCTCGACCCGCTGGCGGTAGAGGTAGGCTAGAATCGCAGCTACTGCCGCATACAGATCGACCGGAATCGCCTGTCCCACCTCGACGAAGCGGTAGAGCGAGCGCGCCAGCGGCGGGTTCTCGATGATCGGCACTCCCGCCCAGCGCGCCTCGGCCTTGATCTCTTCGGCCAGCAGATTGCGGCCCTTGGCCATGACCCGGGGCGCGTCCATGGTGGCAAAGTCGAAGCCTAGGGCCACGGCATAGTGGGTGGGGTTGGTCAGCACCACCGCGGCCTTCGATACATCCGCCTTCACTTTGCGGCGCCGCATCTGGCGCTGCAGCCCGCGGATGCGGCTGCGAATCTGGGGGCTGCCCTCGGTCTCTTTGAACTCCTGGCGCAAATCTTCGCGGCTCATCTTCAGGCGCGACTCGCGGCTACGCCACTCGACCACGTAGTCCACCGCAGCCCAGGCAAAGAGCAGAACTGAAGCGGCCAGAAGAAGGCCGTAGACGTCCGCACCGAGCAACTCCAGCCGCGCGGTCGAGAACGGAGGCACCGTCAACTGCCTCGCGATGCGCTGCACCGCAAAGACCGCCAGCAACGCAGCGGGTAAAAGAGACTTGCCCAGCCGGGAGGTGGCGCGTAGCGAAAACAGGTTCTTCACGTTCGAAAGCGGACTAATACGGTCGAGCCGGAATCCGATTGCGCCGGCATAGAACGTGACTCCCCCGGTCTGCAGAACTCCGGCGGCGAGAGTCGCAGCGGCTACTGCCGCCATCACCGCCGCCATCGGCCCCAGCACGGACAATGAAAGCCGGCGCAGCGCAACCAACGTCGGCTCGACTTCAGAAGGTTCCCAACGGGCCGGCGCACCCAGTTCCAGAAATGCGGCGAAACCGGCTCTCCATGCCTCCATCGCCTTTGCGGCGAAAACACCCAGGGCGACCACCCCTGCCAGAGTGCCGGCCGCAGACGACAGCTCGCGGCTGTGCAGCAGGTCCCCTTCCTTGCGCGCCTTTTCCCTGCGGTGTGGTGTGGCCTGTTCGGTGCGGTCTCCAGGCATCGGCTTAGCCTCCCGCTCCGGCCGGCCGCACGGCAATCAGCTTTTCGGCCAGGTCCAACAGCCCACCGAAGCGCGCCTCAATGAAGCGCGGCCACAAGGCCAGCGAACCGGTCAGCAAGGCAAAACCGGTGAGCGTTTTCAACGGTACGGTCAGCGACATCACAGGAAGCTGCGGGCTGAGCTTGCCCAGCAGAGCCACCGAGATTTCCACCAGCAAGGTTGCGGCGAGAATGGGGGCGGCCAGCTCGACCGCCGCAAGAAAGATGCCTCCGGTGGCGCGGACGATTCCCAGCGTGGTGACCGGCGCCATGGCAAAACTGCCCAGCGGCACCACCCGGAAGCTGCGCACCATCGAGGCCAGCAGGATGCGGTCAAGACCCGCGGCAAGCACCACCAGCGTGCCCATCAGCTGGAACAACTCGCCCATCAGCGGGGTTTGAATCGACGACTCGGGGTCCAGCAGATTCACCAGCGAGAAGCTGAATTGCAGTCCCGCAATCTGGCCGGCGAACAGCAGCATCTCGTTCAGCAGAGCCAGGGTCAGGCCGTAGACAAGCCCGATGGCCAGCTCGCCCAGCAGGGCACCGAGGCCGATACTCGCGCTGGCGTTTGGCAACCCGGCCACCAATGGAGCCAGCAGGTAGGCGACCGTCACTGCAAAGGCCGCCTTGGCTCGCACCGGCAGCGCGGTGGACGAGAAGAAGGGAGCGAGGGCCACAATTCCGCTGACCCGCACCAAGGCCAGGGTCATCGCGCTCAGAAACTGGCTCCACTGCGGCACGCAGGATCCTTTCCGGCTTGCTAGCCGATGTAACGATGCAGGTCCGAGAGCAGCAGCCGTGTGTAGGCCACCAGGCGGGCCAGGAACCAGGGCATGCCCACCAGTAGGATCATGGCGACAGCGGCCAGACGGGGCACGCTGGTCAGCGACTGTTCCTGCAAGCTGGTGAGGGTTTGCAGCAGGCTCAATACAAAACTCAGCAGAGCCGCGGCCAATAGCACAGGCGCAGCCAGAATCATGGCTTCCTTCATCAGCTGGCGCAGTAGTTCGGCAACCATATCCGGAGTCATCGCGTACTCTCTCAAAAGCTCTTCAACAGCGAACCGGCCAGCAGGTTCCAGCCGTCCACCATGACAAACAGCAGAATCTTCAGCGGCGTCGACACCACCACAGGCGGCAACTGGAACATGCCGATCGATGTGGTGATCGCCGCGGTTACCATGTCGATCAGCAGAAAGGGGAGAAACAGAACCGCGCCGATGGCAAAACCAGCCTTGAGCTCGGAAAGAATGTAGGCGGGAATCACCACTCGCATGGGCAGATCATCGGCGGTGTTGGGGCGCGGAACCTGGCCCGCCGCGGTAAACAGCGCCAGATCCTTCTCGCGCGCGTAGCGCAGCAGAAAATGCTTGACTGGCTGCGCACCGCGGTCGATGGCATCCCAGCCCGTGATCTGCCCGGCGCGATACGGCTCGACAGCCTGCTGGTCTACCTGGTTCAGAACCGGAGTCATCAGGAACCAGGTCATCATCAATGCCAGTCCCAGCAGAGTGGGATTGGAAGGCGCGGTCTGCGTGCCCAGGGCCTGGCGCAAAAAATGAAACACCACCAGCAGCCGCACCAGCGGAGTCATGCACATGAGGATGGCGGGCAGCAGAGTTACCAGGGTAAGAACAAACACAATCGTCCATGGAGTCGAGTCCGACGGATGAAGGCGAGCGCTCAAGTCCGGCAAAAGGGGCGTGGCCGCCGCGCTGGCCGCATGCGCCGCGACCCACATGGCTACCACGAGACCCTCCCTGCTGCGCTTCCAGCAGCTGTGGGGCGCAGGGTGCGCGCCTTTCCGTCTTGCCCGTCGAGTGAATAAAAAGCCGGCGCTCCCTCCTGTGAAGTGGCCACCAGGAGACGCCGTCCTTCCGCCTCGATGAGGGCCAGCGACTGCCGCGGTCCCAGCGCAATCCGCTCCACCAGCGCCAGACGCGGCTGGGCTCGATGCCTACGCCACAGCCGTTCCAGAAGCCATACCGCCAGGCCCCTTGCCGGAGCTGCCGTTTTGTCTCTCGTCCCGTTCATCTTCCCGGTTCCCTTCGCACCCAGGCCTCAACCGCGCTTACACCAGCCGTGTGACCCGTACCGCCAGTTGCTGTTCCACAACCTCAAACTCACTCCACGCCAGTTGCACTCCGCCCCCGGTCAGGGGCAAATCATCTCCCTGCTCCCACTGCGTCTCGATCAGCTGCCCCGGCTCCAGGGTCAGGAGGTTCCGTACCCGGAATTCGCGCACCGGAATGGCCACTTCGAGCTCCACCGGCAGCCGTGCCATCGGAGGGCTCAGCGTCATGGGCTTCGGATGCATCTCGCGTGGCGATGGAACCAGCGCATCTTCGGTCGCCATTTCGGGCGCAACGGAGGTCTCCGGCTCACGAACAATTTCAGATCCCGGCGCGGGCAATGGATGCGTGGTTGCCATCTGCGCGGAATGCAAGCAGAAAGAGGTCCAGAGCGAGGAGAGGAAGATTGGAATGCTTAAAGAATTGCGGCGTCCATGTCTCGGTACAAATGCCGCCGTCCCCGCGAACCTTCATCGCTGCTACACTGATATAGAGCTATAGGAGAGTGCTGTGAGGCCTTCGGGGCCTCCGGCGCAACCTTGTACAGGGGTCGAACAACATGGCAGAAAACAACGTAAACAAGGATTTTGCAGACACCACGCTGCGCCTGAAGGTCGGCTTGGCCGAGATGCTCAAGGGCGGCGTCATTATGGATGTGATGAACGTGGAGCAGGCCCGCATTGCGGAGGAGGCAGGCGCCACGTCGGTGATGGCCCTGGAGCGCGTGCCGGCGATGATCCGCGCGGAGGGCGGCGTTGCCCGCATGGCTAAGCCAAGCCTCATCAAGCAGATCATCCAAGCCGTCTCGATCCCAGTGATGGCCAAGGCCCGCATCGGCCACTTCGCCGAGGCTCAGATTCTGCAGGAACTGGGCGTCGATTTTATCGACGAGAGCGAGGTTCTGACCCCCGCCGATGGGGCGCATCACATTGATAAGCACGCCTTCACCACGCCGTTTGTGTGCGGCGCGCGCAACCTGGGCGAGGCGCTCCGCCGCATTGCAGAGGGTGCAGCGATGATCCGCACCAAGGGCGAGGCCGGTACCGGCGACGTGGTGCACGCCGTGCAGCACATGCGCCAGATCACTCGCGAGATGCGCATTCTTACCGTGCTCACCGAGCAGGAGCTTTATGCCGCTGCCAAGGAGCACCAGGCGCCCTACGAACTGATCCGCATGGTTGCGCAGACGGGCAAGCTGCCGGTGCCTAACTTCTCTGCCGGTGGCATCGCCACCCCGGCCGACGCTGCGCTGATGATGCAACTGGGCGCAGAAGCTATTTTTGTCGGCTCCGGCATCTTTATGAAGGAACGCGCCACTCCGCTGGATGTGGAGAACGATCCCAAGGAGCGCGAAGAAGCTGTCTCCCGCGCAAAGGCTATTGTGATGGCCACGACTCACTTCAATGATCCCAAGATTCTGTCCGAGGTTAGCGAACAGGTCACGGGGACCATGAAGGGCCTGGCTGCCGCAGGTCTGGACGAATCGCAACTGCTGCAAACCCGCGGCTGGTAGCCATCAGCAGTGGTGCAGCCGTTGCTAATTGCTCGCGCTGCGATGAATAGGAAGAAAAAGAATCGGGTCCTGGGGGCAAGTTGAAGCAAGGAGATCGGCCGCGCATCGGCGTACTGGCGATTCAGGGTGATTATGCGGCACACGCCGAGGCATTGGCGGCTTGCGGCGCCGAGCCGGTGGAAATACGCAACCCCGAGGAGTTAGAGGAGCTGGATGGCCTGATTCTCCCCGGCGGCGAGTCCACCACCATGCTCAAGTTCCTGGCCAAGCGCCATTTTTTCGATGTGCTGAAAACCTACTGCTCAACCCATCCGGTCTTTGGCACCTGCGCCGGCGCCATTCTGCTGGCTCGCGAGGTGCGCAACCCTGCGCAGCGGAGCCTGGGCGTGCTGGATGCGGTGGTGGAGCGAAACGCCTACGGACGCCAGATCGACTCCACCATTCTCAGCGCCAAGACTGAGCTTGACGGCGGTCCTCTGGAAATGGTCTTCATCCGCGCCCCACGCATAGTTGCGGTGGGAGCGGGCGTGGAGGTGCTGGCCCGGCGTGAGGGCTCTCCTGTGCTGGTCCGCCAAGGCCACACCATGGCCGCCACGTTCCATCCCGAGCTTTCGTCCGACCGGCGGGTGCACCAGGCATTCGTTGAGATTGTTGCCTCCGCGGTTCAACCCTGAGTTTCTTCTCATCGGCAGGCGCTTTGGGCTTTCGTCCAATCAAATCCTATCCGCTTCAATTCCTGATGCGTCCAAGGTGGAGTGAGTGTAATCTCAAACTGGAGGGTCTGTTCACACCAACCAGGCGAGGACGACGGGAACCAGCTTTCCCCAGTTCAATCTCTAGTCTCTCCCGGCTTTTGCCCCGTCAGCGCTCTTCGTGTCCCGTATCGTCTGGCCCGATTCTCGCTTGCTGCGTCCTCCGCCCGATTGGTGTGAACAGACCGTCAAGAGGCCTCCCATGCCCGGTACCTTTACGCATTCCCCTGCGGAAACGGAACGGAAAGACCCAGGAGTCGGTGGAAAACCTCCGGTATCCCGCCGGCCCACGGGGGGCGGCGGAGGTGGGGGCGACGACGACTGGCAAAGCGCGCACCATGAACCTCGAGAATTGCTCCACCGGATACGCTTCTTTGTTTTTTTCGGGTTATCCGGGGACATGATGTTTTTTGCCGTACTGGTGGCGCTCTTCTTTGCGCGCCAGGCGAGCATACAGATGGACGCTGGTAGCCACGACTTTATCGGCGACTGGCACCCGGTGTTTCTGCCCCCCATCCTTTACCTCAATACCGCCGTGTTGATGTTGAGCAGTCTCACCATGGAACTGGCCCGGCAGAATATCTTTCGCGAGATCGATGTGCTGGAGGAGTGGCTAGGCCTGGGCCGGCCGGCCCTACGCCGCACCCTGCCCTGGATCGGCGCAACCTTTGCGCTCGGTTCACTCTTCCTTGGCGGACAGTGGATGGCGTGGAGGCAACTGACGGAGCAGGGCTTTACCTTTGATCACTGGTCGACACCGGCCAGTTATTTCTTCTATGTCATCACCGGCCTGCACGCCGCCCACCTCGTCTTCGGGGTCCTGGCCCTGCTGGTTTGCTTGTGCCTACTGGGCCGTTTCAAACGCGTGGAGCTGCGGCAGATTGCCGTGGACGCAACGGCCTGGTACTGGCATGCAATGAGCCTGGCATGGTTGCTGCTGCTGGCGGTACTGGCGCTGGGACAGTAATAAAGCCGGCAAAGCGTGTCGCCCCGTAGACCTTTATCGAGGAATCTGCCGGTTCACCGTGGTTGCGAACCCGACTTCAGGTCCGCCGCCCTAAGAGTAAACTCGTCCTTCGCTTCCACGCTCAGTGTGGCCGCGGTGGGATCCTTCACCTTCCACATAACCGCATGCAGTTGATGATCGCGGACCTCCAACGTGAGGTAGTGATAGACGGGAAACGCCGAGTCGCGGTAGAGATCCGCGGAACCGCGAAATAGCAACGGGTAAGGCTCGGCTCCGCCCCCGCCTGAAACCACATACATCACGCCGTTGCGTTCAAAGCGTTCGTAGTTGTGGATGTGCCCGTTGAAGACCACCACTCTGGCGTGCAGTGCGTGCAGATGCGCCTCCAGTATTCCGCGAAGGCTCAGCGCCTCTTTCGAAGGCAGGTTGGCAAAAACCTGTGACTGTTCGTCCGCCACCCACGGAACGTGATACAGGATGAACAGAAACTCTGCCGCTTCGGGAAGATGGTCGAGTTGCTCGCCGAACCATCTGCCCTGGGGACTTGTCTTCCCTGTGGGCAAGTTGCAGTCCAGCGAGATTACTTCCACACTGCCCAGCAGTGCGGAGTAGTAGCGATGTCCTGCGATCAGGGGAAAATTTCTCAGATAATTTGCAATGCCCAGGGCCGGGTCGTCGTAAATTTCGTGATTGCCGGTAGTGGGCAATTGCACAGTGTGGTTGGCGCGCCAACTCGCCGTTTCAGTTTGAAAAACCTTCCAATCCGAGGTTCGTGACCCTTTGAAGGGCATGTCTCCGGTAAGGAGTAGCACTTCGGGATGCTCCCCGCCAATCTGTTCCGCCAGCCACCTTCGCACTCGGGGGTTGGTGCCTGTGGTCGCCGAGGGATCAGCAAAGCGCATGTCGCCATACGCTACCAGGTGAATGGGTTTGCCTGGCAGGAATCGAGAAAGCGTAAATGTCGGCTTGGTATCCGGCGTACCGGACTGCGGCGGCGCCGCTCCGCAGGCAGGCGTGCGGCTCAGCAGGAACAGCATCAGGGCCCACCGCATGCAGCGGAAGAAAGTGTTAAACGGGGAATAACTCACGGCCCCAGATTAGCATTTGCTCACACGTCGGGGCTGGTGCAGCAAGCTTTTGCGTAAATGGTTGAGCGGCCGACACGAAAGCGGAAATAGCGGCCTCAAAATAAGAACTTGTGCAGAGGTTCTCTGCATCCTCGTTTACCCAACAAATCAACTACGCAAGGCGGGTGTGGAGCATGGCGTTCCAACGCTCCTTGAAGCTGGGCACAATGGGGCATTCGAAGTAAATTTCGCGATTGAGAGCCATAAGAATGTGTACTGCTTGCAACTGCGGATCTCCGGCGGTAAGAGAGCAACCGTCGTAGACATACTCATCGGCGAGATACTCGATGGCGTGGCCCAACATCTCGATGGCGCGGCCAGCCTGGGGGCTGATGCGACGACGGCGGTTGGCGCGTGCGGCGAGAGTCGGCCGCGCAGAATGCGCGGTAACTGCAAACGTAAGGTTGCTTGTGGTGGCAGCCATAGAGGAATCCTCACCCTATCCTTCGACCTGAACGTCATCTTTCTTTAGGTAACGAACGTACCGTGTTTCATATCAGGACAATAAATTATGGCTTTCCCGCGCACGGAGCGAAGTGATGTAGCTCACTCATGCTTTTTCGGCCCTCCTTTACTATGACTTCGACAGAATGGATCTGACTCCATCGGGGTGGATGTCCCACTACCTCGCTGGCATCCTCAAATTGGTTGATGAAGATGTGCTTCATTTCTCATTCTGCTTGCGCGGCAGTGATTGTGTGAGCCTGTAACGGATGCCTTGACGGGACGAGGCTGAGTACCTAATCTCAATCCAGCGGCTTGTCGCAATGGGGTGCTGCAAACCCAATAGACCAGCCACAATTTATGCAATCTTTTTTCGGGAAAAGGCTGCAATGATTCCCTACCACTGGCAATATCTTCCGCTCTTCCTGCATATCGTTGTCGCGTTCGGGATTGCGGCCTTCATGGTCATCGCCTCGTGGTTTATCGGCAGGCATCGCAACTCCGCCGTGAAGCTGGCTGCGTATGAGTGCGGCATTGTTGCCGTAGGCGACGCCCGGGGACGCTTCAGCGTTCGCTTCTATATGGTGGCCATGTTGTTCATCCTGTTCGATGTGGAAGCGGTCTTCATGATGCCCTGGGCGGTCATCTATCGTCGGCTGCCGCAAATCACGGGCTCCCGGCTCTTTGGATTCTGGGAGATGGTGGTCTATCTCGGCTTTGTGGCTGTGGGGCTCTACTACATCGTGCGCAAGGGCATCCTGAACTGGAGCCAAGACAAGGCGGACCTCTAGCATGACCGACACGCTTGAGAAAACGCTGCCTGACAAAGCTGCCGTGCTGGCGGAGATGCCGGACCATCCGGCAGTCAAAGCCATCCTGGCTTGGAACGCAGATGCGCTGGTTGAGGCGTGCTTCGACCGTGGCGAGCTGACTTTGTCCATCGCTCCTGAAGCCATTCGCGCTGCCGCAGCCACGGTGCAAGAGGCAGGCTACAACTTTTTTGAGGACATGACGGCAGTCGACTGGTTCCCTTCCGAACCGCGCTTCCAGTTGAGCTATCACATCCTGTCTCACTCCTTTAAGGAGCGCATTCGCCTGCGCGTGATGCTCGATGGAGCAGACCCGGCGATCGATTCAATCACCCCCGTGTGGCAATCAGCCGGATATTACGAACGCGAAGTGTTTGACCTATTCGGCGTCCGTTTTGAAGGCCATCCCGATCTGCGCCGCATCTTGATGCCGGACGATTGGAACGGCCACCCACTGCGCAAGGATTATCCGGTGGAGGGGTACCGCTAATGGCCGAGGTCACAGGGACACAGATTCTCCAGGCCCCAACAGCCGAGGGCGCAAAAGACCAGCACATGGTCCTTAACATGGGACCTCAGCACCCCGCAACGCATGGCGTTCTGCGCCTGGTGCTGGAGATTGACGGCGAGATCATCGTCCGCCTCTACCCTGAGATCGGGTACCTGCACACCGGCATCGAGAAGACCTGCGAGGCTAAGTTCTATCACCAGGTGGTGCCCCTCACTGACCGCGTCAACTACCTTGACCCGTTGTCAAACAACCTTTGTTACTGTCTGGCCGTCGAGAAACTGCTGGGCCTCGAGATTCCAGAGCGGGCCCAATGGATACGGGTTCTACTGACCGAGTTGAGCCGGCTGAATTCGCATCTCATCTGGCTCGGCACCCACGCCATGGACATTGGCGCGCTGACTGTTTTTCTCTACACCTTCCGCGAACGCGAAGACATTTTGCGTCTTTTTGAGGCGGTAGCCGGCCAGCGCATGATGACCAGCTACTTCCGCATTGGCGGCTTGGCCATGGAACCGCCGCTGGACTTCTTTGCTCGTGTGCAGACGTTTATTCGCAGCCTGCCAGAGAAGATTGACGAGTATTCCAACCTTCTCACCGGCAATCCAATCTTCATCAATCGCTTGAAGGGTGTGGGCTATCTGTCTGCAGCAGATGCAATTGCGCTGGGGGTTACGGGCCCTCCGATGCGCGCTTCGGGCGTGGATTTCGATCTCCGCCGCGATATGCCCTACTCCAGCTATGAAAAATTTCAGTTCAAGGTTCCCATTGCGACCGAGGGCGATTGCTGGGCGCGGTATGTGATTCGTCTGGTCGAGATGCGCGAAAGCATAAAGATTATCCAGCAGGCGCTGGACGGGATGCCCGAGGGCCTGGTGAAGGCCGATGCGCCCAAGATCGTGCTCCCCGACCGCGAAAAGATGAAGACCCAGATGGAAGCGCTGATCCATCACTTCAAGATTGTGACGGAGGGTTTTGCGGTGCCGGCCGGCGAGGTGTACCAGGGCATTGAAGCGGGTCACGGGCAGACCGGGTACTACGTGGTGTCTGACGGCACCGCCAAACCCTACCGCGTGCATATGCGCTATCCGTCGTTCGCCACGCTGCAGGCTCTCGAAACCATGTGCAAGGGAAGAATGCTGGCCGATGTGGTGGCCGTGATCGGGTCCATCGATATTGTGCTTGGGGAGATTGACCGCTAGTGCCAACGGCGGCGCAGTTGTATGTGGAGCTTTGGGTCTCGCTCGCTTCCCTGCTCCGCAGTTATACCGCGGCGCACGGATTGAACGGCGACCGGCAGGCTACGGTGGAGTTGGGCGAGGAACGAATCACGGTACGCTACGGCGACAGGTGGCTGGATTTGGAACGCAGCAGCGCCGAAGTCAAGTGGCGGCGCGAAGATGGACGGAGCGGGATGCTTGAGTTGACCGAGGCCGGGCAATTGCGCTCGGAAGCAGGCGAGGAAGAAATGGATATGGCCGCTGAAGCGTGGGCGCGGGAGTTGATGCAATGAGCCCAAACAACACGAGCACCGAAACCATGACCCTGTTTTCACCGCAACTGGCGGCCCGCCTTGATGCTCTGGTCGAGAAATATCCCGTCCGCCGCTCGGCGCTCGTTCCCATGCTGCTCTACGCGCAGGATGAAGTCGGCTACCTCTCCGACGGTGTGATCGCTGAAGTGGCATGGCGCATCGGCATCACTGAGCTCGAAGTACGTAACGTGGCCACCTATTATTCGATGCTGCGATTCAAGCCGGTAGGCAAATACAACGTGCAGGTCTGCACCAACATCAGTTGCATGCTGCGCGGTGGTTATGAGCTTTACGAGCGCTTTCAGGAAGAACTTGGTATCGGCCACAAGGGCGTCACTTCAGACGGCGTCTTCTCACTTGAAGAAGTCGAGTGCATCGGCGCATGTTGCTGGGCTCCGGCCATCCAGGTGAACTACGAGTTCCACGATGAGTTGAATCCCGATCAAGTGCCGGGCATTCTCGCCGACTATCGTGCGAAGGCCGCCGCAGAAGAGAGGTCTTCCCATGCCTAGGCTGGTCTCTCACCCCGATGAAGTCAAGATTGTTTCCCGGCGCTTCGGGCTTGGCGCGGAAAAAATCGAGCGCTATATCGAATTGGGCGGGTACGAATCTGCCCGCAAGTGCCTGGCGCAAGGTCCGGACTGGATCATCAATGAATTGAAGGCCAGCAGCCTGCGCGGACGCGGCGGCGCAGGATTCCCTGCCGGCATGAAATGGTCCTTCGTCCCCAAGCAGAGCGCCAAACCCAAGTACGTCCTCGTCAACGGGGACGAGAGCGAGCCCGGCACCTGCAAGGATCACCTGATTTTTCTTCACGATCCCCACGCGGTCATCGAGGGCACCATCATTGCGGGGCTCGCCATCGGCGCCAAAGTGGGCTTCATCTACTTGCGTGGCGAGTACCGTTATCTGCTCGAGATTATGGAGAAGGCCGTTGCCGACGCCTACGCCAAGGGCTTCCTGGGCAAGAACATTTTCGGCTCCGACACCGAGTTTCAGATCATCACCCAGACCGGCGCGGGCGCCTACGAAGTAGGTGAAGAGTCGGCGCTGATGGAGTCGCTCGAAGGCAAACGCGGTGTGCCGCGCATCAAGCCGCCCTTCCCTGCCGTCGTCGGGCTCTACGGCGGCCCTACCGTGATCAACAACGCAGAGACCATCGCCACCGTGCCCCATGTGATCGAGATGGGCGGGGCGGCATTTGCCGCGGTTGGCTCGCTCAAGAATGGCGGTACGCGCCTCTTCTCAATCAGCGGCCACGTGGAACGCCCCGGCGTGTATGAACTGCCCATGGGCTACAACCTTAAAAAGATGATCTACGAAGTCGCGGGCGGGGTGCGCGGCGGACGCAAGTTGAAGGCGGTTGTTCCCGGCGGCTCCTCGACACCGGTTCTCTTGCCTGAAGAGATCGAAACCCTCGGCATGGACTTCGACCAGGTAGGCAAGGCCGGCTCCATGCTTGGCTCGGGCGGCGTGGTGGTGCTCGACGACCAGACCTGCATCGTGGAATTTGCGCTACGCACCATCAGCTTTTATCAGCACGAAAGCTGCGGCTGGTGCATTCCCTGCCGCGAAGGCACCGACTGGCTCAAGAAGTCGCTAACACGCTTCCACGCCGGTTTCGGTGTCGCCAAGGATATTGACAACATCAAGTACCTGGCTGAAAACATGATGGGCCGCACCTTCTGCCCGCTGGGCGACGCGGCGGCCATGCCCACGCTGGGCTTTGTGAACAAGTTCCGCAAGGAGTTTGAAGATCATCTGGACGGCAAGCCCTGCCCGTTTGCCAAACACGTAGAGTTGGCAATGGTCTAAGGGGCGCTGGAGACGAATGGCTGACGTAACCTTCACAGTCGATGGAAAGAAGCTGACGGCTCCCGCAGGGACGCTGCTGATCGAGGCGTGCCGCAAGGCGGGAATCGAGATTCCGGCCTTCTGCTACTACCCCGGCCTCAGCCTGCAGGCTGCCTGCCGCATGTGCGTCGTGCGCCAGGAGAAAGTGCCCAAACTACAGACCGCCTGCACCACTACCGTAGCCGAGGGCCAGGCCTTCATCACCGAGTCCGCGGAAATTGCGCAGGCGCGCAAGGCCACCATCGAACTGCTCCTCGGCAATCATCCCCTCGACTGCCCTGTGTGCGACGCCGGCGGCGAGTGCGAATTGCAGGATATGACGTTCAAGTACGGCGCGGGTGTGAGCCTCTACGCTGAGGCCAAGCAGCACCGCGAGGAGCAGCAGTGGTCGCCCGCCGTCTTCTACGATCGTCCGCGCTGTATCCTCTGCTATCGCTGCATCCGCATGTGCGGAGAAGGCATGGATGTGTGGGCGCTGGGCGTGCAGAACCGCGGCGTCAGTTCGGTCATCGTACCCAACGGCGGCGACCAGCTCGATTGCGAGCAGTGCGGCATGTGCATCGACGTATGCCCCGTGGGCGCGCTCACCAGCGGCAGCTACCGCTACAAAACCCGGCCCTGGGAAATGAACCATGTCTCCACCGTCTGCACTCATTGCGCCGACGGCTGCAAGGTCACGCTGGGCGTGCGGCAGTCCAACGACGGCTCTGAAATTATCCGCGCTGACAACCGCGACAAGAGTGGCATCAACGGCGACTTTCTCTGCGCCAAGGGCCGTTTCGGCTTCGATTTTGTTGAAAGCCCGGAGCGCTTGAACAAGCCTCTGATCCGCAATGGCCAGGGTGCTCTGGAACCGGCCACGTGGGAGCACGCGGTGCGCCATGCGGCGAGCAAACTAAGCGAGATTCGCGAGATCAGAGGTGGCGAATCCATCGCCGTTATTGGTTCCAGCAACACCACCAACGAAGAAAACTATCTGCTGCAGAAATTTGCCCGCACCGTGCTCCGCACCAACAACATCGATCACCAGCGCACCGCGGACTACGCAGCCTTTGCGCGCGCGCTCGCCGGCCACCAAAGCAAGGCTGCCAGCCTGCGCGATGTGGCCGCTGCCCCGGCAATACTGCTCGTCGGCGGTGATCCCACCGTTGAGCATCCGCTGCTGGCCTGGACCTTGCGTACCAATGTGCGCCACAACAAAGCGCGCCTCTATATCGCCAACACCGCGAAGATCAAGCTGACGCGCCAGGCCAGGGCCACGCTGGAATTGCCCACGAATGGCTACCAGAATCTGCCCGCCCTGCTTGACGCCGATACCGACTTTGCCAAGGCGGTGCGTGCAGAGGAATCGCTGCTGGTCGTCATGGGAGCGGAGATCCACGGGGCGCAGATTAAGGCCCTCGTGAACTGGGGCCTTGGCCGTGGCGATGTGCGCTTTGCCTGTCTCGGCGACCGCGCCAATTCACGCGGAGCGGCAGACATGGGCCTGCTGCCTGGCATGTTGCCCGGATATGTGCCGGTCAATTCACCCGGCGCTTTTGCGGCGGAGTATCCCGGCCTGCCCGCAAACCCAGGCAAGACAGAGCCGGAGATGTTTGCCGCGGCAGCCAAGGGGGAACTCGGCGCGTTGCTCGTCGTCGGCGCAAATCCAGTAGCAAGGTTGGGCGTGGCTGCGGAGACATTGAAGAATACGTTTGTCATCGTCCAGGACATCTTCCTCAATGAAACCGCGGCTCTGGCAGATGTGGTGTTTCCCGCCGCCAGTCTCTACGAGAAGTCCGGCACCATCACCAACACCTTTGGCGATGTGCAACTGGCCCGGAAAGCGGCTGACCGCGCAGGCGTCAAGCCGGACTTTGAGATTCTTGTTCGTCTGGCGGGAAGTATGGGCGTGGATGTGAAGGCGCTGGTGCCCTTCGGCAAACTGGGCGTGACCGCCGATCTGGGCCAGTCGCGCGGCGCGCAAGCGGGCGAAGCCGATCGCCACGCGGTCTGGTTGGCGGCCAATGGACTGGAGATGAAGACCAGCCCCTTTGATCCGCTTGCCGTTCTGGATGAGATCGAGCGCCTGGTGCCCGCTTACAAACTGGACCGGCTCAATCTTTTCGGCGGCAACGACGTGCCCACTGAACTGGGTGCAACCACGGGCTTTGTGCCCGTCTCAGCGCTGACTGCGCCGGACCTGGTGGTCGCCGCGCACGATGGATTATTTACATCCGGGACGCTGGGCCGTTACAGCCCTGCGTTGAAGGAATTGCAAAAGCATCAGTCGCCTGCGCTGGCCGAGACCGCCGGGGACTGATCGGGAGTTGGGCAAGAGAGGCTGAAGACTTGTGACGATTTTGGAGTTTTTCCTGTGGAGCTTGCTCAAGGTGGTGGTGGTGATCGTCGTGTTTCTGCTCGGCGTCGCCTACACCGTGCTGCTTGAGCGAAAGCTGGTGGGCCGTATCCAGAACCGCTGGGGTCCCAGCCGCGTGGGCTGGTTCGGCATCTTCCAGCCGCTGGTGGATGGCGCAAAGTCGTTTCTCAAGGAAGACATCATCCCCACTGGCGTCTATCGGCCGCTCTATCTTCTCGCTCCGATCATCGCGTTGAGTTGTGCGCTCATCTCCATCTCAGTAGTGCCCTTTGGCGACCCCGACGTTGTCGGTTCCGGCGGATTCCATTTCTTTCAGATCGCGGATGTAAACGTCGGACTGCTGGTCATTCTCGGCATTACGTCCATCGGCGTGTACGGCATTGCGCTCGCAGGTTGGTCCTCAAACAATAAATATTCTCTGCTCGGCTCGCTGCGCTCTTCAGCCCAGTTGATCAGCTATGAACTTGCTCTTGGGCTCTCGCTGGTCGGCGTGGTGCTGCGCGCCGGCTCGCTGAATCTGCGCTTTATTGTCGAGAGCCAGGCCCAAAGGGGAATCCTGAGCTGGAACCTTTTCGGCGGCTTCCAGTTTGTGGCGTTCTTCATCTATTTGATGGCCGCGTACGCTGAGACCAACCGCTCGCCGTTTGATTTACCTGAGGCTGAGAGCGAACTCACCGCGGGCTACCACACCGAATACAGTTCGATGAAGTTCGCCATGTTCTTTATGGCCGAATATGGCAACATGATTACCGTGGGTTGCGTGGCCACACTTCTCTTTCTCGGTGGCTGGACCAGCCCTTTTGGCAACCTCATTCACCTGCCTGACTTTTTCATTCTGCGAGCCTTGCTGCCCATCTGCTGGTTCGTGTTCAAGGTCTTCACCTTTCTCTTCTTGTATGTATGGGTGCGGGGAACGCTACCCCGCTTCCGCTATGACCAATTGATGAATTTCGGATGGTGCTACCTGATGCCGCTGGCCATCCTCAACATTGTTGCGACAAGCCTGTGGCTTGCCTATCGCTGAGCTACAATCGGAAGGGATTTCCGGAGCCACAACAGAGCGCTCCTTGGGCCTTCCACTAACCGGCCGGCAATTTCGCCCGGCACGCGCCAGTCTGCGACGGAACGATGCACCTGATTTTCTTTATCGTGTTTGCCGGACTCTGCCTCGCTGGGGCTGTCAATCTGCTGCTCCAGAGTCATCCCATCGCCAGTGCCCTTTCGCTGATTGTGGTGATGGTCTCGCTGGCCGTGCTTTACCTGTTGCTGGGAGCCGAATTTCTCGCCGCCGCGCAGGTCATTGTCTATGCCGGGGCCATCATGGTGCTGTTCACCTTCGTGGTCATGCTCCTCAATGCGGGTCGTGAAGAGCGCACCAGGGGCAGCCACGTCGCGCGCCTGGTGGGCTTTCCCTCCGTAGCCGTCATTCTCGGCATCATCGCCACCGTGATCCTGAAGGCGCAGGGATTGGGCAGTGCTGGACTCGCCGGGCTCTCCGGTGAGAAGGGCCACACAAACATAGAAGAGTTGAGCACGGTGCTTTTCACCAAGTTGCTGCTGCCCTTTGAGGTCACCTCCGTGCTCATCCTCATCGCCATTCTGGGTGCAGTCGCGCTGGCCCGTCACGGCGACGGAGAAGGGATGCACGGCAAATGAATCCTACCTATGCCCACATGCTCCAGCAGGAAGTTCCGCTCTCGTGGTACCTGCTTCTCAGCGCGGTCCTTTTCTGCCTCGGCGTTCTCGGCTTTCTTATCAAGCGCAACCTCATTACTGTCTTCATGTCCATCGAGCTGATGCTCAACGGAGTCAATCTTTCTTTTGTGACCTTTGCCCACCAGTGGCACGCGGTGAAGGGCCAGATCTTCGTCTTCTTCGTGATGGTGGTGGCTGCGGCAGAGGCTGCCGTGGGACTGGCCATCATTATCGCCATCTTCCGCGCCCGGGCTACCCTGGCCGTCGACCGCATCGACCTGATGAAACTATGAACGCAAACCTCCATCTCTGGCTGATTCCGCTGCTGCCCTTCGTCGGGTTTGTGATTAACGGAACTCTGGGCCGCCGCCTGCCGCAATGGCTCGTCTCCGCCATCGCGCTGGTGATGCCGCTAGCCGCGCTGGCCGTCGTGTTCAACGCCTTCACGGCAACCGCTTCCGGCTTGCCCCTGCCCTGTGTAGAGACCTGCCCCATCGCCTGGATCAACGCGGGCACACTGCATGTGAACTTCAGCTTCGTCCTCGACCAGCTTTCCCTCGTCATGCTGCTCGTCGTCACTGGCGTAGGCTTCCTTATCCACATCTACTCCGTCGGGTACATGGCCCATGAAGAGGGCTACTGGCGCTTCTTCAGCTACATGAACCTGTTCATGTTTTTCATGACGGTTCTGGTCCTCGCCGGCAACGCACTGGTGATGTTTGTCGGCTGGGAGGGCGTGGGCCTCGCATCGTATCTGCTCATCGGCTTCTACTTCCAGCGCGACTCGGCGGCCGACGCGGGCAAGAAAGCCTTCATCGTCAACCGCATTGGCGACTTCGGTTTTCTCATCGGCATGTTTTTGCTGCTGGCCAACTTCGGCACCCTCACCTTCAGCGAAATCGCTGCACAGCTGGCCGCAAACCCCGCATGGAGCGGCGGCATCCTCACCGTGATTGCCCTCTGCCTGCTCCTCGGCGCAACGGGAAAAAGCGCGCAGCTTCCGCTTTACATCTGGCTTCCCGACGCCATGGAGGGCCCCACCCCGGTCTCCGCGCTCATTCACGCCGCCACCATGGTCACCGCGGGCGTCTATATGATCGCCCGCACGCATGCGCTGTTTGACCGCTCGCCGTTCGCGCTGGCTGTGGTGGCCATCGTCGGCGCGGCAACGGCCCTGTTTGCCGCCACCATCGGCCTGGTGCAGAACGACATCAAGCGCGTCCTTGCCTACTCCACGATTTCGCAACTCGGCTACATGTTTCTCGGCTGCGGCGTTGCAGCGTACTCGGCGGCCATCTTCCACCTGATGACGCACGCCTTCTTCAAGGCCCTGCTCTTCCTCGCTGCGGGCTCCGTGATTCATGCCCTGGGCGGCGAGCAGGATTTGCGCAAGATGGGCGGCCTCCGCAAGAAACTGCCCATCACCTTTTTGACAATGACCGCGGCGGTCTTCGCCATTGTGGGTTTTCCAGGACTAGCCGCCTTCTTCTCAAAAGACGCCATACTGTACGCGGCCTTTGTCCATGGCGGCAGCGGTCGAATATTGTGGTTCGTTGGGCTTGTCACGGCTTCGCTCACGTCGTTCTACATGTTCCGCCTCTGGTATCTCACCTTCCTTGGTGAATCGCGCAGCCAGGGCGCGCACCCGCACGAAAGCCCGTGGTCCATGCGCGGGCCGTTGGTGATTCTGGCTCTACTCTCCGTAGGCGGTGGCTGGATTGGCATTGAGCGTTTTGCCACCTGGCTCGCCCCATCCACAGGTGTACGCGCAGTAGAAGCAGGCAACTCGCAGTTGGAAGTGCCTCTGAGCATTCTGGCTGTCGCCGTGGCACTTCTAGGCTGGTATGTGGCTGATCGCTTCTACCGCCGCCGTCCAGAAAGCCCCGGCCAGCTTGCCGCTACACTTCCCGCCGGCTACCAGCTGCTGGCGCACAAGTATTTCGTCGATGAGATTTGCACCTGGACCATCGTCAAGCCACTGCTGGCTCTGTCCCGGCTCCTTCTCGAGTGGGTGGTGGATGTGGCCGTGCTCGGCGGTCTGGCGTGGCTGCTGGCAGGCATCGCCCGGCTTGCCGGGGCAATTCTGCAGCGCTGGCAGTCGGGTAACCTCCGCTCCTATGCAGCCTGGCTAGCTTTCGGTGCTGCGGCTTTACTGATTTTCGTTTTCGTTCCATGGAGCACTTTTCTGGCTGGTTTCGGAATTCACCTCAGCATGGCGGGGCAATAAGGGATGAGTACGATGAATGAATCGATCCTCACGTTGATCCTCCTGGTCCCGCTCGCCGGTGCGGTGCTCGTGGTCCTCCTGCCTGACCGAGGCAAGCTTCCGGCATGGATTACGCTTCTTACATCGCTGGTCAGTTTCGGCCTCACCCTGCATCTGCCCGCCCATTTCGTACTCGGCCAGCATGGTTTCCAGTTCGAAATCAACCGTCCGTGGATTGAAAATCCCGCCATCTCTTACCACGTGGGCGTGGACGGCCTCAGCCTGTGGCTGGTGGTATTGGTTGGATTGCTCGCCCCCATCGGCGTTCTCGCCAGTTGGAACGCCATTAAGGAACGCCGCAAGATTTTCTATTCGCTCTTCCTGTTGCAGCAGACGGCCATGTTCGGCGTCTTTCTTTCTCTCGACCTCATGGTCTATTACGGCTTCTGGGAATTGTCGCTGGTGCCCATGGCAATCCTCATCGCCATGTACGGCCGCAGGGACGGACCTAAAGCCGCCCTCAAGTTCTTCCTCTTCACGTTCATTCCCTCCGCGCCGCTGCTGGTTGCGATCTTGTGGCTCTATGCCCGCACTGGCACATTCAACTTCGCTGAGATGCAGGTGCTGATTGCCACCGGCTCCCTGCCGGCAGGGCCGCTCTGCTGGGTCGCGCTCGCGTTTCTGTTCGCCTTTGCGGTCAAAGTGCCGGTCTTCCCGCTGCACGGCTGGGTGGCGGACACCTACAGCGAAGCGCCGGTCGCCCTGGCCATGGTCGTGGCCGGCAAGCTGGGCCTGTACTCCATGCTGCGCTTCCATGTAGAACTCTTCCCTGCCCAGGCCCGTGCCGTGGCTCCCATTCTGGTTGCCCTGGCGGTCATTGGCATCCTGTATGGCGCATGTCTGGCACTGGTGCAGCGCGACTTCTGGCGCCTGCTCGCCTACGCGGCTCTCAGCCATCTCAGCCTGATTACGCTGGGCATTTACGGCCTCACTTTCACCGGCTCCGACGGCGCTGTCTTCCAGATTCTCAGCCACGGCGTGGTCGACGGAGCGCTGTTCCTGCTGCTCGGCGCGCTCTACGACCGTTACGCCACCAGCCAGATCGTCTCCTACGGCGGCCTTGCCGCCCGAGTCCCGCAGACAGCGACGCTTTTTGTAATTACCGCGCTGGCCATGATCGGCCTGCCCATGCTCAGCGGCTTTGTGGGCGAGTTCCTGATCCTCTCCAGCACCTTTACGGGCGTTAGCCGCGGATGGGCAATCGCCGCCGCGCTGGGCGTCATACTCGGTGCGGCCTACATGCTATGGCTGGTGCAGCGGCTTTTCTACGGCCCTCCGAGTGAGATAGCTCTATCCAAGCCGGGTGTCGATCTAGGCCTCGGCGCACAGGCGATGCTGTGGCCACTGGTGGTCCTGATGCTGGTTATGGGCATAGCCCCTTCGCTGTGGATTCCCATCATCGAGAACCGCGTCGGCACTCCTCTGGTGAAAGAACTGACTTCCTTGCCTGATCACATCTCCACTCTCAACTCCCATCTGGAGGGTCTGCGGTGAACAATGTTCCCGACGTCTACCGCATCCTTCCCGAGGTGATCCTCACCCTCACCGGCGTGCTTGTCATGGTGGTGGACGCTTCGCTGCCGACCCCGTGGCCACGCCGTTCGCTGGGCTGGGTGGCCGCGATCGGCACCACGCTGGCTCTGTGGGCCAGCCTCGGACAGCTCGCGTTGCCCGTAGGCAGCGCATTTTCCGCTACCGTCGAGACCAGCCCCTTCACCGTTTTCTTCCACGTTCTCATCTGTGGAATCGTATTAGTCGCCATTCTGCTGGCACTTGATACTCTGCCCAGCGAAAGCCACCATCAGGGCGAATACTATGCCCTGGTGGTCTTCGGGGCTGTAGGCATGTGCCTGCTCACCAGCGCAGTGGAATTGCTGCTAGTCTTTATCGCTCTTGAGATTTCCTCCATCGCCACCTATGTTTTGGCTGGATACCGCAAGGACACGGGTCGCGGACCTGAAGCCGCCATCAAGTATTTCCTTCTCGGTTCCTTTGCCACGGCCTTCCTGCTCTACGGCATCGCCTTGATTTTCGGCGCTACCGGAACAACGCAGGTATATGAAATTGCGCGCGCCATTCCCACCGCGCAAAACCATTCCCTGGTGCTTGCTGCGCTGGCGCTCATGCTGGTCGGCATATTGTTCAAGGTGTCGGCGGCGCCATTTCACGTGTGGACCCCGGATGTCTACGAGGGTGCCCCCTCGCCCGTGGTCGCGCTTCTCTCTACGGCTCCCAAGGCTGCGGCATTCGCTCTGTTGTTGCGCGTAGTCTATGAGGTCTTCCCCACCCTGCGCTCGCTCTGGTCTCCGCTGCTGTGGGGCGTGGCTGTGCTTTCAATGACCGTCGGCAACCTGGCGGCGCTGCGCCAGCAAAACGTGAAACGCATGCTGGGCTACTCCTCGATCGCCCATGCCGGCTACCTGCTGGCGGCATTTGCCGGTCTCGGCTCCAGCGGAATCGCCGCCGCCAGTTTCTACATCGCCGCCTATGCGGCCATGAACGTGGGCATTTTTGCCGTGGTGACACTGGTTAGCGGATACAACGACGAGCTGCCCCTGATTCAGGATTTCCGCGGGCTCATTTACCGTTCACCCTTGCTCGGAGCGTTGCTCATCTTCTTTCTCGTCTCGCTGGTAGGAATTCCCTTCACGGGCGGGTTCTTCGGCAAGTTCTATTCGTTCACCGCAGCCGTGGGTGGAGGGGCGGTGTGGCTCGCCATCATCGGCCTGCTCAACTCCGGGCTCGCCGCGGCGTATTATCTCCACCTGGCATTTGCTACCGCGCAGCGTCCGGTCGAGTCGGACGGGCGCGCGCCTGTTCTCACTCCGCAAGTGGGCGTTGCGGTGGGCGCAGCCCTGCTGTTTGCGGTGGCCGCAACCCTGGTTCTTGGCATTGTGCCGGGTGAGGTGCTGCATGCAGCCGAGGCTGGCGCGCACACCCTGCAGGCTCCGCCCGCCGCAGCGGTTGAACCTGGAATTATGCTGACCTCTCAGCCGAATCCATAACCACGCGGCCCGGATTCTCATTCTCCCTGGGCTTCAACAGATTCAGATAGAACGCCACCGTCAGACCCAGCACGCGCCCCTTTTCAAATCGTCCCGTCACCCAGGTCCGCGCGGCTTCGCCCATGTGGCTTCGCTGCGGATCACGAAGCAGTTTCAGGACTGCCTTGCTGATCTCGTCTGCAGAGCCGGGAGGAATTAGCACGCCCGTGACTCCCGGAACTATAGAATCGCGAGCCCCTGTCGTCCGAGTTGTGATCACCGGCACTCCAGTGGCTGCAGCCTCCAGTGCCACATTCGGAAAGCCCTCGCGCCGGGTGGGTAGGACCAGCAGGTCCATGGCGCGATAGTAGGGTGCCGCGTCAGCCACAAATCCAGTCGAAATGATGCTGGGGTGGTTCTGGATACGCAGTCTGAGGCGCTCGTCCACTCCATCCTGCGCCACATCGAACCAGCCCACGAGGAGCAGCCTCGCGAGCGGTTCCTTCATCAGGATCCGATCGAAGGCGTCGATCAATTCAGGCAATCCCTTATCGCGGGTCAGTTTCCCCACGAAGCCCACCACCGGAGCCGCAGGCGGTATATCGAGCCGGCTCCGCATCTCGTCCGGTCCCGGGGCAAATCGATCCAGGTCCACGCCCCTGGTGCTGCCGTCCCCGAGGACACGCAGTTTGGCAGCGGGCGCCAAACCGAGTTCCAGCACTTTGGCGCGGAGGCTTGCGCTGTTGCAGATCACTACGTGGGCGCATGCCATTGCCCACCGCTCCGACTCAAGCAGCACCAGTCGCCTGAACCCGGTGGCAGTTTCCACTTTGAGCCCGCGCAGCAGGTAAACCCTCCTGGGCACGCCGACCAGTTTCGCTGCGAAGGTGCCCAGCATACCGGCTTTTGGCGTGCTGAATTCCGTTGCGTCCGGCCTCAGTCTTCTCAGCAACCGCCATAGCCTGAAAAGCGAAACCATGTCTCTGAATGGAGCAAGTTCCCGTTCCATGGGGACTTCGGCAACTTCCGCATCTTCATCTCGAGCGGCGATCTCAAGTAGCCCGCCCGGCCTGGAGACCAGGGTGACGCGAAAGCCTGCCTCGCGCATCGCGCGCAGCCGCCCCTTGAGCGCCAGACAATGCTGCGCACTGGTGACACCTACAACAATGTGTGGAGAATGACTGGAAAAGTTCCCCGACCCGGATACAAGATGAAGTGCCTTAGGAGAAGACATTTATTGGCCCGCCTCGCCGCGGATTTCAGCGTCTGATCGCAGTGCACCCCTGGTGACCGCCTTCAACGGCTGGACAAGTGCCAGAGCAAAGATCCACGTGCGCTACGCGTCGGAACTCACAGAGTTCCTTGAGCGCAGACTATTTAGTGAAATCAATAAGACTCTACTATTTCACGCAGGGATTGCATGTGAGCCACATCACTACCCCTGCGGATCTGAATCTGATCCGTCATGAGGATGTCAGGGAAAAATCCCGGAAAAGGCGGTGATTTTGGCTCAAAAGATGACTCAAAGTGGTCAAAATTCGCTGGTCTTGATTACCGATCAGTTAATAGGCCTATTTTGTATATTGTTCAATAACATATACTTACGTGAGATTGAGGGTCCTAAAACGGCTCCCCGGAGGGGGGAGGGGGGTGGGGTTTCACGATGGTACAGACCGGGGGGATATCGTACGTTTTAGACCGGGCGCATCTCCGACACTGCAAGCGAAGGGGTGAGGACGTAGAAGATTCTCATGCCTTGGAAAACGAGCAGTGTGATGGACGAG
>Ga0181535_10000403_pt1 | contig 65175 bp, 59 predicted proteins | sample PEATcosm2014_Bin_44_FD_119774 | JGI IMG/M metagenome (GOLD analysis project Ga0181535, IMG submission 119774) | Peatland microbial communities from MTU Mesocosm Facility, Houghton, MI, USA - PEATcosm2014_Bin17_30_metaG | ecosystem: Environmental > Terrestrial > Soil > Wetlands > Peat | place... | reverse complement strand
CCGATGAAACCCATCCGCACCTGGGTCTGAACCTCGCTAAAATCCGAGGCCATAGGCACTAAAACGGGACCTCGGGATTGGTAACAAAGCTAGTTAGTGACTTTCGTGCGGAACCCGGGCTAAGATTCGCGAGGAGGAAGGCTACCAACCCCAACATCGAGAGCAAGAATGAGCCCCGAACCCGCCAAGCCCATGCTTCCCGACGGTGTTGATGCCGCCCGGTGCCGGGATGCTTCCTGCTCAGAGCAGGTCATCCAGGAGGGCGGCCAACTGAACGTCCCCTCCCGCGGGCGGCGACCAGTCCACCTGTATGACGTCGTAGCCGGCCGCACGCAGGCTGTCGCCGAACGCCCGCACGCCGATGTTGACGAACACCGGCCGGCCCTGCAGCAATTCGCCAAGGAGCATGGTCATCGGTCAGCCTCCTTCCGCTCCGCGAGCAGCAGCATGGCTTCCTGGCAGAATGCGGCCGCCTGGGCGGCGGTGGGAAAGACCAGCACCCCGGCTTCGGCCAGGGCGCGGACCTGGGTCTGGAGGCCCTGGGTGTCCTGGTCCGTGCCACAGACCGAGGCGGCCAGGCAAAGGTGGCCGCCGCGCCGTCGTGCCGCCCGCTGGGCGCCGCGCGCCGCGCCCAGCAGGTCGCCCACCGGGTCCGGGGAGGCGATGGCGCCCAGGATGAAGTCCAGGAGGACCACGGCGACCTCGGGATCCTCCCCCTCCTGGTCGAGCCGCTTCCGGCGCAGAGTGGCGTCGATCATCGGGTGGGGCCGGCCGTCCACGAAGATCTCGGCGCCCAGGTCGACGAAGGTGCTGCCCAGGCTCCGGTGGGGATCGGGGAGTTCTGCCATCCCCGGCAGGGGCGCATTGGAGCGCACGGCCAGGCCGGCCCGCCGGAAGATGGCCTGGGCCTGGTAGCAGAGCGTCCCTCCGGAGAACAGGCCGCGGATGTGGCGCTGCTCTGGGCGCATCCTGCCCACCTCGGCCACCGCCGCCGCGCGCAGCTCGCCGGGGTCGCAGGCCAGGGACCGCGGCCAGCCCTGGCCGGCCGCCTCGAGGGCGAGCCGGGCCGCCTCGTCGATGGTGGAGGCCAGGCGGACCCGTCCGCCGACGGCCCGGTCCTCCGTACCCAGGAGGCAGAGCACCACGGGCTTGGCGCACCGGTCCAGGCGCTTACGCAGGCGCGCTTCGGCGCCCGCGCCCGGAGGCTTGGCCAGCACGGTCAGCACCTGGGTTGCCGGGTCGGCTTCCAGGGCCTCGATCCCGGCCAGGGTGGAGAGGCCGCCGATGGCGTCCGAAAGGTCCCGGCTGCCGGTGCCGATGCCGCTGGAAAGGCCCGACCCGGCCTGGTGCACCAGGCTGGCGAACTCCTGCATGCCGGTGCCGGTGGGCCCGACGATGCCGATGGGGCCCCGCCGCACGGCGTTGGCGAAGCCCAGCCCCGCTCCGCCCAGGAAAGCGGTGCCGCAGTCGGGTCCCATGACGATCAGGCCGCGCCCGGCGGCTTCGGTCTTGAGGGCGAGTTCATCCTCGGCGGAGACGTTGCTGGAGAACAGGAACACGTGCAGGCCCGCCCGCAGGGCGGCCCGGGCCTCCCGGGCCGCGTGCTGCCCGGGTACGGAGATGATCGCCACGCTGGCGTCCGGCCGCCTTGCCACCGCTTCGGCGACGGTGCGCGGTTCCGGCAGGGCCGAACCGGCCCCTTCCGGCGCCCCGGAGCCGCGGGCCAGCCAGGAATCCGCCTCGGCCGCCACCGCGTCCACCGCGGCCGGTTCGCCCTCCAGGGCAAGCACCAGGTCGTTGGGGCCGGCGCCGGCGAACGCCTCGTCGCCGGCGCCGTAGCCCATGGCGGCCAGCACCTTCCGGTTGGCGGCCGTGCCCAGCACGGCCGAGGCGTCGCGGATGCCCGGCTGCGCGGCGATGCGCCGCGCCACCAGCATCAGGAACACTGAATCGAAATAGCGGTTCTGCTTGACGATGGTTTTCCTCAAGGGGGCCTCCCGTCACTCCCGGTACTTTTCCGCGAACCGCGCCAGCGCCCTGGTGAAGCACGCCATGGGCGGACGCACGATGCCGCCGCCGATGATCCCGTGGCCGGGCTCCCGATGGGCGATGGCGGTGTCGATGACCGGGACCAGGTTGCCGTGCACCACCTTGCGGATATCGATGCCCACCCCGGTGCCGGTGAAGTCCAGCGCGGGCATCAGCCAGTCCGGGCTGATGCCCGCCGTGATGGTGCGCATGTCCCGGCTGTAGTTCAGCGCCTGGGCCGCCGTGCCGCCGGTGAAGGTGAGGATGCCCGGCGCGCCGCCGATGGCGAAGCCGCCCCAGCCGACCGTCTCGGTGATGGCGGAATCGCCCATGTCCAGCCCCGCGTCCTCCTCCTTCCACCCGGGCAGGAGCAGGCCGGCGATGCGCGGGGCGGGGGCGGTGAACCATTCGCCGTCCAGCCCGCTGACCTGGATGCCGAATTCGGTGCCGTTGCGGGCCATGGCCGTGACCAGGGTGCTTGCCTCCACCCCCCGGGCCGGGTCGGCGATGGCCTTGCCCGCGGCCATGGACAGCCCCAGGAAGAGGAAGGGGTGGTTGCCCACGTAGTACAGGGTGGACACCACCTGTTCCTTGGGCAGCCCGCAGTCCGCCAGCACCGGGGCCACGGCGTTGGCGAACAGGCTGGACGATGCCACCACCCGGTTGTGCATCTCGTCGCCCATGAGCAGGGCGCGGGCGACCAGGGGCTTGATGGGAATGCCGCCCATCCTGCGCACCGCGGCCCGCAGGGCCGGGCCCCAGACCTCCCGCCACTGGGCGAGCAGGGCCAGCGCGTCCTTGGAGTGGTCGCCGAACTGCTGGAAGCTCTCCACCTGGCGGCAGCAGGCGCAGTTGCCGAAGGCCTTGTTCTCCACCACCCACACCCACATGTTGGAGGTGATGGTGCCGGCCATGGGGCCCACGGCGGCATGGTGGTGGTTGGGCTCCAGGACGATGGCGCCGGTGCTGAGCAGCCGTTCCGCCTCCGCGGGATCGGCGGCCCAGCCTTCGAACAGGCACATGCCGATGCAGGCGCCCCGCTGGGCCCCGCACATCCGTTCCCAGGTCACCGGCGGGCCGGAGTGCAGGATCATGTGGTCGCGCAGTCCCGGGATCACTTCCGCGGCCGGCGCCACGTCCACCAGCACCGGGTCCGCCGCCACCATCCGGCGGAAGGCCTGCTCATTGGCTTCGTTGATTCGTTCCTTGAGACCCATGACCTACCTCACTTTTCCGACAACGCCTTGCACATACCAGTTCAGGCTGCCCATCTGGTCGGCCCCCACCGTGGCCCCGGGTGGCAGCACCAGGCTGCCCGTGTTGCTCTTCAGGGGCCCGGTGAACGGGTTGAAGCCCTTGGCCACCTTGGCGGCGGCCGCGTTCACCTGGGCCTGCACGCCGGCGGGCACGGAGGCGCCGAACGGGGCCATGGCGACCATCTCGCCCAGGCCCTGGTAGACCGCCTCGCCGCGGAACTGGTTGGCCAGGACGCTCCTGGCGACCTTGGCGACAAACGGGGCCCAGTTGAAGCCGAGCCCGGTGATCCAGCCCTTGGGTGCCAGGGCGCGGGCCTCCACCGACTGGAAGCCGATGGACATGGCGCCCCGGGCCTCCGCCGTCTGGATGATGGTGGTGGGCGAGTCCACATGCATGGTCACCACGTCGCACCCCTGGTCCAGCAGCGCATTGGCGGCCCCGGCCTCCTTGGCCTTGTCGGACCATCCGCCGGTCACCACGACGATGGTGGTGGCCTTGGGGTTCACCGACTGGGCACCCATCTCGAAGGCGTTGACGTTGCCCAGGGCGTAGCCGATGGGCATGCCGATGACGAACCCGAGCTTGCCGCTCCGGGTCATCCGGCCGGCGGCCACGCCCATGGGATACCAGGCCGCCTGGGTGGACCCGAAGAACACCCCGAAATTCCGGGTGGCGGCCCCGTCTCCGGCGAACTCGAAGCACACCTCCTTGTGCCGCTTCGCCACTCGGCGGGCGGAGTCCTGGTAGCCGAAGCTGGTGGGGAACACCAGCCTGGCGCCCTGCTGGATCATGCCTTCCATGATCCGTTCGGCCTCGGCGCTCTCCGGGACATTCTCCGCCTCCAGCAGCCTGGTCCCGGGCAGGTCCTTGCAGACCTTGGCGAAGGCGTCGTGGAACGAGCGGTTGTAGCCGTAGTCGTTGATGCTGCCCACGTACACCGCCCCGATGACCAGGGGCGGGGTGTCGGCGCGGGCGCCCGGCGTGCAGGCGAGGGCGCTCAAGGCGATGGTGAGCATTTTCATGGTTCGACCTCCGTGAATGGGGACCCGCAGGTGAGGCAATGTCAATCCAGGCCGTAGAAGGTCCGGCCCAGGGCCGCGGGCGCGAAGAGCCGGCGCGAGCCGCCCCAGGCCAGCAGCACCAGGATGGTCAGCAGGTAGGGGGCCATCTCCAGCAGGAACGGGGAAACCTCCGAGCCCCTGGCCTGGAGCTGCAGTTGCAGGGCCTCCGCCCCGCCGAACAGGAGGGCGCCGGCCACGGCGCGCAGGGGGCGCCACTTGGAGAAGATGACCAGGGCGATGGCGATGAAGCCGCGCCCGGCGGTCATGTACTCGGCCCAGGTGAGGGTCAGGGACAGGGACAGGTGGGCGCCCGCCAAGCCGCCCAGCACGCCCCCGGCGGCGAGGGCCTGGACCTGCAGGGCGGCCGGGTTCCGGCCGGAAGCATAGGCGGCCGCCGGACTTTCGCCCACCGCCCGGATCCCCAGGCCCCAGCGGGTCCGGAACAGGGCCCACCAGACCAGCACGGCCGCCGGCAGGGCCAGCCAGGTGAGGACGTCGTAGTTGAACAGGGTGGTCCCCTGCACCCAGGGCAGCCGGGCCAGGGGGGCCGGGCACCACTTGGGCAGGCCGGCGATGACCGCCCCCATGTGCGGGGCGCCCACCAGGGCGCTGGCGCCCAGGCCGAACAGCAGCATGGCCAGGCCGCTGGCCAGCTGATTCGCCCTGCGCGCGACCACCAGCCATGCGAACAGGAGGTTGCCCAGCCCCCCGGCGAGCCCGGCGGCGCCCAGCCCGGCCCACGCGCTGCCGGTGGCGGCGCACACCGCGAACCCCACCGAGGCGCCGATCAGCAGGATCCCCTCCAGCCCGAGGTTGACGATGCCCGCGCGCTCACCGATGGTCTCGCCCAGGGTGGCGTACAGCAGCGAGGTGCCGGAAAGCACCGCCCCGGCCAGCACGCCCAGGAACAGCGGCGTGGTCATCGTCCACCTCCATGCGCCGGGCGGCGGGCCAGCACGATGAACAGGATCATGGCCAGCAGGATGTTGATGGTCGAGTACGGCAGGCCCTGGGTGATCTGCAGGGTGTCGCCGGCGGCGGTGAGGATCGCGAACAGGAAAGCCATGAACAGGATCCCCAGAGGCCTGCCCCCGGCCAGCCAGGAGATGAGGAAGCCGGTGAATCCGTAGCCCGGCGACAGGCCCTGGCGCAGGCGGCCATGGATGCCCATCGCCTCGCCCATCCCCGCCAGCCCGGCGAACCCCCCGCCGATGGCCAGGGCGGCCACGATCCAGACCGCCACCGGGAGCCCCAGGCGCTGGGCGGCCTCCGGGTTGCCGCCGATGGCCCGCAGGTCCACGCCCCAGCGGGTCTTGTCCATGACCAGCCAGTACACGGCCAGCGCCGCCAGGGCGATGAACAGGCCCGCGTGGACCCGGGTGTCGCCCAGCGGGGGCAGCAGCGCCGCGTCCGGGAAAGCGGACGACTGGGGGTAGGCCGAGCTTTCGGTGGACCGCCAGGGCCCGAACACGAAGTAGCTGACGATGAGCGGAGCCACATAGTTGAGCAGGAGGGTGGCGATGGTCTCGTTGACCAGCTTCAAGGCCCGCAGCAGCCCGGGGATCGCGGCCCACAGCGCGCCTCCCGCGAAGCCCAGCAGGAGCACCAGGGGCAGCAGCAGCCAGGCCGGCCAGGACGGGCAGGCCAGCGCCCCGGCCGAGGCCAGCCAGGCACCCATGTAGAGCTGCCCTTCGCCGCCGACGTTGATCAGGCCGAGCCGGGACGGCAGGGCCACCGCCACCGCGGTGAGCAGCAGCGGGGTCATGCGCACCAGCAGTTCCGAAAAGCCGTAGCCGCTGGCGAGGGTCGCCTTGAAGGTGTCGGCATAGGCCCGCACCGGGTCCTTGCCGGCCATCAGCAGGATCGCCCCGAACACCGCCAGGACGATGGCGCAGAGCGCGAGCCCGCGCAGGCCGGTGCGCACCGCCGGGGTGTTGCGCAGGGCCTGGACCCGCGTCAGCTCAGGCATGGGCCGCCTCCCTGGAACCGGTCATCAGGTGGCCCACCGCCTGGGCCTGCCAGGCGCCGCGGGGGAAGGCGCCCACCAGCGCGCCGCCGTACAGCACCAGCAGGCGGTCGGCCATTTCGGCCAGTTCTTCCAGGTCCTCGGAAATGAGCAGGACCCCGGTGCCGCCGTCCCGGGCCCGGAGCAGGAATTCCCGCACCGACGCCGCGCTGCGGACATCCAGGCCCCGGGTGGGGTAGAGCGCCACCACCAGCCGGGGCCGGTGGGCCATTTCCCGGGCGATCACCACCCGCTGCAGGTTGCCCCCGGACAGCGCGCCCGCGGGCAGGTCCAGGGGCGGTACCGGGAAACCCAAGGCCCGGAAGGAATCCGCCATGGCGCCAGCCAGGGCCCGCCAATCGACGGCGGCGCCCTTCCAGTAGCGCCGCCCGGTGCCCAGGTACAGGTTCTCCCGCACCGTCATGCCCGGCACCGCCGCCATCCCCAGGGGGTCCTCCGGCACGAAGGCCATGCCCTGGCGCCGCATCCGGGCAACGTTCCAGGTGGTCGCATCGACGCCGCCGAACCATCGGCTGCCCGAGGAGAGCGGGCGCAGCCCCTGGATGAGATCGCCCAGCTCCTTCTGGCCGCTGCCCGAGACGCCGGCCACGCCGACGATCTCCCCGGCGCCGATGCTCAGGTCGAGGTCCTGGAGGGCCGTTTCGCTCCCCGAGGCACGGCTGGAGGCCCCGCGCAGCTCCAACACGGGTCCGGCGGCCATGGGCTGGAGCGCCGCCTGCTCCGGCGCATCCGGTAGCCGGTCGCCGAACATCATGGCCACCAGGGACCCGGCTTCGGCCTGCCCGGGACCGAACCCGCCGGTCACCCGGCCCTGGCGCAGCACGGTGATCCGGTCCGCGCAGGCCAGCACTTCGCGCAGCTTGTGGGTGATGAACAGGATCGCGTAGCCTTCCGCCTTCAGGACGGCGAACACCCGGAACAGGGCGGTGACCTCGTGGGGCGCCAGCACCTTGGTGGGCTCGTCCAGGATCAGCACCCGGGCCTGGCCCAGCAACAGTTTCAGGATCTCCACCTTCTGCTGGTCCCCCACCGAGAGCTGGCGCACCTGGGCGCCGGGATCCACCGTCAGCCCGAACCGTTCGCCGAACCGGCGGATCCGCTCCTCCAGGGCCGCGCGGTCGGGGACCGGCGGCAGGTCCGGGAGGAACAGGGCGATGTTTTCCAGCACGCTGAGGGCCGGGATGAGCATGAAGTTCTGGAACACCATGCCGATGCCCAGGGCCCGGGCGTCCCGGGGCGAGCCCATCCGCGCCGGCTGGCCGTCCAGGCGGATGGTCCCGGCGTCTGGACGGGTGAAGCCGTAGAGGATCTTCGACAGGGTGCTCTTGCCGGCCCCGTTCTCCCCCAGCAGCGCATGCACCTCCCCGCGGCGCAGGGCCAGATCGACCCGGTCGTTGGCCAGGACGGCGCCGTAGCGCTTGGTGACGCCGAGCATTTCGACCAGGGGCGGAGCCGGGGAGTCGTTCACGAAGGACGCTCTAGAAGGATGGCGTGAGTATACGATCCTCCCGGCCCTGGGGCTTTGCGGGCCTTGCGCTTCCCTTTGCCGTTCTTGCGATTCTACAGGAGCTTCACCGCCAGGCAGATCTCCACCTCGATCAACCCTTCCGGGTCGGTCAAGGGATCGTTCAGGTAGATCTCGAACCGGGGCCGGTCATCCGGCTGGTAGCCACTGCCGGGCAGCCAGCCGCCCATGAGGGTGTCCCAGGTCTCGATGAACTGGTTCGGACGGATGCGCACCCGGCACACGGCATAGGCCCCGCCGTCCAGTTTCTGGCGGCAGATCTCGCCACCCGCCCGGGTGCCCTCGGGCACGGTGATGGCGGCGTCCAGCCGCAAGTTCCGGGCCTCGGTGATTTCCGGCGCGTCATGGCCGATGCTCAGCAGCTTCGCCGAAGGGACCAGCAGTCCCCGCGGCCTGGCCCAGTCCCGGATCCGCCCCAGCAGGCGTTCGAACAGCACGGCATTCTCCTGGAACGGGCCCACATGGCGCAGGTAGGCCACCTCCATGGGCGGCAGGCTGCGCACCTCGACCTTCAAGGGCATGGCATAGACCCGCCCCCGGAACGGCCGGGACGCGCCGGCCGGTACCACGAACCGGTTCCGGCGGCTGCGCCATTCGCTGGCGGAAACCCCGTGGAAGGCCCTGAAGGCCCGGGCAAAGGTGGAGGCAGAGGAGAACCCGCAGTCCAGGGCCACCTCGACGATGCGCTTGCGCGGGCTGTAGGCCAGCTGGGCCGCGGCCCGCTCCACCCGCAGGCGGAAGATGAAGTCATGGATCGTCTCCCCCATCCAGCCATGGAACAGCCGGTGGAAGTGGTACGGGGAAAAACAGGCCACCCCGGCCAGGGTCTCCAGGTCAATGGCTTCGGGCAGGTGGGCCTGGATGTAATCCACAACCCGGTTGAACCGGGCGGCATATTCGGCACGGCGTGGGTCCGCGGGGAAGCTCGGGGCTGGCATGGGGGAATTGTATACCTTCAGCCGCCGCTCACCCCTGGCGCGCCCCGAACAGTTCCGACAGGCTCAGCTCCTCCATGTCCAACTATTCCACCTTGAAGTGGTTGAGGGACTTGCGCAGGTCCTCGTTCTTGTGGGCCAGGTTGCTGGAGACCGCGCCGACCCCGTTGGCCGCATCCTTGGTCTGGTTGGAGAGCTCCACCAGATGGTTCATGGTTTCGATCAGGTCCTTGGTGCGGGTGGCGATGGTGGTGGTCCTCTTGACCAGTTCGGACGAGGTCTGCACCGATCCCCGCAGCCGGGTGCCGGTGGTGCCGGCGTGCTCCATCAGGCCCTTGGCCCGTTCGGACACGTCCATCATGTGCTCGGAGGCCTGGGCGGTTTCCAGGACCATGGCGCCGATGCCGTCCACCACCGACTTGACGTTGGCGTTGATCTCGACGAGGGAGTTCTGGGTCTTGGCGGCCAGCTTGCGGATCTCCTCGGCCACCACGGCGAAGCCCTTGCCCGACTCCCGGGCGTGGGCCGCCTCGATGGAGGCGTTCAGGGCCAGCAGGTTGGTCTGGTTGGCGATGTCGGCCAGGATGCCCAGCACCTCGTTGATGCCCTCGGCGTCCTGGCTCAGCAGCTTCATGCGCGCGGCGAGTTCGGACTGCTTCTCGCCTTCGCTGATCACGGTGGCGCCCACGCCGTTCAGGGTGGCGACGAAGCCGGTCAGGACCTGTTCGGTGGACTCCAGGGTTTCGGTGGTGGTGATGGACATCTCCTCGGTGATATCCAGGTTGCGGGCCACGTCGACCATGAGCTGGCTGCTGTTTTCGGCCATGGCGCACTGGCTGGCCACATTCTTGGCCAGGTCCCTGGAGATCCCGGAGAGCTCGTTGCTGGACCGGGCGGTCTCGTTGGCCGTGGCCACCGACTGGCCGACGGTGTTGTGGGCCTTGTGGATGAACGTGTCGATGTAGCCTGACATCTGGCTCAGTTCGTCGGCGCCTTCGATGTTGATGCGCTGGGTCAGGTCGCCCTCGCCTTCGGCCAGGTCGCGCATGCGCCGGGTGATCTGGACCAGCGAGGAATTGATGCTCAGGCCGATGGCGATCCCGAGCCCGGCCCCGCAGACGATGAAGAAGACCAGGAGCCCCAGGTTGGTGCGCATGGCCTCCTGGTAGACCCGGGCCAGGCTGCCGGCCCCCTGGCCAGCCTCCCGGCTCATCGCCCCCAGGTAATAGAGATCCGCCAGGCCCAGGCAGACCAAGGCCAGGCTGCAGCCGAAGATGATGACCAGCAGACGGGTCCTGATCTTCAAACGCTTGAGCATTATCATGAAGGCCCCTCTTGGACCCTTAAGGAAACCAAGAACAGGGGCGCTCCGTCGAGTCAAAATCTCAGCGAATCGTGGCGATCACCCGGACGTTGAATTCCGGGTGGCCTGGGGTGTCCAGGGTCAGGATCGCTTTTTCGTCGTAATCGCCCGGCGGGGCCGTGGGCGACAGTTGTACCTGGACGGCCTGGCTGGCGGCAGCCTTGGGGGAGACCCCGGACACCTGGACCAGCGGGTTGGTGGTGCGCGTGGAGAGGATGCGGAAGGCCTTGTGGTCCCTGCTCTTCAGCTGCACGGCCATGTTCAGGGGCTTTCCGGCGGGTTCGGCCCAGGCCACGCGCCGTGGCGTGGCGATCACCGGCGGGACCTGCTCCCACAGGACCTTGAGCGTGATCGTCGAGGGACCAGGGTTGCGCAGGTGCACCGTGACCGTATCGGTCCCGGTCATCTGGCCCGGAGGCAGCCGCTTCGCCAGCAGATCGAAGTCCACCCACAGGTTCCTGCCCATCTCCCGGGTGGTGACCCCCAGCCAGGGCGCTTCGGACATCTGCACGTCGGTGAGCTGGATGGGCTGGCTGGTTCCCGATTCCAGCTGCACGGAGACCCGCCGGCGATCACCGCGCCCGAGGTCCAGGAACCGGACCTCCTCGTTGGAGACCTTGACGTTGGGGGCGACCTCCCCCGTGAAGGCCAGGGTCTGGCTCGGTTGCGCCGGATCGTCCGAGACCACCCCCACGCTTTTCTCGATCGGGCCCGTGTAGCCTGCGGAATTGAAGGTCACCTCCAGCTCCGTGCTTTCACCCGGGGCCAGATGGTCCTTGCCCACCACGCTTGAGGTGCAGCCGCACGAGGGATTCAGCTTGGTGATGGTCAGGAGGGCGTCGCCGGTATTGGTCACCTTGAACCGGTGGGAGACCACCGTGTCCGGCGCGATCTTGCCGAAGTCATGATGGGTCGATTCCAGCGTCATGCGGGGCTGGGGCAGGGCCTGGGCCAGGCAGATGGCCGGGACGGACAGGGCGATGAGGGCCACGCGCATGAAAACCTCTGGGAAAGGGGACAGGCACCGGCCGGAGCCGGTGCCTGCCGCAAGGTTGCAACGTCTTATTGCACCGTCCGCCAGACCCGGATCTTGGGATAGCGGGTGTAGCTCTGGGTTTGGGAAGATTGAATGTCCAGCACGGTCGCCGGGGCTCCGTTGCTGGTGTTCGGGTTCTTGATCGTGCCGCCCTGGATGACCGAGGTGGTGCCGACCGAAATATAATTGGAGGCCACACCCACCCAGGAAGCGGCAGCCCCGCTGAGTTGTGCGAGTCCGGTTGCGGCGGATTCACTGTAGACCGGATGCATGACGTCGCCGATCAGCCAGCTCGTCGAATTTCCCGTCCCGCCCGTGCAGGGATCGGAGGTGGTCGGCGTGAAGTAGGAATAGAACAGGCTGTTGGCCACCACGATGGGAGAAGTGATGCCCTTGGGGACGAAGGTACTGTTGACGATCGGCGGGAGGTTGATGAAATAGCCGTACTTCGGCGTCGTGGACGTGCCCAGGAAATAGTTGGTGCAGGTCGGGGTGAAGTAGGAGAACTCGTTGACCGAACAGGTTTCGTACGGCGTCGAGGTGACCAACGTTTCGGGCAGGGCCACCAGCCCCGCCGGCTTGATGCCCGTGTCAGGCCCGGTCGCGGAATCCAGGGACAAGGCCCGGCTGTCCTGGCGGTCGAACACCACGGTCACCGTGTGCTGCTGGGGGATCTTGTTGGTGGACGTGTAGCTGCGATCCAGGGGGTTGTTGCGATCACCGCTGATCATCGCCACACCGACGGCGGCCGGCAAGGGCTGGCCGTTGTAGGACGGCCCGGGGAAATTGGCGACCAGGAAGGGCGCCGGCAAGGTGGTGTAGCGGTTGTTGGTGCCTCCCGTGATGGTGGCCATGGAGTTGTCGTCCTGGAAGACCTTGCGGATCTGCCAGGGCTGCCAGCCGGAGGGCAAGCTGGTCGGCAGATTGGTCATTTCCGAAGTGTCGATCCGGAAATTCAAGTAGGAGGAAGAGGTGCTGACGTTCTTGGAGCCCCAGGACCAGAGCCCTCCCGTGTAGTCGGTGAAATAGGCCCGCTGGGCCATGCCGGAATTGAGGATGAACTCGAACGGAACAAGCCCGGAGCCGATGGGGCCGATGGGGTTGCTCCCGACGATGGAGGTGGCCGTCATATCGACTGCCGCCAGCACTTGGCCGGTGTAGACATCCAGGGCCATGACCGAACGCCCGAGTCCATGCGGAGCCTGGGCGGTGAAGTTGGCATCGACCTCCGGGACGCTGAAACCACCGCCGAGGAAGACGGCATCATGCAACACGCCATTGAATTCGACCCGGCCGAAAGCGGGGGTGCAAGTGGAGAACCCGAAGTTCTTCAGGATGTTCTGCACCGTGGTCAAGGTCGGCCCGTTGGCGAGGATGCGGCCTGGCGGGAAGTTGCTCCACTCATCCGGAACGAGGGACCACAGGATGGCCGGCGTGAACGGGTTGTGGATATCCAGGGCATAGTAGCTGCGCCCGCCCTTGCCGAGGCTGACGATGGCCACCGCCCTCTCCGTGTTGTCGACGACACCATTGCCGGAGCCCCCGCCGGATGGCGGCAGGTCCAGGAAGTAGATGGCGGGTGTGCCATCGACCATGTGCCTGTGGGTATTGCTGTTGACCGTAATGTATTCAAGATCGTTGAGGAAATCCGTGGGCATGAAGGCCCAGAGTTCCTGGACCGCAGCCTTGACCATGGTCTGGCCGGATTGCTGGGGGTTGTTGACGGTCTGGGTCACTTCGCCGAACGCGTGGAGCCAACCCTGGTTGGTGCCCACCAGGACGAGGTTGAACCCGGTCCAGTTGGTACCGGACAGATTGCCGGTCAAACTGCTGCTCACCTGCGAGAAATTGTAGCCTACCGAGGCGGGAGCGGAATTGATGATGTCGCCCATGATGTTGGTGCGGCTCCGGGTCGGCGGATTGCCTGAGGAGGTATCTCCACCGGCCGCAAACTGGATGACCGCCTGCTGAGTGGCAAGGGGTGCGCTCGGATCCACATTCTGGAAGATGGGATCGGTCCCACCGGTGAACGCGCTTCCCTGGTAGGTGAACGGAGAGATCATGGGTTCAGTGGTGGTGGTTGCGGCATAGCGGGTGTAAAGGTTGCGCGTGTTCCACATTGTGGTGCTCATGACAGCCGAGGCATCCCACATGGCCGTATTGGCGCTCAGGTTCGTTGTGACAGCGCCGGTATTGTCGATGAAGCTGATCGTCCCATTGGTATTCTGGGTTCCGAACATCATCAGATCGCCTGGCCAGATGACGCCGCCGAGCTGGGGAGGATAGAAACTGCCGAAGTAGACTTCCTTGCCCAGGCTCGCCCCGACGAAGGGCAGATTTGGGTTGGAGGTGGAGTTGTTCCCGGATTGACTGATGGCGATCTGGAAGGCATATTGCATCGAAGTGGAGAGGGCAGCTGGATCCGAGCCATTGAAATAGTAGACGGCACCGTCTGCGGCTTGGCCGATGGTCGGATAATCGGAGGGGTCGGTGGGTTTGACCGCCCAGTCGTTCGGAACCCAGCTGCCGGTGTTGTAGGTGCCGGAGGGGGGCACGAAGCCATGGAAATTGGTGGCTGCGGTGCCGAAGCTTCCGGCGGTGACACTCGGGTTTCCCACTACGGCCGCATAGAACAGATTGGCCTGGGGGCTGGCGGGATTGTTATAGAAACCGCCCAGGCTCACGCCGATGGTCATGGTCGTAACCAGATGGTCCTTGGTGTAGGCTTGGCCGTTGCGGGATGGGATGGCGTAAGGGAGATATTGGTCCGGCACTCCTGAACTTGGGTAGTTTTCCAGTTGGGTCGAGGCGACGCGGGGCGCGGGGAGATAATCATGCCCCGAGGTGGGGTTGCTCGTGAGGCTCGAGTCGGCCATGTGCGCGGCCATTCCCGCAAAGGTGTAGATGTTCCAGTAGGCGCCGCCTCGATCAATGGAAGTGGTGTTGGAAGAGGTGGGGGTGCCAAGGATCGTCTGATTGCCTACCAAGGCATTGAGGGAGGAAGGAAGCCCCGCGCTGTAGGTGATGTATGGTGTCTGATTATTGGTGTTGTTGGAACCGGCGATTCCGTTGTTGTCGATGCCGTCGGTGAACACCAGGAGATAGCTGTTCACGCACTGCGAAATCGTGCTTCCTTCCACCGTATTGAAAATGTTGCTCGGATCCGAATATTGGGCCAAGGCCCGGGCCATGGCGTAGGTCAAGGGGGTATCCTTGCTCGCGAACAGGTAGGCGATCTTGGTCATGCCCTTGACGGAATTCCCGGTGGTGGCGTTGATGCCGTTGGCGGGAGGGCTTCCCGGCAGGTTGTTGAGCACCGTCCAGGCTGAATCGGTGCCATCGTACAAGGTCGTGTTGGCGGCCGAACCGGAATACAAGTGAGTAGCGCTGTTGTTGTCGATCGAGGTGTTGGTTCCCGAGGCGCCGGCTTCGTTGGCGGGATCCAGTTCGCGGAAAGCCCAGTAGACCTTGGATTGGTTGTTGATCCAGGTGGTTATCGCCGCCTTCTTCACGGCCTGGAACCGGGTCAGGTAGGGAATTGTATATTTGGAGGCAGTATCCAAGAACACGGTTCCCGGCTGGGCTCCGGTGGCGCTGATGGGGTTGGGGACATTGATCGTGGCCCCGTTGAAGACACTGCCAAAACTCTGGCCCCAGCAGGCACTGGTTTGCCCTTTCACCAGGGCGGGATTGATGGCGTCATAGACGATGAACTGGCTACCCGCCGCCGGCGGCGTTTTCAAATAATTGAGGCTGCCGGGTGTTGAACCCAAGAGCCCGCCGTTGGCGTACGTCCCGTTGTTGAGGGTGCCGACCGTGTTCCCATACACCCCTGTGAAAAGCCAATTGATATAGGCCGGCCGGTAGTAGACCGTATACAGGTAGGCGGTATTGGTCGCGCCGGTCCCCATCTGGGACCCGTTGTAGTCCGTGGCCAGGACCGCGCCCGCGAATTTCTCCATGAGATAGGTCTGGTCGATGGGGATGTTGAGCCCGCTCCCGTAGACAGTGGTTGTGGAGACCCCGTTGGAAAGGGTGGTGACGCTCTGCTGGTCCAGAATGGTGGCATCAGGCAGGGGGTTGGTCACGGGGGAGCCGGTGGTCGTCTGATCGGGGATGTTCCAGGGAATGGGGATATCGATGGTGCGGACGTAGGCGGTGCCGCCAATCTTGGGCGTCGTCACCTGGAATCGGACATGGCTGGCTGCCCTGATCCAGTTCCGGACGTCCAAATGGCCATAGGGCGCATAGCTGGAACTGTAGTTGGAGCCGGTTGTCTTCGCCGCGGCGTTGTCCGCATCGGCGGCCGTCACGGCAGTTCCATCGGGTTTCCGCAGGGCCGCCAGATTCAGCCCGGCGGTGGTTCCCCCGGTCTTGTCAGTAGTGTTGCTGATGTTGTAGGTGGGGGTGGCGGAGCTCAGGTAGACCACCCCAGGAGCCGTATAGTTGGCGCCCATCGCCACGTTCAAGGTGGCTGTGACGTAGGCTGTCGTGGTTGGGCTTGCCGGGATCATGTTGCAATAGATAGGGATGGTCCAGGTGCAGGTCGAGGGTGAACTGGAGGAGGTGGTTGCCGTGGCATTGGTGGTGGTGGAGCTCCCCACGGTACAGCTATTGCCACTGTAGTCAGTGACCACCCAGGAGATCGTGCCCGAGGTTGGGGGGGGCTGCAGGGCCTGGTAATAGGTGCTGAAGGTAAGGGTGGTGGTGCCGGCGGTCCAGGTCTCATTGATCCAGGTGTTGACCGCCCCGTTGGTGCCGGGGGAGACCAGGATCGGACTCAACTGGGTGATGTTGGCGGTGCCGGGACTCCAGGGGGGAATCGTATAGGTGGCGGTGCTCGTGTAGAATACGCCGGTGGTCACGGCAGTCGCGGCAGTGCCGGAGGCCGTCTGCCAGGAAATGGCTTCGTTGGCCGGACTCTCACCCTCGGAAAGGGTGTGGGCCATGTAGATCGTGAACTTGAAAAAGGTTCCCGTCGGATAGTTCGGGCCCGACACCGGGGTCGTCATCGCCGAACTGGTCCAGGCGGTGAAGGTGATGGTTGGGGTTGTTGTGGCGGCCGTGATGGTGTTGCCGGCGTTTTCCATCGTGTAGGGGAGGTAGCCCGTGGGCGCAAAGGGGCCGGTATTGGAACCGGTGATGGTATATTTCGGATTGGTCCCCGAGGTTGTGGAACTGCCGCCAGTGCCCGAGTTGTTGACCGGGTTCAGCACGAAGCTGGTCTGGGCGTTGCTGTCGGCGCTGGCATAAGCCTTGATGGTGATGACGGGGGCGGTGGTCGAGGCGGCGGCTGCCTGCGAGGTGGAAGCCGCATACCCCTGGGTGGTGTAGGTCGGAGTCGATGCCCCCGACGAGGTGACTTTCACGTAGTACGTGGCCGTGGCGCCGTAGTTTGAATCCGTGGCCACGATCCGATATTGGTTGTAAAGGGTGTCCGACAGGGTGAAGGACATCCACCGGTAGTCGTCCGCGTCCTGGTTGTCGTTGTTCACGTAGAGGGGATGGAACATCAGGCTGTTCATGGAGGCCGAAGCGTCGAAAATGGTCGCGATCTCCGGCTTGGCCTGCTGGCTGGTGGACTGCTGGAAGAGATCCAGGAAATCGGTGTTCCCGCTCTGCAGCCGGGTGTCCAGCTGGGCGCGCAGCGGCTGGAGGCCGGCGAAGGCGAACATCAGGCCTAGCAGCGTTCGCAGGATGGTGCGTTGAGTTCTGGACATGGCTGGACTCCCCAGGACTATTGAACAGGAGTGGAAATCCACGCCTCACTGGCGTGGGTGAAGGTGACGCCGCCCTGGACGACCTGGGCGTCGGACCGGACCGCCCAGAGATCGGGGGCCTGCAGGTTGATGGAGCCGGCGGCGGGGGTATAGGCGCCCTGTCCCACGCCTTGGCTCATCCCCATGACCGGGAGCTTGCCCATGCGGGTCAGGCCGATGGTGAAGCCTTCCGTGACGGCGGCCGACGGGCCGGGGACTTCCATGGCCGTCTGCAGCGTGCTCCCTCCGGGCGTATACAGGTTGCCGGTGGTGATGTCGTAGGCCACCCCCGACATGGAATCGTTGGCCAGCAGGGTGGCCTTCTCGTTCACCATGCTGAGGGCCGTTCCGGACGCACCCTGGCTGTTGCCAAGGTCCATCCAGTACATGGACCACTCCAGGCCGGAATTGGCCACATCCTCGGCCATGGCCCCCTGGCGGCTGAACCCGGAAGCAACGACTTCGCGGAACGAGTTCCGGGACATGCCCACGGCGCTGATGGTCAGGAGCACCAGCAGCAGAAGGGCCACCATGATGGTGATGGCACCGGTCTGGGGGGAGCGCGCAAGGATTGGTTCGGAACGTCGCATGGGTGACCTTTCATTCACGCTTGGGTCATGCCGGGCGACCGGCAGGGCTCCATTTATGGGTTGATGGGCAGACCCGAATGGTAGGGCACGAACACCAGGCTCTGGGTCATCTGCTTGTAGGCGGCCGTGTTGGCCGTGCTTGAATATTCGGTGCGCTGGGTGGCCGTGCGCGTGGTGACATCCACCCGCACAAGGATGGGTACGGACCGGAACCAGTTCGGATCGCCCGGGATGGTGGTGGCGGATTTCGGATTTTCCGCAACGAGCTGGGCGTTGAGTTCCCCCTCGATGGTTTGGCTGCCCGACGTGGGGTTCGTCCCGCCCCAGCCGCTGTTGAAACCCACCGTCGTGACATCCAGCCCGGCCCAGCCCTGGCCGGCGTTGGCGCTGAGGTACACCTTGAAATTCTGGACGTTCTCCGTGATGATCTGCTGCGGCTGGGTGGGGTCGACGACGAAGCCGCCGCTGGAGTAGGTGCCCTGGTCCCGCACCAGACATGGGATGCCATTGGGCTTGGTCGGGTCGGGGTCGAGCATGAGCATCTGCACCCGATAGCGGACCATCTGGCCCGGCAACATGAAGACGACGCCCGTACCGGGAATATGCTTGTACTTGGTGGGCAGACCGGCGGAACCGGTGCCGGTGATGCCGGAGGTGCTGCTGGCGCCGGTGACGATCGTGATCGGCGTCCCGGTCACCGTCGTCGCGCCGACCGTCACGCTGGACACGTAGGGGGTTTCAAAAGAATCCTTGAAGATGATGTAGAGATTGCCGGTGGCTTGGGCCTGATTGATCTGGTTGGCATAGGAGGCATTGGTGCAGTTCACCGTGTAGGTGAAGTCGCTCGTCGCCGCCGCGGTGCCGGAATTGACCAGTTGCGATGCCGAATTCTGGGACGGGGGGCCGTTGAGGGTGCCTTCGAACTGGAAGGCCTGGTCCAGGTAGAAGTAGAGTTCGTCGGTGGTGGTCGGGTCGGTGCTCAGGGCGGTGCTCGGCGGGGTGGTGGTGTTGTTGATCTGGTAGATGGGCATGTTCGGCTGGATGTAGAACGGCGGGTTGGTCGCCGAGGTCGTGGGCGGAGCGTCCAGGTTGACCAGGTACATGCACGCGGTGTTGAGGTCGCTGCCGAGCAGATCGATGGACATCTGGTTGCGCCGGACACTGGAAAGCAGTTCCCCGGAGGTGAACGTGGACGACAGGCTGGCCTTGAACACGGACGCCATGCCGATCATCAGCACCATCGTGAAGGCCAGGGCGATCATCATCTCGACCAGCGAGAAGCCGTTGCGGCGGGGAAGCTGGCGCGGCTCAGCCATGGGTGATCCTCCGGGTGAGGGTGAACGTTCGGGGCACGGCGGCCTGGAGACTGTTCACGCTGTCGGAGAACACCACCTGGACCTTGAAGTCGGCGATCAGTCCGGTGGTGAAAGCGGGCCCAGGGGTCTCGGTGACGGTGACCGCATAGAACTGGTGATTCACGTCGGTCACCTTGCCCGTGCCGTCGTAGTAGATCTGGGGGCTCTGGATCACAGGGAAGTACAAAAGGCCGTTCAAGTTGCCGATGCTGGTCGAGGCGTTGTTGGAGTTGGTGATGTTCAACCAGCTCAGGCGCCCTTCCATTTCGATCTGGCCCATCACGCCTTCGGCCAGCTCGATGGCGGTGGAAAGGCTTCTGCTGCCCCGGGAAGCGCGCAGGGACATGGTCTGGAGCATGCAGAGCCCCAGCAGGCCGATGGCCAGGATGAAGGTGGTCATCAGCATCTCGACCATGCTGAAGCCCGCCTCTCCGCCGCCAGTCACGGAATGCTTTCGGGTATGCATCAGATCCTCCGCCATTGCCCGTTCCCTTCGCGGGTCCCCGGGTTGTAGAACTTGTAGACCTCGGATCCATTCTGCTGGATGACGATCAATCCGGCTGGGCTGCCAGGCAAGGGACCGGCGCTGGGACTGGTCCCAACCACCTGGATGATGAAGGTCTGACCGGGGGGTGGGTTGCCGATGGTGAACCGGTGGCTGGTGCCGCTGATGACCAGGCGCGTGGTCACGGTGTTGAAGAAGTTGTTGGCATCCGCCACCAGGCCCGCGAAGGAAGGCTGCGTGACGCCGTTGAAGGGCGCCACGGTGTTGATGTTCTGGTAGCCCGTGGTCCCTGTGGCGGTGGCCCAATCAGACGTCCCGGGCATCACGATGCGGGTCCTTGACTGGTTCACGTCATTGGCGAACTGATGGTAGAGCACGGTCACGGTCTGGCTGTACGGGACGGCGGTGACGGACGTGCCCCGAAGCATGCTGCTGGCGGTGGCCACCAGGTCGGAGTCCGCAAGCGCGGCATCGCCGCAGGCGATGATCAAGGGGCTGGCAAGGTCATTGGACCAGTTGTCGACGGCCACATCACGGCCCGTGGCAATGGAGACCTTGCGGGCGTCCGTCAGGACGCCTTCCAGCTCGTCGAGCTGCGTGCGAACGGCGGCTCCCGACCGGCTGCCGATCATGGATACCCCGACCATCGCCAGGATGCCCAGGATCGCAAGGACGACAAGGAGCTCGATCAGTGAGTATCCGCTGGCTTTTCGAGCATGGGAACTCATGGCAGGCCTCTGGGAAACGAGGGGTTATGAAGGACAGGATGGGACCAAGCTAAAGATGAAGGGTATCGGACCCTGCCGGCAGAAAATATTCTTTCAATGCGTAAACAAATAAATAAATATGGTTGGTAACCGCTATGAATAGAAGGAGGAGGGCATGAGTCAGTCCTCAAATGGGTTCCAAACGGGTTATGTATAAAAAGTAATCATTTGGACCGCCCTGCCATGAGACCCCGGACCCTGGACAACGCCCGGGCCGGCAGCCGGGTCCACGCTGGAAAGCCCGTGCATGGAAATTATCCATGGGGTTCCGGATCAATCACTTTGTTATAGTGGCCACACCCTGAAGGAGGCAACGATGCTGATCAAAGAGCTGATGATCCCCAAGCCTGCGGTCTTGAACCCGCACACCACCATGCCGGAAGCCCTGAAGCTCATGAAGGAGAAGAACGTCCATCGCATGCCTGTGGTGGATTCCCACGGCGCGCTGGTGGGGATCATTTCCGAAACCGACCTGCACAACGCGACCCCTTCCTCGGCCACCCTGCTCTCCTTCTGGGAGATCCCCACCCTGCTGGCCAAGATCACCGTGGAAATGCTGATGGTGAAGGATGTGGCCACGGTGAACGAGGACACGCCGGTGGAGGAGGCGGCGCGCATCATGGCCGACCGCAACATCGGCAGCCTGCCGGTCATGGATGGCAAGCACCTGGTGGGCATGGTCAACCAGAACGACATCTTCCGGGCCTTCATGGAGCTGCTGGGCGGGCGCCGGAAGGGGGTCCGGGTCTGGGCCACCACGGCCGACCGGAAGGGTGTGGTCGCGGAAATCACCTCGGCCATCTCCGCCGCCTCGGGCGATATCGTCGGCCTGGGCTTCCATGAGGTCAGCGATGCCAAGGGCGCGCGCTGGGAGATCACCATCAAGGTCCGGGATATCACCAAGGATCGCCTGGTGGCGGTGCTGAAGCCGCATGTGGAGGAGATCCTGGACGTGCGGGAATAAATGGGAAACAGCCTGCCCGGGTGACCGGGCAGGCTGTGCCTCCATCCGTCGCCAGGCCTACTTGCCGCGGGACGAGGCTCCGCTCCGGGCCGAGGGGCTGGCCGGGCGCCGGCCGCCCGGGAAGGACCGGGAAGCGCCCCCGGGGCGGGGGCCGCTCCGGCCCGCGCTGGAACGGCCGCCGCCGCCCCGGCCGGTGAGGATGGGCTCGGCCTTGATGCTCGGATCGGGGGCGAAGCCGGAGATCACCTGGGTGGGCAGGGGATGCTGCAGCAGGCGCTCGATGTCCTTGAGCAGCTTGGCTTCGTCCACGCAGACCAGGCTGAGGGCCATGCCCTCGCTGCCGGCCCGGCCGGTGCGGCCGATGCGGTGCACGTAGTCCTCGGCCACCTGGGGCAGCTCGTAGTTCACCACGTGGGGCAGCTGGCTGATGTCCAGGCCGCGGGCGGCGATGTCGGTGGCCACCAGGACGGTGATCTTGCCTTCCTTGAAGTCGGACAGGGCCTTGATGCGCTGGGGCTGGCTCTTGTTGCCGTGGATCGCCGAGGAGGCGATGCCGTCGGTCTCCAGCTGCTCGGACAGGCGGTTCGCGCCGTGCTTGGTGCGGCAGAACACCAGGACCTGGTCCAGCTTCTGGGTGCGGATGAGGTGCGAGAGCAGGGCGCGCTTGCGCTCGCGGTCCACCGGGTGGACCAGGTGCTCCACCAGCTCGGCGGCGGAATTGCGGGCGGCCACGTCCACCGAGGCGGGGTTGGTCAGCAGGCCCGAGACCAGCTGGCGGATGTCGTCGCTGAAGGTGGCGGAGAACAGCAGGTTCTGGCGCTTGGCCGGGAGCAGGGCGAGGATCTTCTTGATGTCGCGAATGAAACCCATGTCGAGCATGCGGTCGGCTTCGTCCAGCACCAGGTACTGCAGCTGGGAGAAGTTCAGGTTGCCCTGCTGGTGGTGGTCCAGCAGGCGCCCGGGGGTGGCCACCAGGATCTCGATGCCGGCGCGCAGGGCCTTCACCTGGGGATTGATGTTCACCCCGCCGAACACCGTGGCGGAGCGGATCGGCAGGTACTTGCCGTAGATGCGCACACTCTCCTCGATCTGCATCGCCAGTTCCCGGGTGGGGGTGAGGATCAGGCAGCGGATGGCGTGGCGCGCCGGGGAGGTGCTGGTGCTGGCCATGGGGGCGAGCATCTGCAGGATGGGCAGGACGAACGCGGCGGTCTTGCCGGTCCCGGTCTGGGCGCCGGCCAGCAGGTCACGGCCGGCCAGCACGAGGGGAATCGCCTGGGCCTGCACGGGGGTGGGGGTTTCGTAGCCGCGTTCACGCACGGCGCGAAGCAACTCGGGCATGAGGCCGAGGGTATCAAAGGACATGTAGTGCTCCTGGAAGGGCCCACCCGCTCGACGTTCTGGTCGGAGCGGGCCCCGGTCGGGGCGTGATTGGATTTCGAACTGAGAACCCGCGGGTAACAAGGGCGCAGACCGGCGCGCGCCTTCCTAGCACGATCACCCAGCATAACGAGAATTGGTCGCAACGTCCAGGAGTTTCGAAATTTATTCGCCGATTATCTTTATCAGAACCCGCTTGTCCCGCCGCCCGTCGAACTCGCCGTAGAAGATCTGCTCCCAGGGGCCGAAGTCCAGTTCGCCGCGGGTCACCGCCACGACCACTTCCCGGCCCATGATCTGGCGCTTGTGGTGGGCGTCGCCGTTGTCCTCCCCGGTGCGGTTGTGCAGGTAGCCGCCCTTGGCCGGGTCGCTGCCGGCGTTGAACGGGGCCAGCCGCTCCAGCCAGCGCAGGTAGTCGGCATGCAGGCCGGGCTCGTCGTCGTTGATGAACACGCTGGCGGTGATGTGCATGGCGTTGACCAGGCACAGGCCTTCCTGGATGCCGCTGTCCATGAGTGCCTCCTCCACGTCCGGGGTGATGTTCACGAACCCGGTGCGCTCGGGCTGGTGCAGGGTCACGGTGGCGCGATGCGATTTCATGAGTGGTCTCCTTGGGTAGACTGGGGGGCGGTTTTCGTCGGAGAAAGACCCATGCTCAGTATCGCAGGCAAGACCTTCCCGAGCCGGCTCATCCTCGGCACCGGCAAGTACAAGGATTTCGCCACCATGAAGGCATGCTACGAGGCGGCCCGGGTGGACATGGTCACCCTGGCGGTGCGCCGCTTCGACCTGGGGGCGAAGGGCGCGGACAACGTCCTGAACTGGATCCCCAAGGGCCTGGCGCTGCTGCCCAACACGGCCGGATGCCGCACCGGCGAGGAGGCGCTGCGGGTGGCCCGGCTGGCCCGGGAGGCCCTGCAGACCGACTGGGTGAAGCTGGAGGTGATCGGCGATCCGGTCAGCCTCTATCCGGACGGCGAGGAGACGCTCCGGGCGGCGGGGATCCTGGTCAAGGAGGGCTTCGTGGTGCTGCCCTACGTCAACGCCGATCCGATCCTGGCCAGGAAGCTGTGCGACGCCGGCTGTGCCGCGGTGATGCCCCTGGGCTCGGCCATCGGCTCCGGCCTCGGCGTCCAGAATCCCCATGTGCTGCAGATCATCCGGGAGGTGGTGGCGGGCTACGGACTGCCGCTGGTGGTGGACGCCGGGGTGGGCACCGCCAGCGACGCGGCGGTGGCCATGGAACTGGGCGCCGACGCCGTGCTGCTGAACACGGCGGTGGCCGAGGCCCAGGATCCGGTCAAGATGGCCCAGGCCATGGCGCTCGCGGTGCGCAGCGGCCGCCTGGCCTTCGAAGCGGGGCGGATGCCCCGGCGTCTGTACGCCAGCGCTTCCAGCCCTGTGACGGGAGTCGTCGGGAGCAGGTGAGCTTCGCGGGTATCCTGGAAGCCCATGGGAGTCCGTCATGCCCCGTTTCAGCAAGCGCGCAGGCCGCGAAGTCCTGGAGGGTCATCCGCGGCTGCCGGAGTGGATCACCCGGGAAAAGGTGCGCCTGGGCGAACTGCACGCCATGAAGGTGGGGCTGCGCGGCGCCGAGCTGCACACGGTCTGCGAGGAGGCGCGCTGCCCCAACCGGGCCCACTGCTTCAGCCACGGCACGGCCACCTTCCTGCTCATGGGCGACACCTGCACCCGGGCCTGCGGCTTCTGCGCCATCGCCAGCGGCAAGCCCATGGCGCTCAACCCCCTGGAGCCGGAGGAGACCGCCCAGCGGGTGGCGGCCCTGGGCCTGCGCTTCGCGGTGCTCACCTCGGTCAACCGGGACGACCTGGCCGACGGCGGCGCCGGCCATTTCGCCCGAACCATCCGCGCCATCCGGCGGCTCAACCCGGGGGTGGGGGTGGAGGTGCTCACCCCGGACTTCATGGGCAACCTGGAAGCGGTGGCCGAGGTGGTGGCCGCGGGGCCGGCGGTGTTCAACCACAATACCGAAACGGTTCCCAGCCTCTACCCCACGGTGCGGCCGGCGGGCCGGTTCCCGCGCACCCTGGCGGTCCTGGCCGAGGCCAAGCGGCTGGGCTCGGCCCTGTTCGGCGCGGAGTTCCGCACCAAATCCGGGCTGATGCTCGGCCTGGGCGAAACCGAGGCGGAACTGATGGAGGTCTGCCAGGCCCTGGTCCAGGCCGGGGTGGACATCCTCACCCTGGGCCAGTACCTGCGCCCGACCCGGCACCAGCTGCCGGTGCGGCGCTACGTGCATCCCGATGAATTCGCGGAGCTGGGGCGCAAGGCCAAGGCGCTCGGGTTCCGCACCGTCTATGCCGGGCCGCTGGTGCGGTCCAGTTTCAATGCCCACGAGGTCAGTGAAATGGCAGGCATCGCCATCGCCTGACCTGCCAACCGAGGCCCAGCTTGAGCGCATTTCCAGGAACAGACCGCTTTTCCATCCGGCGCCGGCTGGGCTCCGGGGGGTTCGGCGTGGTGTTCGAGGCGTTCGACGAGGAGCGCCAGGCCCTGGTCGCCCTGAAGGTGCCCCACGATTCCAGCACCCGGGACATCAGCCGGTTCAAGCAGGAGTTCCGCGCCCTGGCCGAACTCAGCCACCCCAACCTGGTGAACCTCTACGAGGTGATGAGCCACGGCTCGGAATGGTTCTTCACCATGGAGCGGGTGGAGGGCCGGACCTTCACCGAATGCTTGAGCGAGAACCGCCGTCCGGCCCAGGACTACGAGCAGGTCCGGGCCCTGCTCCGGCAGCTGGCGGCGGGCCTGTGGGGGCTGCACCAGACCGGGCGGCTGCACCAGGACCTCAAGCCCAGCCATGTGCTGGTGGAGCCGGGCGGGCGGCTGGTGTTCCTGGATTTCGGTTTCACGCCCGACCGGCCCGCCAGGGGCCCGGAAACCCAGGCCTACCTGGCGCCGGAACGGGTCGGCGGGCATGTCCCCACCGAAGCGGGCGACTGGTACGGCGTGGGCACCATGCTCTACGAGGTGCTCACCGGAACCTTGCCGTTCCCCGGCGGCGGCCTCCCCACGCTCATCGACAAGCTGCGCGGCAGCCCGCCCAGGCCGGAGCTGCTGGCACCGCAGGTCCCGGCGGACCTCGCCGCGCTCTGCATGGACCTGCTGGCCCGGAAGCCCGAGGACCGCCCCGGCGGCGACCAGGTCCTGGATCGGCTCGGCATCGTGGCGGCTCCGCCGCCGCCCAGGCTGCCCCCGGCCCGGCGGCTGCGCACCAGTCCCCTGCTCATCGGCCGGAAGGCCGAACTGGCCGCCCTGGGCCGCGCCTTCGAAAGCTCCCTGAAGGGCAGGACGGCGGTGGTGTTCGTGCATGGCAGTTCCGGCATGGGCAAGAGCTACCTGCTGCGGCGGTTCATCCGGCGGCTCAAGCGGGAGGAACCCGGGACGGTGGTGCTGGTGGGCCGCTGCACCGAGGAGGGCTCGGCGCCCTACAAGGCGCTGGACAGCCTGATGGAGGACCTGGCCGAGTACCTGGACCGGCTCTCGCCCGGCAGCGCCGCGATCCTGCTGCCGCGGAACATCCTCTGCCTGGCCCGGCTGTTCCCGGTGCTGGAGGGGGTGGCGGCGATCGCCGAGGCGGGCCTGGCGCTGGCGCCCACGCCCGATCCCCAGGAGTTGCGCCGGCGGGCGTTCGCGGCGCTGCGCGAACTGCTGATGCGGATGGGCACCCGGCATCCGCTGGTGCTGGTGATCGAGGACCTGCAGTGGGGCGATCTGGACAGCGCCGCCCTGCTGTCGAACCTGCTGCGCGACCCGGACCCGCCGTCCATGCTGGTGCTGCTCACCTACCGGACCGGGAGCGGGGAGGCGATCCCGGCGTTCCGGGCGCTCCAGCGCCGGCTGGCCGAGGAGGGCACCGAGGTGGTGGAGGTGCCGGTCGAGAAGATCGCCCAGGCGGAATCCGAGGCCCTGGCCCGGGCGCTGCTGGGCTTCAACCGGGCCGACGCGGCGACGGAGGCGGCCTGGATCGCCAAGGAATCCGGCGGCAGTCCGTTCTTCATCGGCGAACTGAGCCGGCACCTGCGGTCGGGCATCCGGGTCCTGCACGGGCCCGGCGAGCACACGCTGGACGCCTACATCCGGTTCCGGGTGGGGTCCCTGCCGGAACCGTCCCGGGTGATCCTGGAAACCCTCGCCCTGGCCGGCCACCCGGTGGAATGGGAGGTGGTGCGCCGGGCCTGCCGGATCGAACCGGCCGGGCCGGAGGCGCTGGTGCCGCTGCGGGCCGGCCACTTGATCCTGGCCCGGGGCCAGCTGCTGGAGCCCTACCACGACCGCATCCGGCAGTCGGTGCTGAGCGGCTTTCCGGAGGCCAAGGCACGCGCCCTGCACCTGGCCCTGGCCGAGGCCATGGAACAGGAGGCCAAGCCGGACGCCCAGGCGCTCTGCCTGCATTTCCAGGCTGCCGGCAACCCGGCCAAGGCCGGGGAGTACGCGCTGCGGGCGGCGGAACAGGCGGTGGTGGCGCTGGCCTTCGTCCGGGCGGCGGAATTCTTCCGCCGGTCGCTGCAGCTCAGGCAGCCCAAGGGTGACGATTATCTGGAGATCCTGCTGAAGCTGGGCGACGCCCTGGCCAGCGCGGGGCTTGGCAACAAGGCCGCCCAGGTCTACCTGGAGGCGCTGCCGCTCGCCCCGATCAAGGACGCCCTGCGCCTCCGACGGCGCGCCTCGGAGGAATTCTTCCGGAGCGGCCGGTTCGACCAGGGCGAGGCCGCCCTGGCGGCCGTGATGGCGCGCATCGGCGTGAAACTGGCCCAGACCCCCTGGCGCTCCCGGCTGTCGGAGCTGCTCTGCCGGCTGCGCCTGCGCCTGCGCGGCCACGGCTTCAAGGAACGGCCGGAGGCCCAGGTGTCGCCGGGCGAGCTGGACCGGATCGACATCTGCTGGGCGGCGGCCATGGGGCTCGGGCCGGTGGACCACACCCGGGGCGGCGAGTTCCAGGCCCGGCATCTGCTGCTGGCGCTGCACGCGGGCGAGCCGTTCCGGGTGGTGCGCGCCCTGGCCCTGGAAACCATCTACGCGGCCAACCGGGGCAGCCGCGGGGCCAGGGCCACCCGGCGCATCCAGGACCTCACCCTGGCCCTGGCGGAGCGGATCGGCCACCCGAACCCGGTGGGCCGGGCCCTGGTGGCGTCCGGCACCGCGGCGCTCATGCAGGGCCGCTGGAAGGAAGCCCTGGCGCTGCTGGAGCGGGCCGAGACCCTACTGAAGGACAACTGCACCGGGCTCGACTTCGAACTGCATCTGGCCCAGTTCCATGCCCTGTTGGCGCGCCAGCAGATGGGCAGCCTCAGGGACATGGAAATCCGCCTTTCGGCCCGGATCCAGGCGGCCCAGGACAAGGGCGACCTGCTGGCCCTCACCAACCTGAGGACCGGCATCTCGCCCCAGGTGCACCTGGCCCACGATGAGCCGGCCCGGGCCCTGCGCGAACTGCAGCAGACCATCGGCGAATGGTCCCGCGCCGGGTTCCATCTGCAGCATTGCAACGCCCTGGTCTCCAGGGTCGAGGTGCTGCTGTACTCCGGCGATCCGCAGCAGGCCCAGGAGGTGCTGGCCGCCCACTGGGCGTTGCTGCGCCGGTCCATGCTGCTGCGGGTGCAGAGCGTCCGGATCACCTGCCTGGAGCTGCGGGCGCGCACGGCCCTGGCCCTGCTTGGCCAGGGAGGGGTGGAGGCCCGGCGCCGGGCGCTGCTGCGCTCGGCCTACCGGGACCGGCGCCGGATCGAGCGGGAAGGGGTCGGCTACGGGGACGCCCTGGCGCTCCGGCTGCAGGCCCTGGAGGCCCTGGCCCAGGCCCGGCCGGACGAGGGCGGGGCGCTGCTGTTCCAGGCCGAGCTGGCGTTCCAGGCCTGCGACATGGCGCTCCACGCCATGGTGGCCCGGCACCGCCGGGGCCGGATGGAGGGCCCGTCGGGGGCCGAGCAGGTGGAGGCGGCCGAGCGCTGGATGCGCGGCCAGAACATCGTCAGCCCGGCCCGGTTCGTGGGCATGCACATTCCAGGGTAGACTGAGTCCATGTCGACGCCGGCCGCCAACCCATGGGACGCCGCCGCCCCCGAGGGGGCCGGGCTGCCGTCGGCCTTCGGCTGGCTGCCCGAGGACCTGGAGCGCCTGGGCGCGCCGGGCCGGCCGGAGCTGCTGTTCTCGCGGCTCCAGCGCCCCTGGGCCTGGGACGCCGAAGGCCCGCCGCTGGGCAAGGCCGCCAAGGCCTGGATGGCCCGGTGCGGCGACGGCGCGCTGCCCGGAATCATCGAATCCCACCCCTCCGGCGACGGCGCCACCAAGGTGGTGCTGCGGCTCGCCGACGGGGAGCGGATCGAGGCGGTGCACATGCCCCGGGCGGTGCGCAGTCCGCGGGTAACCCTATGTATCAGCAGCCAGGTCGGTTGCGCCATGGGGTGCACGTTCTGCGCCACCGGCGCCATGGGCATCCGGCGCAACCTCTCCGCTGGCGAGATCGTCGGCCAGGTGCTCGCCCTCATGCGGGCCCTGGGGCCGCCCCAGGCCCATTCGGTCACCCTGGTGTTCATGGGCATGGGCGAACCGCTGCACAACCTGGACAACGTGCACCGGGCCATCCGGATCCTCAACCATCCCTCCGGGCTCAACATCTCGACCCGGCGCATCACCGTCTCCACCTCCGGGCTGGTGCCCGGCATCGAGCGCCTGGCCGGGATGCGGCCCCGGCCCTGGCTGGCGCTCAGCCTCAACGCCACCACCGACGAGGCGCGTTCCCGGGTCATGCCGGTGAACCGCGCCTGGAACCTGGCCCGGCTGCGCCAGGCGCTGGACCGCTGGACCCTGGCGCCCGGGGAGAAGCTGCTGGTGGAGTACGTGCTCATGGCCGGGGAGAACGATACCCCGGAGGATGCCGACCGGCTCGCCGACTGGCTCGGGGAGCTGCGCCAGGGCCACAACATCAACCTCATCCGCATGAACGAGCACGAGGCTTCCGCCTTCAAGGAACCCTCCGACCTCAGTCTCCAGGCCTTCCTGGACCGGCTGAAGGCCAGGGGCTGTTTTGTCACCGTGCGCAAGAGCCGGGGCCGGGACGTGCAGGGTGCCTGCGGCCAGCTTTTGAAATGAAATTAAGGGTTCAAGCCATTGCCTGGAATTTCATTGAAGCGATATTGAGACGCAGAGGCATTATTTTGGCTGCAAAACATCAAACGTGATAATGTCGTTCGATCCAACCATCGGGGACCGAACTTCTGGAGTGCGGCATGCCTTTCACCAACGATCTTCCAGCACCAACCAGCGCGCCCACCGAATCCTGGCAGCGCGAGCCGACCCCCCCGGTGGCTGATCCGTACAACGAAGATCCCTATTTCCCCGATCCCTACGCCAAGTTTTAGGAAATGAACATTCTCCTCGCCTCCAGGAACCAAGGAAAACTCAGGGAATTCCAGCAGCTTCTGCCGGATTTGCGGCTGATCCCGTGGCCACCCGAAGCGCCGGAAATCCCCGAAGAAGGTGCCTTCTTCCAGGACAATGCCCTGCAGAAGGCCAGCTTCGCCCGGGACTGGTGGGCGGCGCAAGGCACGGCCCCGGTGGACGGCGTGCTGGCCGATGATTCGGGCCTGTGCGTGGATGCCCTGTGGGGCGGCCCCGGGGTGCTCAGCGCCCGGTTCGCCCCGGGCGTGGCCCAGGACCCCAAGAACCGGCTGCTGTTGTCGATGCTGGCGCCCGGCGCGCCGCGCACGGCCCGGTTCGTGTGCGTGCTGGCCTGGCTGCCCACTCAGGGCAGGGCGCGCACCTTCAGCGGCACCGTGGAGGGCGCCTTGGCCGAGGAGCCCCGGGGGGCCGAGGGCTTCGGCTATGACCCCATCTTCGTGCCCCAGGGGCACGATCGCACCTTCGGCGAGCTGCCCGCCGAAGTGAAGCACCGGATGAGCCACCGGGGCCGGGCCTGCGCGGCCTTCCTGGCCGGGCGGTAGCCGGGGCCGCCTCCGTCTATGATGAAATTATTTAAGTATTATTAATTATTGCAAATAATGTTCAGGCCGGATGTCTGGACTTTTCGTTGATTTTGCATATATTCATTGATAAATAGGACCAACGGTCTTTGCGCGACTGGGCTTGACAAAGATAAAATTTTAATTGCAAATTGGAGGTTCCCATCTCCCTGCGGAGGCTCCATGGGGTGGCACGGCATGGTGACAAGCTGGACCGGCAACGCGGTGCTCGCGGGACTGCTGGGCTGCGCCGGGGCGGAGCAGCCGGACCCGGGCCCGGCTGAGCCGTCCGGGCCGGCCGTGCTGGTCACCGAAATCCACCCGGGCGATCCGTCCAACCGCCCGCCCCGGTTCATTTCCATGGCGCCGCAGCTGGCCCGGGAGGGGGAGCCGTACCGCTACGGCATCTTCGCCCTGGATCCGGATGGCGACGAGGTGCGCTTCACCCTGCTGCGCGCGCCGGAAGGGGCCGCCCTGGAGGGCCGGGTGCTGAAATGGATTCCCGGGCACGCCCAGGTCGGGCGCCCGCAAAGGTTCACCCTGCGGGCGGCGGACGGGCACGGCGGCGTCGACGAGCAGACCTGGACCATCATCCCCAGGGCCGAACCGCACCCGGGCATCTGGGCCGAGCCACGGCTGCATCACTGAAGCATCAATCCCCGAACTGGCCCTTGTCGCGCAGGGCCACGGCGGCCTGGTAGGCCGAGAGCACGGCGCTGCGCACGCGCTGGTAGCTGTTCTCGGTGACCTTGGTGTTGAAGGTGAGCGTGGCCACCAGGAAGAAGCCTTCGCCGTTGGGCAGGGCCTGGGGCAGGGCGAGGTTGACCTGGGGCGGCATGATGGCGGAGGAGCTGTCCTCCCTCAGGCTGGTGCTGATGCGCTCGGCCCAGGCCTGGAGCCGGGGGGTGGCGGCCAAGCCGTCCGCTTCGGTCGGCACCAGGATCCGGCCATACAGCGTGAAGAACAGCCGAAGTTGCGGGAAATCCAGGGCGCTGTTCAGGAAGCCGGCCATGGAGGAGATCTGCTGGAAGTCGCGCTGGAGTGCCTGGAGCTTGACGGAAGTCTGGGGGAGGGGACGCTGGGCCATGCTCCATTGTCGCCGGTTTTTGCCCTTTGCAGCGGATCCCCTTGCGATCCGGGGTCCAAGCTGAAACCCTGAAGCCTCACATACGCCCGGAAGCCGGGAAGCGGGTTGAAAGCCCGCACTGCCCCGCAACGGTAAGCACTCCGCAGGCTTCGCCGCCGGCGGAAGACCAGGCCCGATCCACTGAGGCGCTGCCTCGGGAAGGCGAGGGGGGTGCCACCAAGGCATTCGTCGCGTGCGAGTCCGGAGACCAGCCCTGGGCCATTCCCTCGCCGTGGGAGCGAGAAGGAGCCTATCTTGAAACTGCCGACCCTGCCTTTCCTGGACCCTGCCCGGAAGCCCGCCATCCAGGCGCACCTTGACGATCTCACCAAACCCCAGGGCAGCCTGGGCCGGCTGGAAGCCCTGGCGCTGCAGATGGCCTGGATCAGCGGGCAGAACCGCCCGGCCGACCCGGAGGCCTTCATCCTGACGTTCGCCGGGGACCACGGCATCGCCCGGCTGGGCGTGTCGGCCTTCCCGCCCGAGGTGACGCCGCAGATGGTGGCCAACATCGCCGCCGGGGGCGCGGGCATCTCCGTGCTGTGCCGGAACCTGCGCATCCACCACCGGACGATCGACGTGGGGGTGGCGGTGCCCTGCGCGTTCCCCGGGGTCATCCAGCGCAACGTGATGCGCGGCACCGGGGACCCCACCACCGGACCGGCCATGACCCGGGCCCAGGCCGAAGCCAGCCTGCAGGCGGGCCTGGACGAGGTGGCCGAGCTGCCCGCCCTGCCCTTCGCCCTGCTCGGCCTGGGCGAGATGGGCATCGCCAATTCCGCCATCGCCGCGCTCCTGGTGAGCGTCTTCGCCGGCATCGATCCGGCTGTTTCGGTGGGGCCGGGCAGCGGCATCAAGGGGCGGGAACTGCAGCGCAAGCTGGAGGTGATCCGGTTGATCCTGGACCGGCAGAAGCTCGACCCGGCCGATCCGATCGGGGTATTGGCCGCGGTGGGCGGATGCGAATTCGGCGCCATGGCGGGGGCCATGCTGGCCGGGGCCGCCCGGGGCTGGGCGGTGCTGGTCGACGGCTACATCGCCGGGGCCGCGGCCCTGGTCGCCCTGGCCCTGGAGCCGCGCCTCAAGGACTATCTCGTCTGGTCGCACCGCTCGGCCGAGCCCGGCGCCAAGCGCCTGCTGGAGGTGCTCGAACTGGAGCCGGTGCTGGACCTCAACCTGCGCCTGGGCGAAGGCACCGGCGCCGCCCTGGCGGTGCCGATCCTGCGCTCGGCCTGCGCCATCACCCGCGAGATGGCCACCTTCAGCGGCGCCGGCGTCAGCAAGGCCGACAAATAATGCTGGCCAGCCTGGTGACCGCCCTGCGTTTCCTCACCCGGCTCCGGGTTCCCGGGCCCGCGACCCGGCCGGAGGACCTGAGCCGGGCGGTGGCCTGGTTCCCGCTGGTGGGGGCCCTGGTGGGCCTGGCCACGGCCGCGGTGCACGTGCTGGGCCTGCGCTGGTGGCCGGCGCCGGTGGCCGGGGTGCTGGCGGTGGCCTTCGGGCTGCTGCTCACCGGGGGCTTCCACGAGGACGGGGCCACCGACGCCGCCGACGGGCTGGGCGGCGGATGGACCCGGGAGCGGGTGGTGGAGATCATGCGCGACAGCCGGATCGGCGCCTATGGGGCCATGACCCTGTGGGTCGTGCTCAGCTTCCGGCTGGCGGTCCTGGTGGCCCTGGGGCGCCGGGCGCTGGTCGCCCTGCCCCTGGCCATGGCCTGGGGCCGCTGGGCGATGGTGCTCATCCTGACCGTGCTGCCGCCGGCTTCCCGGGGCATGGGCAGCCAGGTGCGCGAGGATCTGGGCAAGCGCCCGCTGCTCCTGGCGACGCTGCTGGCCCTGCTCGCCTCGGCCGCGGCCTGGGCCCTGGGCCAGCGCCCGCTCTGGCAGCCGGGGGCGGCCGCGGGCCTGGCGGCCCTGGTCTGGATCCTCTACCTGAAACGGCGCCTGGGCGGGCAGACCGGGGATCTGCTGGGGGCGGGCAACCAGTTGGCGGAGGCCGCGGTGCTGCTAGTATTGCTGGCAGGATGACCACCTACTATCTGTTGCGGCACGGCCCCACCGACGCCGGCAAGGCTGGCGCGCCCCTGGGCCGCCTGGACCTGCCGGTCAACCCGGCCGGCCAGGCCCTGTGGCCGCAGGTGAAGGCGGAACTCCTGGGGATGGGCATCCAGCGGGTGCTCACCTCGAACCTGGGCCGGGCCCGGGACCATGCCCGGGATCTGGGCCTGCCTTGCCGGGTGCTGCCCGATCTGGCCGAGCAGCACTTCGGCGCCTGGGACGGCATCCCGTGGTCCGAAATCAAGGGGGCCGAGGCGTTCTTCCAGGACCCGGTGCGCGGCACCCCGCCCGGCGGCGGGGAATCGTTCTGCCGCTGCGCCGACCGGGCCCGGGCAGCCATCCAGGGCACGTGGCAGGCGGATGCCGTCACCTTGGTGCTGGCGCACGGCGGGCCGCTCCGGGCGATCCTCGCCCACTTCATGGGGCTCCCCCTGGACCGCGCCCTGGATCTGGCCTGGCAGCCGTTCGGTCTCGCCAAGCTGGAGATCTACACGAGCGCGCGGGGCGTCCTTTGCTTCCACAACCGGTCCTTGCCCTCGGCCGCCGCTTCTGGGATGCTTTAGCTCTACATCGTGTGTTGGATGTTCGGGAAGCAGGTGTGATTCCTGCGCTGCCCCGCAACGGTATGCACCCCGGCCCCCGGGCCGGGAGACCACCCCGGCCCTAGGGCCGGGAATATTGCTGGTCCCACTGGGGCGTATCCCCGGGAAGGTACCAGGGGCATCGCGAGGTGCCTGTCGCGTGCGAGCCCGGAGACCGGTCCTGCATTTCCCAAACCTGCCGTGGGGGCAGGACGGGCATGCCCTTCCGGGCAAACCTTCCGCTCCGCCCCCCCGGCCTCATGCGCGGAGCATGTCATGGGTTCAGCCCGGATCACTTTCCTTTTGGCCCTCGGAGCGAGTCTCTGGGGTGGCACTGTCGAAACCGAGGCACCCCGGCCCGAGGCGGAGGCCTCGGCCACGGTGACGGTCACCGCCGAAGCCGTCCCGGTGGAGCTGGTGCAGACGCCCAACCCGGTCATCGTCTTGGACAAGCAGGCCATCGAGGAGAGCGGCGCGGACAATCTGGCCGACCTGCTCCAGGACGTCCTGCCGGGCCAGGTCTTCACTTCGGGCGGCGTGGGCACCGCGGCCTCCATCTTCCTGGGCGGCACCCGGCCCCAGGACACCGTGGTCACCCTGGACGGCCTGCGCCTCAACGACGTCTCCGGGCTGGGCGGGGTGGACGCCAGCATCATCCAGCTGGCCGGCATCGACCGGGTCGAGATCCAGCAGGGCCCCGCCTCCACCCGCTACGGTTCGGACGCCCTGGGCGGCGCGGTGGCGCTCTACTCCGCCGGCAGCCCCAGCGCGGGGTTTTCCGGTGACCTGCGAGCCGCCGCCGGCAACCAGGGCTTGCTCAAGGGCCAGCTGGGGACCGCCTATGGCTGGGACAAGGGCTGGATCCGGGTGGCCGGGACGGCGGAGCGGGAGGACTCGGTGATGGACCCGGCCAACCGCTACCGCACCACCGCCGGTTTCGTCGGCCTGGGCCGGCAGCTGGGCGAGGACACGCTGGTGACGGCGAATTATTTCAACACCTACTCGGGGGTGCCCATCCCCATCGTCTACGTCACCAACAGCCCCCGGACGGCCAGCCAGTTCGATCCGCAGCGGCAGGACTTCGACCGCACCCAGATCATCAGCGGCACGGTGCGCACCCAGTTCTCCCCGGTGCTGTCCGGCGAGCTGACCCTCGGCCAGGTGCTGGAGAACCGCCTGGAACCGGACGTCAACACCAACCAGCCCACGGCCTACTACCTCAGCCGGCGGGACCAGGTGGTGGGCCATGTCACCTGGCAGCCTTCCGCCAAGGGGTCCCTGACGGTGACCATGGACGGGTCCGAGGAGACCGCCCTGGCCCCGGACCTGGCCGGCATCAACCAGCTCAGCGCGGAGGCGCGGCATCTGGCCGTGGTGCTGGACGGCCAGCGGGAGCTGATGCCCAACCTGAGGGTCACCGGTTCCCTGCGCACCGAGCGGGACCGCGGTACGGCGCCCAGCGCCAACGCGGGAACCCTCGAGGACGACCGCACCGTGGCCACCGGCAAGCTCGGGCTGAACTGGATCCTGCCCGAGGGCTTCCGGATCTATGGCAACGCCGGCACCGGCTTCAGCAACCCGCTGCTCTACAACACCATCTTCAACGCCAACTACGGCGGCGTGCCGCTGGACAATGAAAAGACCCGCACGGCCCAGACCGGCCTCTCCTACGCCGCGGGACCCTGGAAGGCCGGGGTGGAGCTGACCCGCACCCTGTATTCCAACCTGGTCTACTACGATCCCAACGGCGGCGTGCCCGTCCCCGCCTGGGGCGGATACCCGTCGGGCATCTACCGGAACGGCTCGCAGATCCGCATCCAGTCCGCCGAGTTCAAAGGCGGATATGCCACCGCCCTCTGGGGCCTGGACGGCTTCTACCGGAACCAGGAAGCGCGCGCGCTCCAGGACAGCCCGGACCAGCAGCTGAGCGATACGGCCGTGGTCCGCAGGCCGTTCCAGACCCTGGGCCTGCATGGCTTCCGGGTGCTGGGCGCGGTCCGCGTGGAAGGCCGCTGGTCCTGGACCGGACCGCGCTACGACGCGGACATCAACCCCGACGGCAGTTCGGCGGCATTCAAGGAGCATTTCAACGACCTGAGCCTTTGGGCGGTCTGGACGGTGCGCGAGGATCTTTCCCTCACCCTGCGCGGCGACCATCTGATGCAGCCCAACACCACCGAGGCCCAGTGGCTGGCCGGGACCCGGGACTTCCAGAACGACGCTTCGCAAATCTACGGCTACCCGGCCCAACCGCCGACGGTATCCCTAGAGGTGCGCTACCGTTTCTAGATGAGACGCGTACTGCTGGTCCTCCTGCTGGCACTCCCCGCCCTGTTCGGGGCGGGGAGCCCCCGGCGGGTGGTGAGCCAGACGGTGGGCACCGACGACCTGCTGATCGCCCTGGCCGGTCCGGGCCAGATCGCCGCCCTGAGCCACCTGGCCCGGGACGCCCGCTACAGCCCCGCGTCCAAGGCCGGCCAGCGCTTCCCCTGCCTGCGCACCGGCGAGGCCGAGGACATCCTGCGCTTCCGCCCGGACCTGGTGCTGGTGGCCTCCTACACCCAGGCGGAGACCGTGGCCCTGCTGCGCCGGGCCAAGGTCGACGTGCTGCTGGTGGATCAGTTCGACAGCCTGGACGACCTGTTCGCCAACGCCCGCCGGATCGGCCAGGCCCTGGGCCGCCAGGAGCGGGCGGAACAGCTGATCCGCGAATGGCGCGCCCGGGTCCAGGCGCTGGCGTTGCGGCTCAAGGGCTGCAAGCCGGTGCGCGTGCTGGCGGTGGGGTTCTACCCGTTCACCGCCGGCAGCGGCACCACCTTCCAGGACATCTGCGATCACGCCGGCGCGCTCAATGTGGCGGCGGAGATGGGTCTGAAGGGCCACGCGCCCACGCCCAACGAAAAGGTCCTCGGCTGGCCGGTGGATGTGCTGGTGGCGCCCTGGGAGCAGGGCATGGACCTGCAGGCCCGGCTGCGCGACCTGGCGCCCTACAAGTTCATGCGGGCGTTCCGCGAGGGCCACGTGGTGGCGCTGCCCGGTGCGCTCATGGCCAGCACCAGCCAGGCCCGGCTGGACGCCTACGAGTGGCTGGCCCGGGCCCTGCACCCGGAGGCGTTCAAGTGAAGGGGCGAACCATCGGTGCCACCGCCGGCCTCAGCCTGCTTCTGCTGGCGGCGATCCTGGCCTCCCTGGCCCTGGGCGATTCCAACCTCAAGCCCATGCAGGTGCTCCAGGCCCTGGCCGGCCGGGGCGACGAGCTGGCCCGCACGGTGGTCTGGGATCTGCGCCTGCCGCGCACCCTGGTGGGCATCGCCGTGGGCGCCGGGCTGGCCGCCTCCGGCGTGGCCATGCAGGCGTTCTTCCGCAATGCCCTGGCCAGCCCGGGGCTGCTGGGGGTGAGCGCCGGCGGCGCGCTGGGCGCGGTGGCGGCCCTGGCCCTGGCGGGGGGGGCTTTGAACATCTGGATCGTTCCCGGCGCCTCCATCCTGGGCGCCTTCCTGGCCACCGGCGCGGTGGTCCTGCTGGCCCGCCGGGGGGCCAGCCCGGAGCATCTGCTGCTTTCCGGGGTGGCCCTGAACGCCATCTTCGGGGCCGGCACCAGCTTCCTGCTGGCGCTCTCGGCCGAACAGTTCCAGGTGAGCGGGCAGATCCTGTTCTGGCTCATGGGCGGCATCGAGAACCGCACCTGGGAGCACGTCTGGATCGGCCTGCCGCCGATCCTGCTGGGCTGCGCCCTGATGCTGCCGCTGGGCCGGCCCATGAACCTGCTCAGCCTGGGCGAGCCGTCGGCCCAGAGCCTGGGGGTGGACGTGCGCCGGCTGCGCTGGCAGCTGATCGGGCTGTCCACGGTGCTTACCGCCCTGGCCACGGCGGTGGGCGGCGTGGTGGGCTTCGTCGGGCTGGTGGTGCCCCATCTGCTGCGCCTGGGCTTCGGGCCGGACCATCGCCGGCTGCTGCCCCTGTCCATGCTGGGCGGCGCGGCGCTGGTGCTGCTGTGCGACCTGCCCACCCGCTTCCTGCCCGGCGGCATGCGCCTGGGGGTGATGACCGCCCTGCTGGGCGGGCCCTTTCTGCTCTGGATGCTGCGGAGGAATCCATGCTGACGGCCGAAGGCCTGATCCTGGGCAGCCGGCTGCGGGACCTCTCCCTGCACCTGGAGCCGGGCCTCATGGTCGCCGTGGTCGGCCCGAACGGCGCCGGCAAGTCGACGCTGCTGCAGGTGCTGGCCGGGCTGCTGCAGGCGCAGGGGCGGATCCTGTGGAACGGCCGGGAGCTGTCCCGGATCCCCTTCCTGGAGCGGGGCCGCACGCTGGCCTGGGTGGGCCAGGAAAGCCACGCCGAGTTCGCCTTCCCGGTGCGCGAAGTGGTGGGCCAGGGCCGGCACGCCTGGGGCGACGACGGCCAGGGGGTGGAGGCCGCCCTGGACGCCCTGGACATCGGCCATCTGCGCGACCGCCCCATCACCCAGCTCAGCGGCGGGGAACGGCGCCGGGTGTTCCTGGCCCGGGCCCTGGCCACCGGCGCGCCGCTGCAGCTCTGGGACGAACCCACCGCCAGCCTGGATGTGCGCCATGGCCTGGAAGTGCTCAAGCTGGCCAAGCAGCTGGCCGTCGGCGGCTCGACCTTGCTGGTGAGCCTGCACGACCTGCGCACGGCCCTCTGCTTCGACCGGGTGCTGGTGCTGGACCGGGGCGCCCGGGTGGGGTTCGGTCCGCCGGAGGAGGTGCTCACCCCCGAGCTGATCCACGCCGTCTTCCGGGTGCAGGCCCGCAAGGCTCAGGCCCTGACCCTGGAACTGCCATACTGATTCATCCATCATTTGGAAAGGGCAAGCCATGACCCAGCCACCGACCCGCGAAGCAGCCTGGAAGCTTCTGGTGGAGTACAACCCCAGCCCGAGCCTGCAGCACCATGCCCTGGCGGTGGAGGCGGTCATGCGCCACATGGCCCGGGCCCACGGCGAGGACGAGGACATGTGGGGCCTGGTCGGCATGGCCCACGATATCGATTACGAGCGCTTCCCGGACCAGCACTGCGTCAAGGCCCGGGAGATCCTGGAACAGCACGGCTGGCCCGAACCCTACGTGCGGGCCGTGGTGTCCCACGGCTGGGGCCTCTGCTGCGAGGTGGAACCGCGGAGCCTCATGGAGAAGACCCTGTTCACCATCGACGAGCTCACCGGCCTGGTGAGCGCCGCCGCGCTGGTGCGGCCGTCCCGCAGCGTGCTGGACTTGCCGGTGAAATCGGTGCTCAAGAAGTGGAAGGACCGCTCGTTCGCCGCCGGGGTGAACCGGGAGGTGATCCAGAAGGGCGCGGCCATGCTCGGGGTGGAGCTGTCCGCGCTGACCGGGAGCACCATCGAAGGGATGCGCGGCGTGGCGGAAGCGATCGGGCTCAAAGGGAATTTGTAGGGATATGCGCATCGGGTTGTTTGATTCCGGCGTCGGCGGGCTCACCGTCCTGGCCGAGGCCCAGGCCCAGGTGCAGGGGGCGGACTTCGTCTACTTCGCCGACACCGCCTCGGTGCCCTATGGCAACAAGCCCAAGGACGTGGTGCGCCAGTGTGTCTTCGCCGGGGTTGCCTGCCTGGTGCGCCAGGGCATCGAGGCCCTGGTGGTGGCCTGCAACACCGCCACCAGCGTGGCCATCGAGGACCTGCGGCGGGCCTACGATTTCCCCATCATCGGCATGGAGCCGGCCGTGAAGCCGGCCCTGGAGGTCCAGTCCGGCCGCGTGCTGGTGCTGGCCACCGACATGACCCTGCGCGAGGACAAGTTCCAGCGCCTGGTGCACCGCATCGACGACGAGGCCAGGGTGGACTACCTGTCGCTGCAGCGGCTGGTGGCCCACGCCGAAGCGTTCCAGTTCGATCCGGAGGTGATCGGCCCGTACCTGGAAGGGGCCTTCGCCCGCCGGGACCTGGCGGCCTACGGGGCGGTGGTGCTGGGCTGCACCCATTTCCCCTACTACCGGCCCCAGCTGGCGCGCCTGTTCGCTCCGGGCACCCTGCTGGTGGATGGCAACCGCGGCACCATCAACAATCTGTGCGCGCGCCTGGGGGATCGCCTGCCCGGCTCGGGCAGCGGCACCGTGGCCTATTTCGAATCCGGCCAGCCGGCGCCTCCCGAGCGGTTCCAGCGCTACCTGGAACACTACCGGGCGATCAACGGGGACCAAGCGCCCCGCGCACCCCGCAGGTAGCGGCAGCCCAGCGCCGGCCCCGTTCCAGGAAGGCCTCCGGCGCCTCGCCCGCGGCCAGGCCGGCGGCCATGGCCGCGGTCAGGGCATCGCCGGCGCCCACGGTGTCCAGCACCGGCGGGGCCCCCTCGGCCGCCGTCAGCACCGGCAGGGCGAGGGCGGCCCGGTGCGGGCCATGCCAGACCAGGCCGGCCGGGCCCAGGGTGGTGCATAGGCCCCGCAGGCCGTGGCGAGCCAGGAGGGCCGGGCCGTCCACGCCCTCCAGCGCCGCCAGGAAGCGCGCCTCCGCTTCGTTCTGCTTCAGGTAGTCGCAGCGCGCCAGGCACCAGCGCACCACGGCCGGGTCGGACCAGCCGGGGCGCAGGTTCAGATCGCAGATCAGGATGGGCGCCCCCCGGGGGCCGGCGCGCCAGCCATCCAGCAAGGCGGCGAGCAGATGCCGGTTGGCTTCGGCATGCATGGCCAGCCCGCCGAAGACCAGGACCTTGGGTCGGCCCGGCCCGGGCACGCCCTGCCGGGCGCCCTCCAGGTCGGTCCAGGCGCAGCCGCCATGGATGGTGAAGCCCGGAATGCCGGCCCCGTCCAGACGCACCGACACGGTGCCGGTCGGCAGCCGCGGATGCGCCAGGACGGGGGGAAGGCCCTCCTCCCGGAGGAAATCCTGGGCCCGGCGCCCCAGGTCATCCTCGCCCACGGCCGTGAGCAGGGTGGCGCCCGCCCCATGCCGGGCCAGCTGCACCGCGACGTTGAACGGCGCGCCGCCCAGGAAGGCGCCGGTGGCATAGCAGTCCCAGACCAGCTCGCCGAGGCAGAGAACATCGCTGGTGGCAGGGGTTGGCCGGATCATGCCGACAGTATGGCTGGCGGATCACCTCCGCTTCCAGGGGATCGGGAAGAACCGGGGCACTTCCCGCCGGTAGCGGGCATAGCCGGGGCCCAGGGTCCTGAGCAGGTCGCGCTCCTCGCAGTGGGTGCCGGCCAGGATGTAGCAGGTGCAGCCCAGGGCGAACAGGAGGCGGCCGGCGCTCATGGTCGGCGCCGACCAGAAGGTCACCAGGAACCCGAGCATGAGCGGGTGCCGGGTCCGGGCGTAGACGGCGCTCAGGCGGAATTCCGGTTCCCGGTAGGGCCGCCGGCGAAAGCGGAACCAGACCTGGCGCAGGCCGAACAGATCCGCATGGCTGATGAGGAAGGTGCTGACCAGCGCCAGGGCGATGCCGGCCCCGAAGCCGGCCCAGGCGGCCAGCCGCAGGACCGGCGACTGGAAGTTCCACACGGTGCCGGGCAGGGTGCGCCAGCAGCGGAACAGGAGGACCAGGGCCAGGCTGGAGCAGAGCACATAGGTGCTCCTTTCCAGGGCCGGCGGCACGATGCGGGCCCAGGCGCGCTTGAAGCCCGGGCGGGCCATGAGGCTGTGCTGGAGCCCGAACAGGGCGAGCAGGGCCAGGTCCACCAGCAGGGCGGTGCCCGGCCTCCCGGCGCTTCCGGCGGAAACCGACCGGGGCACGCCGAAGTCGCCCACGAAGCCCACCAGGTAGGCGAAGCTTGCCAGGAAAGCGAGATAGCAGGCCAGACCATAGCCCAGGGCCAGGCTGCCCATGGCCGCTACGGCTGCCGGAGGAAGGCGGCCAGGTCGAAATCCAGGTCGAACCGGGTGAGATCCCGGTTCTCCTGGCGCAGCGTCTCCTCGATCTGGAAGTGCGGGAAGACCATGCCGCCGGATAACGCTATCGCCAGGAGGCCGGATGAGGCTTCCTTTCCAAACATCGGAAGATTCCTTTATAAAGATGAATAGGGAGGGATGAAAAAATTGTAACCTGTTGGGCCACCACTCAGGATTATACCATTCGCTTCAGGCGCCGCAAGGCTTCACCAGGGGGTCGCCGCGACCAGGCTCTGGCCCGCGTACGGCCCGCTGCCCTGCACCGCGAGCGCATTTCCCATGGCTCCATGATGGGCGGTGCGGCAATGATGGTGCCATGGGCATGATCACATTCATCACGGGACCGGTGCGCAGCGGCAAGAGCAGCTGGGCGGTGGAAAAGGCCAGGGAATGGGGCGACGGGGTGGTGTTCGTGGCGACCTACCGGCCCGACCCGCGCGATCTGGAAATGGTGGAGCGGTTGCGCCGGCACCGGGCCGAGCGCCCCGCCTCCTGGCGCGTCCTGGAGGCGCCGGCCGATCCGGCCGCGGCCCTGGCGGCCCTGGTGCCACCGCCCTCGGGGGTGCTGATGGATTGCCTGACCCTCTGGCTGGCGGACCGGATGGAAGCCTCCGACCGGGCCATCCTGGAGGCGTGGGACCGTCAGCTCAAGGTCTTCGTCGAGGCGCCCTGGCCGGTGCTCCTGGTGAGCAACGAAGTGGGCTGGTCGCCGGTGCCGGAGGAGCCCATGGTGCGCCGCTTCCGCGATCTGGCCGGATGGCTGAACCAGCGCGCGGCCAGCGCCGCCGAGGAAGCCTGGCTGTGCGTGGCGGGGTGCCGGGTGCGCCTGAAGTAGGCTGGCCGGATCCCTGCGCCACGTCCGGATCGATGAAATCGATTCTAAGAATCATTTCTATCTGCTGGCGCCGGGCGTTGCCGGAACCGAGACTGAAGCGAGCCAGGAAGCTGCGGGGTGAGCCCCCTTTCCCCAGGCGCAACCAACAACCGTGTCGACTTCGTGCCGATCCAGGAGGTATTGCATGGCGAACCAAATGTCCGCTCGCGTGTCCGTCAGGAACCGTTGCAAGGCAAGCTTTCGTTCCGCAGGCCAGGTCTACGACAACGTCCACCTGCTGAACCTGGGGACCGATGGCTGCCGTATCGAAGTGCCCATCAGCCCGCTGGCCAGGATTTCCGGGGATTCCGTGCTGGAAGGCTGGGCGCTGATCCATCCGCTGCTGCCCGCGGCCGCCATCGAGGCCAAGGTCGTGTGGGCACACCACGACATCGACACCAGGCCGGGCTTCCTCGAAGCCGAGGTGCAGTTCCTGGGCGCCTCGGATGAATACCGGAACCACCTGCAGAAGTGCCTCGCGTCCCTGTAGGGAACCTCCTTCCGGATCGCCCCATGCAACGGGTGGAGACCTGCGGCGATGAACCGGAACGCGACTGCCTTCATGTTCGGCCTGCTGTTCGGCACGGCCCTCCCCGGCCAGCCGGGCTGTGCGGCCAAGGACGCGGCCTGCGCGGCAGCGCCGCTGCCGATGGGTTCGATCCACGCCTACCTGTGCGGCTTCCACTTCTACAACGGCGAGCCGTCCAGGCAGGTGACCGCGCACCACTTCTGTTCGCGGGTCGGGCCGGAGGTGATGCAGTGCGTCCTCTACGACGCCAACCGCAAGGGCGCCCGGATGGTGGGGGTCGAGTACATCGTCAGTGCCAGGCTGTTCAAGACCTTCCCCGAGGAAGAAAAGAAACTCTGGCACAGTCACCGGTTCGAGGTGAAATCGGGCCAGCTGGTGGCCCCCGGGCTCAGCGAAGCGGCGGAAATGAGCCTGATGAAGGATCTGGTGCTGACCTACGGCAAGACCTGGCAGACCTGGCATGTGGACCGCAACGACCAGGTCCCCATGGGCATTCCCCAGCTGCTCATGGGCTTCACGGGCGATGGCCAGGTCGATGCCAGGCTGGTGGCGCAGCGCGACCGGGAAACCGGCGTCGCCACCGCGGCCAAGAAGGCGCGCCGGGCCGAGATCCCCGCCGGACCGGTGGACCTTGGCGCGGATGCCTGGCAGAAGGGCGCGGTGATCCAGTTGGAACGCAAGCAGGTCAAGTGATCTTCGCCCGGCTCCGGCGCAGGGCCCAGCCCAGGCCCAGCGGACCGGCCACGGTGGTGATCAGCAGGGCGCCGACGATGGCGGCCTGGATCTCGGCAGAGAGCAGGGGCTGGCCGCCCAGGTGCAGCTGGCTGCCGGTGGCGACGAAGATGAGGCCGACCTCCCCGCGCGGGACCATGCCCCAGCCCACCAGTTCCCACCGGAGGTCGCGCCCGGCCAGGAGGCCTGCGGCGAGCTTGCCGGCGATGCCCAGGACGGCGAGCGCCAGGGTGAACACCAGGACACGCGCATCCAGCAGGGTGGCGGGGTTGATCCGGGCCCCCATGAGCACGAAGAACAGCGGGGAGAGCACCACCACCAGGGGCTGCACCAGCTGCTCCAGGCGGCAGAGTTCGCGCTCTTCCAGGATCTGCACGTGGGCGGGCTCCAGGATGAGCCCGGCGGCGTAGGCACCGACGATGGCCGCGAGCCCGGCCAGGCTGCCCAGCCAGGCCAGCAGGAAGGCGAAAGCCAGCGCCACCGGAAGCAGGATCTGCTGGCTGCGGAAACGGTTGGCCAGGCGGAACAGGTGCGGTGTGGCCAGCCGGCCCAGGGTGAGGGCAATCGCCAGGAAACCCAGGGCCAGGGCCAGGCTGAACGCCAGCCGGCCCCAGGCCATGGTGCCGCCCGCCGCCGCGGCCACGGCGCCGGAGATGCCGCCCAGCACCAGCAGTCCCAGCACATCGTCGATCACCGCGGCGCCGACGATGACCCGCCCCTCCCGGGACTTGGCCGCGCCGAACTGCCGCAGCACCTGGGCGGAGATGCCGATGGAGGTGGCGGATAGGCAGGCGCCGACGAACAGGTCCACCAGCACGGGGGTGCCCGCGGGCAGCAGCAGGCAGGCCGCCAGGAAACCGGCGGCCAGGGGCAGGGCCACGCCCAGGCTGGCCACCCGCAGGGCGGACAGGCCCACCCGCACCATCTGCGGCACGGTGGATTCCAGCCCCACCGCGAACATCAGCACGATGATGCCCAGATTGCCCAGCAGATCCAGCGCCGGATCGGTGGCGACCGCGGGGAACCCCGGATGGTTGCGGGCCAGGGCGCCCAGAAACAGCCCGGCCGCCAGCTCACCGGCCACTGCCGGGAAGCGGAGCCGGAGCGCCAGCTCGCCGCCCAGCTTGGCGACCAGCCAGAGCAGCGCCAACAGCGCCAGGATGGCCCCGATGGGTTCGGCACTGAAGACGGCGAAGATCAAGGTCGCTCCCCGCGATGGAAACGACCATTGTGCCTGAAGCCCGGTTCCCGAAGGCTAGCAGCCTTCGAACAGCTTCAGCGTCTCGTCCAGCTTGCGCAGCACCGACAGGATCTTGAACGGCTCAACCGGCACATAGTCCACCGCGCCGGCGGCCATGGCGCGGTTGCGCTTGAGTTCGACATCCTCGTCGGTGCCGGCGAGCAGGACCGGCAGCGGGCACTTCTCCTGCTCCACCACCTGGCGCGACAGCTCCAGCGGGCTCACCAGGCGCAGATGGTTGTGGATGACGATGAGCCGCGCCGGGCCCCAGTCGGCGGCGGGGGCTTCCGGCAGGCGCAGGAAGGGCTTCAGGGGGCCCTTGATGTAGTCCAGGCTCAGCACGCCGAACTTGCGGCCCAGGGCTTCGGCCATGCGCCGGGCGAAATCCTCGCGCTCGGTGAGGATGAGGATCGCCGGCGCCCGGTCCACCCAGATCCGCACCTTGGGCAGCACGGCGCCCTGGTTCTCCTTCTGGACCGGGCGCCCGGCGCCGGATTCGAAGCTCTCCCGGTCCCGCTGGGCCTGGAGCCGCTGCTGGCCATCCAGCCAGTTGCGGTACTGGTCCAGCACCGTGTGGTCGACCCGCTCGGTGAAGCGCATGCCCACGAAATCCGCGCCGAAATAGGCGACCCGGGCGTGGGCGGTGATCTTAAGGTCCTCGTCCAGGGCCAGGTCCAGGGTGGACTCCTCGCCCACCCGCAGGACCTCCTGGATCTTCCGGGACGGATCCTGCATGACCATCTCGAAGCCGTCGCGGCCCAGGCCCTTGATCTGGCCATCCAGGAGCGCGTTGCGGTTGTTGGTGAAGGTCACCTTCGGGGCGGTGTCCGGCGCGAAATGGGCCAGCCGGTTGTCATCCGCCCGGCGCAGCACCCGGGGCACCGAGAAGGTGGCGCAGCGGATCGTTTCCCACTCCGCGCCGCCCTTGAACGTCACCACGGATTCATAGCTGAAGCCGCGGTCCTGGAAGCCCAGCCCCACCTTCTCCCCGTTCGGCAGGTTCCAGTCCGCCAGATCCTGGGCCGGCATGGCGACCAGGATGCGCTCGGCCTCCTGGGCGAGGATCTGGAACGGGGCATGGCGGTCCCGGACGGACAGGTTGACCTTCATCCCCGACAGGCAAAGGCGCTGGAGGATGATGCGGATGCTGAGGTCGTCATCGAGGGTGCGGGGGTCTGACATGGCTTCCTAGGGTGTTGGCACGGCCGGCGGGAGCCAGTGCATGAGTGCTTCTTTAAGGTCGAGAATGGCGATGGGCTTGGCGAGGTAGTCGTCCATGCCGGCTTCCAGGCAGCGTTCCCGGTCCCCGGACATGGCGTTGGCGGTCATGGCCAGGATCGGCACATGGCGCGTGCCGCCCTCCTGCTCACGGATCCGGCGGGTCGCCTCGAAGCCATCCATTTCAGGCATCTGGCAATCCATGAGGATGAGGTCGAAGGTCCGGGCCTTGGCCGCTTCGAGGGCTTCCAGGCCGTTGACGGCCAGCTCGGGGGTCAGGCCCAGCTTCCTGAGCACCGCCAGGGCCACCCGCTGGTTCACCAGGTTGTCCTCCACCAGCAGGAGGCGCGCCCCGGCCAGGGCCGCCGGGGAGGCCGGGAGCGGCTCCGGCGCGGCGGGCGCGGGCAGCGTGCCGCGGTGGCCCTCCAGCAGCGTCTTCAGGTGGGTCCGGCGCATGGGCAGGGGCAGGAACTCGGTGATGGGCAGGCCGGTGACCTGCGGGACCCCCTCCTTCTCGTAGAGCGAATGGGTCCGCACCAGCCGCAGCGACGCCAGGGCAGGGTTCCGGCGGATCTCCTGGAGGAACTGGAGCAGGCTCGCCGGCAGGGTGCCGGTGCCGGGGAAGATCAGGAAGGTCCCGCTGCCCGAGGGCGGATGGGCCGAGCCCAGGCGGGCCAGGGCCTCGGGCCCGGGCTCCAGCAGCTCGGATTCGAAAGCCCATTCGCGCAGCTGGGCGTCCAGGAAGGCGCCGGTGGTGGCGGGCAGCCCGGTCAGGAAGAAGCGCGGCCGGGTCTCCGGCAGCCAGAACGCCTGTTCCTCCTGCACCTGGAAGCGCGCAGTGAACCAGAACACGCTGCCCTGGCCCAGGGTGCTGCGCACGCCGATGGCGCCGTCCATGAGTTCGGCGATGCGTTTGCAGATGGCCAGGCCCAGTCCGGTCCCGCCGTACTTCCGGGTGGTGGAGGAATCGCCCTGGTAGAAGGACTGGAACAGCTTGGCGGCGACGTCCTCGCGCATGCCGGCGCCGGTGTCCTCCACCTCGAAGCGCAAGGTGACCGCGCCTTCCTCGCGCCGCTCCAGGAACACCCGGATGGCCACGGTGCCTGCCTTGGTGAACTTGATCGCGTTGTCGGTGAGGTTGGACAGCACCTGCCGGAGCCGGATCGGATCGCCCATGAGCAGGGTGGGCGCCTCCCGGGATACCCAGGTGGCCAGCTCCACGCCGCGGTCGTGCGCCTTGACGCCCAGGATCGCCAGCAGGTCGTCCAGCAGGCCGTGCAGGTCGAACTGGATGCGCTCCAGTTCCAGCTTGCCCGCCTCGATCTTGGAGAAGTCCAGGATGTCGTTGATCAGCCGGAGCAGGGTCGCGGCGCTGGCCCGGATGGTGGAGGCATAGTCGCGCTGCTCATCGGTGAGGCTGGTGTTGACCAGCAGCTCGGTCATGCCGATGATCCCGTTCATGGGCGTCCGGATCTCGTGGCTCATGTTGGCCAGGAACTCGGACTTCAGCCCGCCCATGCGCACCGCCTCGTCCCGGGCGTGGGACAGCTCCCAGTTCTTCATCTCCAGGTCCAGGGCGGCCCGGGCCAGCTTCTCCTCGGACTGCCTGCGCTCGGTGATGTCGTGGAACTGCCAGAAATGCCCGTTGAACTCCTCCCCCACCTCGATGGGGACGAAATCCATGGACAGCACCCTGCCGTCGGTCAACGCCAGCTCGGCGCCGATGAGCACTTCCCGCCGGGCCAGCAGCGCGGTCTGCAGCTCCAGGATGGCCTCCGGCTCCTGGAACTGGGGCAGGACCAGATCCAGCAGCTCCATCGCCTCGCTGTCGGCCAGCAGCTGCGGCGCCACCGGCACCGCGAACATCTGGCAGAACCCCTCGTTGATGAGGGAGATGTGCCGATCCGCTGTCTCCACCAGGATGGCGCCCTGCATGTTCTCGATCAGGGCCCGCAGCCTGGAGGTCAGCGCGCTGAGCGCGGCCTGGGACCGCTTGCGCTCGGTGATGTCGTTCATGGTGCCGGAGACGCCGGTCACCAGGCCCTCGGCGCCCAGCGTGATGCGGGTGTACATCTCCACCCACAGGTACTGGCCGGACCGGGTCCGGAAGCGGAACTCGCCCCGGACCGTGTCCTCCGCGGCGTCCATGGCGTAGGTGAGCATGCTCAGGTAGCGCTCCTTGTCCACCGGGTGCATGTGGTCCAGGAATGGCGTGCCCAGGCTTTCCGCCACCGTGAAGCCGGTCATGGCCTCCCAGGCCGGGTTCAGGAACGACCAGGCGCCTTCCCGGTCGATCTGGAACACGGTCTCGCGCAGATGGTCGACCAGGGACTTGTAGCGGGCCAGATCCTGGTCGTGCGCCACCTGGCGCTGCGCCGGAGGCACCTGGCCACCGACGATCTGTTCATTGATCCCGGCCAGGAACGCGGTCCAGGCCGGCCCTTCGGGCAAAGCAGCGCCGGAGGCTGCCAGGACAGCAAGCTGCCGATCAAGATAGGGGTGGAATTCCATAATGAGCTTCGGAGGCTTTCTGCGCGAAGGAACAGATTGCTTCCATACTATCGGGTGGCCGCTCCGAACGGTGTATCGACCGTCGGCGGTGCCAAAAGAAATTTCTTGTTTTTTTCGCTTTTTGCTTCATGCTTGGAAATGCCGCATCAGGCATTGACTCGTTCCCCTCGCCCTCCGGAGTTCCCATGGCCGCTACCACGAATGAACAGGATGATCGCCTGAAGGTCTTGAACCGGGCCCTGGCGGACATCGAAAGGGCGTTCGGCAAGGGTTCGATCATGAAGCTGGGCGAGCAGCTGAACGTGGAGGGGATCGATGTGATCTCCACGGGCTCCATCTCCCTGGACTCCGCCCTGGGCGTGGGCGGCGTGCCCAAGGGCCGGGTGGTGGAGGTCTACGGCCCCGAAGCCAGCGGCAAGACCACCCTGGCCCTGCACATGGTGGCCCAGGCCCAGAAGAAGGGCGGCCTGGCGGCCTACATCGACGCCGAGCACGCCCTGGACCCGGAGTACGCCAGGAAACTCGGCGTGGACATCGACAACCTCTTCATCAGCCAGCCGGACAGCGGCGAGCAGGCCCTGGAGATCTGCGACCAGCTGGTGCGCAGCGGCGCCCTGGACATCATCGTCATCGACTCCGTGGCGGCCCTGGTGCCCAAGGCGGAAATCGACGGGGAGATGGGCGAGATGCAGGTGGGGCTGCAGGCCAGGCTGATGAGCCAGGCCCTGCGCAAGATGACCTCTTCCATCAGCAAGACCAACACCTGCGTCGTGTTCATCAACCAGATCCGCATGAAGATCGGCGTGATGTTCGGCAACCCGGAAACCACCAGCGGCGGCAACGCCCTCAAGTTCTATGCTTCGGTCCGCCTGGACGTGCGCAGCATCCAGAGCATCAAGGGCAACACCGGCGATCCCCTGGTGGCCGCCAAGGACGAGGATTCCTCGGTGGTGGGCAAGAAGACCAAGGTGAAGGTGGTGAAGAACAAGGTGGCGCCGCCGCTCAAGGTGGCCACCTTCGACATCATGTATGGCGAAGGCATCAGCCGCACGGGAGAGCTGGTGGAGCTGGGCGTCCAGCTGGAAATCATCCAGAAGAGCGGCTCCTGGTTCAGCTACAAGGACTCACGCCTGGGCCAGGGGGCCGAGAACGTGAAAAAGCTCCTGGGCGACAACCCCGAACTGGCTGACGAGATCGAGACCCTGATCCGCGCCAAGGTGGGCCTCAAGCCGGTCTAGCCAGCCTGATCGGACCCAACGGCCAACGGCGCTAGCTAATCGTCACTCTGCATCCCGAGGCTCTGCCCGCGCAGGTGGGCGGGCACCGGGCTGGAAGCCTGGGCTGAGCGCGCGCCGGAGCTGGCCAGGTCCTGCATGGGCCCGCTCGTCGGGCGGGGCCGGGTGGGGCCGGCACTCTTGAACAGTTCGGCCATCTGCTCACCTGTGGCGAAGCATTCCAGCCGGGTCAGCTGGGTGACCGTGGGGAAACCCTCGTAGCGGATCCGCCGGGGGCCCCAGATATCCACGGTGGTGCCATGGAGATCCGAGATGCGAGGCAGCGTCTGGCGGAAATAGATGCCCAACGGCCGGCCGTTGGCGGCGACGAAGCCCACCAGGTCGGTTTCCGGCAGCAGCACCGGCCGGCCCTCCTGCCAGGTGGTATAGCTGACGGAGCGGCCCTGCTGGGTTCTGACCACGCCGGCCGGGGCCGGCACCCCCAGCTCGGCCGGAAGGCAGCTCTCCTGGGCCCGGTAGGCCTCCATCATGTCCGCCTGGCGCAGTTCCCGCTGGGGCTGGGCGATGGGGTGGGGGTCCTGCAGGGTGGCGGGCAGGAAGCTGCCCCCCACCTGCTGGTAGATGGTGCCCATCAGCCGGGGGTCGGGTCCGCTCAGCGACTTGTTGATGGCCTCCACCAGCTGGGGCAGCAGCACCTGGGGTGCGACAAGCAGCTCATCCTCGGAGGGGATGGCGAGGAAGGTGTTCTGGCCCGGGAACAGGCTGCTCCAAAGCTCGGGCAGCAGGAACCGGGAGGCGCTCTGGCCGTCGGCGAACACGCCCCGATAGATCCCGGTGTGCTGGCGCTGGAAGTGGATGTTCACGGAACGCTCGCGCAGCTGGTCCATGCCCCGGTCCAGCACGTCTTCCCAGGTCACGCCCCACAAGGTGAGCCAGGCCGCGGGCATGGTCTGGCCGGCGACCACCATGCGCAGGGCGAGCCCTTCCACGTAAGGACGGAAGAAGAAACCGTCCCGCTCGGCCGCCCAGGTCGGCACCAGCCGAGGGGACAGCTCGTACTGGGCATCCTGCCAAAGCGGAGGCACCGGCCAGCCGCGCGCCACCAGTTCCTGCAGCGCATCGCCCCACGGGCCCTGCTCGCTTTCGTGCAGATGCTGGAATTCATCCTTGAGCCGTTCCAACCCGGGCAGTTCCATGGGGATATTCCGGGCCGCGAGGATCTCGTCCAGGGTAGGCAGCGCTTTCCGCGCCGGCGTGTTGAAAAATCTGGAAAGAAAGGCCATGGCTGATCCAATGTGTGTGCTTTGATTTTGCCCCAACTGGGCCGGAAATTTGCCGTAATCTGAATGCATGGGGCCACTTGATTCCCTCTCCAGGCCATTGAAGGCCCTTCGCGTCTCGGTGACCGACCGGTGCAACTTTCGCTGTCCCTACTGTATGCCAAGGGAGGACTTCGGGGATGATTTCCGATTCCTGGATCGGAAAGAAATTCTCAGCTTCGAGGAAATCCTCCGCCTGACCCGGGTCTTTGTTGGCCTCGGGGTGGAAAAGGTCCGCCTTACCGGAGGGGAACCGTTGCTGCGCAAGGACCTGCCGCAACTGGTGGCGGGGCTGAAGCGGATCGAGGGCCTGCGCGAGGTGACCCTGACCACCAATGCTTCCATGCTGGCGGGCCTCGCCCTGCCCATGAAACAGGCTGGTCTGGACCGCCTGACCGTGAGCCTGGATTCCCTGGACCCGGAACGGTTCCTGGCCAACACCGATGCCGCGGTGCCCCTGGAACGGATCCTGGAGGGCCTGGCGGCCGCCGACCGCTGCGGCTTCCGTGGCACCAAGCTCAATTGCGTGCTGCGGCGGGGCAGGAATGACGCCGACATCCTGCCGCTGGCGGAGTTCGCCCGGGAGCGGGGCTACATCCTGCGCTTCATCGAGTTCATGGACGTCGGCACCCGCAACGGCTGGCGCCTGGACGACGTCGTGCCGGCCGGGGAAGTGGCTGCGCTCATCCAGCGGCGCTGGCCCATGAAGCGCATCTGGAAGGCCAACGCGAACTGCGTGGCCCAGCACTGGCAGTACCTGGACGGGGCCGGCGAGCTGGGCCTGATCGCCTCGGTCACCGAGCCGTTCTGCGCCGGCTGTGACCGGGCCCGGCTATCGGCGGACGGCTCGCTGTTCACCTGCCTGTTCGCTGCCACGGGCCTCGACCTGAAGACCTTCATGCGCGGCGGCGCCTTGGATGCGGATCTGGCCGCCCTGCTGGAGGCGCGCTGGAAGCGGCGCGACGACCGCTATTCCGAACTGCGCAGCGACCAGACCCGCGACCTGCCCCGGGCGGAGATGTTCCACCTTGGAGGGTAATTACTTCAATTGCAGAACTTCCTGTAGACACGCCTCCCACACCTCGTCGGCGGCCTCTTCCAGGTAGAGTTCAATGGCGTTTCCTGCCGGCCGGGCTTCCGGGTGGGCGGACCAGGCGGCGAACACGCCGTCCAGCCCCTGGCGGTCCAGGGGGGTGTCGCGATGCTTGTGCGCCTTGCGCGCCCGATCGGTATCCGGGCCGCGCATGGACAAGCCATGCCGGGGCGCGGCATGGAAGGTGAACACGTGCGACCAGGTGGAACCGATCATCTGGTTGAAGTGGAGGAACGCTCCATGGTTAGAGAAGGTGAAGGTAATGTTACGCTTAGGTCCAGGCCACAGGGCTGACCAGCGGGTCAGCAGGGCTTCCGCCCGCTGCCTTTCCTGGGGGTGTTTCAAGGCCGCCAGCGCTTTTTCCATAAACAGATCCAAATCTTCCAAGGCCAATACTCCCAATGGAGAAGAATACCCTCGTGAGCGATCCCGGGAAATCGATAACCCTGGGCGGCAGGCCGGCACCCTGGGCGCTGGCGCTCTCCGGGGGAAGTTTCCTGGCCGGAGCCGGTCTCCTGCTGCCGCGCAGCCCCGAGCTCTGGGCCCAGGCGGGCGGCGGCCTGCTGTGGCTGGCGGCGGGCGCGCTGTTCATGCATTCCCGGGGCCGGCGCCTGCGGGCCCGGGCGGACCGCAGTGAAACCCGCCGGCAGAAGGCCCAGCAGGACCTCGACCACTACTTCTCCATCCTGCCCAGCGGCGCCCTGATCGTCGATGCCCGGGGCGGGCTCAAGGCCTGCAACCACAAGGCGCTGGACCTGCTCGGATGGTCGGAGGAGCAGTTGCGGGGCTTCAACTGGACGAACCCGAAGGTGCAGATCCTCAAGGTGGATGGCAACCCGCTGGACCCCAAGGAACTGCCGATGAACGTGGCCCTGGCCACCGGGCGCCGCGTGCCGGGCCTGGTCATGGGCCTCGAACGTCCGGTCGATGGCGATTGGGCCTGGGTGACCTGCTCGGCCCATCCGCGCCTGGACGCCCATGGGTCGGTCGTGGAGGTGATCTGCACCCTGGAGGATGCCACCCGGCGCCAGAGCGCGGAAACCGAGCTGGCGGTGCAGACCTTCCGGGACCGCTTGACCGGCCTGCCCAATCGAACCCTGTTCATGGAGCGCCTGTCCCAGGCCATTCGCCGGTCGGATCGGCGCGGGCTGTTCTCCGCGGTGTTGTACCTGGATCTGGATCGCTTCAAGGTGGTCAACGACAGCCTGGGCCATGAGGCCGGCGACCTGCTGCTGATGCAGGTGGCCAAGCGCCTGACCGGCTGCATCCGGCCCGAGGACACGGTGGCCCGCCTGGGCGGCGACGAATTCGTCGTGCTGTTCGAGGACATCCGCAGCGTCAATGAAGGCGTCAGCGTGGCCGACTGCATCGCCCAAAGCCATGGCCAGCCCTTCCAGGTGCAGGACCGGGATGTCTTCATCACCTGCAGCATGGGCATCGCCCTCAGCTCCGACGGCGAGACCCAGCCTTCGGACCTGGTCCGGGATGCCGAAGTCGCGATGTACCGGGCCAAGGCCAAGGGCGAGTGCTCGATTGAAGTGTTTGATCCCAGCATGAATGTCCAGGCCCTGGCCCGGTTGCAGCTGGAAAGCGACCTGCGGCTCGGCCTGGAGCGCTGCGAATTCGTCCTGTACTACCAGCCGGTGGTGGGGTTGCACGGCGGGGTCATTGAAGGCTGGGAGGCGCTGGTCCGCTGGCAGCACCCGGAGCGGGGCCTGGTGCCGCCCCTGGACTTCATTCCGCTGGCGGAGGAAACCGGGTTGATCGTGCCTTTGGGCAAGTGGGTGATCGAGGAGGCTTGCCGCCAGGCCGGCCGCTGGGCCCAGGCGTTTCCCGCACCGCTGCCCAGGGTGATGAATGTGAATCTTTCCGCGCGCCAGTTCAGCCGCGCCGAGCTGATCGCCGATGTGCGCGGCGCGCTGGACCGGTCCGGCCTGGATCCGCGCTGCCTGAAGCTGGAGCTCACCGAAAGCGCCATGATGCGCGATCCGCTGGCATCGCTGGAGATCATGAAGACCTTCCAGGCCATGGACGTCCATCTGGTGGTGGACGATTTCGGCACGGGTTATTCCAGCCTCAGCTATTTGAAGCGGTTCCCGGTGGAATCCTTGAAAATAGATAAAACATTTGTAGATAGCCTGGGCAAAGATCCGGAAAACACCGCCATTGTCACCGCCATCGTCTCCCTGGCCCGGTCGCTGGGCATGAAAGTCATTGCCGAAGGCATTGAAACCGAAGACCAAATGGTGTATTTACAAGGATTGAATTGTGACCAGGGGCAGGGTTACCATTTCTCCCGGCCCCTGCCGGCCGCGGCGGCGGAAGCCATCATGGCCCGTGATCCGGTTTGGTGAGATCGATCTTTTTTGTAATGAACCTTCCCTTGTTATGTGTCACCTGATATTAATGTTGCACCATTCCCTGCTCTTCAACGTCAAGTTGCACTTCCCCATCTCCAAAAGACTGAGGCATTCATGATCAAGATCGATATTGCCGGTACACTGATGCAGACGCTGCCTGTTTCCAAGGCAACCGCCCTCCAGGTGGTCGATCTCCTGACCGATCGCATGAAAAAAGCCCTCCTGGATGGGCACCGGATCGAGATCCGCGGGTTCGGCGTGTTCGAGCCGCGGCCCCGCAAGCGGGGCATGGGGCGGAACATCAAGACCGGAGCCAGCGTGGACATCCCCAAGGGCCGCAGCATCCGCTTCAAGCCCGGCAAGGACCTGCGCGACATCGAAGTCAAGTAGCCGCTTCCGCGTCACTCCTTGGGATAGACCCGCAGGCTCTTCCACTGCTTCAGCATGACCTTGCCGGGCGGGAACCCGCGCGGTTTGGACACATCCGCGGCATGGCAATAGTGCACTTCCACCTTGCCGCCGTCCCGCGCCTTGCTGAAGAAGGCCGCAAGTTCGGCGGCCCGTTCGATCAGGGCCCGGGGCAGCTCGGAGATGCGCTCCGGATTGCGCACCACCACGTGGCTGCCGGGGCTGCTGGCCACGTGCAACCACAGATCGTGGGGCGCGGCGACCTTGAAGGTGAGTTGGTCGTTGTCGGCGTCCCCCTTGCCGATGAGGACTTCAAACCCTTCCACCATGACGCTGCGGAAGGCCTTGCCTTTGCCATCCGCGCGTCCGTCCTTGCGCTTTTCCGGTTTTTCCATGGGCTTCTTGTCTCGGGCGGGCTGTTGCTTGGGTTTGGCGGGACGGGCCAGGGGGTCCGGCAGCCCGGCGGCCTGTTGGGCTTCGCGAAGGGCTAGCGCCTTGAGTTGACGCTGCAGTTCCCCTTCCAGCTCCGCCACCCGGCCCAGGCCGCGCTCGGCCCGCTTCACGGCGGCGAACCAGCGCTGGACGGTATCCTCGGCCCGGTGCCCCTCGGGCAGCTCGATCACGCTGCCGTCCAGCAGCTCGGCCTTGCCGCAGGCGCCCTTGAGGCGGTAGAGCTCGGCGGCCAGGGCCTGGGCCCGGCTTCTCAGGCCGAGCGCCTGGGTGTGGCGCTCCCGGTCCCGGCCCAGGGCTTCCCGGTAGCGCTCCAGGCGCTTGCGTTCGGCCACCAGCTTGCGGTCGCTGCCGGCCTTGCGCGGCACCAGGATCAGCTTGGCCGCCCGGTCCAGTGACCAGGCCCGGTGCCGGGCCAGCAGGCTGCCGTCTCCGGGCAGCAGGTCCGGCACCTCCCCGGCCAGGGCGGCGCCGGCCGAAGCGCCGAACCGCTCCAGGAAGCGCAGGAATGGAGGGGGATCGCCATCCGGTTCCGGCGCCCCGGGGGGGAACATCTGGCCCAGGCCCATGCGGATGGGGTTCAGGTCCAGGCCGTCCAGGCGCACGCCGGCCCGCCCGGGAATGGCCTGGAAGGCCAGGCGGGCGGCCTCGATCCGCCCGGTGATGGCCCGGCGCCGCAGCACCAGCCCCAGCCAGCGCTCCCGGGGATCGCCTTCCACTTCGGTCAGCCGGGTGCCCTTGAGTTCCACGGTCCAGCGCCGGGACAGATCCGCCTTGGCCTCGGCCTTGAGCAGCAGGAAGGCTTCATCCCGCTCATGCAGCAGCCAGAGTTCGGGGGCGGGGTTGAGGATGAAGATCCAGGCCAGGCCGGGTTCCAGGCCGGCCTGGCGGTCCGGCGCCCAGAGCACGGCCAGGGCCCGGGGGCTGGCCCAGGCGCCCTGGATGGACCCCTGGCCGGCGTTCAACCGGGCCCGGGCCAGGGCGAGCAGAAGCGGGGCGTCCACTACAGGAGTTGGAGAATGGCGGCGGCGGGCAGGACCATGGCGAATTCGCCTTGCAGCTCCGCCAGCCCGGCCGCGTGCAGGGTCTCGGCCGGCATCCGCTGGCCGTCCACATCGTCCAGTTCGAAGGCGACGCAGGCATCCCGGATGACCACGGTCTTGAAGCCGAGATCGCAGGCGCAGCGTGCGGTGCTGGAAACACAGTGGTTGGTGGTAAAGCCGGCGATCACCAGGCGGTCGATGCCCTGGGCCCGCAGGTGACTTTCCAGGGGGGTGCCGTGGAAGGCGCAATGGCCGGTCTTGGCCAGCACGGTTTCCCCGGGCAGGGGGGCGGTGGCCGGCTTGAAGGCATTGCCGGGCTCGCCGGGATGCAGGGGCGAGTTGGGATCACGGGCGTCGGTGCGGATGTGCACCACGGCGAGGCCATTGTGGCGGAAGGCCTGGAGCAGGGCGGCCTGCCGGCTTTCGGCATCGGGGTTGTTGCGCTCGCCCCAGTACGGCTCGTCCCAGCCTTTTTGCACGTCGATGAGAAGGAGGGCGATGTTCCTGGGCAGCATGGTTATGAGTCTAGCCCATTCATTGGATTTCCTCCGCGAACGGGGAAGGGCCGTTCTTTTCGAAGTAGGTATTGAGGATCATCATGGTCCGGGTGGTGACGTGGGGGCCGAGCGAACGGATCTTGCGCAGCCGCATGTGCACCCCCATGGGCGATTCGGCGACGATCTTCAGCAGCAGGCTGTCCTCCCCGGCGATGGTGTAGGCCGCCAGCACATCCGGTTCCCGTTCCAGGGCCTGGATGAACCGTTCCTCCAGCGCATCGTCGTTGCCGGACTGGTAGCGCACCGCCACGAAGGCCACACAGGGTTTCATGACCGAGGCCGGGGACACCAGGGCGCTGTAGCCGCCGAGCACGCCCTCCGCCTCCAGCCGCTTGACCCGGTCGATGACGGTCGGCCGGCTCACCCCCAGCCGTTCGGCCAGCTCGGCATGGCTCATGCGGCCTTCCTTCTGGAGGGCTGCCACGAGACGGCAATTGAGGTCGTCCGTCATCAGGTTTTTGGGCATGGGGTGCCTCGCGAATCCTCATCTTATTCCAAAATCAAGCTCCGGACCGGCTTGCCGGCCCGCCTATACTTCCTGAGGCGTTCAAGCTGCTCAGTGCCGCCACCTGGAAAGAGGACCCCCATGGATTTCGTCCACCCGTTCACGGACCACAGCTTCTTCCTCATCGCCGGGCCATGCGTCATCGAATCCCGCGAGCACACCCATTTCCTGGCCGCGCAGCTCCAGGACCTGGCCGAAGCCCGGGGCATCCCGTTCATCTTCAAGGCCAGCTTCGACAAGGCGAACCGCACGTCGCTGTCCAGCTACCGGGGTTCGGCCATGGCGCAAGGCCTGGACATCCTTTCCGAGGTGCGCTCCCGGATCGGCGTGCCGGTGCTCACCGACGTGCACGAATCGGCCCAGTGCGCGGCGGTGGCCGAGGCGGTGGATGTGCTGCAGATCCCCGCCTTCCTGTGCCGGCAGACCGATCTGCTGCTCGCGGCCGCGGCCACCGGCCGGCCGGTGAACCTCAAGAAAGGCCAGTTCCTGGCCCCATGGGATCTCAAGCACGGGGTGGAAAAGCTGCGCAGCGTCGCCGACCACGGCCCGGTGTGGGTCACCGAGCGGGGCTCGAGCTTCGGCTACGGCAACCTGGTGGTGGACTTCCAGGCGTTCCCGCACCTGCGCCGGACCGGCTGCCCGGTGATCTTCGACGCCACCCACAGCGTGCAAAAGCCCGGCGCCCTGGGCAGCGCCACCGGCGGCGCCCGGGAGATGATCCCCACCCTGGCCCGGGCCGCGGCCACGGCGGTGGACGGCTTCTTCTTCGAGGTGCACGAGGACCCGGCCAAGGCCCTCAGCGACGGCCCGAACGCCATCCGCCTGGACCAGTTCGGCGCGCTGCTGGACCAGCTGCTGGGGATCTGGCGGCTCGCCCGGAAGGCCACCTTGGCGGATCCGGCCCATCTTGAAAATCCATGAAATTTCCCAGACCATGCATGATGGGCAAAGGCGTCTTGACGGCATCGGCAAAGGCAGCATATTGATTGCTCCTCCGGGAGCATCGATGATCCGAGCCCGAGACCCATCCCGAGCGTTCCTGCGCGCCCTGGCCTGCCATGCGGTGCCCATGGCCTGGACCACCAACGTGGAAACCAGCCGGCTGGAGAATCATAGCGCCCAGGACACCTGGGTGCTGACCATCGCCGGGCGGGCGGGAGGGCTCCAGCCGGTGGGCGAAACCAGGATCATGGCGGCGGGCACGGCCAGGGTCCTGGCGGTCCTGCTGCACGCGGGCGACACCTTCGCCCTGGAGCCTGGGACTGCGGTCGATCTGGAGATCACCCCGGAGCAGGACGCCATCGCCATCGGCTTCTCCCTGCGGGGCGCCAAGGACGGTCCGGCCTCCGGCTGCCGGTTCCAGGTGGCGCAAAGCGGGCTGGCGGCGCCGGCGGCGCTCGAAGTGCTGGCCGAGTGCGCCGTGGTGCGGCTGGAGCACGCTCATTTCGGCTATCCGCAGGAGGGTGCCTGGATCAGCATCGTCCGGTCGCACTGAACCTTCCCCCACCCGTTTGGGTCCCGGCTACCCTGATCAGATGGCCCTCCCTGCCCCGCCCATCGCCACCCTGCTCGACCGGTTGCGCCAGGCCTACCCGGACGCCCGCTGCGCGCTGGATCACCGGGATCCCTACCAGCTGGTGGTGGCCACCGTGCTGAGCGCCCAGTGCACCGACGCCCGGGTGAACGTCACCACGCCGGCCTTCTTCGCCCGGTTTCCCGATCCGGCCAGCCTGGCGGCGGGGGATCCGGCCGAAGTGGAAGCGCTCATCCGGTCCACCGGGTTCTTCCGCAACAAGGCCAAGAACCTGCAGGGCATGGCCATGGCCCTCCTGGAGCGTCACGGCGGCCAGGTGCCGGCGCTGAAGGAGGACCTGGCCCGGCTCCCCGGGGTGGGGCCGAAGACGGCCAACGTGGTGCTGGCCAACGCCTTCGGGGTTCCCGCCCTGGCGGTGGACACCCACATCTTCCGGGTGGCGCGGCGCCTGGGGCTGTCCTCGGGCAACACGCCGGACCGGGTGGAGGCGGATCTGTGCCGGCTCTTCCCGGCCGAATGCTGGATCGAACTGCACCATCAGCTCATCTTCCATGGGCGAAGGGTGTGCCATGCGCGCAAGCCGGACTGTTCCGGCTGCCCGCTGCGGGCGCTGTGCCCCACCGGCCGGGGCGACATCCCCGATCCCCACACCGGCCTGGCCCTGGCGGCCGCCGCCCCATCGATGCCCGCGGCCGCGACGTTGCCGGACGCCGCGGCGCAAGGGCCGGCGCGGATCGTCTCCCTGGTGCCCAGCGTCACCGAGCTGCTGGTGCAGTGGGGCCTGGCGGCGCGCCTGGCGGGGCGCACGACGTTCTGCGTGGAGCCCAAGTGGATCCGGGCTTCGGTCCCGTCGGTGGGCGGCACCAAGAACCCCGATATCCCGCGCATCCTTTCGCTGCGGCCCGACCTGGTGATCATGGAGCAGGATGAGAACACCCTGCAGGCGGCCGAAGCGCTGCGGGCGGCCGGCCTTGAGCTCCTGGTGCTGCGCATCCACTCCCTGAAGGACTGCCTGGAGGCGTTCCGCCAGCTGGGCGCCGCCGTGGGCCTGCCGGCCCTGGGCCAGGCCCGGGCCGAGGCCCTCAAAGCCATGCTCAAGGCCCGCCCCCGAAAGGGCCCCCGGACCCTGACCTTGATCTGGAAGGACCCCTGGATGAGCGCAGGGCCGGACACCTATGTGTCGGACCTGGTGCGCCAGTCCGGCCTGACGCCCATCGGTCCGGACCGCTACCCCACCTTGACCGACGCCGAACTGGACGCCCTGGACCCCCAGGTGCTCCTGCTGCCGGACGAGCCCTACCGCTTCACCGCCCGGCACCAGACCGAACTGCAGCGGCGCTTCCCGTTTGCCTCGGTGCGCCGGCTGGATGGGCGGTACTTGACCTGGTACCTCAGCCGCACCGAGCAGGCGCTGGCCGCGCTGGGCGCCGACACGCCCTAGACGGGCGGCTCGCCGAAGCGCTCAAGGATCGCGTCCAGGGCACGCCGGAGGTCCGGGTAGGTGGAGCCTGCCCGGGTCATGCGCAGGGCCATCTCGTTCAGGCCGCCGGGCGTCGCGGCCTCGTGGGCGAGGGCGCCGAACCCGGCGGCGCCCTCGCTTTCCGCCAGGCCGGCCAGGGAGGCGAACATGGATGCCGTGTAGCGCTGGCTCGCAGTCGGATCCGCGCCGCCCGCCACGCACCACGCATGGATGAGCTCCATCTGGGCGTAGAAGGGCGAGATCAGGCCGGTGATGGCCCAGAGCAGATGCAGCTCCCGCTCATCGCGCACCGGCATCGGTTCGCCCAGGGCCCGCAGGCGCTCGGCGACCTCGGCGTCCGCCGGGAAGAAGGGAACCAGGCCCAGGCGCTTGGCCACATAGGGCAGCGGCAGGACCTTGAACACCCGCCGGGCGGGCCGGACCAGCCCGGCCAGGACCCGCAGGGGGATGACGGGGATGAACGACAGGACCGTGTGTTCCGGGCGGAATCGCAGGGATTCCAGCAGGTCCGGCGCCACGCCCGGGCGCACCGCCAGCAGCACGATATCGCTGTGTTCCAGCACCTCCTGGTTGGAGCCGGCCCGGGTCACCTGGGCGAAGCGCCCGGCCAGGCTCCTGGACTTCTGCTCGTTCCGCGGGGACACCAGGATCTGGCATGGGGTTCCGGAGGTGCAGAAGCCCTCGACCACCGCCGAGGCGATGTTGCCGGTGCCGATGCAGCCCAGCCGGATGATTTCCGGTGCGGTCATGATTTCAGCCTTTCAGGAATTTCAACATCTCCGCCGGCTTCTGGAAACCCAGCAGGCGGCGCAGCTCCTTGCCGTCGCCATCCAGCAGGAGCACGGTGGGGTAGCTCAGGATGCCCAGCTTCGGGGCCAGGTCCTTGCGGATCTTGTAGGTGTCGATGCGCACCGCCACGGCGTTGGCCTGGAGCCAGGCGGACACCTGGGGATCGGGCCAGGTGGTCTCGTCCAGCTCCTTGCACTGGGCGCACCAGTCCGCATAGGTATCCACCAGCACCGGCTTGCCGGTGGCCTTGGCCTGGGCCAGGGCGGTTTCCAGGTCCTGCTCCAGCCAAAAGGGTGCGGGCTTGGCGGCGGCCTGGGGCTGGCTGCCGGCCGCGGGCAGCAGGTTCAGGTCCAGTCCGGCCTCCACCCCGCGCAGGCCGAGGGCGAGGCCCAGGGCCAGGGCCAGGAAGGCCAGCCCCTTGCTGAACCCGGCGGCCAGCGACTCGGCCGGGCGGAACGCGCCCAGGATCGGCGCCGCCACCAGCAGGGTGACACTCCAGAGCGCCAGTTCCAGCCACGCCGGCAGGACCAGCCGGACGTTCCAGACCGCGAAGCCCAGCACCACCAGGCCCATGCCCTGCTTGAGCCGTATCAGCCAGTCCCCCGAGCGGGGCAGGGTGGCGGAGAACACCCCCACCGCCATGAACAGGACCCCCATGCCCAGGGCGAAAGTGAACAGCAGGGCGGCTCCCAGCAGGACCCGGCCGTCCTGGGCGATGGCCACCAGCACGGCGCCGATGAAGGGGCCCACGCAGGGCGCCGAGATCGGCCCCAGCACCAGCCCCATGGCGAAGGCCCCGGCCAGGCCCCGGCGCGGGGAACCCTGCAGGCGCGCCTGGAGCCGTTCCGGCAGGCGGAATTCGAAGGCGCCGAACAGGCTCAAGGCGAACAGGGCGAACAGGATGGAGACCGGGATGAGGAATCCGGGCGACTGGGCCAGGGCGCCGAAGGCCGCGCCGGTCACCGCCGCCAGCACGCCCAGGGCCGTGTAGGTCACCGCCATGCCCGCCACCAGCGCGGCCGACAGGGTCAGGCCCCGGGCCTTGCCGCCCCCTTTGGCGCCGATGATGGCCATGGTGATGGCGATCATCGGGTAGACGCAGGGGGTGATGGAGGCCGCCAGGCCGAAACCGAACGCCGCCATGAAGAGCCAGAACAGGTTGCGCCGCGCCGGCCCGGGCGACGGCGCGCCGGAGGGGATGTCGGCGGCGTTCACGCGCAGGGTTCGTTCCTTGGGCGGGTAGCAGATGCCGCCGTCGCCTTCGGTGCAGGGCTGGTAGGTGACCACCAGGTCCAGCGCCGGCGGCAGCCCGGAGCCGGCCAGGGGAATGGCGACCCGGCCATGCCAGATGCCGTCGCCCAGCTCGTCCTTGGCGTCGGTGGGCGGCAACGGGCCGGCCTTCAGGCTGCCCGGGGTGCCCGGTTTCAGTGCGACGGTCATGAAGGCGGCCTTCAGGTGCGCGCCCTGGGGCACCGTCACGAGCACCGAGCCGGCCTGGAAGGCCACCGCCACGTCCTTGTCCGGATCGAACCGGGTGCCGGCGCACAGCAGGCAGGCCAGGAAGAACCATCCAACGATTCCTGCGGTCAAGCGGCGCATGCATCCCCCTGGTGCCTGTGAGCGATCATGTCTTAACCGATCGGGAAGGACAACCGTGTGGAGTAGACTGAGGGCACTGTGGACACGCTCCTGACCCTCCGCCGCCCGTTCGTGGCGGACCATTTCCACGACCTGCCCGGTTTCGTGGAGGAGCGCCATGGCCATAACTGGGAGGCGGAGGCCACGTTCCCCATCGGCCCCGCGCAGCCCGAAGCGGGCTGCGCGGCGGTGCTGGAGGCCTGGGTCGCCCAGGTGGACTACAGCCTGCTCAACGCCCAGGCCAGCCTCAAGGGCCGGAACCCCACCGCCGAGCTGCTGGCCGAGTGGCTGTTCCGGTTCCTGGATGAGCGCGGCCAGCCGGCGGTGAGCGTGAAGATCCGGGAGAAGGCCAACTACTGGGCAGCCTGTGGAAGGTCCGACTCTTGAAGGCGGGGGCCGGCCTCAGCCTCGGCATCCTCGCCCTGGGCACCCTGACCCTGCTCCGTTGTGAACGCCAAGCGCCCCCGCCCGTGGTCCGGCCGCCCCTGCCCACGGTGCCCCCGACGCCCCTGGAGCCCTGGCGCTGGCACTTCGCGGGCGGAATCCTGGTCATCCAGGGCGAGCTGAACGAGTCCACCGAACTGATCCTGAAGGGCCCCACGCTTTCCGAATCCTGGCTGGCGCCCGCGGGCCCGGTGCGCTGGGAACTGCTTCGGCCGCCCCCCGGGGAGGTGGCCGAACTCCGCTCCGGGGACGGCAAGCTGCTGGCCACCTGGGATTTCGACGCCAAGCCTCCGGCGCCGCCGGTGGCCAAAGTCGAGCCGCCCAAACCTCCGGTGCCGCCTCCACCACCGCCCCCGGTGCGCATCGTGCCGCCCGGCCCGTGGGCCAAGACCGAACCGCACCTGCCGCTGCCGCGGTCCAAGCCCGTCCCGCCACCTCCCGTGGCCAAGGTCGAACCGCCGAAACCCGCGCCGGTACCACCTCCACCTCCGGTTCGCATCGTGCCGCCCGGCCCGTGGGCCAAGACCGAACCGCATCTGCCGTTGCCGCGGTCCAAGCCCGTCCCGCCACCTCCCGTGGCCAAGGTCGAACCGCCGAAACCCGCGCCGCCCCCACCCCCACCTCCGGTTCGTATCGTGCCGCCAGGCCCGTGGGCCAAGACCGAACCGCACCTGCCGTTGCCGCGGTCCAAGCCCGTCCCGCCGCCTCCCATCGCCAAGGTCGAGCCGCCCAAACCCGCTCCGGCACCACCCCCGCTCCCGGTTCGCATCGTGCCGCCCGGCCCGTGGGCCAAGACCGAACCGCACCTGCCGCTGCCGCGGTCCAAGCCCGTCCCGCCGCCTCCCATCGCCAAGGTCGAGCCGCCCAAACCCGCTCCGGCACCACCCCCGCCCCCGGTTCGCATCGTGCCGCCCGGTCCGTGGGCCAAGACCGAACCGCATCTGCCGCTGCCGCGGTCCAAGCCCGTCCCGCCGCCTCCCGTGGCCAAGGTCGAACCGCCCAAACCCGCGCCGGTACCGCCCCCACCTCCGGTTCGTATCGTGCCGCCCGGCCCATGG
>Ga0181535_10000400_pt1 | contig 65393 bp, 71 predicted proteins | sample PEATcosm2014_Bin_44_FD_119774 | JGI IMG/M metagenome (GOLD analysis project Ga0181535, IMG submission 119774) | Peatland microbial communities from MTU Mesocosm Facility, Houghton, MI, USA - PEATcosm2014_Bin17_30_metaG | ecosystem: Environmental > Terrestrial > Soil > Wetlands > Peat | place... | reverse complement strand
GTGGTTCAAGGATGCCAGGAATGGCTCCGGCCAAGCCTCCCGGCAGAGCTACGAGGTCAAGAAGGCCTTCTCCTCCGAGCAGGTCGCCCTGCAGCTTGGCTTCAGCGCGAAGTGGGACAAGTCCAACAACCTCAAGCTGGATGCCGGATTCAAGCATGACGGTTCCTCCTCCACCAGCGTCATGCTCTACAAGCAGGTCTATTACACCGCCTCCATCGATCCCCCGACGGATCCCGCCGCAGTGTTCGCTCCCAGCGTGACCCTGGCGGATGCGAAGAACCGCTTCAACGCCCAGGGTCCCGCCGCCTATGTCAAGAGCGTGGACTTCGGCCGGCTCCTCATGATCCGGATGGACACCAGTTCGTCCGAGACCGAGGCGGACCTGTCCGCGGCCATGAAGTATGCCGTCAGCGGCGGCAAGGCCACCATCAAGGCCGACCTGAAAGCCAAATACGAATCCATCGTCAGCAATTCCACCTTCACCGTGATTTCCCTGGGCGGGAACGCGGAGGCCGTCACCAGCGTCATGGAGGGGGGGACCCAAGCCGAGGCGAACCTGCTCAAGGTGATCCAGGGTTCTGCCACCTTCAACCGGAACAACCCGGCCTACCCGATCGCCTATACGGTGAACTTCCTCAAGGACAACCGCCACGCCACCATGGCCTTCAGCACCAACTACACCGAGTGGGACTGCAAGGAATATCCCTCCGGTTTCGTCAAGCTGGTGCAAAACGGCGCCTATGTGGGCAAGTTCGAGGTGACCTGGCAGGAAACGGACCCCACGGGCAAGACCCGCGTCAAGAAAAGCTGGGGCTCCGGGAACCAGAGCGCGGGCTACACCTACACCCTCAACCTTCCGGGCGACGCCAGCAACGTCAACATCAAGGGCATGGCGGCCACCGGCCTGGCCTGGAGCCCCTGGGGCGAAGCGATCAATGTGACGGAGAATGGCCCGACCAACAAGACCTACACCATCTCCGGCACCACCCTCAACCGCAAGAACAGCATCTCCGCCCCCGCCCAATAAAGTCGATCAGCCGCGTTCCATGGGGACGGCCGAGGCCAGGTTCTGGCCAAAACGAAGCATCCCACTTTTTTTATTCCCTCCGCCTCCGGCGTCGAAGGCCGCATCGTTGGCCGCCTGCCGTTTGATCAATCCGCCGGCAAAGCGCTTCGAGGATGGGGCCAAGGCTTCATGCTCGTAGAGGACGGGACGGATGCGCCCCCCAGGGCTTCGGAGATCGGAGCACGTCCGAGCCGAAATAGAGCCCGGCGGTCAAGGGCCAGTCCAGGCCCTTGGCCCGGGCGAGCAGCACCCCAGCGGGAATCCCGCCCCCGACAGGCAGAAGGAAGAGCAGGAGCACACTGACCATGGTGAATGGTAACCGGTCAAAACCGTTCCATTCCGCGTTTGGACCTGGGAAGGAACCTATCCGGGATTTTGCCCATTAAATAATTATCCACGGGCTGGGCGCCGGCATGTTCGCTCCCGCAAGTTCCCATCCCAATGCCCCTCCTTGGCCAAAACGCCCCATCATCAGGAACGCTCCCATGCAACTGCCTGGTCTTCGCCGCTTCCGGCTCCTCCTCCTGGCCCCCCTGGCCGGGTTCCTGCCTCTGCTGGCCCAGGAGAAGGTCTGCCTGATCAACATGTCGACCCTGGAACTCCGCCTGGTACGGGTCAATCCGCACCCCGACGGGGAGTCCGTCCCGCCCGCCCGCCCCGAACCGACCCTCAAACCCGGGGAAGACCAGTGGTTCACCCTCCCGGAAGGCCCCGTCGATCTGGAAGCGGATTACCTCCTGGAAGAAGTCCAGAACCATGGGCTGGTGGAGCAACTGGGGCAGTTGGTCCACACGCGCTCGTTCGGGCGCGACGACGGTCCGGGCGAACTGATCTTCGAATCCAAGGCGGGCAACCGGAGCCTGGAATTGTTTTACACCTACGACGGCGTCCATCACCTCTATGGAATCTATGAATCCATGCCGCCCGTGCCCGGCATCGGGGCCGCTCCGGAATCAGCATCCGCGCCTTTCGCCCCCAGTGGCGCATGGCCGGCGGAGGCGGGAGGGGTCCACAGCCACCCGGAGAAAAGGCGTGCGCGCCGGGGCGGTCGCCCCACCAACCAGGAGAAGGCCAGGCCGTGGCAATGCCCTGCGTGTCGCTCCACCTTCATCAATTGGCAAGATTTGCGGCGCCACTGGTACGGCAATACCGAGAACGAGGCGAAACATTCCCCGGAAGAGCTCATAAGGGCCGGCGTTCCCGGCAAGAAGCAGGTCTTCACCAAAGAGGACCAGGCAAAGTACCACATCGGACCCCTGCCCCTGGCCGCGAAGAAAGGAGCTTCCTCCTCGTTGGAGCCGAAATCCGGGAAGAAGGGACCCGGCCTTGGCGCCAGCGGAGCCGCGGCCGACCCCACGCCCGATCCGCCTCTGCCCTGGGGCTGCGAGGTGGGCGATTGCCATGAAAGCTTCCCGAACCTGAAAACCCTGAACCGCCACTGGTGGGGTGGCAAGGGAGGCGTGGGGGCGGGCCACACCAAGGAAGAGTTGCGCCAGGCAGGCCTTCCCACGGAGAGGCCGGAACGGGGAACGGCTCCCTCTTTGGTGAGGCCGAGGCCCGCGGGAGGGGATTCTGACGCCGGCAGCAAGAAGGTCCGGCGCGCCGTGGCGGCCGAAGCCGCCCCGAACACCGGCAGCCCGTTCCACGGGGCTTCCAGTCCATCCTGGAATCCCTTTTCCGGCTCCAGCCCCGTCCCCATCCCGAGGCAACCGCTTCAAACGCTGCCGCCTCAGCGTTATAACGGATCGATTCCGGTCTCGCCCCTGGCCTCCCCCGGCTTGTTCAGGCTTCCCTTTTCCCCGGAGCTGGGTAACCTTTCCCCGCAGAGGCAGATCCCCATGGCAAGGGAACTGGGCTCGCCCGATTCCGGGGAAGCCGGCCTGCTTTCGACCCTGGAATGGGATGAATCCATCGACTTTCTGGTGAATTGAAGTGGCTAGCTTCTCCCGGCGTTGAAGGCCGCGTAGTTGGCCGCCCACACCGCGGGCTTGGGATTGACCTTGCGCAGGGCCCGCCACCAGAGTTCCACCGGGAACCGGTCGAACGGGCTCAGCCGGCTCAGGATCCCCATCAGGATCACGTTGGCGATCCGGCCGGTGGCGTCGCCCAGGGTCACCGCCTGTTTGAGCGGGTCCACCTCGATCAGCCGGTAGGCCGCCAGGAGCTCCTCGAATTGGGCGGCGCTGGGGTAGCCGCCCTCGGCCAGGCCTTCGGGCAGGATCCGGGTGCTGGCCATCAGGATGGTGCCGCCGGGCTTGAGCAGATCGAGGAATTCCGGCCGCAGCACTTCGCTTTGCTCCATGACGATCAGGCAATCCACCGTGCCCGGCAGCTGCACCGGGCTGAGCACCGCGCCGCAGCCGAAGGTGCTGATCACCGGCCCGCCCATCTGGGCCATGCCGTGGGTGTCGCCCTTGACGATGTTGCTCTCCGCGTAGCCCGCCTCCAGCGCCAGCTGGGTCAGCACCCGGCCGAAGAACAGGTTGCCCTGCCCGCCCACCCCGCGGATCGCCAGCGCCAGCCGGTGCGGGAATTCGGCCCTGGGCGCGGCCGGGAGAACCTCCGGCGGCGCCGGGAACGCCGCCCCGGCCCCACGCTGCTCCAGGGTGAACGGTTTCAGCACCCCCGTGGGGCACATCTGGGAACAGGCCGGCACATGCCCGCCGCACCCCGAGCACAGGTTGTTCACCACCGGCACGCCGTCCGCGCCCCGTTCCAGCCCGGGGCAGATCAGGCACAGGTTGCACTGCTTGCACTGGCCGGGATCCACCTGGACCCGCTGGCGGCTGGGCTTGCTCTTCTTGAGGCAGGCGCCGTCGCGCACGACGATGGTGGTGTAGCGGCCGTTGCCCGCTTCGGCCAGGGCCGACTTGAGGGTGGCGCGCAGGGCCTTGCGGTCATAGGCCCCGACCACTTCGACGCTGGCGCCGTGGGCCGCCAGGGTGCCGGGCAGATCGAAGCGGATGGGCTGGTTGGCCAGGTTGGCCGGGGAGGTGGGCGAAGGCTGGCCGCCGGTCATGGCGGTCCACTCATTGTCCAGCACCACCTTCACCCCGGGGACGTTGCGGTAGACGGCGTTGCGGGTAGCATCCATGCCGCTGTGGCATTCGGTGCTGTCGCCGATGATGCTCAGGCAGCGGGACGCCTGCTCCGGGCGGGACAGCACGTAGCCCATGCGCTGGCTTTCGCTGGCGCCCATGGCCAGGCCGGTGTCCATGGCGTTCATGTGGAACAGCAGCGCGTTGCAGCCGATGTCGCCAAAAGCCGCGTCCAGCTGGCCTCTGCGCTTGAGCTCGGCCACTTCATGGGCGAACAGCCGGTACGGGCAGCCCGGGCAGATCAACGGGGGCCGGCCCAGGGCCGGGACGGCGCAGGCCGTGCGCGGCACCTCCAGCCCCAGCAGCCCGGCGATCAGCGCCGGGCTCCACTCGGTGAGCTTGCTGTAAGGCGCCTTGCCGCGCACCTTCAAGCCGGCGCCTTCCAGGGCTTCCTGCAGATGGCGGTAGCCGTCCTCGATGACCAGCACCTCCTCCACCGACTGGCAGAAGGCGCGGATCAGGTTCATCGGCAGGGGGTTGGAGAAGGCCAGGGAGAGCACGTCCAGCTCCAGGCCCGCGGCCGCCATCACTTCGCGCAGGTAGAGATCGCAGACGCCGTAGGTGATCACGCCGAGCTTGCCCGTGCCCTTGTCCCAGCGGTTGAGCGGGCTTTGCTCCACCATGGCCGCCAGGGCCGGCATGCGCTCGTCCATGATCGTGTCGTAGCCCTTGCGCGCCTCGCTGGGCAGCACGTTGAAACCGCGCAGGCTGGCCGGCATCGGCACCGGCTCCCGGCGCGTTCGGGGCGCCAGGCGCACCAGGCCGTCGCTGTGGCACAGCCCGCCGCTGGGCATGACCACCACCTGGGTCCTGAAGGCGCGGGCGAGGTCCGCGGCGATGGCCGGGGCGTCGTGCATCTCCTGGTGGTTGCGCGGCTCGAACACCGGGACGAAGCAGCTCTTGAACAGGCCGCGCGGATCCACCAGGTGCTGGGTGGAGCTGGGCGTGAAGTCGCTGGCGATGTAGTAGATCAGCGCGCCGCGCTGCTGGGTGTAGCCGGCGCCGCTGGTGAACACGTCGCCCGCCTGGAACAGGCCGGGGATCTTCATGGTGACCACGCAGTCGCGCCCGGCCAGGGTGTGGCCGTGGCCCACCGCCGCCGCCGTGGCCTCGTTCACCGACCAGCCCACCGTGATCAGGTCCTGCACCTCCCCCAGGCCGCGGTCGATCACTTCGGAACTGGGCGTGCCCGGGTAGCCGTCGGCGCTGTGGATGCCGCTGCGCACGCAGCCGACCGCGAAGGCGATGTTGCCCTGCAGCACTTCCGCCTCGCCTTCGGGCGCCAAACATAGCTGGCTGATTGAATTGCTCATGGAAAACTCCGGGCGATGCTCGATTCTTGACCAAGCACGCCCTGGAAAATGTAGCCAGCGCTACATATCCCAAATAAGAAAATCGAGTCCGAACCAGGGTCAGGTCTTGCCGCGGAGGGTCTTCACGTCCAGCGCACCTGGTCCTGGTGGAGAGGGATCACTCGGGAAGTGCCTTGGCGGCGTCGGGATACGGGTCGCATGGAAGCATTTTACCTTTGTTTCGCAGGGGTCTCGTCTTTGGCTTCAGCTGTTTTGATCGAATGAGCGGCATGGCCCTTGACCCAGCAGGGGGATGCACGAATATTATAAATAATTATTTATCATGTCACCTATTATGCCGAAGCCTTGGTGAACGCCTGGCTCGACACCGCCCCGTCCACCGCCCACCAGGCCGCGGTCCTGGATAAATTCGAACGCAGCAAACGCCGGGGCAGAAACGACCTGGTGGTCCTGCGCTCCTGGCAACCAGGCAAGGAGCGCGAGGAACGACAAGTCGCCAGGGGCGAATTCGACCCGCTCGAACCCGGGCGCAGCACGGTCACCGTGCTCACCAAGCCCGGCCACCTGGGCTATGAATGGGTTGTGAGCTACCGGATCGACCCTTGATCCACCTGCCCGCCCAGCCGGCATAACCCCTGGAAATCCGCGATATCCAGCTCGTTCTTGGTGAAGTGCCGGATGATGCCCAGGTCCTTGAGCCGCTTGACCGCCTTGGTCACGGTGACCCGGTGGATGCCCAGCAGCTTGGCGATATCGTTCTGGGTGACGTCGGACTGGATGAGCACTGCGCCGTCCGGGACCAGGTTGCCCTTCTTCCAGCGGACGAAGTAGACCAGGATGCGGCAGACCCGGACGAAGTAGTCCTGGCTGAGGCTGTCCTGGAGCCAGATCCCGTACATGCGCACGATGTGCCCGAGCAGGCCGGCCATTTCGAGCAGGAGCTGGGGATGCTCCCGGGCGATGGGCCCTTCCACGGTCTCCTTGCGGTAGAAGTAGACGACGCAGGGGGTGCGCGCCCACACGCTGGCCTCGCCGGTGACGCCGGTGGAGAAGCACGACGCTTCGCCGAACACGCAGCCCTGGCCGACGCCGTAGAGCACCTTCTCGGGGCCGTTCAGGGTGTACAGGCAGGTATCGACCTGGCCCTCCTTGACGTAGTAGATGCCGTCGGCCGGCGCTTCCATGTCCAGGATGAGCGAACCCTTGGGGTAGACCTGGCGGGTGGCCAGGTGGGTGACCAGGCCCCAGGAGGGGCACAGGTTCTCGAATACCGGAAACTCGTACTGCATGGAATCAGGCCTTGCAGCTGGAAGCCTTGAAGTAGCAGTCCCGGCGCATGCCGGTCAGCTCCACGGTGAGGTCGCACTGGCGCGCGGCCAGGGTGCCGGAAAAGTGCGTCTTCAGCAGCTCCAGGGCGGCCGCGCCGATGGCGGCCAGGGCCTCGGGGCTCCGGCCCTCCAGCAGCCGGATGGAGAGGTGGACGAAGGCGTAGCCGGGAGCGCCGTCGGCCATGCGGAAGGCCTCGCAGCGGTAGGCCCGGCTCTTGATGTCCTGGAGGCGGACCTGGGCGATCTCCACCAGGGCCGGGTGCAGCTTGCGCCAGAAAGGCTGGAAGTCGGCCGGTTCGATGATGTTGTCGGAATACTCCAGGATGGTGTGCGGCACGGGCGGCCCCCTTCAGAAACGGTAGGTGGTGAATCCGGTGATCTCCGGGGTGGCGAAGGTGCCGGCCTTTTCGGTGAAGCCGAAGCGCCAGTGCGGGCAGCGGGTGTGGGTCACGATCCAGGTCTGCTGGAGGCCGTACTTGTCCACCCGCACCAGCATCGAGTGGTAGGGGGTCTCGTTGTAGGCCAGCGAAAGGTCCAGCCCGAAGCCGTACCAGCGCCCCAGCACGACGCCGGCCCAGGCCCGCCAGTACTGGCCCCGGTCGATCACGGTGCGCAGGGGGCTGTTCTTGGGCAGCTCCACGTAGATCTGCTCGGCCTGGGCCCAGAACCGGGCGAAGCCGAAGGTGTGCCACAGCGCGGCGCCAATCATGAAGTTGGTGCCGTCGCTGCTCTGCATGATCCGTTCCCCGCCGGTGGGCAGCTGCACACTGCCGCCGTAGCGCCCGCCGTTGGCGCCGTCGCCGAACGGGATCGCGTAGGAGACATCCAGGCCCTGCACGAAGGTGCGCGGACTGGTGCTGTCGAACACCACCCGGCCGTCCCGGACCATCACCCACTTGTCCTGGAAGATCGGCACCTCATTGCGGCCGCCCTGGCCGACCCCGAGGATGTCATGCCAGTTCATGATGAGCCGGTCGGCGATCCCGCCGGACCGGTGGTCGAGCCGGGTGCGCAGGTTGATCCGCCCCGGGCCGAGCCCCTCGGCCAGGTCCGACACCAGCTCCCAGTCCTCCCCGTCCAGCTGGGCCTGGGTCTGGCCGCCCAGGCTGGATTGCCGTTCCGGGCGGAGGAACTGGTTGGTGGCTTCCAGGCCGATCTGGTTGACCCCCTCCGGCAGGGGTTCGGGAAAGATGGACAGCCAGGCCAGCCGGTTGGGGTGCGGCGTCTCCTGGGCGCCGGCCAGGGCACAGGCGCAGCACAGGGCAAGGATTCGGAGGGTCATGGCTCGCTGCTCTCATGAAGGTGTGCCAACGCCGCGCGCAGCTCGGCGTCACTGCGCACGAACAGGGCCGCCAGGCGCAGGAACCAGCCGATCTGCCAGGCGTTGGCCAGCACCACCGCCAATTGCAGGGCCAGGAAGACAGCAATTCTTGGAAGCGTGCCGCCGCCCAGCCGCCAGGCCAGGAACAGCACCAGCAGGGTCAGGCCCGCGCGCAGCAGCACGCCGCCCAGGACCAGCGTCAGCCATTGCACAGGGCAGGTCCAGAAGCGCCGGAAGCTGAGGCCCAGGTGCCCGCCCAGCCGCTTCCAGGAGCCCAGGCGGAAGCCGGGGGCTGCGCCGGCGCGGCCCAGGCGGCAAAGCCACCACTGCAGGAACAGGGCGGAGACGAAGGCGAGGCGCACCAGGCCGCCGCCCAGCCAATCCAGCCAGCCGAGGCCCTGGATCCCGGTCGCGCCCAGCCTGCCGAAGGCCCAGAGCAGCACCCCGGCCAGTCCGGCCAGCGGCCCCACGCCGATCACCAGGGTGTCGACCAGGCCCCACAGCCAGGGGCCCAGCCGCGCGGGGAACGCCGCGGCGGCCGCCTGGAGGCGCCAGCCGGACCACAGGAACCAGAGCATGGCCAGCCCGCCCGCCCAGGGCACCCAGGGGCCGAGCCAGTGGGCTTTCAAGCCGCCGTTCTCCACCAGCTCCCATAGGTCCCGGGCGGTGAGCATCTCGCCCCAGTAGTTGGGCAGGCCGCTCCAGCCGGTCAGGCTGCGCAGGTGCAACGCCCAGAGCAGGTTGGACAGCAGCGAAAAGGCCAGCCAGCCGGCCATGAGCTGCAGGCCCCAGCGGGAGAAGCCGCCGGGCAGGGCCTGGGCCATGAAGGACCACGGCCCGCGGGGTGCGGGATCGTCCTCGGGAAGAGAGGGTTGCGGGGAAGGCAGCATGAGCGTCAAAGCTTGAACCGGAGCGGCGTGTCCGCCTCCAGGTTCACCTGCTTGGCACTGCCGGGATGCCCCTGGATGGTGACCGTATGGGCGCCGCGGGTGACCAGGATGGCCGTGCCGCCGTCGCTTTCCACCTGGGTCGGGATGCCGTCCAGCACCACCATGCCGGAATTGGGGAAGGTCTCCACGGTCAGCCGCACCGTGGGCGGGAGCGGCAGGGTCAGGGTCTGGCCAGGGTTGACGGTCACCGTCCGGGCCTCCTTGAAGAACACCCTGGGGCTGCTCAGCTCCACCTTGTGCGGGCCGGGGGCCGCGGCGAACGGCTTGTCCCTGAGTTCGCCCAGGTCCTTGCCGTCCAGCCGCACCCGGACCGGGTACTCGGTGCTGAGCCGGATGCCGCCGGGCGCGTTGGCGTCCACGGTCTTGGGGATCGCCGAGGTGCGGGTCTGGGCGGCCGATTCCAGGGTGAACACCCGGTTGCCCGGGGTTTCGCCCTCCTGCAGGGTGGTGGCCAGCACCTGGCTGCCCTTGGTGAAGGTCAGGTCGTGCTTCTGCCCCTGGTTCCAAGCCGCCACCTTGAGCGGCGTGACCCCTTCGAGCTTGACCGAATCCAGCACCACCATCGCCCCGTCCGGCTCGGTGCGCAGGGTCTCCTCGCTCTTCACCGGTTCCAGTTGCAGCTTGCCGGGCGCGTCTCCGGCGTGGTACTGGTAAATTTTGGGAACAAATCCCTTGCGTTCCAAGCTGACACTCTCCCCGGCCTGCAGCAGCACCGGCATCGGGGTCGAGCCCAGCACCTTGCCGGCCTTGACCACGGTGGCGTTGCCCGGGTCGGTGTCGATGGGCACCTGCACCGGTCCCTTGCGGAACATCAGGAACCCGGCCAGCACCACCGCCGCCGCCGCGCCCCCCAGCGCGAGCCACAGCCAGGAGCGCGCGCCCTTGGGCCGGGCCGGGGCGGCCAGGGTGGTGGCCGGGGCGATGACCGGCGCCGCGGGCGTCGGGTCCCCGGGCCGGAGCCCGCTCAGCAGCTGAAGGCGCTCGGTGCGGCCCAGGTCGATGGCGGTGTCCAGCAGCTCCCGCACGAAGGCGGAGCAGCTGGCATAGCGTTCCTGGGGATTCTTGGCCAGCGCCTTGTTGAAGGTGCGTTGCCAGCCGTCGGACATCAGGCCCGCCACCGGCGGTACCACCGCCACCGGCGGCTCGTTGACGATCTTGTAGAGGATGGTGTTGATGGAAGTGCCCGGAAACGGCAGGCTGCCGGACAGCAGCTCGAACATCAGCACGCCGAAACTGAACACGTCCGAGCGGCTGGTGGCCACGCCCTCCTTGATCTGCTCCGGGCTGGCGTAGCTGGGCGTGCCCAGGAAGGTGCCGGTCTGGGTGAGCGACGCGTCATCGCGCTTGGCGATGCCGAAATCCATCAGCTTGGGCTTGTGGTCCTCGGTGATCATGACGTTGCCGGGCTTCACGTCCCGGTGCACGATGCCGTGGCTGTGGGCGTGGTCCAGCGCCGCGGCGATGCCCGCGGCGATGCCCAGCTTGTCCTTCAGCGCCAGCCCGCCGCCTTTGATGATCGCGTCCAGCGGCCGGCCCGGCACGTACTCCATGGCCAGGAACGGGCCCAGGTCGCTGTCGCCGACGTCGTAGATGGTGACGATGCCCGGGTCGTTGAGCACGCCGGAAACCTCGGCCTCGCGCTGGAACCGGGCGAGGAACTCCTTGCGCTCGGACTCGCTGCGGATGGTGTCCAGGCGCACCACCTTGATGGCCAGCTTGCGCTTGATGCGCGGGTCCTCGGCCAGATACACCGAACCCATCGCCCCGGACCCGAGGAGTGCCTTGATCTCGTATCGACCGATGCTCTTGGGGAAACCTTCGCCTTCAACCATCCCATCCCACCTATCAGGCAATGTCTTGTTGCTTCATTTGAAGCGATGTAGGAGAAAAAAGGAAGAAAAAGGTGATGAATATCCAAGCACTTCCTGCCAGTATTAAAGGATATAGGATTGCTTGCGTGGACGGCAAGTCACTGCGGAGTTGATAATGGAAATCATAAAGACGATCGTGCTGGTAACCTACTTCACGATCCTGAGCATCCTGAGCATCTACGGCGCACATCGCCTTTGGATGCTCTTGTTGTATTTCCGCTACAAGAAAAACCCGCCGCAGCCCGTGGGCGGCCCCGATTTCCTGCCGATGGTGACGGTGCAGCTGGCGGTATTCAATGAAGTGAACGTGGTCGAGCGCCTGCTGGACCACGTGGTCAAGATGGACTGGCCCAAGAACCGGCTGGAGATCCAGATGCTGGACGACTCCACCGACGACACCGTGAAGGTGGCCCAGGCCGTCTGCGACAAGTACCGCATGCTCGGCTGGGACATCGCCTACCTGCACCGCACCGACCGCACCGGCTACAAGGCCGGCGCCCTGCAGAACGGCCTGAAGAGCGCCAAGGGCGAATTCGTTGCCATGTTCGACGCCGACTTCATCCCCACCGTGGATTTCCTGCGCAAGGCCGTGCCGCACTTCGGTGACCCCAAGATCGCCTTCGTCCAGGGCTGCTGGGACCACCTCAACCGCGACTTCTCCCTGCTGACCCAGGTCCAGGCCATCCTGCTGGACGGCCACTTCGTCTTCGAGCACACCGCGCGGCACCGCTCCCACGCCTTCTTCAACTTCTCCGGCACCGCCGGCATGTGGCGGGTGAGTGCCATCGCCGACGCCGGCGGCTGGCAGCACGACACCATCACCGAGGACGCCGACCTCAGCTACCGGGCTCAGCTCAAGGGCTGGCGCGGGGTCTACCTGAAGGACATGGTGGTGCCGGCCGAGCTGCCGGTGGAAGTGAACGCCTTCAAGAGCCAGCAGCACCGCTGGGCCAAGGGCAACGCCCAGGTCATCCGCAAGATGATGAAGACCATCCTGTTCAGCAAGGAGAGCTTGCACACCAAGGCCGAATGCTGGTTCCACCTGACCGCCAACTGCAACTACCTGCTGATGGTCGTGCTTTCGGTCATCATGGTGCCCTGCATGATCTTCCGGGCGGGCACCGCGCCGCACATCCTGCTGCTCACCGACGGCCCGTTCTTCCTGCTCAACGCCGTCAGCGTCGGCCTGTATTTCGGCCTGTCCCAGCGCGAGGTCTACAACAACAAGAACTGGACCAGCCGGCTGAAGTACATCCCCGCCCTGATGAGCCTGGGGATCGGGCTGTGCCTGAACCAGACCAAGGCCGTGCTGGAAGGCTTCTTCACCGACGACATCGAGTTCAAGCGCACCCCCAAGCTGGGCGTGGACGAGAACGGCAACGGCGCCAAGAACCACAACGCCCGCGCCTACAAGGTGCCCAAGAGCCTGCTGACCTTCCTGGAGCTGGGCTTCGCCCTCTACTATTTCGTCGCGGTGCTGATCTCCATCTACATCCGCAAGTGGGCGTCGGTGCCGTTCATCTGGCTGTTCTTCAGCGGCTACGCCTACATCAGCTTCATGTCCCTGGCTGATATGAAGATCTTCCGCCGGCTGGCCATGGACGAGCTGGAAGACGACGACCCCGCCACCCATCTGATCCAGTAGCGTGGCGCGGCCGACCCGCACCGGCGCCGTAGCCCTCCGCTACCACCCTCAAGCCCCTTACCTGGACTTGGCCCCGAGACTCGTGGCCAAAGGCGAGGGGCTTCTGGCTGACCGGATCCTGCTGCTGGCCCGGCAGAACGGCATCCCCATCGAGCGCGACCCCAACCTGCTGGCCGCCCTGCAGCCGCTGGAAGTGGACCGGGTGCTGCCGCCGGAGCTGTTCAAGGCGGTGGCCATCATGCTGGCCGCCCTGTACCGGGCCAACGGCATGGCGGCGAGGTTCGGCGCGTGATCGACCTGCACAGCCACTCCATCTTCTCCGACGGCACCGACACCCCCGAGGCCATGGCCCTGGCCGCGGACGCGGCCGGCCTCACCGCCCTGGCGCTCACCGACCACGACACCCTGGCCGGGCTGGACCGGTTCATGGCCATGCAGCCCCGGGTGGCCACCCGGCTGGTGCCCGGCGCCGAGCTCAGCTGCCGGTTCATGGGCCGGCCGCTGCACATGCTCGGCCTGTTCCTGCGCTTCAAGGATCCCCTGCTGGTCGAGCGGATGGCGTCCATGCACCGCTTGCGCCTGGAGCGCAACCGGACCATGGTGCGGAGGCTGCGGGACCGGGGCGTGGCCATCACCTGGGAAGAGCTGGCCGCCGAGGCGCCCACCGACCTGATCTCGCGCACCCATTTCGCCCGGGTGCTGGTGCGCAACGGCGCCGCGGGCAGCCCCGAGGATGCCTTCCGCCGCCTGATCGGCGACGACAGCCCCTGCTACGTGCCGTTCCCCGAACTGAGCCCGGCCACGGCGGCCGTCTGGATCCGCGCGGCCGGCGGGGTGGCCGTGGTGGCCCACCCGGGCCGCGGCTTCCCCCGGGGTTTCCGCTGGGACCAGGCCATGCAGGACTTGAAGGCGCAGGGGGTGCATGGCTTCGAGGCCTACTATCCCGACTACGGCCCGCTGGAGGAGCGCTACTTCCTGCAGTTGGCCGAGACCTTGGACCTGGTGCCCAGCGGCGGCAGCGACTACCACGGCGGGCACAAGCCCGGCCAGCGGCTCGGCGTGGGCCGCGGCGGGCTGCGCGTGCCGGACGAGGTGTTCGGCCGGCTGGCTACGCTCGCCCGGCCTTGAGCCGCAACATGCCGACCCCGAGCACGAAGAACAGGCTGCCGGTGACCCGGTTGAACCAGGTGGAGCGCCCCTCATCGGCGAACCAGCCCCGGGCCGTGTGGGCGAGCAGGGCGTAGACCATCAGGCTCAGGAACGAAAACCCCATGAAGGTGGTGGTGAGGATCAGGAACTGCGGCGCCAGCGCCAGGTCCGAGCGGAGGAACTGGGGGAACAGGGCGGTGAAGAACAGCACGGCCTTGGGGTTGGTCAGGGCGACCAGCAGCCCCTGGAGGAAGATCTGGAAATTGCTCCGGTTCCCGCCGCAATCGGCTTCGGGGCCCTTGGTGAACAGGCTGCCCCTGGAGCGCCACTGCCGCAGGCCCAGGTAGATCAGGTAGCCGGCGCCCACCAGCTTGACCGCGGTGAACACCGCCGCCGAGGTCTTCATCAGCGCGCCCAGCCCGGCCATGGCCAGGCTGGAGACCACCAGCAGGCCGAGCATGTTGCCCAGGGAGGAGAACGACACCCGGCGCCAGCCGAAGGCCACGCTGTTGGAGATCGCCAGGAACACCGCGGGCCCGGGGCAGAGGATGGCGGCCATGGCCACGGCCGCATAGATGATCCAGGTGGAGAAGTGCATGGCTGGTCCTGCCTCAGCATGGAAGGTGTCCGGTCCAGCTTACCGCCCCTGGGCGGCGGAAGCGAAATGGCCGAACCCGGCCGGCTGAATACGTATAATGGGGGTGATCGCCGTTACCGATTCCGAGGCTGCCGCATGCCCATCAAAATCCTCATTGTCGAGGATGACCCAATCAACGTGAAATTCATGAAAGTTGTCCTGGTCCGTAAGGGTGGCTTCGAGGTGGCGGTGTCGGAGGATGTGGCGGAAATCATGGCCCTGGCGGAATCCGGTGAATTGGGCGCCATCATCATGGATATCAGCCTTTCCCGCACCCTTTACGAAGGCAGAAAAGTGGATGGAGTTTTTATTACTAAATTATTGAAAGCCAACCCCATCACCAAGGGCATTCCGGTGATCCTCGCCACCGCCCACGCCATGTCCGGCGACCGGGAACGCTTCCTGGCCGAAACCGGGGCGGAGCACTACCTGTCCAAGCCGATCCATGATCCCGAGCACTTCCTCGCCGAAGTTCGCAAGGTCCTGCCGGTGGGCGCTTGAGGCGGCCGGAGCGCATGGCCCCGAGGCCCGCCGAGGGTCCGGCCTATCGATTGCTCGTGGAGTACGACGGCTCCCGCTTCCAGGGCTGGCAGAAGCAGGGCCCCAAGCAGACCGCCCAGGGCATCCGCACGGTGACCGGGGCCCTGGAGCGCGCGCTCCAGGACGGCGGCATCCAGGTGGCGGCCCTGGGCGGCTCCGGCCGCACCGACGCCGGGGTGCATGCCCTGGGCCAGGTGGCCCACCTGCATCTGGCCCCGGGCCCGGCGCCCCGGCCCCGGGACCTGCAGAAGGTCTTCGACCAGGGCCTGCCCGGCGACGTGGCGGTGCGCTCGGTGGCCACCTGCAGCCCCGGCTTCCACGCCCGCCACGAAGCCATGAGCCGCACCTACCTCTATCAGCTCAGCCTGCGCCGCAGCGCCTTCGCCAAGCCGTACATCTGGTGGGTCAAGGCGCCCCTGGACCTGCGCAAGCTGGACCAGGCCTGGGCCGCCTTCCAGGGCGCCTACGACCTCTCCGCCTTCGCCGACCTGGAGCCGGGCGAGGATCCGCGCTGCCAGATCCAGTCCTCGGAACTGGTCCAGCAGGGCGACCTCGTGCTGCTGCGGGTCACCGCCACCCATTTCCTGCGCCGGCAGGTGCGGCGCATGGTCGGTGCCGCGGTGCTCTGCGCCCTGGGCAAGGAGCGGCCCGAGCGCATCACCCTGGACCTGACCCAGCCGACCGTGGAGGCCAACCTGTTCTGGGGCGCCGCCGCGGCCCCGTCGGCCGGGCTGTTCCTGGAGCGAGTACGCTATCCTGGAGATCCGGTGGCATTTCCGCTGCAGGCGGCGATCCCGGTCTTCTGAACCCTTTCCTGGAGGGCCCTTGGGCATCTTCGACATCCTCGGCCCGGTCATGGTCGGCCCAAGCAGTTCCCATACCGCCGGAGCGGCGCGCATCGGCGCGTTCGCCCGCAAGCTCCTGGGGACCGCCCCGGAGACGGCGTTGATCCAGCTGCACGGCTCGTTCGCCGCCACCGGCGAAGGCCACGGCACGCCCCTGGCCCTGCTGGCCGGGCTGCTCGGCCTGGCGCCCGACGACGAGCGCATCCCCGCCGCCGAGACCCTGGCCGCCGAACAGGGCCTCGCCTACCGGTTCGAGCCGGTGGACCTGGGCGACGTGCACCCCAATTCGGTGCGGCTGCGGCTGGCCGCGGGCGGCACGGTGCTGGAGCTGTGCGCCAGCTCGGTGGGCGGCGGACGCATCGAAGTCTGGAACATCGACGGCTTCGAGGTGGACCTGGAGGGGCAGTACCCCACGATCCTGCTCACCTACCCCGACCGGCCCGGCGCCGTGGCCATCGTCAGCGCCATCCTGGCCAACGCCGGCCTGAACATCGCCACCATCAAGGCGCACCGCAACACCCGCGGCGGCCAGGCGCTCATGACCGTGCAGCTGGACGCCGAGCCGCCCCTGAACGTGCTGGATTCCCTGCGCTGCCTGCCCCAGTTCCAGCAGGTCAGGTTCATCCCGAGTCTCGGGTTCGGAGGCTAGATGCCCAATCGTGAAGGCACCCTGGGCGCTTATCGGGCCGCCGCCGAGCTGGCCGGCGTCCCCTTGTCCGAGATCTTCCTCCGGCAGGAGGCCAGCGCCTCCGGCAAGCCGGAAGCGGAGCTGCGCGAGGTGATGCGCAGCCGGATCCAGGTGATGCGGCAGTCCCTGGAAAAGGGCCTGACGGTCCCCCAGCATTCCCGCAGCGGCCTGATCAAGGGCGGCGCGGCGCGGATGCAGCAGTGGCTCGGCACCGGCGCCTCCCTGCTCTGCCCCGATTTTTCGCGCATGATCGCCGCAGCCATGGCCGTGGCCGAAGTGAACGCCTGCATGGGCCGGGTGGTGGCCGCCCCCACGGCCGGGGCCTGCGGGGTATTGCCCGCGGCGATCTTCACCGTGGCCGACGCCCGCCGGGCCCCGGACGAGGCGGTGCAGCGGGCCTTTTTCACCGCCGGCGGGATCGGCCTGGTGATCGAGAAGCTGGCCACCCTGTCCGGCGCCGAAGGCGGCTGCCAGGCCGAGGTGGGCTCCGGCTCGGCCATGGCCGCCGGCGCCCTGGTGGAGCTGATGGGCGGCACCCCGGCCCAGGTGGACCACGCGGTGGCGTTCGCCCTGGCCAACGTGATGGGGCTGATCTGCGATCCGGTGGGCGGCCTGGTGGAGGTGCCCTGCGTCAAGCGCAACGTCATGGGCGCGGTGAACGCTGCGGCCAGCGCCGAGATGGCCCTGGCGGGGCTGGAGAGCGTGTTCTGCGCCGACGCCGTGATCGAGGCCATGGGCAAGGTGGGGCGGCGGCTGCCCGAGGAGTTCCGGGAGACCGCCCGGGGCGGGCTCGCGGCCATCCCGAGGTAGGATTCAGGTCCTGACGACGATCTCCCCGGTTTCCAGGAGCGATTTCAGGTTGGAGAGGATGCTCGGCCAGCCGTCGGCAACCGCCTCGATCATTTTCGATTCGCCCCGGTCCATCACATGGGTGACGGTCAGCTTGACGACGCCTTCCAGCGGGTCCAGCTGCATCGTCATGCGGGAGTTGCCTTCGGCCTTCAGCTCCGGCTGCCATTCGTGGAGCCAGCGGATGACCAGGCGCCTGGGCGGGTCGATCTCGACCACGGTTCCGCTGTCCGCCAGCCGGCCGTCAGGGAAGACCAGGCGCCACGGCGAACCGGCCTCCCAGGTGGATTCCACGTGCATGCCGAACCAGTAGCGTTCCATAAGGTCGGCCCGGGTCAGCGCCGACCATAGCCGGTCCGGGGTGGTGCGGATGTAGGTGACGTAGACGAACGAGCTGATATCCATGGGGTGGTCCGTATTGGCAAGCATGGTAGCGTGCATTGCCCTGTCAAGGCGGGAATCCGCAACCCGGCGTCACGACCCATCTCCCATCAGGAACCTGGCGCGGCCTTGCTCGCGGCGCCTGAATCCCATGGACCAGCGCCAGTAGCTTTTTTTATCCCTTTTTATCCCCGTCCATCCCCGTTCATCCCCGGCGAAAATCGGCTTGAACCGCCGTCGCGCCGGGGTCGGAGCAGCACCAGCCTTCATAGCCTTGCCGGGTCATTCTGACCGATAATGTTGACAATTCGTTAGGTTATTTGAAATATAGCCAAACACATAGCACAATCGCACCTGGCCGGCAGCGGGTCCCCCAGCCTGTGACCATTGTCTCAAACTGGCACCAGCTAGGGCTTGGGCAAGATCAGCATATTTCGTTGATAATATTGGAATTGTATTTCTTCTTCAGCCCGGCTTCCCGTGCCCGAATATTGCCAACCCATTAACCCCGCCGTAGCTTTCATAAACGTTCACCATGGGGGGCAAAGACGATGAGCGACCGGGAACCGGAACGCAAGGGCAAGGGCACCGTCTTCATCAGGAAGGAAGTCTGCAAGGGCTGCTCCTATTGCATCGACTTCTGCCCGAGCCACGCCCTGGCGTTCTCCCGTGAATTCAATGCCAAGGGCTACCATGTCCCCTTCCTGGCGCGGCCCGAGGACTGCACCGGGTGCGATAACTGCGGGAGGTACTGCCCTGATTTCGCCATCTACGGGGCGAAGTGGAAGGACGTCGACGCGAAGCGCCAGCGGACGGTCTAGGAACGGATTGAGACCAGGGAGGCAACCTTGCAAGCGGATCCAAGAGGAGTCTTGACCGGCGTTCACTTCATCGACGGCGATCACGCCGCCTGTGAAGGCGCGCTGGCTGCCGGGTGCCGGTTCGTCGCCGGCTATCCCATCACCCCTTCCACGGAGATCGTCGAGCGGTTCGCCGCCCGCATTCCCCAGGTGGGCGGCATCTTCATCCAGATGGAGGACGAGCTCGCCGCCAGCATGGCCATCCAGGGCGCAGTCTGGGGCGGCAAGAAGGTCATGAACGTGACCAGCGGCCCGGGCCTGTCCCTGATGATGGAGCACCTGGGCTACGCCTTCATGACCGAGACGCCCTGCGTCTGGGTAGACGTCCAGCGCGGCGGCCCCTCCACCGGCCTGCCCACCGGGCCGGCCCAGGCCGACATGATGCAGATCAAGTGGGGCTCCCATGGCGACTTCGAAGTCATCGCCCTGGCCCCCAACTCGCCCCAGGAATGCTTCGACCTCATGGTCCGGGCCTTCAACCTCACCGAGACCTGGCGGGTGCCGGTGTTCCTCATGATGGACGAAGTGGTGGGCCACATGACCGAGCGGGTGGTCATCCCCCCGGCCAGCGCCATCGAGGTGGTGGAACGCAAGTGGACGGCGAAGCAGCCCGGCGATTACCAGGTCTACGGCACCACGCCGGAGGATCCGGTGCCGGAGATGATCAAGGCCGGCGACGGCTACCGGGTGCACGTCACCGGGCTCACCCACGACGAGAAGGGCTATCCCGACCTGACGCCCGCCGCCCAGCACAAGCTGGGCCGGCGCCTGGTGGACAAGATCCGCCTGAACGCCAGTCAACTGGTGGATCTGCGCGAAGACGGCGTCGAAGGCGCCGACGTGGTGGTGGTCTCGTTCGGCATCACCTCCCGGGTGGCCATGGCCGCCATCGAAGCGGCCCGGGCCAGGGGCGTGAAGGTCGGCGCGGCCCGGCTGGTGATCACCTGGCCGTTCCCGGCCGGGCGGCTGCGGGAAATCGCCCGCACCGCCAAGGCCATCGTGGTGCCCGAACTGAACCTGGGCCAGATGGTCCTGGAGGTGCAGCGGGCCGTGGCCGGCTGCGCCAAGGTCACCGGCCTGCCCCATGCCGGCGGCACCGTGCACGAGGTGGATACGATCCTCAACGCGATTCTGGAGGCGGCCCGATGAGCCAGGACCTGGACACCCTGCCCGAAGCGGACTTCGGCATGGAAAACGCGGTGCTGCCCTTTCTCCGCCAGGACCGCATCCCGCACATCTGGTGCCCCGGCTGCGGCATCGGCACCACCGTCAACTGCTTCTGCCGGGCCCTGGGCGAATCCGGGCTGGACCTGGACCAGGTGGCCATCGTTTCGGGCATCGGCTGCACCGGCCGCACCGCGGGCTACCTGAACCTGGACAGCTTCCACACCACCCACGGCCGGGCCATCCCCTTCGCCACCGGGCTCAAGCTGGCCAACCCGAAGCTCAAGGTGGTGGTCTATTCCGGCGACGGCGACCTGTCGGCCATCGGCGGCAACCACCTGATGCACGCCGCCCGGCGCAACATGGACCTCATGGTGGTGTGCGTGAACAACTTCACCTACGGCATGACCGGCGGGCAGGTGGCCCCCACCACCCCCACCGGGCCGACCCAGACCACCATGCCCTACGGCAATTTCGAAAGCCCGTTCAACCTGCCGTTCCTGGCCGACGCCTGCGGCGCGGTCTACGTGGCGCGCTGGACCGTCTACCATGTGCGCCAGCTGGCCAAGGCCATGCGCGAGGGCCTGCAGAAGAAGGGCTTCGTCTTCATCGAGGCGCTTTCGCCCTGCCCCACCCTGTATTCCCGCCGCAACCGCCTGGGCGACGGGGTGGACCAGGTGAAGTACTACAAGGAGCGCAGCCAGGTCAGGAACGGCGCCGACACCAAGGAAGTGGGCCTCACCTACCAGGGCGACATCATCGTGGGCAAGTTCGTCGACCGCGAACGGCCCACCTGGATGGATGCCATGAACAGCCATTTCAACAAGGTGCTGGGCGACTCGTTCCAGACCTACGGAGCCGACCATGGCCAAGACTGAAATCCGCGTCGGCGGGCTGGGCGGCCAGGGCGTCATCTTGTGCGGCTCCATCATCGGCAAGGCAGCCGCCATCCACGGCGGCAAGCAGGCCACGCTCATCCAGGCCTTCGGCCCCGAAGCCCGGGGCAGCGCCTGCAGCGCCCAGGTGATGATTTCCGACGAACCGATCGGTTATCCCTACGTCAAGCACCCGGACATCCTGGTCATCATGTCCCAGGACGCCTTCACCCAGTTCCTGCCCCAGCTGAAACCCGGCGGGCTGGTGCTGTACGAGCGTGATCTGGTGGACCCGCGGGGCGTTCCCGAAGGCATGCGGTGCCTGGGGGTTCCCGCCACCCGGTTCGCCGAGGAACTGGGCCGGCGCCTGGTGCTGAACATCGTCATGGTGGGCTTCTTCGCCGGCATCACCGGCCTGGTTTCGATCCAGGCGGTGGAGCGGGCCGTCCTGGATTCCGTCCCCAGGGGCACTGAAGATCTGAACATGAGGGCATTGCGGAAGGGGTATGATTATGGCCGCGCTCAATCGACCCTAATCAGCTAGGAGTTTCCTATGGCCTTGGATACCTTCCCCGAGACGGTTACCTTGCGGGACGGCAGCACTGCCGTCCTCACTCCGCTTCAGCCCTCCTGCTCCGGCGCCCTGCTCGCCTTCTATCGGGCGTTGCCCGAAGAAGACCGCCTGGTGCTCAAGGATGACGTGACCACGGGCGACTGGGCCGAGGGTTTCCTGCGCAAGGTGGAAACCAGGGAAGTGATCTCGCTGGTCGCCAAGTCCGGCGGCAAGGTGGTGGGCGAAGCCACGCTGTACCGCACGCTGCACGGCTGGACCCGGCACGTGGGCGAAATCCGCGTCACCGTCGCCCCCGCCTTCCGGCGCAGGGGCCTGGCCACCGCCCTGGCCTCGGCCCAAGTGAAGATCGCCACCGATCTGGGCATTGAAAAGATCATCGTCCAGGTGGTGGACAACCAGCTGGCGGCACGCCGGACCTTCGAGAAGCTCGGCTTCCACAAGGACGCCATCCTGCCCCACCACGTCATGGACGTCGCCGGCACGAAGCGCGATCTCATCATCATGGCCAACGACGTATCCCAGATCTGGGCCGCCATGGAGGCCGCGAACCAGGACTACGCCCCGCACCTCGGTTGAGCGGCGAGGATCAACACGCTTCCCGGACGTTGATCAGGTAGGCCATGACCGCCACGGCGCACGCGCTGACCACAAGCAGGATCAACGTATTCACTCTTTTGATGTACGGGTCCATGCCTTGCTCCATCGTGGACTGCCTGCCCACCTTCTATATGTGCCAGTGATAGCCGAAACGTTCCCGGCCTAGTTTCAAGCGGCGCTCCGGCTGGCCAGGAAGACCACCCCGCCGGTGCCGACCGAAGCCAGGGCAGCCGCCAGGTAGATCGCCGCCAGCGGCCCGTGTTCCAGGCCCCAGCCGGCGACCAGGAAGAAGGCAATGAAGGCCAGCGAGCCCAGCACGTTGCCGCGCAGCAGCCCGGCGGCGGCGGCCGGCCCCTGGCGGTGCTGGGTGAAGGCCGCCAGGACCACGCCGAAGACCGGGAACGGGGCGATCAACCCGCTCAGCTGCGGCCCCAGGGTGCGGGCGAAGCCGGTCAGGGCCAGCACGAAGGCGGTGGCCACCAGCATCCGCGCCGGAAGGTCCCAGCGCGGCGGGTGGGAGGACGCAGCAGCGAACGGCTGCCGCGGCAGCAGCCGGTAGGCCACGACGATGGCCGCCAGCAGGAGCGTCGAGGCGGCCAGGAGGGTCCAGGAGAACCGGTTGAGCAGGGCGGTGGACAAGGCGAAGACCAGCAGCGCCGCCGGCGCGCAAAGGGGCCAGGGCCACCGGCGCGCCGCGAGCCCGTAGGCCAGGCAGAAGCAGCAGACCGAAGCCTGGCCGGCCAGGTTGCCGATGGCGGCCCGGGCGGCGAAGGCGGGCCCATACTGCAGCGCCAGGAAGACCGAAATGGGGCCGGAGGTGAGCGGCAGGCCCATGAGCAGCCCGCTGAACACCGGCCCCCAGCGCCGGCCGGCCAGGGTGACCGAACCGATGAAGATCGGCGTCATGAGCAGCTTGAACAGGAACACGGTCACCGGCGGTACTGGCCCGGGTGGGAGTTCTGCATGAAACGGTCCGGATCGGTCAGCGGCTCGAACCCGCACTTCAGGTAGACCCCGTGGGCGTCCCGGGTGGCCAGAATGATCCGGCGCAATCCCTGGATGTCCGGGTGCTCGAGCAGGGCCCGGACCATGCGGCGGGCCAGGCCCTTGCCCTGGTGCGGCTCCAGGACGAACACATCGGCGAGGTAGCCGAAGCTCGCGTAGTCGGTGACCAGGCGGGCGAACCCCACCTGCGCGCCGCCGGGCGCGTAGGCCCCCACCGTCAGCGAATGGCGGATCGCCTTGGCGACCAGCTCCATGGGGATGCCCGGGGACCAGTAGCTGGTGGTGAGAAAACCGTGGATCACGTCCAGCCGCAGCTCGGCAGGGTCCAGCGAGATCCGGTACTCGCAATCACTTTGCATGGACAAAGCCTCCGGGCCTGGGGAGCAGTATTAATGGTAATTTCCCATTAAACCATGCTTATGACCTCTCCCATCCCCTTCCCCATCACCCAGGTCTGCCGGCTTGGCGCTTGACAGCAATTATTAATAAACCATCCTGGGGCATGTTCGTCTGGCGCCGAAGCCTGGTGTTCGCACTCGCCCTGACGCTCGCCGCTTGCGGCGGGCATCACGAGCCCAGCGGCAACCGGGCCCAGGCGGCCACGGCCCGGCCGGCCACCCTTTCCGGCCGGCTCACCGACCGGGTCACCGGGGTCGCCCTGGCCCAGGCCACCGTGGTGGCCCAGAACGCCCAGAACGGAACCCTCTACGCCAAGGCCGACACCGGCGCCGACGGCAGCTACACGCTGACCCGCCTGCCGCTGGGGGTGCCCATCCGGGTGGTCAGCCAGCCCGTGACCGGCGCGGTCGTCTACGGGACCGAAGTCAGCGCCCCGGTCACCCTGGTCCAGGGCACCCCGCCGGCGCCGGTGGATCTGGCCTTCGCCCAGGTGCAGCAGACCGGCCGGGTCGAGGGGGCCCGGGCGCCCAGGGCCTTCCCGGGCCGGAAGGTGGCCCTGGTCCAGAGCCGGGACCTGGGCGGCGGGACCACCCTGAAGGTGGTGATCCGCCTCGTGCGGGCGGCCGACGACGGCAGCTTCCAGTTCAATTCCGTCCCGCCCGGCGACTACGAGGTGCATTTCCTGGGCGGGCGGCCCGGGCATGGCCGGCAGCGCCCCCCGCAGCCCCGTCCTCCCCAGCGCCGTCCCCACCAGCCCCATCATCCCCGGCGCGTCCCCGGCTCGCCCCGGTTCGTGGCGATCACCGTCCATGCCGGCGCGGTCGCCCACGTGAACTGGCCCGCCAGCCCGCGGCTCAAGGCCGAACCCGGGGAACCGGATCAGGACGAGGTGGAGATGGAGGCGGAGGAGCCGTTCGAGCTGCCCTGAGCCTCGGCGCGCAGGGCCGCATCGGCCAGCCGGCCCAGATCCGAGCTGCCCTGGGCGTTGGCCAGGGACTTGGCCAGGGCCAGGAGCAGCGCCGCCTGGGCATGCTCCGGCAGGTGCGGCAGCAGGTCGGCCACGGCGGCCGTGGCCAGGATCTGGTGGCTGTGGTTGAAGGCGGGGTCGTTGTTCGAGGCCGCTTCGGCCAGGATGCGCAGGACCGGGTCCGGCCCGGCCATCTCCAGCAGGAGCTGGGCCAGGCCCATGGCCGGCAACGGTTCGCCGTCCAGGATGGCATCCAGCAGGGCCGCCGCCGGGTCCCCGGGCACCTGCCGGGGCGGCGCCGGCATCGGCCGTTCCTCGTCTTCGCCGGTCGGGAACAGGTTGACCAGGGCCGCCGCCTGCACCCAGGCCGCCGGCGCGGAGCAGCCCGTTTCCGCCACCCGCTTGGCCAGGCTGGCCAGGTAGACGAAATTCCAGGCGGTCCTGCCCTCCAGGTCGCGGCGGGCGTCCAGCTGCTTTTCCGCCGCCGCCAGCACCAGCACCGCCAGCAGGTCGCCGCTGCCGCCGCCCGAGCCCACCCGGGCCGAGAACCGGTCCAGCAGCTCCACCAGGCCGGCATCGCAGATCTCCCGGGCCTGGGCACGGTGCGCTTCGGCATGCTGCACCGCCGCGCGGAACGGGATCGGCGCCGCGGCGCCCAGGCGACGGGCCGCGCGCTCATGCCAGAAGCTGTCGTACGGCTCCGAAGCGCAGTGCCAGGCGGTGAGCGCCAGCATCAGCCGGCCGGCCTCCTGGGGCTGCCCCAGGGCCAGGAACAGCTCGCCCAGCCACCGGGCCAGGACGGACTTGTGCCCGACGTTGGCCATGTCCGGCTCCGCGGCCCGCTCCAGCATGCGGAAATGCTCCCATTGGACCACCGCCACCGCCTTGGCCTCGCCCCAGGCGATGGCGGGCCGGTGGTGCTCCAGCGCCATCTCCAGGTTGCCCCAGTGGCCCGACCCGCTGCCGATGGCGCCCAGGCCGTGGCCGGCGCCGCTCCGGCCTTCCTGGGCGAAGCCGTGCAGCTGGGTGGCCAGGATGCGCAGGAAGCTGGGTTGCGCCAGCAGGGGGCGCAGCCGGAAGACCGCCTGGAGCCCCAGCAACCCATGGGGGATGTGCGGCAGATAGCCCGCCCAGTCCACGGCCGGCGCCAGGCGCAGCACCGCCTCCCGGCCGGCGTCGACGGCGGCCCCGGCACCGAGGGCGGCGAAGGCGCGGAAGAAGCCCGGGGTGGGATGGTCCAGTTCCCTGATCCAATTTTCCATGACGGACCCCCCAGGCCCCCGATTTTACACCTTCAGCCGGGGATGCCCCAGGCTTCGCAGACGCTCCGGCTCCAGTGGTGGTCCCAGGCGCGGCGCCAGACCAGCGTGCCTTCCGCCAGGCCGGCTTCGGTCAGGCGCAGCGACAGGGCCGCGCGCAGCGGCTCGGCCGCGGCCCCCAGCCGCGCTTCGGCCTGGGCGACCAGCTCCTTGAACAGCTTGCGCTCGCCGTCATAGTGATCCAGGAAGCCGGCGGCATCCGGCGCCGGCGCCGCCGCCTGGCAGCGTTTCCAGTCGGCGAACAGGGCCCGGCAGCGCAGGTCCGAACGCAGCGGTTCCTTCACCGCGTCCCAGCCCGACTGGGGTGCCGGCGCCCCGGCCCGGTCCAGGGCCGAGCGCAGCTTCATCGCCTTGGCCACGTCCTTGGCCAGGTGGTCCAGGGCCACGAAGCCGTGGGCTTTGGCCCGCTTGGCCCGGCGGGTGAAATAGCTGTCCATGGCATTGACGATGGCGTCGGCCGGCACGCCTTCGCCGGCCCAGAGCTGCAGCTGCAGGAAGTCCTCCCGGCTCATGAAGGCCGAGCGGCCATGCAGATGGAAGGCCCATTCGGCCTCCATCCAGTCCAGTTCTTCCCGGGTGTAGCCCATACCGGCGCTCAGGACCGGCCCCGTGGTTTCATATCGTTCTCCCCATGCCCTGGATCTTAGCGCGACGCGGTAGACTTGGTGCAGGGAGCGAGCTGTGGCTATCCGTGAACAGATCAGATACAAGAGCAGGAAAGAAATGGAAAAGCTCAGGGAGGCCGGCCGCCTGGCGGCCAATGCCCTGAGGGTGGCGGCCCGGGCCGCCAAACCGGGGGTATCCCTCCTGGAGCTGGACAAGCTGGCGGAGACCTACATCCGCAAGCAGGGCGGTGTGCCCAATTTCAAGAACTACCACGGCTTCCCGGCCACCCTCTGCACCTCGGTGAACGACCGGGTGGTGCACGGCATCCCCGACCGCTACGTGCTGCGCGACGGCGACATCATCGCCATCGATTGCGGCGCCAAGCTGGACGGCTTCCACGGCGACACCTGCCTGTCGGTGGCGGTGGGCCAGGTGAGCGAGGAGGCCCGCCTGCTGCTGCAGGCCACCCAGCTGGCCATGTTCATGGGCATCGACTACTGCCGCACCGGCTACCGCCTGGGCGACATGGCCACGGCCGTGCAGACCTTCGGCGAAGAGCGCGGCTACAGCATCGTCCGCGAGTACATCGGCCACGGCATCGGCCGGGACCTCCACGAGGATCCCCAGGTGGTCTACGCCGATACCCGGCCCGGCACCGGCTTCCGCATGGAGGTCGGCATGACCATCACCATCGAGCCGATCTTCAACCTCGGTTCCCAGCGCTGCCTGGTGGAGCCCGACGGCTGGACCGTGCGCACCGCGGACGGCTCGCTCAGCGCCCAGTTCGAGCATGCCGTGGCCATCACCAAGGACGGCCCCTGGATCCTCAGCATGCCCGATCCGGAATTCGAGTTGGAGGACGGCCTCTGATCATCCAAGCCCCCGCCAAGCTGAACCGCTTCCTGGCCGTCCTGGGCCGGCGCGCCGACGGCTACCATGACCTGGAGCTGGTGACCACCGTGCTGGACGGCGTGGCCGGCCTCACCGACACCCTGGAAGCCGAACCCGCCGCCGCCCTCACCCTGGAGCTGAGCGGGCCCGACGCCGAAGGCCTGGCCGTGGACGAGCGCAACCTGGTGCTGCGCGCCTGGCGGCTGCTGGAGCGGGAGGCCGGCCGGCCCCTGCCCGCCCGCATCCGGCTGGACAAGCGCATCCCCCACGGCGCCGGCCTGGGCGGCGGTTCCAGCGATGCCGCCGCCGCCCTGAAGCTGGGCGACGCCCTGTTCGGGCTGGCCCTGCCCGCGTCCCGGCTGCTGGCCCTGGCGGCCGGACTGGGCAGCGACGTGCCGCTGTTCCTGCTGGGCGGCACCGTGCTGGGCCTGGACCGGGGCGACCGGGTCTTCCCGCTGCGGCCGATCCCCCTGGAGCCCATCCTGATCGTGCATCCCGGGCTGTACGTGGCCACCGCCAGCGTCTTCAATTCCATCGCCCGGGTCGGCTACCCGCTGCCCACCCCCTGCGCCAGCCTGGCCGGGGCGCTGGCGCCGGACTGGCGCAACGATCTCACCGGGGCGGCCATCTGGGCCTGCCCCGCCCTGAGCGGCGTGCGCGCCGCCCTGCTGGAAAGCGGCGGCGAGCCCCTGCTCTGCGGTTCCGGCAGCTGCTGGGCCGCGCGCTACCCCGGCCCGGCCGAGCGGGACGCCGCCCGGGACCGGCTGGCCGCGGCGCACGGCTGGCGGCTCTGGAGCGTGCCATGACCGGCGCGGCCCTGCGCGTGCGGGGCATCCGCAAGACCTATCCCAAGGTGGTGGCGGTGGCCGGTCTCGACCTGGCGGTCCAGCGCGGCGAAGTGTTCGGCCTGCTGGGCCCGAACGGCGCCGGCAAGACCACCACCCTGGAGATGATCGAGGGCCTGACCGTGCCGGACGCCGGCGAGATCGAACTGCTGGGGCTGGACTGGAAGCGCCACGCCCGCGCCATCCGCGCCCGGATCGGCGTGCAGTTGCAGAGCACCAGCCTGTTCAACAAGATCACCCCGCGCGAGGCGCTGACCCTGTATGGCAGCTACTACCCCCGGCACCGCCCGGCCGCGGAGCTGCTGGAGCTGGTGCAGCTCACCGACAAGGCCGACGCCTACCACGTCACCCTGTCCGGCGGCCAGATGCAGCGGCTGGCGCTGGCGCTGGCGCTGGTGAACGATCCCGAGCTGGTGTTCCTGGACGAGCCCACCACCGGGCTGGACCCCCAGGCCCGGCGCGGCCTGTGGGACGTGGTGCGGCAGATGAAGGGCGAAGGCCGCACGGTGATCCTCACCACCCACTACATGGACGAGGCCGAGGTGCTTTGCGACCGGCTGGCCATCATCGACCAGGGCCGGCTGCTCACCGAAGGCACCCCCATGGGCCTGATCCAGAGCCTGGCCATCCCGAGCGTGGTGGAACTCACCTTCGCCGGGGCGCCGCCCGACCCCGGCGGCTTCCAGGCCCGGCTGGGCCAGGAGGTGGCGAGCCGGGGCGATTTCTGGGAGATCCCCACCCGGGACCCCAAGGCGCTGCTGCCGCGCCTGCTGGAGGCCGCCGAGGCCGCGGCCGTGCCCTACCTGCAGATCCACGTGCGCCGAGCCACCCTCGAGGACGTCTTCCTGCACCTCACCGGCCGCAGCCTGCGCGACTGAAAGGCACCCCATGCTGCTGCTCAGACAGTTCCTGATGGAGTGGAGGCTCTACAGCCGCGACCGGGTGGCGCTGTTCTGGACCTTCGCCTTCCCCATGCTCATGCTGGTGGGCTTCGGCACCATCTTCCGGTCCGGCTCGGCGCCCGCCTTCACCGTGGTGGTGAGCACCGACACCCGGGCCACCCAGGCCGGACGCGACCTGCTGGGCGCCCTGCAACGCACCCCGCTGAAGCTCCTGGAACTGTCGCCCCGGGCCGCCGAAGCCCGCTGGAAGAAGGGCGAGACCGCCGTCCAGCTGGAACCCGCCGCCGGCGGCTTCGCCCTCAAGGTGAACACCTACCTGGCCGCCCAGGGCCAGATGGCCGCGCAGATCGTCCAGCAGGCCAACCTCGCCGTGCAGCTCCGCGCCGCCGGTGCCGAGCCGCACTGGCTGCCGGTGGCCCAGGAAAGCCCCGGCTCGGCCCACGCCTCCAACTATGCCGCCTTCCTCCTGCCCGGGCTGCTGGGGCTGAACCTCCTGAGCATGGGCCTGTTCAGCGTGGGCATGGTCAACGTCTCGTACCGGGAGAAGGGCAAGTTCCGGCGCCTGGCGGTGACCCCGCTGCCCAAGTGGATCTTCCTGCTGGGCCAGATCCTGCACCGGCTCACCGTCAGCTTCCTGCAGGCGGCGCTGATGCTGGTGGTCGGCTACCTCGCCTTCGGCATCGCCAACCAGGGTTCGTACCTGCTGCTGGCCGCAGTGATGGCGCTGGGCACCGGCTGCTTCATGGCCATGGGCTTCGCCCTGGCCGGGTTCGCCCAGACCTCCGAAGGCTACGCGGCCATCTCCAACGTGTTCTTCTTCCCCATGACCTTTCTCTCCGGCGTCTATTTCACCCTGGACTCCGCCCCGCGCTGGATGCAGCAGGCGGTGGTCGTGCTGCCGCTGTCGCCCTTCCTCAAGGCCCTCCGGGCCGTCTTCAACGACGGCGCGGGCCTGGCCGGCCATGGGCCCGGACTGGCCATCGTCGCCGCGTGGACCGCCGGGTGTTTCCTGGTGGCGGTGAAGCGGTTCAAGTGGGCTTGATTTTACCGGTGCTAGAATCGGCCTGAACCTTCTGAGGCCGACCCAATGCTGATGGCGATCCGTGGACATGCCCGCATGCTCATGGGGTGCCTGGCGTTGCTGATCGGCTTCGGCTGCCGGGGCCCCGCCATCCGGCCCGGGCCGGCCCCGGCCGTCGGCCAAGGCTTGGCCCGCCTGGGTTTCACCATCCAGGCCGGGGCGTTCGCCCAGCCGGAGAACGCCGAGCGGCTCTCGGAGACCCTGCAGTCCAAGGGGCTGAACGCGGTCTACTACGCCTCCGCGCCCGAGGGCGCCCCGCGCCGGCTGTTCCGGGTGCGCTTCGGCGACTTCCCCACCCGGGAGTCGGCCCGGGCCCGGGCCGAGGCCCTGCGCGCCGAAGGGGTGATCCAGGAGTTCTACATCGTCGCCCCGGAGGAGCCACCCCTGGCCCGGCCCAGCCCCGAGAACGAGGCGGGGATCCGCGCCAACCTGGTGGATACCGCCAGCAACTACCTGGGCGTGCCCTACCTGTGGGGCGGCAGCAACGGCGCCGGGTTCGACTGCAGCGGCCTGACCATGGCAGTCTACCGGCTCAACGGGCTGCAGATGCCCCGCACGTCCCGGGAGCAGTTCGCCCGGGGCACCCCGGTGCCGCTGAACGAGGCGCACAAGGGCGACCTGGTGTTCTTCACCACCAACCATGCCGGCACCGTCTCCCATGTGGGCATCTACCTGGGCGGCGACACCTTCATCCACGCGCCCAAGCACGGCCGGAAGATCAGCCGGGAAAAGCTCACCGGCTATTACCGGGAGCACCTGGTGGGGGTTCGAACTTACCTGTAATGCCTGGTGGTACAGGAAGTATGGTTGGCCCTGCCACTGATGGTCAGGTTGCCCGTGGCCGTGAAGCTGCCTGGTGCCGGCGGAGTGGCCGCCGGGGCAGCCGGGGTGGAGCCACTGTTGCCGCAGCCGCAAGCGATGCCTGGTCCTGGGCAGGGCGCAGGTTAAGATGGGGGATGGCCAAACCGCTCGTTTCCCCCAAACTCCTCAAGGCCATCTCCACAGCCGTCGCTGTCGAGCCGGAAGGCGCCGGCAAGCGCAAGGAAGCCAACCCCGTCAAGCACAGGAAGACCGAACGGGAACTCATCCGCCCCGCACGCACCGCCATCGCCCATACGCGTGGCGGCAACAAGGGGAAGTGACTGCTTCCCGGCCTTGAAATTAAAATTATTAAACATACATTGAGGGCATGCCCCGCCCTCCGATCGCACCCCACCTGAGGCCCCTCCAGCTACTCCTCACGCTTCTGGCCGGACTGGTCCTGAGTACCGCCTGCCACCCGGGCGGATCTGCCTCCCACCCGGCGCCAGACTCATCACCCAGCTCGCCGCCGTCCTTCGACTCGGAACGGGACATCGTCCCCTTTGACCCGGCCAAGGTGCGGAACTGGCCCGGGCTGCCCAACCTCGGGCGCTCCTGCTTCATCAACGCCGTCGTCAAATCGCTGGCGGCGCTCCCGGATCTCGACCCCATGCTGGCCGACCAGACCGCGGACGCCCCGGCGACGGCGCTGGTCCGCAAACATCTGCGCACGACCATCAACTTCGTCCGTTCCGGCGGCGCGGTCGTCACGCCCCTTGAACCGAACGCCCTCGCCCAGATGCTCGGCCTCGTGTCGGCCTTCTCGGGCCACACCGCCCTTCGACACTATGCCGTGCGCGCCCAGCATGTGGGCGGATCGGAGCACCTCCTGCTCTCCCATCTCCTTGAGGTGCTCGGCAACCCGCACGCGTTCTCGCTCGCCTACTCCACCAAGGAAATGACGCCCCTGGTTCCCGGCCCGGCCCAGTACCAGGATGGGGGCACCTTCTCTCTCCTCGTCTCGCTGCGGCCGGACCTGGCCGGACATGACCTCTCGGCCATCCCCAGCATCGGAGCCTTATGGGAGTGGGTCTGCGCCAACCCCAGGGACTTTGGCGACGGCGAGGACCGATACATGCTGCCCATCACCGTCCCGGACACGATGCAGCTCCAGATCACCCATTTCCCGCCCCACAAGGCCATGGCCTTCAGCGAGGACCTGACCTTCCCGGTCTACGCGGTGGACCCGGTGAACCATGCGGATTCCGTGACCGGCCAGGTGGCCATGCAGGCCGTCTCGGCCATCGTGGGCAATCCAAACCATGTCTGGGCCATGATCCACGGGGACAACGGCTGGTATGAGAACAACGACCAGACCCCTTCCCGCCGGGTTCCGACCCGGGACCTGGACGAGCAGGTCTCAGCCCACGGCACCCTGATCCGCGAGACGTCCTTGGTCTTCTATCAAAAGCGGTGACGGGTCAGCCGGGACGCGCACCACCAGGAGGCCGTCGGCGGGTACGCCCAGGTTCCGGCTTGCCAGGATGGGGCGGGTGAGCTGTTTGAAATGCGCCCGCTGATTACTTCACCAGCTTCGCGTCCGTGATCACCACCGGGGTCACCGGCACGTCGCCGGGGCCGGTCTTGGTGTCCTTGATCTTGTCGACGGTGTCCATGCCCTTCACCACCTGGCCGAACACGCAGTAGCCCCAGCCGTCCTGGCCCGGGTAGTCGAGGAAGCCGTTGTCCCTCACGTTGACGAAGAACTGGGCGGTGGCGCTGTGCGGCGCGGAGGTCCGGGCCATGGCGATGGAGCCGCGGCCATTCTTCAGCCCCTTGGCCGCCGCTTCCTTCGCCTCGTTCTGGATCGGCGCCAGGGTGGACTTCTCCCGGCCGTCGGCGGTCATGCCGCCGCCCTGGATCATGAAGCTGGCGATGACCCGGTGGAAGACGGTGCCCTTGTACTGGCCGGATTTGACGTAGCCCAGGAAATTGGCCACGGTCTTGGGCGCCGCTTCGGGATTGAGCTCCACGGTGAAGCTGCCGAGACTGGTGGTGAAGGCCACCTGGGGCTTGGCGGCGGCGCAGACCGCCACGGTGGAGAAGGCGAAAACGAAGGCGCGAAGGCGCATGGCATGGCTCCTATGGTACTGAACGGTCATTATGCCCGAACCGGTCCGGAATGGCCGGGCTGGGAATAAAACCGCCTCAAACTTTTGATCCCGGCACGGGAAAGGGCTAGATTGAAGAGGTTATTCCTTCCCGGTGCGAGGCGTGGTGCAATCTTCCGTCATGTTGGCATGTCCCGATTGCGATCTCCTGCATCGGGCCGGATCCCCGCCCAAGGGCAGCATGCAGCTTTGCGTCCGCTGCGGCGCGGTGCTCGGCCGGGGCCGGCCCGCCGGCCTGGACCGGGTGATGGCCTTGTATCTCACCGCGCTGGTCCTGTTCTTCCTGGCCAATGCGTTCCCGCTCCTGGCCCTGCGCCTGCACGGCACCGTGCGGGAAACCTCGATCCCCGGCTGCGCCCGGATCCTGGCCACCCTGGGCTGGCCCTGGCTTTCGGCCATCCTGCTCACCACGGTGATCCTGGGCCCGCTGCTGCAGATGGGCGGGACGCTGGTGGTGCTGCTGCAGATCGCCCGGCGCCGGCCAAGCGCGTGGGCGGCCCGCGCCTTCCGCATCCTGGAGGAATTCCGCAGCTGGGGCATGGTGGAGGTGTTCCTGCTCGGCGTCCTGGTGTCCTATTCCAAGCTCGCCAGGATGGCCACCGTCGTGCCTGGACCGTCGCTGTACGCCCTGGGCGGCTTCATCGTCGCTGCGGCCCTGGCCATGTCGGCGCTGGATCCCCGTACGGTGTGGGAGGCGGCGGGAGGTGCCGCCCAGGCGCCGGCGGCGCGCCCGGGAACCGGGCATAGCGCCCGGGACGCCGGCCTGCAGGGGTGTTCCGCCTGCGGGCTGGTCGCCCCGATCTCCCGCCAGGTCTGCACCCGCTGCGGCGCGACCCTGCACAGCCGGAAACCGGACAGCGCCAACCGCACCTGGGCCCTGCTGATCACCTCCGCCATCCTGTACATCCCGGCCAACGCCCTGCCGGTGACCCAGGTGATGAACCTGGGGCGGCCGCACGAGGACACCATCCTCAGCGGCGTCGCCTACTTCCTGCGCACCGGCTCCTGGCCCCTGGCCGTGCTGATCTTCGTCGCCAGCGTGCTGGTGCCGCTGACCAAGTTCGTCATCCTGGTGTTCCTGCTGCTCTCGGTCCGCTACCGGCTGCGCTGGCGGCCCCGCCTGCGGGCCGGCCTCTACCGCCTGACCGAAATGGTGGGCCGGTGGTCCATGGTGGATATTTTCGCCATCACCCTCATGGTGGCGATGCTGCGCATGGGCAGCATGGCCTCGGTGGTGCCCCGGCCGGGCGCCATGGCGTTCGCCGTGATGGTCGTGGCCACCATCCTCGCGGTGCGCAGTTTCGACCCCAGACTGGTCTGGGACGCATTGGAGTCCAGTCATGGCTGACCAGCCTGAACTTGAACTGCCCGAGCCTGTCTTGCGCCGGCGCAGGCCTTCGCTGGTCTGGCTGATCCCGCTGGTGGCGGCGGTGATCGGCGCCTGGATCGCCCTGAAGGCCTATACCGACCGGGGCCCCACCATCACCATCACCTTCCAGAGCGCCGAAGGGCTGGAAGCGGGCCAGACCCGGATCAAGCACAAGGACGTGGAAGTGGGCCGGGTCACCGCCATCAACCTGAGCAAGGACTTCAGCCTGGTGGAAGTCACCGCCGAGCTCAAGCGCGAGGCCTACGCGCAGATTTCCGAGAACACCCGGTTCTGGGTGGTGCGGGCCCGGGTGAGCACCAACGGCATCTCGGGCCTGGGCACCCTGCTGTCCGGCGCCTACATCGGCATGGACCCCGGCCCGCGCGGCAAGCCGCAGCGGGATTTCAAGGGGCTGGAAAGCGCGCCCATCCTCACCCCCAACCTGCCGGGCGCCCTGGTGGAGCTCAAGGCCGAGAAGCTGGGTTCGCTGAACATCGGCTCCCCGGTGACCTTCCGGCAGATCCACGTGGGCGAAGTGGAGGGCTTCGACCTGGCCCCGGACGGCCAATCGGTGCTGATCAAGATCCAGGTCAACGCGCCCTACCAGCGCCTGATCCGCCACGACACCCGGTTCTGGGACTCGGGCGGCGTGGACCTGAGCGTCGACGCCAACGGCATCCGGCTGCATTCCGACTCCATGGTGCAGCTCTTCCTGGGCGGCATCGCCTTCGAGAACCCACCCGGCCAGGAGCCCGCCGAGTTCGCCCCGGGCCAGACCTTCACCCTGTTTCCGAGCCACGACAAGGCCTACGAACCAGTGCTGCTGGACCGCCACTTCTTCGTCCTGAACTTCGACGAATCGCTGCGCGGCCTGGCCCGGGGCGCGCCGGTGGAATTCCGCGGCATGAAGGTGGGCGAAGTGCAGGACTTCAAGCTGGAGTTCAACGCCCGGGATCTGGCAGGCCGGATCCCGGTGCTGATCGCCCTGGAGCCCGAGCGGTTCGCCCTCAAAGGGGGCCACGGCGAATCCATCGAAACCCTCATGGCCAGGATGGTGCGCAAGGGCTTCCGGGCCCAGCTCAAGCCCGGCTCGCTGCTCACCGGCACCCTGTTCGTGGACCTGGGCTACTTCCCCTACCCCCAGGCCGGAGCCAGGGCCGCGGCCCGGAGCGGCGGCTACCCGGAGATCCCCACCATCCCGTCCTCCATGGGCGCCCTGGTGGACAACCTGGCCCGGCTGGTGGACCACCTGCAGAAACTGCCCCTGGAGGAGATCGCCGGCCAGTTGCGCGACACCTTCCCGGCCCTGCGCGACACCCTGGAGCAGACCCGGGCCCTGATGGCCTGCCTGGACACCGAGACGGCGCCCCAGGCCAAGGCCACCCTGGCCCAGGCCCAGACCACCCTGGCGGCCCTGGAGCGGACCCTGGGCGCCGATTCGCCCACCCAGGCCGACCTGCGCAACGCCCTGGAGGAATTCGCCAAGGCCGCCCGGGCCCTGCGCAACCTGGCGGACACGCTGGAGCGGCATCCCGAGTCCATGATCTTCGGCAAAGGAAAGACCCCATGACCCGCCGGTCCGCGTGTTCCGCCCTGCTCCTGGCCGCCTGCCTGGGCTGCCTCCGGCCCTCCCCGCAGGAGGTGCTGCACGCCCTCCAGCCGATGCAACAGGAAGGGGCGGCCCCGCAGCACGGCGGGATCGCCCTGGAGGTCCTGCCGGTGCGCCTGCCCGAGCTGCTGCAGCATCCGCAGATGGTGATGCTCGAGCGTTCCGGGGCGCTGGGGCTTTCCGAGACCCAGCGCTGGGCCAATCCCCTGGACCAGGACATGCAGCGGGTGCTGGTGGCGAACCTGGGCCAGCTGCTGGGCAGCGACGCCGTGGTGCCGAGCCCCTACGGCGAGCGGGTGGCGGCCGCCTACCGTCTGGAGGTGGCGGTCCAGAGCTGCTCGGCCCAGCCCGGCGGCGGGCTCGTCCTCGAGGCCGTCTGGATGCTGACCCGGCCCGGTATAACCCAGGCCGTGCTGCTGCGCCGGACGGTGCTCCGGGAAGCACTCGCCGACCCCGGCCCGGACACCCTGGCGGCGGCCCACAGCCGCATCCTGGAGGCCCTGAGCCGGGAAATCGCCGCGGCCGTGCTCAAGCTACCTTGAAGCGCTGGATGCGGCTGCGCAGGTCCCCGGCCAAGCGCGCCAGCTCGTCGATGGTGCGCGCCGTCTCGGCGACCGAGGAGGCCAGCTGGGTGGTGGCGGAGGCGTTGCGCTCGGTGAACTGCATGGTGGCGTGCATGGCCTGCACCGCCTGCTCGCCGGTGCCGGTCTGGACCTCCAGCACCTGGGCGATGGTGTGGACCTGCTCCGCATTGCGCCGCACGTCCTGCTCGATGGTGGACAACGATTGGGCCACCGCGGCGACCGCCTGGCCCCCGGCCAGGACCCGCTGGTTGCTTTCCTGGATCAGCCCGAAGATCTCTCTGGCCGCGCCGGCGCTGCGCTCGGCCAGCTTGCGGATCTCCTCCGCCACCACCGCGAAGCCCCTGCCCTGCTGGCCGGCCTTGGCCGCCTCGATGGCGGCGTTGAGGCTCAGCAGGTTGGTCTGGCGGGCGATTTCCGCGATGACCGTGGTGATGCGCGAGACCTTCTCCTCGCTTTCCTTGATGGCGGCCATGGCCTGGGTGGATTCCCCGGCGCTGCGCAGGCCCTCCTGGCTGGCCGCGAGCGAGCCCTGGGCCAGCTGTTCGGCGGTGGCGGCGCTGCGCCGCGCCTCCTGGGCCGAACGGGCCATCTCCGCCAGGGCGCTGGTGGACGTTTCCACCGCCCGGCGCTGCTGGTCGGCGCCGCGGCTGATCTCGCCGGTGGCGGTATTGATCTGATCGCCGGTCGCCGACAGTTCGGTGGCGCTGGAGGCGTTCTGCCCGGCGATCCGGGCCATGGCCTGCAGGTCCTCGCACAGCCGCACCATGGCCAGGTTCAGGCTGCGGCCGATGTGGCCCAGCTCGTCCCGGCCCTCCACCTGGCAGTGCACGGTGAGATCCCCTTGATGCAGCGCGCGCATGGAGCGCTCCAGGTCCTTGACCCCGTCGCCGACCTGCCTGCCCACCAGCCGCACGAAGCCGATGCCCGCCAGCAGCCCGCCCGCGGCGAAGCCCACGATCCACGCCTGGCGCCGCCGCCCGAGGCGGGCATTGTCCCGCACCGCGCCTCCGGAAGCCTTCAGCACCGCTTCCTGGAGCCCTTCCAGGGCCTCCCGGGCCGAGCGCTGGATCTGCACATTGCCCTCCATCAGTTCGGGCACGGCGTCGACCTGGCGCCCCTTGGCCGCGTCCAGGACCGCCCGGAAGCCATCCATGTACCGCTTCATGGCGGCCATGCCCTTTTCCGCCAGCGGGCGCTCCTCCGCGGTCCAGGGCAGGGTGGGAAACTGGTCGAGGATCTGGTGGACCCGGGCTTCGTACTCAAGCGCGCGGCCGGTCCGCCTGGCCAGGTAAGGCTCGTTCCGCGCCGCGGCGATCATCGAGATGTGCACCGTCCTGAGCACGTTGGAATCATTGAGGGCCCGGCCGATCATCTCGGACTTGGCCACGTTCTCATCCAGCCGGGCGGTCGCCAACTGGGATTCCTGAATTCCCAGCCAGCCCAGCGCCGTGATGAGGATCAATAAAAGCGACTGGACCGACAGGACCAGCGCGAATTTCCGGCTGACGCTGAGTGAGGCCAGGAGTCGGTTCAGCATGGGGTAGCCCTCGTCCGCGGGTGACTATAGCCATGATCTTGTTCTTTTCAAAGGAAATGTCTTGCAGGCCGTTTGACCTTCGGGTCGTTCGTGCCGAGCAAAAAACCATCTCTAGCCTAATTGAAATATGGAATACCTCGGCCCCGGCACCAAGCCCGAAATACACGAAAGAATATAGCGGCGATATAGGATACGGCCGATTCATACAGCGCGACGGCGTCGCAACCCAGTCATCGCAGTAAACAGCTAAATATACCGAAATTAATCCAATTGTTGTAATACTTGCATGTTATATATTTTATTTCATTTTTATGGCTCATACCGTGAGAACGCGTAAAATATGGCTACTCCCACTCAGCACATGCCCATTTATCGGAAAAGGAGATCGGCCAATGTATAAATCCCTTAAGCTGAATCCCAACAAATGTACAGGTTGCCTCCAGTGCGAGATGGCTTGCGCCTATCAGCACCACAAGACCTTCAACACCGGCAGATCCCGGATCAAGGTCTTCTCGTTCGAGCGGGAGGGGCGCAAGGTGCCGTACACCTGCACCCAGTGCGACGAAGCCTGGTGCCTGCACGCCTGTCCCGTGGAAGCCATCGTGCGCGATGCCCGGACCGGCGCCAAGGTCGTCCTCGAGGACCGCTGCGTGGGCTGCAAGGTGTGCACCATCGCCTGCCCCTTCGGCACGGTGAACTATATCGCCCTCACCGGCAAGGTCCAGAAGTGCGACCTGTGTGAAGGCGAGCCGGCCTGCGCCAAGGCCTGCCCCACCGGAGCCATCACCTACGTGGACGCCGACTGGACCGGGCTGGGCCGGATGCGCGAGTGGGCCGGGAAGACTGACACGAACCCGGCGACGGTTTGAGGGGAGGAAGCCATGTCCTATACCAAGAAAGTCCTGAGAGTGAACCTGACCGCCGGCACCTGCACGGCTGAACCGCTCAACCTGGAATGGGCCGGGCAGTACCTGGGCCAGCGCGGCCTGGCCACCAAGTACCTCACCGAAGAGATCGACCCGCAGGTCGACCCGCTCGCCCCCGGGAACAAGCTGATCTTCGCCACCGGGCCGCTCACCGGCACCGCCGCCGCCACCGGCGGCCGGTATTCGGTGATCACCAAGGGCCCGCTCACCGGCGCCATCGCCTGCTCCAACTCCGGCGGCTATTTCGGCGCGGAGCTGAAATTCGCCGGCTGGGACATGGTGATCTTCGAGGGCCGCTCGCCCCGCCCCGTCTACCTGCTCATCGAGGACGGCCAGGCCACCCTGCTGGACGCCGGCCACCTGTGGGGCAAGACCGTTTGGGAGACCGAGGAACTGCTCAAGAGCGGTCACCAGGATCCGCAGATGCGGGTCGCCAGCATCGGCCGGGCCGGGGAGAACGGCGTGCTGTTCGCGGGCATCATCAACGACCTGCACCGGGCCGCCGGCAGATCCGGGGTGGGCGCGGTGATGGGTGCCAAGAACCTCAAGGCCCTGGCCGTGCGCGGCACGCGCACCGACGCCTACGCCGTGGCCGATCCCGACGCCTTCTTCAAGGCCGTCGACGCCGCCAAGGCGGTGCTCGCGGCCAACCCCGTGACCGGCCAGGGGCTGCCCACCTATGGCACCCAGGTGCTCATGAACATCATCAACGAGATGGGCGCCCTGCCCACCCGCAACGCCCAGGGCATCCAGTTCGATGGCGCCCGGGCCATCTCCGGCGAGGCCATGCACGAGCCGCGGGCCACCGACGGCAAGCCTAACCTGATCAACCACACGGGTTGCTTCGGCTGCACCATCGCCTGCGGCCGGATCTCGAAGATGGATCCCAACCATTTCTCCATCAAGGACAAACCCGCCTACCAGGGCGCTTCGGCCGGCCCTGAGTACGAGGCGGCCTGGGCCCTGGGCGCCGCCTGCGGCATCTCGGACCTGGAGGCCCTCACCTATGTGAACTTCCTCTGCAACGAGGACGGCATGGATCCCATCACCCTGGGCTCCACCATCGGCGCTGCCATGGAACTGTTCGAACTCGGCCTCCTCACCCGGGAAGAGGCCGGCCTGGACCTGCCGTTCGGCTCCGTCGAGGCCATGGTGCACCTCAGCGAGCTCACCGCCCAGGGCACGGGCTTCGGCAAGGTCATCGGCCTCGGTTCCAAACGCCTGTGCGCCAAGTACGGCCGGCCGGACCTGTCCATGAGCGTCAAAGGCCAGGAATTCCCGGCCTATGACGGCCGCGGCCTGCAGGGCATGGCCTTGGAATACGCCACCTCCAACCGCGGCGCCTGCCACGTGCGCGGCTACATGGTCTCCCCGGAAGCGCTGGGCATCCCGGTGAAGATGGATCCTGCCGCCACCGAAGGCAAGGCGCCCATGCTGAAGGCCTTCCAGGACCTCACCGCGGTGGTGGACTCCGCCGGCATCTGCCTGTTCACCACCTTCGCCTGGTCGGCCGCGGACATCCAGTCGCAGATCCAGCCGGCGCTGGGCGGCGACTGGTCCCTGGACCGGCTCATGGCCACCGGCGAACGGATCTGGAACCTGGAGCGCGGCTTCAACCTGGCCGCCGGCTTCACCGCCAAGGACGACACCCTGCCGCCGCGCCTGCTCACCGAGCCCGCCAAGACCGGACCCTACACCGGCAACGTGGCCGAGCTGGGCAAGATGCTGCCGGAGTACTACCAGGTGCGCGGCTGGAGCCCGGAAGGGGTGCCCACGCCGGAAACCACCGCCCGCCTGGGCCTGTAGCCATGCGCTACCTGATCATCGGCGCGGGCCCGGCCGGGGTGGCCGCGGCCGAGACCCTGGCCAAGGCCGACCCGGCCGGCGCGATCACAGTGCTGCGCGGTGAGCCGGGCGCGCCCTATGCCCGCATGGCCATCCCCTACCTGCTCTCGGGCCGGATCCGGGAAAGCGGCACCCACCTCCATCCGGATCCCGGCCACTACGCCCGCTGCGGCATCCGCCTGCTGGAGGGCCGCGCCCGGACCGTGGATGCCCAGGCCCACAGCGTCACCTTGGCCGACGGCCAGATCCTCGCCTATGACCGCCTCCTGGTGGCCACCGGCTCCACCCCGGCCCTGCAGAAGATCCCCGGCATCGACCTCCCGGGGGTGCGCACCTGCTGGACCCTGGAGGATGCCCGGTTCCTGCTGGCCCACGCCCGGCCCGGCCTCCGGGTGGTGCAGATGGGCGCCGGCTTCGTCGGCTGCATCATCATGCAAGGCCTGGTGTCGCTGGGGGTCGATCTGACCATCCTGGTGCGCAGCGGCCGCATGGTGTCGCGGATGATGAACCCGGTGGCCAGCGGCATGCTCCGCGCCTGGTGCGAAGCCAAGGGCGTGCGCATCCGGGTCGACACCCTGCCCGAGGCCATCACCCGGGAGCAGGACGGCCTGCGGGTCCATCTGGGCCCGGCCAGCCTGCCGGCGGATCTGTACCTGTGCCTGGTGGGGGTCAAGCCCGCCCTGGGCTTCCTGGCGGGCAGCGGCGTGGCCGCCGGCACCGGGATCCTGGTGGACGAAACGATGCGCACCTCGGTTCCGGACATCTACGCCTGCGGCGATGTGGCGGAATTCCGGGATTGCCTGACCGGCAAGCCCGCGGTCAACGCCATCCAGCCCAACGCCGTGGAGCAGGGACGCATCGCCGCCCTGAACATGGCCGGACGGCGCGCCACCTCCCGGGGCAGCTTCGCCTTCAACGTCCTGGACACCCTGGGGCTGATCTCGTACTCGTTCGGTTCCTGGCAGGGCGAACCCGGAGGAGAGCACGTGGAGGTGTCCGATCCGGCCCGCTACCGCTACCTGCGCCTGGAATTCCACGAAGACCGCCTGGTGGGCGCCAACACCGTCGGCCTCACCGAGCATGCCGGCGTGCTCCGGGGCCTGATCGAAGCCAAGGTTCCCCTGGGCGCCTGGAAGCAGCGCCTGCTGCGCGACCCGACCCTGCTGATGCAGGCCTACCTGGCCTGCAGTCAAAAGCTTGCATGAAAGCGACCCTCAAACTGTTCGCCACCCTCACCGCCCACCTGCCGGCCCAGAACCGACGGGCCGGTCGGGTGCAGCTGGAACTCGCCCCGCAAACCACGGTCAAGGACGTGATCGAACAGCAGCGCCTGCCGCCCCCTTTGTGTGCCCTGGTGCTGGTCAACGGCGTGTTCGTCGGCCCGGCGCAATGGGGCGACCGGGTCCTGGTCGAAGGCGATGTGCTGGCCATCTGGCCGCCGGTGGGCGGTGGATAGCCTCCGGGTTTTCGCCATGACCCTCAGCCGGACCGAATTCATGCGCCTCCTGCCGGCAGCGCTGGGCCAGGAGTGCTTCGAGCTTTCCCAGCCGGCCGGGGCCATGGTGCTGACCCACCGGGGCGGCGGGCGGCAGTGGCAGATCCGGCTGACCGGGTTGCCGCCCCTCCGCCTGGGCTCGATCGCCATGGAACGGCTCCAGGTGGAGCTGCGCTTCGAAGGCTACCCGGAGGAAGCGGTGGACGCGTTCGTCGACCGCTTCCTCCGGGGCTACCAGCGGGGTGGCGGCTAGGCTGGCTCCGAATCGTCGTTCCTGCCCCCGGAAGCCACCGGCGCGCCCGGTCCCGGCGGGGTGCCAACGGCCGGCCCCTTCCCCTTCGGGACGGGTGCCGCGGCAGGGAGGCCCGTGCCGGCGAACAGGACTCCGGCCAACACGGTGGCCAGCGGAGAGGGGTGGAAGATCATGGCGGCCCTCCTGGGGGTCCAGGATTGAAACCCATGACAATTTATATTAATTACTAATTGTGTCAAGCGGCCGGCGCAGATGCTCGGCCAGGAACCGTTCCATGTCCGTGTAGAACTCCAGCCGGTTCTCCTCGTTCTGGAAGCCGTGGCCTTCGTTGTCCTTGACCAGGTATTCCACGGCGACCCCGCGGCTGCGCAGGGCCGCCACCACCTGGTCGGATTCCGCCTTGTTCACCCGGGGGTCGTTGGCCCCCTGGGCGATGAACAGCGGGGTGCGGATCCGGTCCACGTGGAAGGCCGGCGAAACCTCGGTGAGCAGGGCCTTGTCCCGCACCGGATCGCCCACCATCTCGTGCATCATGGCGAGGTAGGGCTTCCAGTACGGAGGAATGGTCTGCATGAAGGTGAACAGGTTGGAAACCCCCACGTAGTCCACCGCCGCGGCGTACAGATCGGGGGTGAAGGTCACCCCGGCCAGCGTGCTGTAGCCGCCGTAGCTGCCGCCGTAGATGGCGATCCGCCTGGGATCGGCGAGGCCCTGCTTGACCAGCCACTGCACGCCGTCGGTGACGTCGTCCTGCATGCTGCGTCCCCACTGCTTGAAGCTGGCTTCCCAAAATTTCCGGCCATAGCCGGTGGAGCCCCGGAAATTGGGCTGGAACACGGCATAGCCGCGGCTGGCGAGGAACTGCGCTTCGGGGTTGTAGCCCCAGGTGTCGCGCGCCCAGGGCCCGCCGTGGGGGTTCACCACCACCGGCAGCTGCTCGGGCGCCAACCCCTTGGGCAGGGTCAGGTAGCCGTTGATGGTGAGGCCGTCGCGGGAGGTGTAGCTCACCGGCTTCATCTCGGCCAGCTCCTGCTCCTTGAGCCAGGGCGCGACCTCCGCCAGGTAGCGCAGCTTGCCGCTGGCCCGGTCGAACAGGTAGCGCTTGCCCTGGGTCCGGTCGTTGTAGGTGACCACGATGAACTTGTCCTCGGCCTTGGTGGCGGCGGTGAAGGCCACCTCGTAGCCCGGCAGCTGGGCCTGGACGCGCTTGTACATCGCCTCGGTTTGCGGGTCCAGGAACACCCGCTGCTCTTTCCAGGTGGTGTAGATGATGCGGGTCAGCACCTTGCGCTTCCTGGAGTAGCCCAGGTCGCTCACATCCACCTCGGGGTGTTCGAACAGCAGCTTGCCCTCCTTGGCGGTGACCGGGTCGAATTCGAAGAGGGCGGTCTTGTCCCGGCCCCGGTTGGAGGCGACGTAGAGCCTCTGGTCGTCGAAGGTGAAGAACAGCGGCGCCACCGTCTCCTTGAAGCTGGTGGTCAGGATGGTCTGGAACGGGTCCTCCTCCCGGGCGCGGTAGAGCAGCGAGGTGCTGACCCCGTCGGTGGCCATGGCCACCCGCAGCTTGCCGGCGTGGTCGGTGAGCCAGCCGGTGATGTTGCCGGGATTCTGCGCCACCAGGCGTTCCTCGCCGGTCTTCACGTCGATGCGGTACACATCGAAGACCTGGGCGTCCCGGCGATTGTGCGAGACCAGCAGGTGCTGGTCGTCATCGGGCAGGTCGTCCACCACCTCGGCCGTCAGCTTTTCGCCCGGGGTCAGGTCGCGCATGCGCTTGCCGTCCAGGCCGATCGAGACCAGGTGGAAATTCTCGTCGCCGCCGAAATCCTTTTCATAGAGGATGCGGTCCCCTTTCCAGAAATAGCCGGACAGATCCCGGGCGGTCTCGGAGGTGACCCGCCGGGCCCTGCCGCCGGCCAGGGGCCGCACGAACACGTTGAGCCGGGTCCGGTAGGGGGCGAGCCAGGAAAGGTACTTGCCGTCCTGGGACAGGGCGAACCCCGACTGTTCGGGGTTCCTGAAGAAATCCCGCAGCGGGATCAGCCTGGCCGGCCGCACGGGGCCCGTGGCCGCGGCGAGGGAAAGCCCGAGGGTCATGAGGGGGATGATCGGTGTCTTCATGCCTACCAGCATAGGACGGATGGCCCCGGACGGATCGATGGAAATGCCCGGACCGGCTCATGGGGTCCAGGAAAAATAAGCGTCAAAACAATTTCTTAAATTAAATTTGAAACCGCGTCACAATCTCACCGCCCTTCGCACCTTAAATCCTGTCAGACCGAACGGACAGCCGTAACCCTTCGCTTCCCGGGCCCCATCGGCCCCCCACCCGCGGCCCCAGGCCGCCAGGAGGATTCATGAACAACTCCATCAAGACCCTTTTGCTTGCCGCGGCCGGCACCGGCCTCATGAGCGGCACCAGCACCGCCCAGCCGGTCAGCATCCCCGCGCAGAACGGCGGCTTGTCCATGGCCAAGCTGGGCCTGGCGCCCCTGACCCTGGCCCAGAGCGCCAAGCACGACTGCAAGGGCATGAACTCCTGTAAAGGCCAGGGCGGCTGCAACACCGGCGACATGGGCTGCAAGGCCAAGAACTCCTGCAAGGGCAAGGGCGGCTGCAAGACCACCTAGGAGCTTGACGTGACGGCCAACCGCTTCAACGGCTTCACCGAGTACGGCATCGGCATCGGGCTCCGGATTCCCCATTACGGGCATATCCTCGAGCACAAGCCGGCGGTGGACTGGTTCGAGATCATCTCGGAGAACTTCATGGCCGAGGGTGGTCGTCCGCGGGCGATCCTGGAGCGCATCCTGGAACAGTACCGGGTGGTGCAGCACGGTGTCTCCATGTATTTCGGGTCGGCCGGTCCGCTGGACCGGGAGCACCTGGCCCGGCTCAAGGCCCTGGTCCGGCGCACCCGGACCCCCTGGCTGAGCGACCACCTGTGCTGGGGCTCGGTGGACGGCCGCTACACCCACGACCTCCTGCCGATGCCCTACACCTGGGAAGCCGTGCGGGTGACGGCCGCCAAGATCCGCCAGGCCCGTGACGTCCTCGAAGTGCCGGTGATCGTGGAGAACGTGAGCAGCTATGCCGAGTTCCACGTGTCGCAGATGACCGAATGGGAGTTCCTCAATGAGGTGGTGGAGCGGGCCGATTGCGGCATCCTGCTGGACGTCAACAACATCTACGTCTCGTCCCGGAACCACGACTTCGACCCCTTCACCTACCTGAACGCCGTCCCCGCCGAGCGGGTGGCCCAGATCCACATCGCCGGCCATTCCAGGTTCGAGAAATTCCTGCTGGACACCCACGACCACCCGGTGCTGGACCAGGTCTGGAGCCTCTACGCCCGGGCCATCGAGCGCTGCGGCCCCACCGCCACCCTGCTGGAATGGGACGACCGCATCCCGGCCTTCGGCGAGGTCCATGCCGAAGCGCTCAAGGCCAGCCGCTACCTGGAAGCCGCCGCGCCGGTCCGGGTGGCCCGGTGAGCCAGGACACCCTCAAGGCCCTCCAGCAGCGCATGGCCGCGGCGGTGATGGCCCCGCTCACCAGCCGGGAGACCACGGCGCGCCGGCGCCCGGACGGCGTGCGCATGGAGCGGGAGGCGGCGGCGTTCATCAAGCCCAACGACCGGATGACCGCCCTGGAACGGCTGGAAATCTACAACCGGCAGTACTGGTTCCGGGTCCTGGGCAGCCTCGCCGAGGATTTCCCGGGCCTGCGCGCGGTGCTGGGCCGGACCCGGTTCGACAGCCTGAGCCGGGCCTACCTGGTCGAGTGCCCCTCCCGTTCCTTCACCCTGCGCAACCTGGGCTCCCGCCTGCCGGCCTGGCTGGCCGAACATCCCCAGTGGATCGAACCCCGCGGCCGGCTCGCCCTGGACACCGCGCGGCTGGAATGGGCCCACATCGAAGCCTTCGACGAAGCGGCCGAGCCGGCGCTTACGGCGGGCGACCTGACGCTGCTCGGCGCCACCACCCGGCTCGCCCTGCAGCCGCACATCCGCCTCCTGCACCTGGCCTATCCGGTGCATCAATTGCTGACCGGCCTGCACCGCGACCTGGACCGCGCCGGCCGCCACGGCCCCCGCCCGGTGCGCCGGGCCACGGCCAGCGAGGAAGAGACCTTCCTGGCGGTGCACCGGTTCGACCAGACCGTCTTCTACAAGCCGCTCGCTGCGGAAGCCTACCGCATTCTGCGGGCGCTCCAGTCCGGCGCCCCCCTGGGCGAGGCCCTCGAAGCCTTCGAGCCCAGCGCCATGGCCGAAGCCGGGCGTGCCGATTTCCTGCGCCAGGCCTTTCACGACTGGGCCAGCTTCGGCTGGTTCGTCCGCCGCGGAGAATCCGATGGCTAACTTCCTGCGCCGCGCCCGCGGCTTGAGCATGGCCGCCGCGCTGCTGCAGCCGCCCTTCCTGCTGGGCGTGCGGCTCTACTGGGGCTGGCAGTTCACCATGACCGGCTGGGGCAAGCTGCATAACCTCGCCAAGGTGACCGGCTTCTTCGCCAGCCTGGGCATCCCCTTCCCCGGACTCAACGCGCCGTTCGTAGCCGGGCTGGAATTCGCCGGCGGCATCCTGCTCATCCTCGGCCTGGCCTCCCGTCCCGTCGCCCTGCTGCTGACCGGCAACATGCTGGTGGCCTACCTGACCGCGGACCGCGAGGCCCTGTTCGCCCTGTTCAGCGACCCGGGCAAGTTCTATGGCGCCGCCCCCTACACCTTCCTGTTCGCCTCGATCATCGTCCTGCTGTTCGGCCCCGGGCCCCTGTCCGTGGACCGGTTTCTGGGCTTCAATGATGGAACAGGCGCACCCCGGTGAAGCACATCACCATGCCGTAGGCGTCGCAGGCTTCGATGACCGCGTCGTCGCGCACCGAGCCGCCCGGCTGGGCGACGTAGGAGACCCCGCTGGCCTGGGCCCGGTCGATGTTGTCGCGGAACGGGAAGAAGGCGTCGGAGCCCAGCGCCACGCCGGTCCGGGTGGCCAGGTAGGCGCGCTTCTCCTCCGGCCCCATGGGTTCCGGCAGCACCTCGAAATGTTCCGCCCACAGCCGGGCCTCGGCCGGAGACAGCCAGTCCTCCAGGTACTGGTCGATGGCGTTGTTGCGGTCGGCCCGGTTGACCCCGGGCTTGAAGCGCAAGCCCGCCACCGCCGGGTGCTGGCGCAGGAACCACTTGTCGGCCTTGGCCGCCGCCAGCCGGGTGCAGTGCACGCGCGACTGCTGGCCGGCGCCCACGCCGATCACCTGGCCGTCGAAGGCGAAGCAGACCGAATTGGACTGGGTGTACTTCAGGGTGATCAGGGCCAGGAGCAGGTCGCGCCGCGCCGCCTCGGGCAGCTCCCGGAGCCTGGTCACCACCCGGTCGAGCAGCTCGAAGCCGGGCACCAGGGTGTTGCGCCGCTGCTCGAAGGTGATGCCGAAGATCTCCCGCCGCTCCAGCTCCGGCGCCTGGTAGCCGGGGTCGATCCGGACCACGTGGTACTTGCCGTCCCGCTTGGCCCGCAGGAGCGCCAGCGCCTCGGGGGTGTAGCCCGGGGCGATCACCCCGTCCGACACCTCGCGTTTGAGGATCCGCGCGGTGGCTTCGTCGCAGACGTCCGAAAGGGCCGCCCAGTCGCCGAACGAGGACATGCGGTCGGCCCCGCGGGCCCGGGCATAGGCCGCCGCCAGCGGCGTCAGCGTCATGTCCTCGACGAAGCACGCGCGCTGCAGGCCGGCGTCCATGGGCAGGCCCAGAGCGGCGCCGGCCGGGCTCACGTGCTTGAACGAGGCGGCCGCGGGCAGGCCGAGGGTGGCCTTGAGTTCCTTGACCAGTTGCCAGGCGTTGAGCGCGTCGCACAGGTTGATGTAGCCCGGCGCCCCCGACAGCACCTCGATGGGCAGGTCGGCGCCGTCGATGAACACCCGGGCGGGGGCCTGGTGGGGGTTGCAGCCGTAACGGAGTTGGATTTCGCGCATGGGGGTCAGTCTCTGGTCGTAGTGGATCATACTGGAGGTCTCCCCACAAGGATCTGCCCATGTTCCGTTCGAAAAGCCTACAGACTGCCCTCGTACAGGGCGGATACCGCGCGCCGGCCGGGTTCAGCGCCTGCCCCGCGCCGATCCAGCGCGCCTCCACGGTGCTGTTCGAGAATGTCGCCGAACTGCGCGCCCGCGACAACCTCTGGCTGGACCGCTCCACCTACCTCTACGGCCTGTTCGGCACCCCGACCACCTACGAGCTGGAGGCCCGGCTGGCGGACATCGAAGGCGGCGCCCACTGCCTGCTGACCCCCAGCGGGCTGTCCGCCATCGCCATGGTCGACCTGGCCCTGCTGGGCCAGGGGGACGACGTGCTGCTGCCGGACAACGTCTACTCCCCGTCCCGGGAACTGGGCGACTGGCTTTCGGATAAGTTCGGCATCAGCGCCCGGTTCTACGACCCCATGGCCGGGATCGACGCGCAGCTCCGGCCGAACACCCGGCTGGTCTGGACCGAAGCGCCCGGCTCAGTGTCGATGGAAGTGCCGGACCTCCCAGCCATCTGCGCCGCCGCCCATCGCCATGGCGCGCTGGTGGCCCTGGACAACACCTGGTCGGCGGGCCTGGCCTTCCGCGGCTTCGAGCACGGCGCCGACCTCGTGCTGCAGGCCCTCACCAAGTACCAGTCCGGCGGTTCCGATCTCCTGATGGGCGCGGTGATCACTCGCGATCCCGACCTGTTCCGGGCCATCGGCCTGGCCCACCTGCACCTCGGCTACGGGGTGGGTGTCGAGGACGCCTACCTGATCCTGCGCTCCCTGCCCAGCCTGAAGATGCGCTTCGAGGCCCACGACGCCGGCGCCCGGGAGGTGGCCACCTGGCTCAAGCAGCGGCCGGAGATCGGCCAGGTGCTGCACCCGGCCTTCCCCGACTGTCCCGGCCATGCGACCTGGAAGCGCGATTTCACCGGCGCCGGCGGCCTGTTCTCGGTGCTGTTCGACCCCGCCTACTCCGAGGCGCAGACCGACCGGTTCATCGACGCCCTCCGGCTGTTCAAGCTCGGCTACAGCTGGGGCGGCGCCACCAGCCTCTGCCTGCCCTACCGGATCCAGGGCATGCGCGCCGGATGGGACCGCCCCGGGCAGCTGGTGCGTTTCTTCATCGGCCTGGAGGACCCGCGCGATCTCATCGCCGATCTGGAGCAGGCGCTCACCCGGCTCAGCCGACCGTGATCTTCTGGGGACGGACCTCGGGGCTCTTGGGCACCATGAGGTTCAGCACGCCGTCCCTCAGCTCCGCCACGACCTTGCCCGACTCCACTTCCTCGGGCAGGGCGAAGCTCCGGGTGAAGGTGCCGAACGAGCGCTCCTGGGTATAGACCTGGCCCTCCTGACCGGAGCTCTCCACCTCCCGCCGGCCGCTGATGCTGAGCCGGTTGCCGGCCAGCTGGATATCCAGGTCCTCGCGCCGGATGCCGGGCATGTCCGCGGTGAAGACATAGGCGTCCGCCGTCTCCTTGACGTCGAAGGACGGCATGAAGGTGTTGCCTTCCTCCGGAAAGCCAAAGTCGCGGAAGGGGTCCCAGCGCATGAAGTTGCGCATGAGCCTGAAGGGTTCGAGGGCATTGGCCTGGACCGGGATGGCGCGGGATTCGCGAGTGCGAATGAGGTTCATGATATATCTCCTTTCTTCCCAATCTATTTGGGCATGTAGCTTTATCAGCCGAAGAAAATATGAGTGCGTAAGCATTACTTGTCAAGACCCCGAAAAAAATCTGTCCGGATCCCCAAGCGATTGCCATTGCCTTCGTTCTGTGTTGAAATCCCCAAACGACATCGCCTCCCTGCAGGATCGAGCGAGGCCCGGACAAGGAGATCCCATGGCTCGCGTGGCGCCTGCGTCGCTCGCTTTCATCCTCGCTGTGGGGCTCGGCGCCCAGGACCTGTCTCCGGAAACCCAGGCCAAGTTCATGAAGATCCTGCTTTCGTCCACCGGCCAGTTCGGTTTCGCCTGTGCCGACCCGGGCTTCAAGGCCAAGCTGGAGGCCAACGGCATCGCCGTGGCTCCCGGGTTCAAGATGGCCTGGGCCGAGACGGAAGCGGAGGTCAAAAGCCTCAAGGCCGCCGGCAAGCTGGTGATCGTGCCCAAGCTGGCCTGGCTCAAGCTGGGCGGCTCCATCGCCCTCGTGGAGGAGCAGGGCAAGCCGCAGATCTACATCAACCCAGCCAACGTCAAGGCCTCGGGCATGACCCTGTCCGACACCATCGTCAAGATGGCCAAGAAGCCTGGCTGAAGCCGCGCCTGACGTAGGCGAGGATGGCGGCGGCGATCACGTCCACGCCGTGCCGCTCGTTGTTGAACACGGCATCGTAGAAGGACCCGTCGGCCACCTCCACCCCCAGGTACTCCCGGACGAAATGCTCGCGCAGCCTGGACTGGGTCCTTTCCAGCTCGGCGGCCTCCCGGGCGGAGACGCGAAGGCGCCGGGTCAGCCCCGCCACCCGCCAATCCAGCCCGGCTTCCAGACGGAAATGGAAGCAGTTCTCCAGCTTCCGGCACAGGATCGCCCCGCCGCGGCCGACGATGATGGCGTTGCCCGCCTGGGCGAAGTGGAGGACCGAGACGGCCATCTTGGCGAAGGCCTCGTCGCTGGTGAAGGCCCCCCGGGGATGGAAGCCGAAGGATTCCAGGTAGCGGGCGGGGTTTTCCAGACTGTCCAGCATGGTGAGGGCGACCTCCTCATCCTGGGCCATTTTTTCGATCAGCACTTTGTCGAAAATCGACCAGGGTTCTCCGCTGGCCTGTTCGAACAGCTGCTGCAGGCGCACGGCCAACGGAAAGCCCTCGCAGCCGAACTGGCGGGAGATGGTCACGCAGGGGCGCGGCCGGGCCTTGGCCGGAGCCGCCGCCCGCCGCTCCTGGATGCGCATCCAGCCCGAAAGGCGTTCCTCCACGGAGGCGGGCAGGGTCAGACTCGTTGGCATGGTCGCACCTCCCCCGGGTGGGACGCCCGCCACGGCGCGGGTTCCGAGTGGTGATCCAATATAGGGCTAGAGCAGAAACATCGCCGCAGCCCCGCCGATGGAAACCACGGTGCCGACCACCGCCCAGACCCCCACCCGCTCCTTCTCCACGAAGACGGCGAACGGCAGGATCATCACCGGCGACAGCGACATGAGCGTGGAGGCCACGCCCAGATAGCGGGCATGGTTGATGGCGTAGAGGCTCAGCACGACGCCGATCACCGGGCCGAACAGGGCGCCGTAGCCGATCAGCATGGCGGCGTGGCCATCCTTGAGCTTGCGGCAGTTGCTCACCAGTTCGCCCCTGAGGATCTGCCAGGTCCACAAGGCCAGGGCCCCCGCCGCGACCCGGATGAGGTTGGCGCTGATGGGGCTGAAACCGCCCGCCATGCCGAATTTGCTGAAGATGAAGCCCACCGCCTGGCCGGCGGCGCCGCCCAGGGCCAGCATCAGGCCCAGGGTGAAGCGGCGCGGCCGGGCCTGGCCCGGAAGGGCCTTGCTCTTCTCCAGCACCACCAGGGCGATGCCGGCCAGGGTGACCACCATGGCGCAGACCTTGGGCAGGGCCATGGACTGCCCCAGCATGCCCCAGGCCATCAGGGCGGCAAACACCGGCCAGGTGGTGAAGATCAGCACCGTGAGGCGCGGTCCCAGCAGCACGTAGGCCTCGAACAGCAGGCCGTCGCCCAGGGCGAAGCCGATCAGGCCGGAAACCCCAAGCCAAGCGAACCGGACCCATCCCGCCGAAGTGGGAAACGCGCTGCCGACCAGGACCAGGTGCAGCAGGACCATCACCAGCAAGGCCATGCCGATGCGGATGACATTCACCGTCGACGAACCGACCCGCCGCCCGGCCTTGGCGAACAGCACCGCATTGGTGGACCAGCACATGGCCGTGAAAAGAGAAGCGATCTCGCCGAGATAGGGCATCAAGGATTCCTTCCAGGGCACCCATTCGCCCCTGGGCCTTTTTAGCGTAAAATGGTTGAAAATACAAGGCTTACCCGTCAAAGGATAATGAGAGGTTGTTCATGCTGGCGATTCGAGACCGCATGCTGTTGATCTTTTTCCTCCCAGCCCAACCCATACCCCTAGTGCCCCGGCAACCTTCCCGGTTCGGAACGGCTTGCGCGATTTCCGCAAAATCTGTGCATTTCATAAATTGCCACCGGACCCGTTGCGACACAATCCCAGTGCGGCATCGGCTCTGCTGTTAACTTCATGTGATTGAGCGATTCAGTGAGTCATCCAGGCGAAGGAGAGATCATGTCCACATGCCATGTATGCGGGGCTGAAGGGGCGGCCGGCGCGGCGTTCTGCGCGGGTTGCGGCGCCAGGCAGAACGCCGCGCCGCCCAAAGGATGGTCGAGCGGGATCTTCGATTACCAGCCGCACCCGCACATCGAGAACCGGAAGAAGAGAGCGCCCAGGCCCACCCATGGCCTGGACGCCGACGCGGGCGCCGTGGCCCGCTTCAACCGCTGGCTCGGCGTCAAGATCACCAACGGCGTGGGCACCATGTGGTGCGCCTACGGCTTCGCGATCATCGCCTTCATCAGCCTGCCCGAGGCCATCAAGGGCGGCACCGGCACGCTGATCGCATGGATCGCCCAGACCTTCCTGCAACTGGTCCTCCTGTCCATCATCATGGTGGGGCAGAAGGTCCAGGGCGTCGCTTCGGACAACCGCGCCATCGACACTTACAAGGACGCCGAGGCCCTGCTCGCCGAAGTGATCGAGATCCAGAAGCACCTGCTCGCCCAGGATGCCTGGCTGCAGCAGCTGATCACGGCCATTCACAGCCAGGCGCCGTCCGCTCCGGAAACGCCCGGGAAGTGATAGCCTGAAGGGCAACGCAGGATATGCACTCCGGGGCGCACATGGCAGATATACACCTCTCGGTCTTTTCCGAGATCGATCGCTTGCAGCAGGTGGTGATCCACAAGCCCGGCCGGGAAGTGGATCTCATGGTGCCCGATATGATGGAGACGCTGCTGTTCGACGACATCCTGTACGGCGACCTGGCGCGCAGGGAATTCGACGTGTTCCGCCAGGTGCTGGACCGGGTGGCGGACGAGGTGCTGGATATCCAGGATCTTTTCATCGAATCCCTGGCTGACGAGCAGGTCAAGCTGGCCCTGATCGAGGACTTCCGCCGGCTGGTGGACATGGCCGACGACTCCTGCAAGCTGCTGCGGGACATGTCTCCGGAAGCCGTGGCGTGCAGCCTCATCACCGGGATCCCCTGGGATGACGACCAGCACCACGCCCACTGGCAGAAGCAGACCTTCGACTACCGGGTGCGGCCCATCCCCAACCTCCTGTTCATGCGCGATCCCGCGGCGGTGGTGGGGCACGACTACAGCATCAGCAGCATGGCCACCTGGGCCCGGGAGCGGGAGCCGCTGATCCTCAGCTACGTGTTCCGGCATCACCCCAGGCTGCGCCACCTGAAGGAATCCGATCGGCTGTACGACCAGATCACGCCCCTGCTGGGCGGCCGGATCCGCGTGCCCCAGAGCCTGGAAGGGGGCGACACCCAGGTGCTTTCCGACAAGATCCTGGCGGTGGGCTGCAGCGAGCGCACATCGGCCGACGGCATCCACATGCTGGCGGAAAGCCTGCGCCAGAACTACCACCGCGGCGAAGGCCGCTTCGAAACCCTGCTCATGGTGCTGATGCCCCGGGTGCGCAGCGCCATGCACCTGGACACGGTCTTCACCCGCATCAACCAGGACGAGTGCCTCATCTACCCCCCCTTCTTCACCGACCAGAGCCGGTCCCTGCTGAACGTGGTCAAGTTCGACCTGCGCCAGCGGAACCTGCAGACGGTGATGCAGCCCAACCTGCTGAACGCGCTCAAGGACGCCGGCCTCGACCTCAAGCCGATCCGCTGCGGCGGCGCCGATCCCATCCTGCAGCAGCGGGAGCAGTGGACCGACGGCGCCAACGCCTTCGCCCTGGCCCCCGGGGTGATCCTGATCTACAAGCGCAATTTCGCCACCGCCGCCGAGCTGTCGGCCGCGGGCTACCGGATGCTCGAGGCGGAAGCCCTGGTCAAGGACCCCGCCATCGACCTGCTGGACGGCGGCAAGGTCGCGATCCTGCTGGACAGCGCCGAACTGAGCCGGGCCCGGGGCGGCCCCCGCTGCATGACCATGCCGCTCTCGCGCCGCTGATCCCCCGTGGCGTCCCCCAACCCGAAAACCTTCCTCCGCTTCCTGGCCGAGCACTTCGACCTGGTGGAGGCGCTGTGCCTCTACACCACCCACACCCAGGGCGACGTGGAGGAGGCGCTGTCCCGCTTCGCCCGGGACAAGGGCCTGGCCCCCGCCGACCTGGTCCAGGCGGGCCTGCTCGACCTGGACGAAGTGCATGGCCGGTACGCCGTGGCCGGGTTCCTCAAGGCGTTCGTGGACCGGCTGCTGCAGCGCCGGCACCTGGTGGACGCCAAGCTGATCGCCGGGGCGGTCCAGGATCTGGTCAGCCTGCGGGAGATGCTGGAAACCAGCCTGGGGGTGCGTTCCTTCACCCGGGTCGCCGACCTGATCCTGAACATCCGCGAACGGGTGGACGAGCTGCACAGCGCCATCGAAGGCAACCTGGAAGCCATCCACCGGGCCACCGAGGAATACCGCAAGAGCCCGCCGCTCAGCTCCAAGCTGCGCTGGGGCCGCATCCGGGAACTCTGGGAAAGCTACGTGCTGCCCATGCAGGATATCTTCATGCCGGACGGCCCCTTCGACGAGGCCTCCATGAAGCTGCGCCAGGCCCTGGACCGGGCCGAGGAAAGCTCGCCTCTGAAGGTGATCGAGGACTTCCAGTGGGCCCGGTTCTACCTGCGCCGCCTGGGCAGCTACGCGTTCCGGGCCTACCAGGAGGCCGCCCACGAAGTGCAGCCGCTGTTCGACCAGGCCAAGCGCAACGCCCAGGTGGCCCTGGCCGCCAGCAGCCTGATCGCGGCCTACCACCGCCAGGCGCTGAACCAGGGCCGGGTGCCCGACGACAGCCAGTGGGACCGCTGGTTCGGGCTCATGGACCCCTGGGACGAGGGCCGCACCCGCAAGCCGTTCGGCACCGCCATCGCCACCTGGCTGGCCCAGACCTACTACTGCCGGCCCAACGTCCAGGAACTGGTGCTGGCGCCGCCGCCCAGGACCTTCCGCGTCCCCCTGTCGGACAAGGTGGTCGCCCACCATTTCCTGGCCGGGGGCGGGCAGGCTGCCGACCTGCTGCTGTGGCTGCGCCAGGAGTTCCCCGCCGCCAGCCTGCGGGAAACCCTGCGCGCCTATCACTTCCTGCTCAAGACCACCGAGGTGGCGCGGGACGGCCCGCGGCGCACGCTCCGGCACCCGGAGGCCGATCTCACATCCCATGCCATCCAAGGGAGCGTCCATGGACTCTCATGAACTTCCCATGCTGCAGACCATCTTCACGGAGCTGCGCAAGGGCCGGCACATCTGCCTGGAGGACGGCGCCACCTTCGAGGCCCTGGCCGCCGATCCCGAACGCTACCAGAGCCTGTTCGCGGCCCTCGGCCTGAACCTGGTCTGCCATGGCCGGGGCTTCTTCTACCTGGACGACGAATCCGCGCCGCGCACCGCCCAGCGCATGATCCTGTTCACCGCCATCCTGGTGGAGACCCTGGACGACCAGGGCGTGAACCTCGACGAGGAACTGACCCGGGTGCCCATCCTGCCCGACAAGCTGCCGCACCTGCAGCATGACAAGTACGCCCGGGTCATGGCCGAAGTGGACGTGACCAGCGAGGACGCCCTGCTGAAGGTGCTGGAAGCCATGAAGCGCTACGGCCTGGCCGAGCCGCTCAAGGACGGCAGCTGGCGCTTGCGCACCTCCGCCTACCGCCTGCTGGACATCCTGAACCTGGCCGGGCGCGCCCTGAAGCCCGTGGAGAGCAACTGATGGCGACGATCCCCGGCCCGCGCAAGCTCGTCCTCATCGACTCCGGAGTCTATCCATACGCGGAGATCGACCTGGAGGAGAGCGTCCACCTCTCCGGCCGCAACAACGCCGGCAAGTCCAGCCTGCTGAACGCCCTGCAGTTCCTGTACATCGACGACATCAAGTTGATGCACTTCCCCACCAGCAACTTCCAGGGCAAGACCAAGCCGTTCTACTTCAAGCCCGGCGGGCGCAGCAGCATCCTGGTGGAGGCCGATACCAAGTGGGGCATCCGCACGGTGGGCTTCCACGGCCTGGGTGCGGCTGCCGGCTGCGAATGGCAGCGCTTCGGCTTCGACGGCCCGTACCGCAAGGACGATTTCATCGACCCGGAAACCCTGCAGCCCCGGCCCTGGGAAGCGGTGCGGGCCAGGCTGGCGGACACCGGCTACGTGGAGCTGAGCCAGGCCCAGTTGCGCGCCGCCCTGCGCGGTTCCGCCGGGGACCGGAGCGGATTCCGCCTGGAACTGGTGCCCGGGGGCGGCAGCTACGATACCTTCATCGAAGTGTTCCGCCAGCTGCTCACCCTGCGCAAGAGCCGGCCCGACGACCTCAAGAACCTGCTCATCTCCGTGGTGGAACTGGAACTGGTCTCCGGCGACGAGCGCAACCGCGGCACCGTCGCGCTCAGCTCGGTGGTGGGCGAGGACTATGCCAAGGCCTACGCCGGCAACCAGCGCTACGAAAAGATCCGCGCCGCCGAAAAGATCGGCTTGAACCTGTTCGGCGACTACGACCGGCTGCGCCGGCTCCAGGCCGATCTGCCCCAGGCCTTGCGGCGGATCTACCGGGAGGCCTCCGGCCGGCTGGCCGATCGCGCCACCCGGGCCGAGGAGGCGCAGCGGGCGGCGGAGGAAGCCCGCCTGGCCGAAGGCGAATGGAAGCAGGTCCGCATCAACCTGGACCAGCAGATCAAGGCCCAGGAGCAGGAGCTGGGCCGGACCAAGGGCCGGCTGGAGGACGCCCAGGCCATGGACGAGCGGCTGCGGGCCGAACCCAGGGAGATGCAGGAGGCGCGCCTGCGCGACCTGCGCCAGGAGGCTGCCCAGGTGCGCATGGACCTGTCCGCCTACCAGGGCGCCCCGGATGGCGCCGCCGTCCTGCGGGCCCGGATCGCCAGGCATCGCCTGGACCAGCAGGCCTGCCTGCGGACCATCCAGCGCCTGAAGGCCCTGGACCAGCCCGGCGCGCGCCCCTCCTGGATGGACCTCCTGGAGGAATACCCCGACGAGGAGCGCGGCCCGCTGCTGCGGCTGGTGAACCCGGCCATCCTGACGCTGCCCGAGGGGCCGGAGGGCGTGGAGATCCTCGACCCCAGGGGCCTGGGCCGGCTGCTCTCGGCGGTGGCGGCGGCCGCCCGGGACGGCATCTTCCAAGGGTCCGGGCTGCGGGTGAACCTGGCGGCCCTGCCCTCCCCCGGCCTGTCCCTGGAGGACCCCACCGTGCGGGCCCGGGAGATCGAGAACTTCGAAACCCAGGCCGGGCACCTGGAACGGGAGATCAAGCGCCTGGAAGAGCTGGAGAAGAACAGCCGCAGCCGGGACCGGCTGGTGGAGTCCCTGGCAGCCCTGGACGCCCAGGAGCGCGCCCTGAGCCAGACCTTGTCGAACATCGCCGGCTGGGCCGAAGCCGCGGACAAGATCCCCGCCCTGGCCGGCCACCTGGCCGGGCTGGAAAGCGCCGCCGCCCGCCTGGAGGCGGCCCGGGAAGAGGCCCTCGACCAGCACGAGGCCAACCGCACCCGCGCCCGGGTGGAGGCCGGCCGCGCCGCGGCCCTGCTTGCGGAGGCCCAGGAACTGCGCGAGGCCGTGCTGGGCGACCTGGAGCAGCGCGCCCTGGCCCTGGGCCTCGACCTGTCCCCGGACGACCTGGATGCGGATGGCCCGGCCATGCCCGACCCGGAATTCGCCACCGCCAGGGGCCAGCTGGCCGAAGCCTGGCTCGAGGCCACCCGCCTGGACCAGTCCGTGGCCCGGCGCATGGAGGAGCTGGACCAGCAGTTGGACGGCATGACCGCCGGCGACCGGGACACCCGCATCGGGCAGATCCGCGACCTCATCGAAGGCCTGCCCGACCAGAAGGCCCAGCTGGACGCCACCTGGCAGCATATCGCGGTCATCGCCAAGACCTCCTTCTCCAACCTGCTGCGCGACTTCGAGACCCTGGCCGCCCGGGTCGCCCGGCTCAACCGGGCCATGGCCAAGTTCTCGGTCTCCAACCTCTCCGGCATCCAGCTGCGGCTGGTGGAGAACACCGCGCGCACCACCGTGCTCAGGCAGTTCACCCAGGAGGAGGGCCTGTTCGCCGACCGCGGCCTGGCGGAAAAGGCCAAGCTGCAGGTGGGTGACTGGATCAGCCAGGGGGAGGTGTTCCGCCTGTTCGACCTGTTCCGGGTCGAACTGGAAGTGAGCAAGGACGGCGAAAAGGAAGTCTACGCCTCCCTGGACGCCGAAAGCACCGGCACCGCCATCACCCTCAAGGTGGTCTTCCTGGCCCACCTCCTGCGCGACCTCTACCGGGCCCGGAGCGAAGTGCGGCTGCTGATCTTCGTCGATGAAGTGGACACCCTCGATGACATGAACCAGGAAACCATCCGCGAATGCGCCAAGGAACTGGGCTTCACCCTCATCATGGCCTCGCCCAACCCGGCCAACGCCAACCGGCTCTACTTCCTGCGGCCCGAAGGCAAGGTCACCTACATCTATCCGGAGGAATCCCTGGAGGTGGTGTTCAAGGATTAGATTCCAGCCAGGCCCGCACCGTGCTGCGGGTGCTTTCGAAGGCCAGCTCGGGAAGCTCGTCCCGGCTGAACCAGCGCGCCTCATCCGCGTCGTCGCCCGCGGCCAGCACCCCGCCCACGGCCCGGCCCTGGTAGAGGATGACGATGACCTTGTCGGCGGCGTTGAAACTCAGGCCCAGCATCCGTTCGATCACGATGTCCAGGCCGGTCTCCTCCTTCATCTCGCGGATGGCGGCGGCTTCGGGCGGTTCGCCGAGTTCCACGAACCCGGCGGCCAGGGCCCAGCGGCCCTTTTCCGGCGCCACGCTGCGTTTCACCAGCAGCACCCGGGCGCCGTCGGCCAGGAACACCACCGCGGCCACCCGGGGATTGGCGAAATGGATGAAGCCGCACCCCGGGCAAACCGGCCGCAACGCGCCATGGCGCACCACCGTGGCCATGCGGCCACCGCAGCGCGAGCAGAACGGCACAGCCGTTTCCGGACTCAGACCTGTTCCCCTTCGCCGGCCGCGTCACTGGGCTGGGGCTTGCCGGGCAGGAACGCGTCGAGCGCCTGGTTGATCACATCGGTGTACTTCAACGGCGAAGAAACCCGCTCCGGTCCCTCGTTGTAGGTTTTCATGTAGGTGTCCAGCATCTCCCGCACCCCCGGCGCGATCTCGGTGACCACACGCTTGACCTGGGGTTTCTTCTTGCCGCTCGCCTTGTGCTTGGTGGTCATCACAGCCCCCTTCCAGTCAGGTATTGCACCAGTGCCAGGTTGACCACGTGGGCCAGCTTGTACTTCGGCGTTATCCGGCCCGCATCCTCATTGTAGGCCTTGAGATAGGCTTCGATCCGCTCCCAATTCGTCCGGGGAATCTCCACGTGGAGCTTGGTGGATTTCGGTTTGGCGTTCTTCACGGCCTTCACCATGGCGCACCTCCATGCACTGCGCCAGGCAGCGGCGCATGGGCTATTGCAATACATTCATGTTCTTTTTGCAAACATTATTTGCATGTTTTGCAATCACAGAGCACGAACGGGAGCGCGGATCGCGCCAAGGGTTAATGATTGGGGCTACTGATCGATCGGTTCGAAGTGCACCACGGTGATCCAATCCTTCAGCATTTTCGCCAACGTCTTCGCGTCGCCAAGCTCAAACTCATGGTTCAATTCGAAGCTCAGGGTGCCCTGGTTCAAAAGCGAATTGTTGTCCTTCGGCTTGATCTCAATCAAACGGCGCTTGCCATCGTGGGTCTCAGCCACATCAAAATCGCAGGTCGCACTCCCGAACTGTGCCATTGTGCCCTCCAAACTACTACCATGCGGAATTATAGCGCGCCGTTCAGGCCCGGCCCGTTCCTCGACCGCTCCATACGCCAGCGTATCCATTGCATTGATAGTAGTTAAAGAAGGACCGTGGGTTCGTTACACAAAAGTAACAACCGCCTCAGCCCTCCCGTTCCCGCGCCGGGACATTGGCGGCGGATCGGGCCGTTCGGCAGGGCAGGAAGGTCACCCCGAGCTACTCCGGCACATCGGGCAGGTCGTCCATTTCATCCGGATCGGAGGTCAGCGGCCGAGTGATGGTGGTCACATAATTGGACAACCGCCTGGTATATTCCACCGGAGCGTCCAGGAATTTGATCCCGGTCGAGATGAAGCCGGTCTTCGCTTTCCCTTGGTGCATCCAGGCGACCCTGGCGGTGATCGATCCCTTCGGCAGGCCGGGATTGATGAATTCCCAGCCCTCCAGCAGCGATTTATCGCTCAACCCGCCCGCCGCATGAGCGGGGAGCTGGATGCAGCAGCCTTCCGCACCCAGGTTGGAAACCCGGATGCGGTCGTAGGCTTGCCCTCCCAGCAGGAACCGGGCCTTGCACTGGGGTTCGACCGAGACGCGCGAATGGAGCCTTTTTTCCACCTTCCACCTCCCGTTCCTTGGATGATTCCAATCCGGAATTGTTCCCAGGGAAATCCGGGCCGCCCCGTGGCTTTTCCAGGACGACGGTCACGCGCCTCCGTCCGGCCCTCCGGGTTCACCGGCCGCCTTGCGCAGGATCGCCATGAAACCGGCCAGCAATGGCGAGCGGTTCTCGGCCAGGTGGACGGCGGAGATCTCGATGAACTCTTCCGGCGGGGCCAGGGAGACGAAGGCCACGCCGCTGTGCATCAACTTGCGCGCCGCCGCGGGCACCAGGGACACGCCGAAACCCGCGGCGACAAAGCCGATCACGCTCTGCAGCTCCAGGGCCTCCTGGGCGATGTTCGGGCTGAAGCCGGCCCTGAAACAGGCGCCGAGCACCAGGTCCAGGCCGCCCAAGGCCTGGCTGCGGGGAACCGCGATGAAGGGGTCGGCCGCCAGCGACCGGAGCGGAATGCGCTTCCTGGCTGCCAGCGGATGCTCCGCGGGCAGAACCGCCACCAGCGGTTCGCGCATGAAGCTGGTCATGGCCAGGCCGGAGGCCTGGACCGGCGGGCGCAGGAAGCCGATCTGGATGCGGTTCTCCTGGAGAGCGGCCAATTGCTCGCCGGCACCCATCTCCTGCAGGGTGATGGACACCAGGGGGTAGCGCGCCCGGTAGGCCCGCAGCACCGCGGGAAGCGTCTCTCCGAAGGCCACCGAGCTGACCATGCCCACGGCGAGCCGGCCGGCCTCGCCCCGGCCCATGTGCTGGACCTGGCCGACGGCGCGCTCCACCTGGGCCAGCACCTCCCGGGCCGAAACCAGGAACTGCCGGCCGGGTTCCGTCAACGCCACATGGCGCTTGGTCCGAACCAGCAGCGGCACGCCCAGTTCCTCTTCCAGGCGGCGGATCTGCTGGCTCAGGGGTGGCTGGGCCATGTGCAGGCGAAGCGCAGCCCGGGTGAAGTGCAGCTCTTCCGCCACGGCGACGAAATAACGCAGGAGGCGCAATTCCATTCATATCTCCCTGATATTAGATGATCCCTAATTTGATATTTAACATCCTATTGGGAAATTGGAATAATGGAATCAGCTTGGAGCCTGCCTCCCCGCCCGTACAAGGGTCCCCATGTCTGTCGCCACCAGCGCCTCCAGCCCGCTTTCCGCCCCGCGCCAAGGGGCTGCGGAGCTTGAGCGGCGACGGCAGTGGAACCTGTGGATGATCGCGGCATCCGTCATGATCGCGACCTTCATGGTGGTGCTGGATTCTTCGGTGGCCAACGTGGCTCTGCCGCACATCGCCGGGAACCTCTCGGCCGCCACCGACGAATCCACCTGGGTCCTGACCAGCTATCTCGTTTCCAATGCCATCATGCTGCCCACGACCGGGTGGATCAGCCGGCGCATGGGCCGCAAGCGCCTGCTGATGGCCTCCATCGTGGCGTTCACCGCCGCTTCCATGCTGTGCGGCATGGCGACCACGTTGCCGATGCTCATCGCCGCCCGGGTGCTCCAGGGCATCGGCGGGGGCGGGATGCTCCCCCTGTCCCAGGCCATCCTGCTGGAGAGCTTCCCTCCCCGCCAGCACGGCACCGCCATGGCCGTCTACGGCCTCGGCATCGTGGTCGCCCCGATCATCGGCCCGACCCTGGGCGGCTGGATCACCGACAGCTTTTCCTGGCGCTGGATCTTCTTCATCAACCTGCCGGTGGGCCTGCTCGCCTTGGCCATGGCCAGGAAGTACATCGTGGACCCGCATTACCTCAAGGAGGCCTTTCGCGGCTCCATCGATTACCTGGGCCTGGCCTTGATGGCCATCTGGGTGGGCGCCTTGCAGCTGGTGCTGGACAAGGGGCAGGAGGCGGACTGGTTCGGTTCCCCATGGATCTGCTGGCTGGCCGCGGCGGCTGTGATCGGGCTGGCGGGATTCATCTGGCGCGAGTGGGTGCACCCCGAGCCGATTGTGCGTTTGCGGGTGCTGGGCGACCGCAATTTCGGCGTGGGGACCCTGGTGAACACCATCTACGGCTTCGTGCTCTACGGGTTCACCGCCATGCTGCCCCTGTTTCTCCAGACCTTGATGGGTTATCCGGCCCTGGACAGCGGCCTGGCCGTGAGTCCGCGCGGCGTCGGCTCGATCGTGGCGATGATCGTGATGGGCAAGTTGAGCAATCGGGTGGATGGGCGGGTGCTGCTGGCCTTCGGCTTCGGCCTGCTCGGCTTTTCCGCGCTGCTGCTGAGCCGGATCAACCTCGAAATATCCATGGTCTCGGTGGTGCTGCCGAACCTGATGAACGGCTTCGCCACGGGCTGCATCTTCGTCCCCCTCACCACCATGACCATGGGGCGGCTGGCCAGGGAGGAGATCGGCAACGCCGCGGGCATCTACAACCTGATGCGCAACCTCGGCGGCAGCATCGGCATCGCGGCCATCATGAGCTTCCTGGTGCGCGGAACCCAGGTCCATCAGAACTACCTGGTGGCCGACGTCACCTCGGGCAATCCCGCGGTGGCTCTCAGGCTCCAGGGCCTGGAAAGCAGGCTCTTCCTGGCCGGGTCGAGCCCGTACGCGGCGCACGAGAAAGCCCTGGGGATGCTCTATGGACTGATCCAGCACCAGGCTTCCCTGTTCGCCTACGTGGACAATTTCCGTTTCCTGGGCCTCCTCGCGCTGCTCTGCGTCCCGCTCGCCTTCCTGTTCCGCGGCGTCGCCAGGAAGGCCCGGTCAGGTTCATCAATTTGAAGGGAGAGGCTGATCCCCAATGGCTCGACTCGGGATAAGCCATTAAACGTGAATCATTACGTTATTGGCACTAAGGATGCATTGCTTCGTGGGCCGGAATTGAGGTGCCCCATGAACCTGAAACCTTTCCCATTGTTCTTGCTTGGATCTGCCTGGCTGATCTCGGGCGGCCCGAGCCTTCTTGCCGAAGGGTTCATGCCGAAACCCGTGGACAACGGCGGTTCCTTTTCGGCCTTGGCGCAGGACCTCGGGCCTGAAGGAATCTATGTGGACGTGCAGGGCCATGACAAGAACGACGATGTGGTGGGCACCGTGACCTACAACAATCAAAGCAAGGGCAGTATTCATATCCAGGCCATTTATGTTCATGGTAAAAACATCAAGACCCAGGGCCTGTTCACGGTGAACAAGGACATCGAGGTTGGCGCAAAAGTTAAGTTGCTTGAAATCCTGCGAGACAAGGCAGGCGAACCCTCGACGGTCGCCGTTGATGTTCACTATCAGTGAGGAATTATGAATAGGCACCTCTTTGCTGCATCCGGAGCCTTGGCCGTCCTCGCCCTTTCCCTGGGTTGCAACCGGCCTCTCGAAGTCCAAAAGGGGGACTATTTGATGCATGGCACGCCCGAACCCGAATCCCAGACCAGCTCTGCCCCTCATTCCCAGCCCATACCCCCTGCCGACCCCGATTACCACCCGGAATAACTGAGGGACTGACCCAAACCCAGGTGTCACGTTAGGGGATGGCGGGCATGGGCAAGCGACCGACCAGGCAGGGCAACCTCCCGGTGCCCATGGCCTGGTTCGCCGCCTCAGGGGCAGTGCACGCCGCTAGTCGGTGGTGTGGTTGACCCAGATGAGCCGCTGGCCGGTAGGGGTCTGAACCTGGCCGTCGGTCTCGGCCGTCACGAACAGCTCAAAGACATTCAAGGGAGTGTCGGTCTTCAGGCTGCCAACGCGGTGGTCATTCACCTTGATGGCTCCGACATTCTGCGGCGTCGAATCCTGGTCCGCACGCACCCATGCCACATAGACGGATGCGGGGGGCTGGAGCTTATGGGGCTCAGCCATGTATTTGACCATCAGGTAGATGGAGATGTTCCCATTATCCGTTTTGGCAAACTTCACCCGCGCCTGCGCCGCCGGCAAATCGGGCGACACGCTCATGAGGGTGGCGTGCTGGAACATGGTGGGCAGGGCGAACGAATAGCCGGCGATTGGCGCGAGCGCCAAGAGCACCATGACCAAAGGTATGCGAGAGGTTTTCATGGACATTCTCCTGTGACATGGCCGCCGGACGCCTGGGCCCCGGGGCGCTGCACATGAGTTGCTGCAATTCTGATGCCACAAAATAACATTAACCATGTTATATAGTTAGACAATAATAGCCTGAGATTGGCCCGCTTCTTCAATCATAATGGCTATCGCCAGCCATCGGCCTCGTCCCTGCTTTCCTAGTACCGGTTGATTTCCGTGACCTTGCCCTCGAAGAAGTCGATCTTCACCTGGCCTTTCAGATAGATATAGGTTCTCTTGCCCAGGCCGGAGGCTTGGCGGTCGGGTTTGCCGAGCAGCCTATCGACTTCGCCAATATCCATGTTGATTTTCACCCGCGCGGCGGCAGCGTTCCACTGCTCCTGTTCATCCAGTCCCACCTGATGGGCCAGGGTTTCCGGAACCGGGTGTTCCGCCAGAAACAGGGCGGCCTTTTCCG
>Ga0181535_10000398_pt1 | contig 65690 bp, 48 predicted proteins | sample PEATcosm2014_Bin_44_FD_119774 | JGI IMG/M metagenome (GOLD analysis project Ga0181535, IMG submission 119774) | Peatland microbial communities from MTU Mesocosm Facility, Houghton, MI, USA - PEATcosm2014_Bin17_30_metaG | ecosystem: Environmental > Terrestrial > Soil > Wetlands > Peat | place... | reverse complement strand
GGAGGCTCAGCGTGGTAACGGAGGCCGATGCCGAGACCGAGAGCGCCGGAGAGCACGACGAACAGGGCAGCGACGAGCCAGCGTAGGCGCCAGGGGGACGCGGCTGGTCCTTCGGCCAGTGAAGGCGGGAGCGAAGCGGGCAGGATGGCCTCGGTGGCGTCGCCTGAATCGGAGGGAGAGGGCTGATCGGGAGTTCGGTCGGGAGTCCGCTGGTCAGACGATCGCGGATCTGGAGCAGAGCGAAAGACCGGGACGTAGGAGCCGATAGGGAGCTCGACGACGAGTTCGCCATCGTGCGAGGCATCGTAGTAGTACTGCGAGAGGCGCTTGCGGACTTCGCCGGCAGTGATGCGGACGATGGGGTCCGCGTTGGCGTCGTAGCTGGGGGAGCGGCCGAAGACTTCGATGCCGATGCTGCGCTCTTTCAGTTCAGAAGCGTTGCCCAGCAGAGTTTGCTCGACGACGTAGGCGAGGAGGGCAGGGTAGCGTTTACTGTTGGCGAACAGTGGATGAACGAGAAGGCGCTGCAGCTGCGCTCGCACGGCGGCGGGATCGTAGGCGGAGGTAGATTGTTCCAGCTCCTGCGTGGACTTGGGCGCCACCGGCATGTGGTACTCCCTGAATCGGCTCAAAATGCCCGTTGGGGCAGAAGAAACATAGACCAGAGCCGTTTGCCCGGGTCGAGCTGAGCAAAGGCAGCCACTGGATCGAAAAAGCTGAAGACGGCAGGCGGCCGGATGGACTCAGTCGTATCTGTCAAGCCGGCTTCTACTTACAGGTGGGAAGGTCCCATGCCTGGGGAGGCCTGTACTCATCCGCATTGCGTATCATACGTCCCAGTAATTCGTTTTGTCTATGGACCTTTAACTCGTTTGCATTACTTATTTCGGGGCAAGGAAGATGCGGATGGTACCCGATCAAACCTATTGAATAGGAGCCTGTATCCCTATAGTTCCCGTCGGTCCAGAAAATGTGCTGGCGGTGTGCCTCTGCGGAAGACGCAAGTCCGAGCGGAGGAAACCCGAGAGCGCGTTTTCTTGTGATTGCGGCTCCTCGCCCCTCCGGTTCGCCAGACCTGGACTCATCCAGGCGGGACTTACCGGGGGGCGCTTTTTTGTACGCAGGGATGGCGCCGCCCTCACGGATTCCCAGGCATTCACCCCTTAACAATTCTTCAGATTGGGATACCTGACTGGAGGAGGACCAGTCGATTATGCTGATCGACGATTGCGCGGAAGAGAATCCGTGCGGTTTGAAAAGAGAGGCTCAGAAAGTATGGGTACGGTTCGATTGAAAGCGCTTCTATTGTCCTGCGTCCTGGCGATGTTTTCCGGCAGCATGAACGCCCAAGCCATTTCCCACGAGGAGGCGCATCGGAAGGCCGAGGTTCTGCTGAAGCAGATGACGCTGGACGAGAAGATCGGCCAGATGAGCGAGTCGTCGGGTGTGGTGATGCCGATGCTGAACTCCGAAAAGCCCGATGAACTGATTGCGCAGGGCAAAGTGGGATCGGTGCTGTGGCTGATCGATGTAAAGGAGATCAACCGGCTGCAACACATCGCGATGGACAAGTCGCGGCTGCATATCCCGATCATGTTTGGGTTCGATGTGATCCATGGATATCGGACCGTGTTTCCGGTGCCGCTGGCGATGGCGTCGTCGTGGGATCCGAGCGTCGAAGAGCAGGCGCAGCATCTTGCGGGGCAGGATGCGAGGGCGGCTGGGATTCAGCTGATCTTCACACCGATGGTGGACATTGCGCGTGATGCTCGGTGGGGCCGGATCGTGGAGGGCGCCGGTGAAGATCCTTATTTAGGTGCGGCGATGGCGCGGGCCCAGGTGAAGGGTTTCCAGGGAGGCACGCTGGGACCGGACAGTGCGGTGGTGTGCGTGAAGCACTATGCCGGCTACGGGGCGGCGGAGGGCGGACGCGACTACGACTCGTCCTACGTTCCCGAAGAGCTGATGCGGAATGTATATCTGAAGCCGTTCCATGCCGCCGTTGAGGCGGGTGCGGGCAGCGTGATGAGCGCCTATATGGACCTGAACGACGTGCCAGCGAGCGGCAACAAGTGGCTGCTGACGGACGTGCTGCGCAACGACTGGGGGTTCAAGGGCTTTGTGCTGTCGGATGCGTTTGCGGTGGCCAGCCTGCAGGTGCATGGGTACGCGCGCGACCCGGAAGACGCGGCCTATAAGGCAGCCAACGCCGGACTAAATATGGATATGGCCAGCCTGACCTATGTGAAGAACCTGGCCAAGGTGGTGAAGGAAGGCAAGATTAGCGAGGCGCAGATCGATGCGCTGGTGCTTCCGATTCTGGAGGAGAAGTACGAGCTGGGACTGTTCGAGCATCCATATACGGATGAGTCGAAGGTGGAACTGACTCTGAACCGGCCGGAGGGTCTGGCGTTAGAGCGGAAACTGGCGGGCCGTTCGATGGTGCTGCTGAAGAACGAGAACGCCACGCTGCCGCTCCAGAGGAGCGTGAAGAAGGTGGCGGTGATTGGACCGCTGGCGGATTCAATTGCAGACATCGAAGGCGGCTGGACGGTGGAGGGATTATTTGGCGGAGGAAGAAAGAGCCATCCTGTCACGGTATTGGCGGGGATCAAGAACAAGCTGGGGCCGGATGCGCAGGTGACGCTTGTAGCGGGGCCGGAGCCGTCCCGCATCTATCCTGGACTATTGGACCTGATGGCCGGAAGGAAGCCGAGTCCGCCACCGACGGCCGAGGAGACTGCGGACTGGCTTGCGAAGGCGAAGGCTGCGGCCGCGGATGCCGATGTCGTGGTTGCTGTGCTGGGAGAGTTGTCGAGCATGAGCAGCGAAGCTTCGTCTCGTGCGACGCTGGATCTGCCGGGAATTCAGGAGCAGATGCTGGAAGCGGTTGCGGCAACGGGCAAGCCGGTGGTGCTGGTGTTGGAGAATGGTCGGCCGCTGGACATTCGCTGGGCATCGGAGCATGTGCCGGCGATTCTGGAAGCATGGTATCCGGGCACGGAGGGCGGCAATGCGGTGGCCGATGTGCTGTTTGGCGATGTGAACCCGGGCGGGAAGCTGCCGGTGAGCTGGCCGCGGGTGGCGGGCGCCGAGCCGCTTTACTATAACCACAACCTGACGCATGAGCCGGAAGATCGGACGACGTTCACGTCGCGGTATTGGGACATCAACAGCAAGCCCCTGTATCCGTTCGGCTATGGATTGAGCTACGCGACGTTCAAGTTCGATCATCTGCGGCTAAGCAGCAAGAGCGTGAAGGCGGGCAGTGCCACCGAGGTGCAGGTGGATGTGACCGATATAGGGAATGCGGCGGGCGATGCGGTGGCGCAGGTCTACATCCATCAGAGGGCCGGGTCGGCATCGCGGCCAGTGCGCGAACTGAAGGGCTTCAAGCGGGTAGCTCTTCGACCGGGCGAGACGCAAACGTTGAAGTTCACGCTTGGCAAGGACGAACTTGAGTTCTGGAGCCCTCAGACGAAGGCGTGGGTGGTGGAGCCTGGGACGTTCGATGTATGGGCCGGGGAGGACTCGACGGCAGGGTTGCATGCGGAGCTGACGGTGGAGTAGGAAGACCAGGTGCGCGCAGCCAGTCGCAAGAAGAGGGCCTCTCGGGAGAGGTCCCTTTTTGTTGGGGTAAGAAGGAGCGAGCGGGAACCAGCATGTCTGTGCGGGTGCGATTGGGCACGACGGAAGCGAGTTCTGTGGGTGCATCGCAGGGCGGAGCAGCAGGTTGGACGGATCCCTCACGATGGCGCGCCTGGAAGTCGTAATGACTCATGTGGGTTATTACCTTCATTTTGTCGTCGGCGGCCACGGGCAGAAAAATTGCGGGGTGAGTTGCCGATAATTTCAGTGCGATGCTCTCTTCACCTCTCTATCTCCCATTCCTGTCTGGCATGGCCCTCTACCTGGGGTGGCGGAGGACGAGTATCGAGCGGCGGAAGGGTCAATCGTGGGAGTCGCTGATCGGGCGGCTCAAGGACTGCAACGGCCGCGAGCTGAGCACACAGTTCCTTTGGAGAGAGGGACTGACGACAGGGCCGGAGGAGACGTGGAATAAGCTGGGCGGACTGCGCGGCCTGTGGTCCATATACAGCAACGCGCGGGTGATGATGGAGATGGCGGAGTTCGCGGCACGTCATGAGGGCGTGGATGCGGAGATGCTTGAAACCCTGCGGTGCTGCGCGGCGCAGATTCGGATTTGTGTGCTGACGGCACTGGTGCAATGCCAGGTGCAGCAGGCGAACGAGAGCGTACGGATCCGGGCCTTTCGCGCGGCGTCAGTGTATACCGGTATGGCAGCGCGGATGGCCGAGCTGCTGCGGAACCATGCGCTGACGGAGCTGCCGCAGTTTGTGGCGGCGATGTAAAACGAGTTCACAGTTCACAGTTTGCAGCGGCAACGGACAATCATCCGAAGCGAAGATGCGTTCCTGCGTGGCCCAAGCACAAAACTGGGGGTACGCGGTGCCTGATCTTGAAGGTCACGGGACCAACGTAATGTGACCTGCGTGTGAGGCGGGGGCCATTACTGAAAGGGGAACCGCATCGGCATCGGGGTAGGATTACCGCATAACACTACTTCCTTCAGGGGGAAGGAGCAACAACGTGGGCGCATTTGAAGAAACCAAATGCAGACGCAGCATTGTCTCCGATACGTGTGACTGCCTGAGGGATCAGGCACAGCGCTGGCGCGAGAAGATAGATCTGCTTGAGGCGGGGCAGAGGGTCGATCGCGAAGAGGCGATTGCCGATCTGACGCAGCTGTTGGACACATGCGAGAATCTGCGCGACGCGATTCTATCGGAAGACAGCGGAGCGAGCTGGAAGACGACCACCGAACTGCGTGCTCTGGTGGATCGCCTGGATGAAGTGGCAGGGAAGCGCAAGCGGTATCTGGATCTGGCGCAACTGCTAGTGGCAGGAACAGTGGAGCATCGGCGCGAGCGGACCAGACAGGAACGGTTGCGGCAGCGCGACGCGGCGGTTGCGGAGTTGATGGAAGTTTCGGCGATGCCGCATCTGGAGGAGCTGCCTGGGCCTGCAGTGGAAGAGTGGCTGAACTGGGCGTGCAACCTGGAGGACGGCTCGGACGATCCGGGACTGGCGAAGTTGAAGGGCACCTTGCCGCGGGTCGATGAGTTTGTGAGCCAGCTCGAGATCGAGATGTGGAAGGATGGTTCGGTTTCAGTTGCCGAACACATCGTGAGCGCAGTGCCGGAGATCAGGACCGAAGCGATTCCAGAGATTGCAGACGCGGTCGCGCCGGAGGCGCCGGCCGCAGAGGCTCCATCGCACACGGAAGAAGCCAGCGCGGAAGAGACGAAGGAAGAGGCTAGCGCGATTGCGACCGAGGAAGCTGCGCCGAAGCCAGCGGCGGCAACCGGGAAGAAGAGTTCGAGCAAGAAGGGGCTGAAGCCGTCTTTTTTCGACGAAAGCGAGCTTGACGCGCTGAAGAAGCACGTTGAAGCCGCGAAGGCAGATCCGAAGGGGCCAAGGAGCACGCGGGCGCTGTTCGGGATCTCGCAGTGGCTGTTGCCGAGCGATCAGAATCCGGTGCTGCACGATACGTGCGGCATTCGGGCCCTGCTGGGCTACAAAGGCAGTTCGGATTTGCTGCCGGTAAGCCCAGAGGACGCAGAGCGGGCGATTCACGCCGAGAGTGCATTACAGCTGTTTACGGGCGGCGCCGATCTGTTGCGGTGGAGCCTCGCGCAGCGTGCGGATGGCAACGAAGACGCGATTGCTTCGATCAGGCGGCTGCCGATCGAGCAGATTCGCTCGTGGTTCGCCGATGTGTTCAAGATCGAGCTGGCGGAGCCGCAGGTGCTCGATATGTTCCGGCTGACCGCGGGGATTCCGCTACTAGTGGGAGAACTGCACAGGCTGGTGCTGCCGAATCCGAAGACACCGCCGACGTGGCTTGGCTACGCGATCTGGACCAACGTGAAGGCGAGCTTTGAGCGCCGGTTGCCGGTGCTGGCGCGCGAGCTGCGCAACGGGTCGCCTGCTGTTCGTTTGACGGAGCAGGAGATCCGGGTGCTGAAGATGGTGATCATCGCCAGCGACGACTCGACGCCGGAGAACCTGTGGATGCACCTGACACACGACTGGGACACCTATCGGCGGCCGGAGCTTCAGGCGCTGAGCTCGAAGGACGAGCCCAGTGTCGAATTGCTGCAGAGCCTGGGACTGCTGCCGGTTAACAGTGAAGGCGGTTCGGATCCGTTGAAGAGGTTGGTGCCCGTGGATGCGGACGATGCGCTGCGGCAGATCGTGAATTATTTATAACTAGACGATAGTGGTGCAAAGGCTGAAGTGGGGCGGACGCAGACACCGCCCCACTTTGCTTTTTGTGGCGCTTAGCTTGCGCGCAATGCGACGAGCGGGTTGATGCGTGAAGCGCGGCGCGCGGGGATGTAACCGGAGAGTGCGGCGACTCCGATGAGAGCGATTGCCATGACAATGTAGGTCACGCTATCCCACGGCGAAGTCGCGAAGAGCAATGAGGCGATGAGCCTGGCTGTGGCGAGGGACGCGACGGCGCCAATGACCACACCCACCAGGGCGAGACGCAAAGTGCTGACGAGAATCTGGCGTTGCACGATACCCGCGCTGGCGCCGAGCGCCATGCGAATGCCGATCTCGGAGGTCTGGCGTGTGACCGAGTACGAGATGACGCCGTAGATGCCGAGGGCCGCCAGGAGAAGACCGAGGCCTGCGAAGGCGGCGACGAGGAGCATGAAGAATCGGCGCGGCGAGTTGGCGTGATCGACAAGGGACTGGATGGGGCGGAACTCGGCGAGGGGCTGTTGGGGGTTGAGATCGCGCAGCGTGCGAATCACGCTTGTGCCAAGCGTCGCCGGCGGCAGAGTTGTGCGGACGACGAGCTCAGCAGCGGTTGGGCTGGCCTGCGTAGCCGGGTAGTAGATCTGCCAGCCGGCTTCCCCGTCTACATTCTCCTCGTGAACGTCGTCGACGACACCGATCACGTGCAGGTCATTTTTGGGATCGTTCTTTGGATCGCTGGTGATGGTCTGGCCGATGGCATCGTTCTTGGGCCAGTGGGCGTGGTTGGCGAGGAAGCGCGCGAATGACTCGTTGATCATCACTGCATTTTCGCTGTGCGGGCCGTCGGACCACGCAAAGTCACGGCCGCGCAGACGCATGCCCATGGCTTGGCGATAGCCCGGAGTCACGACGTAGACAAGCGGGCTGTCGACATTGTCAGGGGCCTTAACGCCTTTGGGGAATGGGGTGCCCCAGGCGCGATTCCCGCTGAGGGGGAGAAAGTCGACGAAGCCAGCGGCTTCGATGCCGGGGATGGTGCCGACGCGGGTGAGGATTTGTTGGAAGATTGCGGTGCGTTTCTGCCTGGTGAGGTCGCCGGTTTTGTCTCCTGGGACGTTGTCGTCGTATGCGACTTTGACGGCGGCAGCGTGTTCAGGCTGGAAACCGAGATCGACATCGAGCACATGGAGGAAGCTGCGCAGGAGCAGGCCGGCGCCGACGAGGAGCATACACGCCAGAGCAACTTCCGTTACGACGAGAATGGAGCGCGTGCGTTCGTGTTTGCGGCTTTGGCCTGAACCGGCACTTGTGTCCTTGAGGGTCTCGTGAAGATTACCGCCAGCCATGCGCAGGCCGGGGACGAGGCCGAAAAGAATGGCGGACGCGGCGGCGATGAGGACAGTCCAGGCGAGTGCATCGCCGTCGATGCGGAGAGTGCCGAGGAGGGGGAGTGCGATGGCGCCCTGATGGGCGAGCCATTGGACGAGGGTGAGGGCGAGCAGGAGGCCGAAGGTGGCGCCTGCGGCGGAGAGGACCAAGCTTTCCGTGAGCAACTGACGCACGATGCGACCGCGGCTGGCGCCGAGAGCTCCGCGCATGGCGAACTCCTTGGAACGAGCCGCGGCGCGGGCGAGGAGCAGGTTGGAGAGATTGACACAGGCGATGAGGAGGATTGCGCCGACTGCGGACCAAAGGACGACGAGAGATTGTCGCAGCTGGCCGCCGATGTAGTCCTTGAGCGGGACGGGTACCACGCCGCCCGTGTCCTTATGTTTCGCATAGGAGCCGCAGGATTGCGGATACTTGTTGTTCCAGCACATGGAGGGCGCAACGCGGTCGGCATCTTCGCGGGCCTGAGCGAGGGAGATGCCGGGCTTGAGGCGTCCGAGCATGGTGATGATGTTGCCCCAGTCGCGTGGGGGCCCGTAGAGATTGAGAGGAGTGATCGCATCGACCTTGGTGCCGGGAGCAAAGACTGCGCCGAAGTCGAACGAGGCAGGAAGGACGCCGATGACGGTGGTTTGCTGGCCGTTGATGTCGTATGTCTTTCCCACGATGCCGGGGTCGGCATTGAACTGACGACGCCACCAGGCGTCGCTCAGGAGGATGACAGGAGGAGCGCCGTTACGGCCGTCGTCGGCGGTGAAGGTGCGCCCTATAGCAGGCTGAACGCCGAGGACCTGGAAGAAGTTCGCGATGACGTCGATGCCGGTGGCGGTGATGGGCGCGCTGCCGAGCTTGAGGCTGAGGTTGTCTGGACCGGAGAAGGCGAAGTAGCCGGTGACGTCCTGATAGGAGCGCGAGCCGACGCGGAATTCGTCGTAGGCATCGGTGGAGTATGTAGCGCAGGATTGGCCGCACTTGGTGGGCGGCGGGGCTATCCACAGGAGCTGCTGGGAGTTGGGGAATGGCAGCGGGCGGAGCATGAGGGCGTTGACGACGCTGAAGACAGCGATGTTGGCGCCAATGGCGAGGGCGAGGATGAGGACGGCGACGGTGGTGAAGCCGGGGTCGCGGCCGAGGGTGCGCAGAGTGTATTTGAGGTCCTGGAGAAGAATGTCGAGACTCATAAGACCGCGTGCCTCCCGGTGATGTTCTTTGGCTTGTTGGATGCCGCCGAAGCGAATCATGGCCTGACGGCGCGCTTCAGCGAGGGACAGACCGCGCTCGACCAGTTCGTCGACGGCGAGATCGATATGGGCCGCGAGTTCTGCATCGAGTTCGGAATCGCGCCGATCGCGAAAGAGGAAAGCTCGGAGCCGGCCGAGCGAGCGGAGAAGCTGGCTCACGCAGGATCCTCGCGCTTGGTCATTGCGAAGACGCGATCCATGACGCCGGTGAGACGCTCCCAGTCGTGGGCTTCGGTGGCGAGCTGGCGGCGGCCGGATTTGGTGATGGAGTAGAACCTTGCTTTGCGATTGTTGGCGGAGACTCCCCAGGCGGAGGAGATGAGGCCGGATTGCTCCAAACGAACGAGTGACGCGTAGATGGTGCCCTGGTTGAGGAGAACCTGATTGCCACTGACCTGCTCGATGCGGCGCGCGATGCCGTAGCCGTGGAGCGATCCCATGGCAGCGAGGGTCTGGAGGACCATAAGATCGAGGGTTCCCTGGAGGAGGTCGAGCTTAGGTGACATGCGAGCGGACTCCTGTGGCGTCAACACAGGAGTGTATCGCCGGGCCTGTGGGGATGCCACAGGAATGTGACGAACGGCAGCAGTTATCCGTGCAGTGAATGGTGGACGGTTTTCCGAGGCTCAAGACGATCTTTCAGCGCCTGTTACTCTCGTGGGCGGGGGAGCGCGCAGCGGTGAAGTTATTAGTTAGTAAGTATAGAGCTTGAACCCGCATGGATACTGGAGAATTCGCATCCCGAACGCCGCCGACGGGGTAGACTGCAATGCCCTTGCCGGTCGGAGATTGCCTCGGAAGTAGCATTGTTCGGGTAGGGAGAGTCGCATAGGCTGCGTAGAGGTGAAGGGTGCGTTCACTTTCGTTGCCGAATCTCAAGCATGAGGCGCCGCGATTCTCTTCTCTTGGGCTCAATTCGCCTTTTTTGTCCTGGTGTTTGCTTACCTCGTTGTGCGGAGGTTTGAGCTGCACCGGCGGAACCGACGATCGTGGAGCGCGATTGTAGAGAAGCTGCGACCCGGGTTGGGCAAGGCTGCGAAGAGTTCAGAAGTTGCAGCGGATCTGGATAAGAGCTTTACAAACGAAGCGATCGAAAGGCGCGCGCGGAGTGCGCAAGGCAGGCGAGAGATGTATCGCAACGCAGGCGCCATGATGGAGATGGCCGACTACGCGGAGCGGAGCAGCGAAGAAGCGACCGCGCCGGCGGTGGCGAGCCTGCGGAGCCATGCGGTAGCGATCCGGACGGCGACGGCGAAGGATGCGGCACGAATCCCAACACAAAAATAAGTCAGCACGCAGGTGCGACATTCCTGGGTTGATCCCGGCTAAGTGAGGGCGCGGTCGAGGTGGACGTAGCCGCCGTCGACGATGAGGTGCTGGCCGGTGGTGTGTGCGGACTGCGTGGGCGAGAGCAGGAAGAGAGTGGCCGCGGCGATTTCGGACGACAACGTCATGCGATGGCCGAGAGGAATCTTGTCGGTAATGCGCTTGAGTTCGGCGTTGGGGTCACCCAGGGTGTCGAGCCAGCGGCGGTACAGGGGCGTCATGACTTCGGCGGGCAGAACCGCATTCACGCGGATGTTGTAGGGGAGCAACTCCGCAGCCCACTCGCGGGTGAGTGCCAGCTGCGCGCCTTTGCTGGCGGCGTAGCCGGAGGTATTGCCCTGGCCGGTGAGCGCGACTTTAGAGCTGATGTTGACGATGGCACCTTGGGTGCGTTTGAGTGCGGGTAGAGCGTAGTGAGTGAGCGCGTAATAGTGGATCAGGTTTTTGTTGAGGCTTTGCACGAAGGCATCGACGGAACCGTGCTCGAGGCCCACGCCGTCGTTGACGCCGGCGTTGTTGACGAGGCCGTAGATGTCGCCGTGCCGATCGAGGACTTCTGCGATGGCGGATTGGCAGCGTTCGAGGTCTTCTAGGTGGGCTTCAACAAAGCTGCATCGAGCGCGGGCGGCTTCCATTTCGGCGAGGAGGGCTTGCACGTTTTGGGAGCGGCGGCCGAGGACGACGACACGTGCGCCTTCTTCGAGGCAAGCGCGCGAGATGCCTGCGCCGATGCCTGCGCCACCGCCGGTGACAACGATGAGTTTTTCTTTTAGTCCGAGATCCATAGTGGAAGTCCTCTGCAAACGGAAACGAGAGCCAGTATAGATGGGCGGGATGGACGGCTCAGGCAGAGGTGACGTGAGAAACCGGACGCGCGGCGAGCACCGGGCGAACGTGGCGCAGAAGTTCGTCGAGGAACTGGTCGGGCTCAAGGAATGAAGCGAAATGTCCCGTATTGCGTATAAGGGAAAATGCCTTAATTGGAGCGGTGAGGTCGTTGAGATAGGATTCCGCGAGGCAAGGGAGCGTGAGCACGTCGTGCTCGCCCTGAAAGATGAAGAAGGGCATGGTGAAATGAGTGCACTCGCTCCGGGCGTCGAATCGGACCGCGTCTGGAAGCAGCTGTTCGAGAGAAAAGTTCATGCCCGTGAGGTAAGTCTTGATGTCGGCGAGTGTGTAGCCCGGTGCCGACCAGATGCGGTTTTTCAGCAACGTGACAATGCGGTGCGCTGCAGTCGGGTCGGATTTCATTGTCCATTGCGCGACGGCACGAAGATCGGCGGGAGACCAACGCACAGGATCGGGGCCAATTCGTTTGAGTGCTGCGACGCCCTTGCGCAGCCCCGCTGCGCGCAGACGAGCCAGGGTCTCCTGATGCACCCGCTCGCGATCGCGGACCATGCCGGTGTTCTGATCTGTTCCGACGTAGGCCGCGAAGAGATCGGGCCGGCGCTTGAGCATGGAAAGAGCAAAGGTCGAGCCGAAGGACTGCCCGAGGAGCACGATAGGGCTTGGCGGCAACTGCCGTTGGACGTATTCGGCTAGCTCGATGCCGTCCTGCGCGAGGCGATCGAAGGTGAGCGGGCCGGTACCGTGTTTGCCGGTGCGGCTGAGAGTTTTGGCGCCGCCGCGCTGATCCCATTGCACGAGGGTGAAGTGTTTCTCCCAAGGGCGCATGAGCGAAGCAAAGATGCGGCAGGAGGCTCCGGGACCGCCGTGCAGAATGAGCAGTACGGGGTTGGAGCGATTTTCGCCGCGGATGCTGATCCACTGCTCGATGCCACCGATGCGGACGTAGCGCTCATCGACGATGCTGTTGGCGCCGGAGATCCGGAGCGTGGCAGCAATGGAGTGTTGGCGCAGCTTGCGGCCTGTGAGGATGACCGATGGTAGGAGCAGGAGGATCGCGAGCGAGACAGTCAGGATCGAGAGAAGCATGTTCTTTTCCTTGCAACAGTGTATAGCATACACAATTAATTTAGAGCAAGCGTCAGGGCAGAGTTTTGGGGCGGTATCATCGGAACGGACAAGGTGTGATGGACAGCAAGCGTTTGGAGACGAGAAAGAAAAAAGAAAGGAGGGGTCATCTGCCGGGGCCTGTCAAGGCGCTCTGGGAAGCGCGTGAAGTTGGCACTCGCGGACCAAAGCCTGCGCTGACGGCAGAGGCGATTGCGCTGGCTGCCATTGCGGTGGCGGATGCGGAAGGCCTGGACGCGGTCTCTATGCAGAGAATTGCCCGCGAGGTGAAGGTCACGACGATGGCGTTGTACCGCTACTTCGCGAGCAAGGACGAACTGGTCAATCGCATGATTGAACTGGCTGGGGGACCGGTGCAAAAGTGGGACGGTGCGCAGGCCGAATGGCGGGAGCGGCTGAGGCAGTGGTCGCATGGGTGCGCGGCGATCTACGCGCGGCACGGGTGGTTTCTGCAGGCGGCGACAGCGCGCAGGCGTGTGATGGGTCCAAACGAACTGGAGTGGCTGGATACGGCGCTGGGCGCGTTGAGTACGGCAGGGCTGAATGGCACGGAGCAAATGAATGCGTTTCTTGTTCTGATCGGGCATGTACGTAGTCATGCGGAGTACAGCGCAGGCGCAGCGAAGGGGCTCTCGTCAGAACAGTGGGCGCGCATCACGACAGAGCTGGTGCAGAAGCATCGTGAACGCTACGACGCAGTGCTGAGAGCAATCGAAGCGGGTGCCTTTGCGGCGCCGCGTGGAGACGGCTTTGCCTTCGGACTGGAGTGCATTCTCGAAGGGATCGAAGCCCTCGCGGCACGGAAGAAGAGATCGAGCCGCAAGCGCTCGCAGTGCTAGCTTAAGCCGGACAGGACGAGCATGCGGGGTTCGGTCATTTCCTGAATAGCAGAGCGGATGCCTTCGCGGCCGAGGCCGGAGTCTTTAACGCCGCCGTAGGGCATGGGATCGAGACGCCAGCTGGGGGTGTCGCCGACGATGAGTGCGCCGACTTCAAGTTCGCGATAGGCGGTGAGAATGCGGCCGGCGTCGCGCGTAAGCAGGCCAGCCTGGAGTCCGTAGCGGGAGTGGTTGACATCGGCGAGAGCCTGCTCGAAGTCCTCGTAGGGTTCAACGACAACGACAGGACCGAAGAGTTCTTCGTCGCGAATTTTCATGCCGGGCTGGGTGGCGGTGAGGATGGCCGGAGTGAGGAGGGAGCCTTTGCGCTCGCCGCCGTCGACGAGTTTAGCGCCGCCGTCGACACCTTCCTTGATCCAGGATTCGATACGCTCGGCTTCAGTGGGACAGACGAGAGGGCCGATTTCAGTGGCCTCGTCGGCGGGATTGCCGGGAACGAGCTTGGCGGCGATTTCGACGAGCTTCCAAAGGAAGGACTGGAAGATGCGCCGCTCGACGAAGACACGCTGCACGCTGATGCAGGATTGTCCGGCGAAGCCGAAGGCGGCGTGGGCGGTGCGGAGAGCGGCATCGTCGAGGTCGGGCCAGTCGCCGTGGACGATGAGGGCGGCGTTGCCGCCGAGCTCGAGCAGAACGCGCTTACGGCCGGAGTGAGCCTTGAGTTCCCAGCCCACTTTGGCAGAGCCGGTGAAGCTGACGAGCTTGAGGCGGTCTTCTTTTTCGGCGAGCCATGCTGTGTCGGCGTTGGAGAGGGTGAGAATGGCGAGAGCTTCTTCGGGCCAGCCAGCTTTGAGGACTAGTTCGCCGAGCGCGAGTGCAGTGAAGGGTGTTTGCGGCGCGGGTTTGAGGATGACGGGGCAGCCGGCGGCGAGAGCGGGCGCTAGCTTGTGCGCAACGAGGTTGAGAGGGAAGTTGAAGGGCGTGATAGCGAGGACAGAGCCGACGGGAAAGCGCTGCACGAGACCCCAACGATTCTCGTTGCCTTCTGTTAGGTCGAGAGGGATGGATTCGCCGCCGAGACGAACGGCTTCTTCGGAAGCGGTCTTGAAGGTGAGAATGGCGCGGTCGACTTCAGCGCGGGCGAGACGCAGGGGCTTGCCGGCTTCGGCGACGATGAGCTGGGCGAAGCGGTCCTTTTGATCGAGCAGAGCCGCGGCGATGTCTTCGAGGATCTCGCGGCGTTTCCAGCGTGGGAGGGCGCGGGTGCGGCGCAGGCTGGCGACGGCATGATTGACGGCCTGGCGAGCATCGGCGCGTGTGGCTACGGTGACGCGGCCGACGAGGCCGTTGTCCCACGGGGAACGGACTTCGAACGCCTCACCGTCGATCCATTCTTTGCCGCAGAGGAGGAAGCCGGTTTGCGAGCCGGGGCGCATCTTCATGGGGAGAACTCCTGAGGGTCCTGCAGACGATGGTACAAGGGGGGGGGCGGTTCTACGCGAACACCGGGAGTTTGGAGACGGCCATCATTGATTGGAAGTCGCAAAGATGTCCCTATACTGACAATGCGCACTCATTGCGACAAGAGGCGGAACGGACTGTGAAAAGGGCGGCTTGCCTTCTCCTGATCTTTACGAGTACGTTAATCTCTGTCTGGTGGGGGATCGCGCTAGGCCGTTCCATACCCGGTGGGACGAATGACCTGCAGGTGATCTATTACGCCACGCGCTGCCTCTTGCAGCATGGCGATCCCTATCAATTGGATCAGCTGAAGGCGTTCTACGCGGCGCAGGAGAAGAACCTTCCGCCGAACTCGATTGAGCGGCCGCAAGCCGTGACCTGGTACATTTATCTTCCACCGACAACGCTCGTTGCCGTTCCGCTTGCGATGCTTCCGTGGCGAGTTGCCGAAGCGATCTGGATCGCTCTCCTGGCTGGAGCGCTTCTGACGGCAGCTCTGCTCATGGTTCACGAAGCGGGGCATATTGCTCCCCGGCTTGCAGTGTTCCTTACCTGTGCGGTGCTGGCCAACTGCGAGATTGGTTTTGCGCTTGGAAATGCGGCTTTGCTGGTGGTGAGTTTGAGCATAATCGCTACGTGGTGTTTTGTGCGGGAGCGGTGGTCGGGTTTCGGTATCGCTGCACTGGCCATCGCGTTGGCGCTCAAACCGCACGATGTGGTTCTGCTTTGGTTGTATTTTGTGCTGACAGGGGGCGCGAATCGAAAGCGGGCTTTGCAAAGTCTGGCGATCACCGCAGTGGCCAGTGTAATCGGCATCGTGTGGGTGTCGCATGTTGCCCCGCTCTGGCTGCACGAATGGAACTCCAATATTGCGTCGCTCGCGGTTCGTGGTGGTCTGTCCGACCCGGGGTTAAACGCCGAGAGGGCGCGCAGCGCGGGACAGGTGATCGATCTACAGGCTGCATTGAGCGTGTTGAGGGACGAGCCGCTCTTTTACAACACGGCCAGCCATATAGTGTGCGGGGCGATTCTTCTCGTCTGGACAATCGTGACCCTGAGAGCGCGATTGACAAAAACTGCAGTCTGGTACGCCCTTGCGATGGCAGTACCGATCACGATGCTTATGACCTATCACCGGGCTTATGACGCAAAGCTCCTACTGCTCGCGATTCCTGCGTGCGCGATGCTGTGGCAGGAGGGCGGCTGGAAGGGACGAGGCGCACTCGCGGTGACGACAGCGGCGATCGTGTGTACAGCCGATCTTCCGTTGACGATTCTCTCGGAAGCGACGGCGCGGCTGGATGTGTCGAAGATGGGATTCTTCGAGCGCGCATGGATGATGCCCGTGATGCGACCTGCTCCCTTGGCACTGCTGATGGCGGCGGTCTTCTATCTCTGGGTGTATATACAGTCTGCGCGCAAAGACGCTCGGGACGCAATCCGGGTGCAGGCTAAATCGAACAATGGCACGATACACTGATCCCCATGGCGCATGAGAGCCGGACGCGCAGGAAGCTGCCCTTTGACCCGGAAGAGGCGATCGCGCATCTCAAGAAGAACGACGCGAAGCTGGGAGCGCTGATTGAGCGCGTTGGCGAATTCACAATGCGGCTGGATGCTTCGCCGTCCCCGTTCGAGTCATTGCTGGAGGCGATTCTGTATCAACAATTGCACGGGAAGGCGGCGGCGACGATTCATCGGCGGGTGCGCGAGTATTTTGGGGGCGATCCGACGCCGCAGCTATTGATCGATGTGCCGGATGAGCGGCTGCGGGGATGCGGAGTTTCGGGGAACAAAATCAAGGCGATGAAGGATCTTGCAGCGAAGACGCTGGAGGGGAGGGTGCCATCCAATGCGGCGATCCGGAAGATGCCCGATGCGGATATCGTGGAGCGGCTCACCGAGGTGCGCGGGATCGGGCCTTGGACGGTGGAGATGCTGCTGATCTTTCGGCTCGGACGGCCGGATGTGCTACCGGTGACGGATTACGGGATCCGCAAAGGGTATGCGCTGACGTTCCTGAGATTGCCGAAGTTGAAACCGGTGGAGGCGAAGCATCTCCCGAAAGCAGATGTTCTGTTTCGGCGGGGCCGGAAGTGGGCACCGTTCCGGTCGGTGGCGAGCTGGTATCTTTGGCGCGCGTGCGATCTGGCGAAGAGCGGGGATTAGAGAACAGGGGTTTTGGGGTTAGCGTTCACCGTTCGCAATTGACCGTGGCTGGAGCGTGGGACGGGCGCATGCGGTTTGCGCGTTTCAATTGGAGTGACGGGCGAGCGAGCTGCGCACGAGCGGGCCTAGAATAGAGAATCCGGCTTGTCTGCCGCATAAGGATATTCGATGGCCTCGACGAAGCGCTTCATTTGCATTCATGGGCACTTTTATCAGCCGCCGCGCGAGAACCCGTGGCTGGAGACGGTGGAGACGCAGGATTCGGCTGCTCCTTATCATGACTGGAACGAGCGGATCTGCGCGGAGTGCTACGCGACCAATGGTGCGGCGCGAATCCAGAACGCCAAGAATCAAATTACGCGGATTATCAATAATTATGCACGGATGAGCTTTAATTTCGGGCCGACTCTGCTGAGCTGGCTGAGGGACTACGCGCCGCGGACGCATCGCATGATTGTAGACGGAGAGCGCAGGAGCCGGCGCAGCTATAAGGGGCACAGTTCGGCGCTGGCGCAGGTATACAACCACATCATTATGCCGCTGGCGAGCCGGCGCGACCGCATCACGCAGATCAAGTGGGGCATCGCCGATTACCGGTATCACTTTGGAGCTCCGCCAGATGGGATGTGGCTGGCGGAGACGGCAGCGGATACCAAGACATTGGAGCTGCTGGCGGAATGCGGAATTCGATTCACGCTGCTGGCACCGCACCAGTGCAAGCGGGTGCGTGCACTGAACACCTCCGGTGTGGATGATTCCCCCAAGCATTCAGGCGCTGGGGAAGTTGCTGACGCGATTGCGACGGCCGCGTGGACAGACACGGCGAACGCATCGGTGGATACGACGCGGCCTTATCTGGTGCGATTCAAGTCAGGGAAGTCGCTGGCGATTTTCTTTTATAACGGACCGGCGTCGCGTGCGATCGCATTTGAGGGACTGCTCAACTCGGGCGAGAACTATGTGGCGCGCTTGAAAGCAGGTTTTAAGGAGAGCGACAGCACGCACGCGCAACTGGTGCATGTGGCGACGGATGGGGAGTCGTATGGCCACCATCACAAGCACGGCGAGATGGCGCTGGCGTATGCGCTGCGGCTGCTGGAGCAGGACAAGACGGTGAAGCTGACGAACTACGGGCAGTTTCTGGCGCAGTTTCCACCGGAGTACGAGTGCGAGATTGTGGACGACACATCGTGGAGCTGCGTGCATGGGGTGGAACGGTGGCGGTCGGACTGTGGGTGCAATGGGGGCAAAGCGGGATGGAACCAGAAGTGGCGCGGTCCACTGCGCCAGGGACTGGACGAACTACGCGATGCAGTCGCTTTGCTGACCGAGGAGGAGGGGCAGAAGCTCTTCAAGGACGTATGGAAAGCGCGCGATGAGTATATTCACGTGATTCTGTACCGCACGGAGGAGGCGACTGAGCGGTTCTTTCTGGAGCAGCAGAGTCACGGTCTGACGGGGGAGGAGCGGATTCGCGGTCTGGAACTAATGGAGATGCAGCGGCACGCGCAGTTGATGTACACGAGCTGCGGATGGTTCTTCGACGACATTTCCGGAATCGAGACGGTGCAGGTGATCGCGTATGCCGCGCGGGTTCTGCAACTGGCGAGCGATCTGTTCGGCGAGAAGGCGGCGACACTGGAGGGCGCGTTTATGGCGCGGCTGGCCGACGCAAAGTCGAATGTGCTCGAGGCCGGCGACGGTGCGCGCATCTACAAAGACAAGATCAAGACGATGGAAGTTGGCCTGGAGCAAGTGACCGCGCACTTCGCGATCAGCAGTGTGTTCTCGTCTTTTGCCGAGGAGATGGATCTTTTCTGTTTCCGGGTGAAGCGTATCTCGTACGACGTGTACACGTCGGGGCGCGGGAAACTGGCGCTGGGGCGGGCGCATGTGGCCAGCGCAATCACGGGAGAGCAGGAGACGTTCAGCTTTGCGGTGCTGCACTTCGGCGATCAGAATATTACAGCTGCGGTGAAGCCATACGCGGAGAGCGATGCGAACGCGTTCGAGGATTTTGCCGTGCAGGCTGCGGATCACGTGTTGAAGGCAGATTTTCCGGAGGTGATCCGGATGATCGACAGGCATTACGGTCACGTGGACTATTCGCTGACGTCTCTGTTCACCGACGAGCAGCGGCGCATCATGCAGCTGATTCTGAACACGACGCTGTGGGATATCGAGAGCTCGCTGACGAACATCTACGAGGACCACGCGAGCCTGCTGCACTTTCTGTCGCAAGCCGGACTGCCGAAGCCGCCGGCGCTGTCGCTGGCGGCAAGCTTTGCGATCAATGCGGGACTGCGGCGCGCCTTGGAGAGCGAGCCCATCGATCTGGCCGCGTTGCGTTCGCTGCTGCACCTGGCGAAGGCCGACCAGGTGCCGCTGGAGAAGGTGACGCTGAGCTACATTGCAGACCAGCGCATGAAGCGGGCGATGGTGGAGCTGCAACTTTCGGCCGGATCGCTGGAGATGCTGGACCGCGCGCTGGCCCTGGCGCGGCGGCTTGCGGAGATGCCTTTCGATCTGAACCTGTGGCAGGCGCAGAACATGTGGTACGAAATTCTGCGCAGCTCGAACTATGCGCTGACGGCGCTGGCCGACGATGAGCGGCCGAAGTGGGACAAGGACTTTGCGGAGTTGGGTGCGTGCCTTTCGATCGACTGTGAGGCGATCAAAGAGCAGGACCAGCTGGCGGAGACGACGGGGGACTGAAGAGCGGGCGTGCGCGTGCTGCTTCGTTCCAAGACAATCTTCAACAGACGCGCGGTTCGGGCGGCCGGACCAGACAAGGCCCGCACGGCCAGCGCTGGGATCTGCACCCGTAGGAGCAGGCATCATGGTTTTTTCGGCGGGGCGGGCGGATTGACCGGATAAGCCTGATCGACGGCGGTGCGGAGCTGCCGGAGCAACGGGACGTTGGGCGGTTCGAGGCCATCGTCTTGTCGGCCCGTCCAGATTGCAGTTTCACGTTTTCCGTCGCCGTTGGGCAGAAAGACGCGGAGCATATCATCGGGGGGGCCAACCTCGGCACGGTCGCCGATATCATCGGTGGTCGGATCCTGCACCGAAGACGGATTGCGGCTGCCTACGGAGACGCGCGGCACAGAGGAGCCGAGCGAGCCGCCCGCGCTTCCCTGGACGGCGGCGAGACGGCCTTTGCGGACGACAAAGATCAAGTCAGCGTCGCCAGGGCTCGTGACGAGAACGTAGCGCTTCCAGTCGCGGATGCCGTCCATCACGTCGCCAATAGCCTCGCGATCTTCAGGGAAGAGATTGGGACGGGTGATGTCGCCGTCCTCGGCCCGCACGTAGACGTAGCGCGCGTTGTTGAAGGCCGCGGAGGGTGCGGAGTTTTTCTTAGAGTGCCTCTGCGCAGGAAGCGACAACGAGCCAAGCGCGACGAGCAGAGCGAGAACGGCAAGAGTCTTCATAGCAGGCCCTCATGTCTTGGGATGCGCAGCGGTCGGCGCGGGCTCTCCCGCAAGAAGAGTACGCCGAAGGCGAGGGATGCGCTATGGGGGCGGGGGGCCCGGGCAAGGTCCGTGCTTTCCCGGGTCTCAGAGTCGAGACCCGGGGCACCCAAGGACGTGCAGATGGGGAGCTGCGTGCGCGGAGGGGCTGGTTAGCCTTTGTGGACGACGCGGATGTGGAGCTCTTTAAGTTGTTGCTCAGTGACAGAGGTGGGGGCGTCGGCCATGAGGTCGATGGCCTTCGCGGTCTTGGGGAAGGCAATGACTTCGCGCAGGCTGGGCGCGCCGGCCAGAAGCATGACGATGCGATCGAGGCCGAGGGCGATGCCGCCGTGCGGTGGCGTGCCGTACTCGAGGGCGTCGAGGAAGAAGCCGAAGCGCTGACGCGCTTCTTCTTCGCTGATGCCGAGAGATGCGAAGATCTTCTGCTGGATATCTTTGCGGTGAATGCGGATGGAGCCGGAGCCGAGTTCGAGGCCGTTCATGGCCAGGTCGTAGCAGTCGGCGCGAACCGAGGCCGGATCGGAGACGAGGTTGGCCATGTCAGCTTCGTAGGGTGCCGTGAACGGGTGATGCGCAGGCATCCACTTTCCGCTGGCGAGGTCGAACTCGAACATGGGGAAGTCGACGATCCAGATGGGATGGAAGGCGCTTGCGCTGTCGAGCTTGTTCCCACTCTTCGGATCGGCGGTTTGGACGGCCTCGTCGGTGGTTTTGAAAGCGCCGTGCTTGTCGGCATATTTCTTGGCTAATTCGGTGCGGAAGTTGCCGGCGGCGGCGTAGACGTTGATCTCGCGCTCGGAGAGACGGCCGGAGAACTTGGTGTCGCTGGCTTTGATGTGGTGCGCAGGATCGCCGGCGACGACGATGACGAAGTCGGTTTCGGCTGCGCCGGTGAGTTCGTGAATCTTGTCGACGGCGTGCGGGAAGCCTTTGGCGAAGCGCTTGAAGTCGTCGATGAACTTGGCGCCCTTTTTCGAATCAAAGGTCGGGTGGTTGTCTTCGCGCTCTTTGCGGCTGAGCTCGCCGACATTGGGAATGCGGAGGGCGACGACGGGTAGCGCGGGGTCGATCTGGAGCTTACCCAAGTCTTCGTCCGTGAAGGCGGAGCGGACATCGGTGAGGCCGGGCAGGCGCAGGTCGGGCTTGTCGGAGCCGTACTGGCGCATGGCGTCGTCGTAGGTAATACGTGGGAAGGGCGTGGGCAGAGTGATGCCGGCGGCGGCCCAGGCGGCGGCGCAGAACTTCTCCACTACGCCGAAGACATGATCGCGGCGCGGGAAGGACATTTCGAGATCGACTTGTGTGAACTCGAGTTGGCGATCGGCGCGCTGATCTTCGTCGCGGAAGCAGCGGGCGACCTGGAAGTAGCGATCGAAGCCGGAGATCATGAGGATCTGTTTGAAGATCTGCGGCGACTGGGGTAGTGCGTAGAACTCGCCGGGATGGACACGACTGGGGACTAAGAAATCTCTGGCTCCTTCGGGTGTGGATTTGTTGAGGACGGGTGTTTCGATTTCGAGGAAGCCCTGGCCGGAGAGGCTTTCGCGAATGGCGTGGGTGATCTCGTGGCGGAGCCAGAAGTTGCGCTGCATCTCCTGGCGGCGGAGATCGATGTAGCGATATTTGAGGCGGACTTCCTCATTTTGAATGGCTTCTTCGGAGGGCGAGAAGGGAGCGAGGCGCGTGTCGTTAAGGACGCGGAGCTCGGTGGCTTCAATCTCGATTTCGCCGGTGGGCATTTTGGGGTTGATGGCGTCTGCATCGCGCAAGCGGACTTGGCCCACGGCTGCAACGACGTACTCGGGGCGGACCTGCTCGCCTTTGAGGTGGCCTTCGGGGGTCAGCTCTTTGTCGAGGACGACCTGAGCGATGCCGGAGCGGTCGCGGACGTCGAGGAAGATGAGGTTGCCGTGGTCGCGGCGGCGATTGACCCAGCCCATGAGGACGACGGGCTGGCCTGCGTGAGCGGCGCGAAGAGTGCCGCACATGTGGGTGCGTTCGAGGGTACCGAGAAAGTCGAGCACTGCGTGGTTCCTTTGATTCCTACACGGGTTCGGCGAGGAGATGCGCGAGCTCAGCGCGTGGAATTTTTGTTTGTACGCCGGTGGAGAAAGTCTTCACAGTCAGGATACCGGATGCGAGCTCGTCTTCGCCCACGATCACGATGCGGCGGGCGACCTTATCGGCGGCTTCGAAGGACTTCTTGAGGCGGAAGGAGCCGTCACCGAGTTCGACGCTGAGGCCAGCGCGCCGGAGTTCGCGGGCTAGGGTGAGGGCAGCGGCATTGATGCGGGTGAGGGCTTCCTCATTTTTGGCATCGCCGAGTGGTGCGATGAATGCATCGACCACCTGCGCCACCTGCGGTGGGGCCAGCTTTTCCTGGGCCTGAATGGTGAGCACAAGGCGATCTTCGCCCATGGCGAAGCCGATGCCGGGAGCTCTCGGTCCGCCGATGGCTTCGGAGAGGCCGTCGTAACGGCCGCCACCGAGGAGAGCGTTCTGGGCGCCGAGGCCGCCGTGGGTGAACTCGAAGGTGGTGCGGGTGTAGTAGTCGAGGCCACGGACAAGGCGGTGATTGCGCGTGTAGGGTACGCCCGCTGCGTCAAGCGCGGCAAGAACGGCGGCGAAGTGGACCTTGGATGCTTCGTCGAGGGAGTCGACGATTTTGGGCAGGCTATCGATGATGGGCTGGTCTTCGGGGACCTTGCAGTCGAGGACACGGAGGGGATTGGTGACAGCGCGACGCTGGCAGTCGGCACACATGCGCGGCGCGACCGGGATGAGGGCCTGGCGGAGGACTTCGTTGTAGCGCGCGCGGTCGGCCGAAGACCCGACGGAGTTGATTTCGAGGGTCCAGCCGGTGATGCCGAGTTCGTCGAGGAGTGTGGCGAGCATTTCGAGGACTTCGGCGTCGCGGAGGGGGGATTCGCTGCCGGCGGAGGGCGGACCGATGACTTCGGCGCCGATCTGGGAAAACTGGCGGTAGCGGCCTTTCTGGGGACGCTCGCGCCGGAATTGGGGGCCGATGTAATAGAGCTTTTGCAGCTGGCCGGTCTCGCCGAGCTTGTGCTCGATGTAGGCACGGACGACGCCGGCGGTGTTTTCGGGACGGAGGGTGAGGGACTGGGAGGACGCGAAGAACTGACCCTCGAATTGCTCAATGTGGACCTCGCCTCGCTCGATCCATGAATTCAGGGCTGCGGAGGAGGGAACGACCAGCCTTAGGCGGACTGCATGCTGCCTCAGATCGCTCGCGGGATCACTCTTCGCGAGTTCCCTTGCCTTCATAAGTACCGAAATGGCCTCAGCCGAAACGGCTGGACGAAAGCCGACGAGTTCGGGAACGCTCGTTGGTAGTGGGTACCCCGGGACAGAAGCTCCCCAAGAAACCTGAAGTTGCACTCCGAGCTGATTCAGTTTCGAAATAATCGGTGAGAAGTTCTCAACTTTTACGCGGCCAGCTTGAACCTGCGCTGGATCATCTGGACGATATCTATCAAGCCATTCGGCAATCATTTTCTTCTCGTCGAACCGCTCGCCGTCTGACCAGGTGTACATCTCTTTGGAGACGATGTCGGTTTCTTCGCCGACGCCGCGGGCGAAGAGGCCGGTGTCTTCAAAGATGGGTGTCCGGATTTCGCCGAAGTTGTAGCCGCCGAAGACGCTGCGTGCGGTGGCCTCGATGCGATTCCAGAGGGCCGTTTCGGGCGGGAGCAGGTCGCGCGTGCCCCGCACGGATTTGAGGGTGGTCATGACCTGTCTATTTTAAATGTGCGGTTTGTCGAGTGTTCTGCGCGTCCAGATTTGATGTTGGTCCCGGGCAAGCCTTGTTCAAAGGCGAAGAAACGGTGAATTGGACCCCGGGGGTAGGGTGCCCGTTCGGAACGTCGGGGAGATACCTGACAGATCGCGCCCGAGTGCAGTCTCTTGCCCATACCTTCCATGATGCGCCAAAGAGTCGAAATCGAAATTCTACGCAAACGGCCGGGCGGGAAAGGACTCTTTCGCGACGATGTCGCTTTCTTCGCCGACGCCGCGCCCGTTGGCCTCGATGCGGTTCCAGAGGGCCGGGGGGGGAGCAGGTTGCGCGTGCTACGGACCGCCTTGAGGGTGGTCATGGCTTATCTAGTTTAAATGGCGCAATTGAGTTCATGGGCACATCCGCTTCTGGGAGAGAGGAGTACTCATCTCGGCATGGAATCTGACGAAACGTGCGAGAAGTGTCATCGACAGCTGCACACGTATATGGATCCCGAAGAGCTTACACATTGGTATCTCAGACTGAACGGATTCATGACGGTGGAGAATTTCATTCTTCATCGAGACAATGGGTAAAGGACTGAAGCGGATTTCTTTGGCGTGCGATTTCCATTTAGACGCGAACTGGAGTTCAGGACGAGGGGATTTTTGCACGTCTGGGAAAGCAGCACTTCGTCATCGTTGAGGTAACCAAGGGAAAGTGCAAGCTCAATGGCCCTTGGACAAACCGAGAAGGACAAAACATGCAGTATGTTATTCGGGGGATGCTCCGTAGTGATGATCTAGTCGAAACAGCTTCGACAGCCCTCTATGAGAATTATTGTTGGGAGCCGGCAGACGAGAGTTTGCGGATTGAAATGGTGGCGATTGGGAGCGTGCGAGATTTGGAGAATTATCCCGATCTCGAAAAGCCCCCATTGCAGATAACGTTCGACCAAGTTGCGCGGTTCGTCTTTGGGAGGTTCACGAAGCACTGCGACCCCAAAAAGGCTCATCGGAAGTGGGATTGTGCCGGCCATATGCTCTGGCATCTGGCTAAGAATCAATGGAACGATAGTGATGCCTTCGTTGCGGGCACGCTCAAGCTATTCGGCATCCACCCTCAGCCTCAGTACTGAGAGCGTTTGATTTCGCTAATCAAGATGACACGGAAAAGGCCGCGCGTTTACGCTCGCTTCTTGATTGACTTCAGCAGTGCGCCGTCGATGCGGGTTTGCCAGCCGGGGCCACCGGCTTTGAAGTGGTCGATGACTTCGGGCGAGAGACGCAGGGAGACCAGCTTCTTGGTGGGAGCTTTTTGCGGGCCGCGTTTGCCCCGGCGTACGACTTCGCCTTTGCGCACCAGATCAGCTTGCTCTAACCATGCGCGCGTGGCTGCGGCGTCGTTGGGATCGTACGGGCCATCTGCAGGAGAGTAGGGGATTCTGTCGTTCTCCTGGAACGTCTTCACGCGGTTCCAGTCGGTTTCACTCTGCATCTTCTTCATACCATTTCCTCTCCTCTCTGCTGGCAGGCCGGAACGAGATGATACGCACATCGTTTCCTCGGCCGGTGTAGATCAGGGCCAGAAGCTTTCGTGAATGACGGCCAGAGCAGGATCCATCCATCGTGGTTCGCCGGGACGGCGGCTCGCATAGGTGCATTTGTCCGGGTTGTCGTACACGAGGTGCGCATCTCTGAAGTCGAGCCCATGTTTCTTCAGGTTGGACTTTCGCTTGCTTTCGTCCCCAACAAACACGATTTGATTGTAGCTACATTTTAACGGGAGGCCAAGGCCTTCCAATAGCGCTTGAGCGCGTGGGTTAGAAGGCCGAAAAGCAAATTCCTTTCGCCCGCTGACCCCACCACCGACTCACGTCGTCGACGGGGCCCCAGGCTCGCGGGTGCTCAGGATAACGGTTGGGAAGGCGCGCAGGGACCCGGACTGCAGGTCGATGGAAAGAAAGGGGAAAGCGGCGTTCCGGGGATGACCCGTCTGGGGCATTACCTAAGGGGTGGGGCCTAAACGAGCTTTCTGTACAGACTTTCTGGAGTAAACGTAGAATCTCGAGCAGTCTCGAAGTCCGTCCCCAAAGAAGGCCTATCTATGTGGTTCCGTGCGTTGCTTGTTGCCGGCGCCCTGACTTCAGCCGCGACGGCACAGACCCCGATCGACATCCAGCCGCTGAATCTGTCGGACGCGAGCGGAACGTGCCAGTATGTGCCCAACGGCCGCGAGAAGATCTATTTCAAGAACCTGAGTGCCGGGGAAGCGGTGAATGGGTCGGCGGCCGACCCTTACAGCATTCATGGAAAGACGAACAAATACGTCGGGTGGTTTGGCGTTGTGCGGGGGATTTCGGCGGCGGACGCGAGCGGGGATGTGAAGCTGCTGGTGGAGCACAAGTTCTTCGACGGATCGACGGATTGCCGGATCATGGTGGTTGCCCAGAGCGGCGGTGGCGATTTTATTGCCGATGTGAAGATCGATCCGACTTTGTTTCCACCGCTGGCGCTGGCGCGGATCTATGGCGTGGTGACTGGCGAAAAGGACGGGATGCCGCAGGTATTTGTGCAGTATGTGCGGGTGTGGCCGTGGCACACGTTTACGTTTACGGAGTTTGGACCGCCGGACAAGAGCAATCCGCGGTGGGGCAAGTATGCGCACACGGGACCGAATTGGAAGGTCTATAACGCGTCGCCGACAGAAGACTACTATCGTGCAACGCTGGGCGACCCGCTGGAGTTTGGATTGAACCTGAAGCCGGAGCCCAGGCCGACGGTGGGGAATGGCGGGGCGCAAATCTCGGCAAAACAGTGAAGATTCGTTCATTCTGGGCCGATTGCGCGAATCGTCCGGCCTAGATTTTTGTCTAATGGAGCATGAGACCGCATTCCTGTTCCCCCAGGGAGGCCTTTCTCCAGCAAGGTCTGCGCCGCTTCCCCTGGTCCTTTTGTACGTTCGCTTCGATTAGCGCCATTCTTATTTTTTTGATGACGGCGGCTCCGGCTGGGCTCGCTCAGGAGTGCTCTTCGTCGAGCAGCATGCAGGCAACGCCGCCCGATGCGCCGCAACCGGCAAAGACTGCTAGTTCGGCAAGTACGAGTCCGTCGGGCACGACTTCGTCGCTGAGCGACCAGGCGAGACTGCCGCAGACGAAGCGCATTCTGGGCATCATTCCGAATTTTCGTGCGGTGAGCACGGATGAGAAGTTGCCGCGGCAATCGATCAAAGACAAATTCATGGATGCGACGCAGGATTCGTTCGACTACTCGTCGATTCTGCTGCCCGGCATCATTGCAGCCTACTCGATGGCGACGAATGCCGATCCCGAGTTTCACCAGGGCGCTGCGGGGTATGGGCGCTATTTCTGGCATTCGGCAGTGGACCAGACGAGCGAGAACTACATGGTCGAGTTCATCATGCCGGTCGTAACGCGCGAGGATACGCGCTTCTATACGCTGGGACGGGGCGGGTTCGTGAAACGCACAGGGTATGCGTTAAGCCGCGCCGTGATTACACGGACCGATGCGGGCAATGAGAGCTTCAACATCAGCGAAGTGGTGGGAGCCGGAGCGTCGTCGGGCATATCGACCTTGTACTATCCGTCGCGCGAGCGAAGCATGGCGAACGTGGGCAAGGAATGGGGGCTGGACGTCGGGATCGATGCGGTGTCGTTTATGGCGCGGGAGTTCTGGCCGGATATCAATCGGAAATTGCTTCGCGGAAAGGGTACGTTCGACGTGACGGGACGATAAGGCCAGAGAGCGGGCTGTTGAGTTTCGGCTCGATTCAGCCCAGTGTTCCGAAGCAACGCATTTCTTCTCCCCGAGAAGCCGGACGTAGCTGAGCCTCCAACTGAAGGGCGATGCTACGGATGGGGAAGCTTGATCCCGCGCTTGTTTGGAATGCGCTGCAAGAGCCGAAGACTTGCATCGAGCCGCGTTTCGTGGCATCCATGGAACATGGAATACAGACTGCTGGGAGGCTCGGGCCTCAAGGTTTCTGTGCTGAGTTTTGGCGCTGCGACGTTTGGCGGCGGCAATGAGTTTTTCGAAGCGTGGGGCAATTCGGATGTTGCCGAAGCGACGCGGCTCGTCGATGCGTGCATCGATGCGGGCGTGAACCTGTTCGATACGGCGGACGGGTACTCGAATGGGGCGTCGGAGGAAATTCTAGGCAAGGCGTTAGGCGCGAAGCGCGCGAAGGTGCTGATCTCGACGAAGGCGTACTTCCCGATGGGAGAGGGGCCGAACGATCGTGGGACGTCGCGGTATCACCTGCGCGAGGCGCTCGAAGCAAGTCTGAAACGGCTGGGGACAGATCATGTGGACATCTACCACATGCATGCGTTCGACGCGTTGACGCCGATTGAGGAAGTACAGGACACCCTGAACACCTTTGTGCGCGAGGGCAAGGTGCGGTATATTGCGGCGTCGAATTTTTCGGGCTGGCATTTGATGAAGTCGCTGGCGGTCGCGGACCGCTATAGGTGGACGCGCTTTGTGGCGCACCAGGTGTACTACTCGCTGATCGGCCGCGATTACGAGTGGGAACTGATGCCGCTGGGGATTGAAGAGAAGGTCGGCGCGCTCGTGTGGAGCCCGCTGGGGTGGGGGCGGCTGACAGGGAAGATTCGGCGCGGACAGCCACTTCCAGAAGTGAGCCGGCTGCACAAGGCGGCCGAAGGCGGACCGGTGATGGCGGACGAGTATCTCTACAACGTGGTCGACGCGCTAGATGAAGTGGGTAAGGAGACGGGGAAGACGGTGCCGCAGATTGCGCTGAACTGGCTCCTGCAGCGGCCTACGGTGTCGTCGATCATTCTGGGCGCGCGCAACGAGGAACAGTTGAAGCAGAACCTGGGCGCGGAGGGCTGGAAGCTGACGGCCGAGCAGGTGGCGAGGCTGAACAAGGCGAGCGCGGTGATTCCGGCGTATCCCTACTGGCACCAGAGGAACTTTCCGGAGCGGAACCCGCTGCCCGTGTAGTTCATTGCCGGGGTTGTCGTCCCTGGAATGAGCAGTTCTTAGTTTGCAGTTCGCAGCAAGAGCAAAAGCAAAAACCAGAGCAACAGAAACAGCGGATCCTTCGCTCGCCTTAACCCACAAACGATTGCATCGTTTGCGTGGCCCCAAGCGTGCCGAAGCTCAGGATGACACGGCGTTGGGAGATGGAGGGAAGAGGACGACAGGGAGGGATCAATCAAGGAATCGAGCAGTAGTGATTCGGAATTGGGGAACAACAAAGCAAACGCAAGAGTTAGTTCCTTCGATCGGGGACCCAGGTGGAGTGGGTCCTTTTGTTTGTGCGAAGGACTGAGAACTACAACGAAGAGCCAGATTGCAAACTGAGAACCGCGGCTAACTGAGAAGCATTACGAACTCTGAACTACGAACCACTAACTGGCGCATCACTCGTCGCGAAGGACTTTGATGGGGTCGGTGCGGGCGGCGCGCAGGGCCGGGATGAGCGATGCGGCTGCGGCGACGAATAGGATGAGGCCGACCACGCTGGCGTAGGTGATGGGGTCGAGCGCGGTGATGCCGTAGAGCATGCCTTTGAGGAAGCGGCTCAGTGCGAGCCCGAGGGCGAGGCCCGCGATGCAGCCGAGGACAGCGATGCGCAGACCCTGCGCGAGAAAGCGCCCCACGATCTGGCTACGGAGAGCGCCAAGAGCGAGACGGACGCCGACTTCGCGCCGTCGTAAGCGGGCGAGATAGCTTAGCGTACCGTAGAGGCCAATACAAACCAGAGCCACGGCTGTTGCGGCAAAGAGCGTGAGCAGGGTGGTGCGCAGTCGATTCTCGATGGAGGCGTCATCGAGGTGTTCCTGCAGCGGAGCGAAGGCATAGACGGAGCGACTGGGGTCGATCTCGTGGATGCGGCGGCGGATAGTCTCGGTCATGACCATGGGATCGCCCTGGGTGCGGACCAGGTAATTGGGAAACGGATTGGGCGCGCTGAAGCAGGAGTATACGGTGGGGATGGGCTGCTCGTTGAGGCCTTGCTCGCGGGCATCCCCCACGATGCCGCGCACGATGCCTTTGACCCCGAAGTCGTTGTACGAGGCCTCGGAGAGAACGTGCCCAATCGGCGATACGTCATTCATGTATTTGCTGACGAACGCGCGGTTGACAAGCGTCTCGCTGGTGGTTGAATCCGGTTTGCAGGCTTCGCCGGCCAGCACGGGAATCCGCGCAGTATTGAAATAGCCGACGGAGACGAAGCGGCTGTTGGCCAGGATGGGATGGCCGGGCTCGAGCTTGCCGTCGACTTTGAATTCGAGCTGGTAGAGAAAAGCGACGCCGGGTAAGGAGTCGGCGGTGGCCGCGTCGACCACGCCGGGCAGAGTGCGCAGGTCATCGAGATTGCGATTGACGTGCTGGATGAGGGTTTTCATGTCCGCGGTTTCGCCCCAGGAGCCGCTGATCTGAAATGTCAGCACGTGGGTGGGGTCAAAGCCTGGATAGACGCGGGCGATCTGCTGCAGGCTTCGCAAGAGCAGGCCTGCCCCGATAAGCAAAGTGACCGCCAGCGTGACTTGGACGGAGACGAGAACCCATTGCACGGGGTTGCGTGCGGAGACCTGGGTGCGGCTTCCGGATGCAATGGCCTGGACGAGGTTGTGGCGGGTTCCACGCAGGGCCGGAAAGAGGCCGCAGATCAGAGTGGTCGCGAGGGCCGCGGAGAGGGAGTACAGCGCGACGCGCCAGTTGAGGGCAATTTCTTCGGCGCGCGGGAGTGTCTTGGCGAGGAGATGGAACCAATGATCGGCGGCAGCGGCGACCAGCAAGCCCGCGATGGAGCCGATGAGGGCGAGAGCAAAGACCTCGGTGAGGAGTTGGACGATGATTGCCCTGCGCGATGCTCCGAGCGAGAAACATATGGAGACTTCGTGCTCGCGCTCGGCGGTGCGGGCGAGGAGCAGAGCGGCGATGTTGGAGCAGGCGATGAGAAGCAGTAGGGAGACCGAGCCATAAAGCAGCCACAGGGAGTCGCGCACACGACCAACGATTACTTCTTTGAGGGGCATTGTCTCGACGCTGAGCTCGTTGTCGGGTTTGGCGAATTGTCTACCCAGTTGGGCTTGCACTGCGTTGAGGTCGACGTTGCCTTGTTGGACCGAGATGCCGGGCTTGAGACGGCCGATCACGGTAAACCATGTCGCGTCGCGGCGTTGCGCGAAGGGCGCGTCGGGCGCGCTGGGCGCCCAGAGATCGACGTCGCGCGAGGGGAACTGGAAAGATGCGGGCATGATGCCGACGATAGGGAAAGAATCGCCGCGGCGGCTGCCGATGCGGAGTGCTTTCCCGATCGCATTGGGGTCGCCGTGGAAACGGCGTTGCCAGAAGGAGTAGCTGATGAGGACGGCGTTGGGACCGCCCCAGTGCTCTTCGGCAGGAGTGAATTCGCGGCCGAGGGCGGGGGAGATTCCCAGAGTTTCAAGGAAGCGCGGGGCGACGAGAACTTCGGTGATTTTTTCGGGGAGTGAGCCGGAGGTTTCAGAGAGGTCGTCGAAGTAGTAGCCGCTAATGGACTGGAAGGTAGAGTTGAGGCGGTTCCAGTCTTCAAGCCGGACAAGTGCGACGAAGTGGTTGGCATCGCGGCCCTGAATATCATGCTGATCGAGCCGGACGAGTTGATCGCCGTTGGGGAATGGCAGGGGACGCAGAACGACAGCATCGATGGCGGAGAAGACGGCGCTGTTGGCGCCGATGCCGAGCGCGAGCGTGAGGATGACAGCGAGCGAGAACGAGGGCGATTTACGCAGGAAGCGCAGCGCGGCTTTGAAGTTGAAGAGGAGAGCTTCAACGAGGGCGGAGGTGTGGACTTCGCGTACGGTTTGGCGGACCTGCTCGCGACCACCGAATTCCAGCAGGGCGTGACGGCGCGCATCGTCCGGCGACTCGCCTTGCTCGATGTAGGCGCGGGTGAGTTCGTCGACGTGGTGGGTGATCTCGCGATCAATTGAGTTTTCGGGCGAGTTTTCAGAGCCTTTGCTATGGCCGGATTGCGGGCGGAACATGACAAGCCTCCTATTCGGCAGTGCGAAGGATCAGGGCGACGGCCTTGGAGAGGCGGTTCCAGGTCTCTTCTTCGGCGGCGAGCTGTTTGCGGCCTTTGGCGGAGAGTCGATAGAAGCGAGCCTGCCGCCCGTTGTCGGATTCTCCCCAGTCGGCGGCGATCCAGCCGCGCTTTTCCAAGCGGTGAAGCGCGGGGTAGAGCGAGCCTTGCTGGACCTGGAGCACATCGGAGGAGATCTGGCGGATGCGCTGGGCGATGCCGTAGCCGTGGACGGGACCGAGAGCGACGACCTTGAGGATGAGCAGGTCGAGTGTGCCTTGCAGGAGGTCAGTCTTTTCGAGCGGCGCCATGCGCTTTGTTCTCTCCTAGACAATCTACCCATACGGAGGGGATAGGTAGATTGTCAAGGAGAGAGTGACAAGAGACAGGGAATAGGGAATAGAAAAGCCGGCGAGCGGCCCTTCGCCGGCTTTCAAACTTCAGAGCTATTCTTCGCGGAGGAGCTGAGCGGGGTTGACCCCGAGTGCGCGGCGTGCGGGGATCCAGGTGGCGATCAGGCCGATGAGGGTCATGGAGGCGAGCGCGCCAAGAAGAACGAGCGGATCGCGCGAGGTTGCCTGATAGACGAGGAAAGCGAGGACGCGGCTGGCGAGGACGCCGAGGACGAGGCCGGCCACGGAGCCTGAGGTGAGCACGATGAGCGGGCGGCCGAGCGCCGCGCGAGCGACCTGGGTGCGATGTGCGCCGAGAGCAACGCGGATGCCGAGTTCGCGCAAACGTTTGGAGACGGTGTAGGCGGACATACCGAAGACGCCGGTAATGGCGAGGATGGCAGCGAGCAGCCCCATCACGGTGAGCGCGGCTGTGGCGGCGCGCGCGGGAAAGAGCACGAGGGCGAGGCCGTCCTCCCACGTGCGGAGATCGAAGGGCAGACGGGAGTCAATGCCGGAGATGAGACGGTTGAGTGCGGCATTGATCTCGGCGGGCGGCCGATTGGACCGCACGACCAATGTGGTATCGGTGTTGTCGTCCTGGCCGAGTGGATAGAAGATCGCGCCGGTGGAATCCTCGGTTAGGGTTTCATACTTGCCGTCTTCGACAACACCGACGACTTCGTAACGGGTACCACCGGAGGTGCGGAGGTGCTTACCGATGGGAGATTGGACGACGCCGAAAACGCGATGGGCCAGAGTCAGGTTGATGACGGCGACCTGCAGGGTTTTAGGTCCGTCGTTCCAGGAGACGTCGCGACCGGCGAGGAGACGGGTTTGCGCGGCGCCGAAGTAGCCGGGCGAGACAGCGAAAAACTTTGCCGATGAGATTTCGTTGGTGGGGCGAAAGTCCGTAGCGTTGTCGGCGAAGACGCCTGTGCCATTTCCACTGCCGCCCAGCGGACGGTCGTCGACGGTGCCGACTGCGGTGACACCGGAGATGCGGGAGGCCTCTTCGATGAGGCGCCGTTGCAAAGTCAGGGCGGATTCGCCGGAGTAGCCGGCCATGCCCACATCCATGGTTGCGAGGATTGCGCCCTGCGGCTGGAAGCCGAATGGCGCGTGCAGCGAGCGCTCCATGCCGCGGAGCGAGACGAGGGATGCGGTGACGAGCAAAGCGCAGAGTGTGATCTGGACGCCGAGGAGAAGATCGCGAAGATTGAAGCGGCGCAGGAGGGTGGATGTTATGGAGCCGCTCTTCATCGCTTGCATGGCATTGGTGCGCCAGATCTGGCGCGCAGGAAGCAGACCGGGGAGGATGCCGCTCAGGAGCGAGAAGAGCATTGCGATCGCATACGTGCGGGTATCGGAGGCGACGGCGACACGGAGGGGCAGCTCGGGGATGGGATGCCAGCGGCTGAGAGTGCCGAGCAGCGCGACAGCAATGAACGTGCCGACGGTGCCGCCGGCCAGGGAGATCAGGACGGCTTCGGTGAGAATCTGGCGCAGCAGACGACCGCGCGTGGAACCGATGGAGAGGCGGATGGCGAGCTCGCGGGCGCGATCGGCAGAACGTGCGGCAAAGATGCCTGCGAGATTGGCGCAGGCTGCGGCCAGGACGAGCACCGAGAGCGCCATGAGTGCAGTGAGAAACGCGCGCGCCGGGCCGCGAAGGAAATCGCCCATGAGGCCAGGCTGGACGAGGCGTAGTCCCATGCCGTCGTCGGTTTGTGGATACTGACGCGCGAGCTGGGAGGCGATCGCGTTGAGGTTGGTGGTTGCCTGGGCCACGGTGATGCCGGGCTTGAGCGAGCTGACGACGAACAGGCCTTGGTTACTGCGTCTGGTGAGGAAATTGAACCCTTCGATCTGTTCCTCGTTGACCATCGGGATCCAGAAATCGGGCCAGAAGAAGAGCTCGACGCCCTTGAAGGTGCTGGGAGCGACTCCAATGACGGTGAAGGGATGGTTGTTGAGGTCGACGGTTTTGCCAATCACGCGAGGGTCGGCGTTAAAGTGCACGCGCCAACAGGAATCGCTGAGCACGACATACGGCATGGAGCCGGGGCCGTGTTCATCGCTCGCATGAAAGAACCGGCCGAGCGTGGGCTGGACGCCGAGCATGTCGAAGTAGTTGCTGGAGGCTTCGTAGATCCAGGTCGATGTTGCCGAGCCACCACTACTGAGGCCAACGTAGCCCATGCGATAGGCGGCGACGTCGCTCAAGGTCGTGTTGCGCGCGCGGATGTCGAGGAAGTCGGGATAGGAGTGGTTGAGATTGCCTTGTTCCTTCTGGGCGATCTGCAGGAGGCGATCGGAGTTGGGAAGACTGAGGGGGTGGAGAAGGATCGCGTTGAGGACGCCGAAGACCACAACATTGGCGCCGATGCCGAGGGCGAGGGTGAGGATGGCGGTGAGGGCAAAGCCCGGCGAGTGGCGGAGCTGGCGGAAAGCGTAGCGCAGATCGCGGGCCAGGTTTTCGAGAATCAGCGAAGCGTCGGCGGCGATGACGCGTTCGTGGGTGGAGGTGGGGTTGCCGAAACGGAGGATGGCTTGCCGGCGCGCCACTGAGTGGGGCAGACCCTTACACAGGTTCGCCTCGGTCGCAAGGGCAATGTGGGCCTGGAGCTCGGCGTCGATGTCGCGATCGAGGCGAGAGCGGCGAAAGAGATTGGCGATGCGGCGAAACAGGGCCATGATTCCTCCGTGGAAGGTTTATTTGCGTACGGTCTATTCGCTCCGCAAGGCCTGCAGGGGGTCGACACGGGAAGCGCGACGCGCAGGAATCCAACTAGATGCAACGGCGATGAGGGCGATCGCGGTCGCGATGCCGATGAAGACGAGCGGGTCGTCGGGACGGACACCCCGCAGCAGATTTGCAACCATGCGCGCCAGCAAGAAGGCGAGCACAAGGCCTGTGCCGAGACCGATGCCAGTGAGGCGTGAGGCGCGGGCGAGGATCATGCGCAGAACATCTTCGCGCCGGGCACCCATGGCGAGGCGCACGCCGATCTCGCGCGTCTGTTCGCCGACGACGTTGGCCATGACACCGAAGATGCCGATGGCGGCGAGGAAGAGAGCGATGAGGGCATCGAGTGCGATCATGCCGGCTGCGTACATGAGGCCGATGAGCTGGTCGTTGAGCACGTGGCGGTAAGTAAGGACCGAATCGAGTGGCAGCGTCGGGTCGATGGATGCGAGAGCTTTGCGCGCTGGTTCGGCGAGGGCGAGGGGATCACCGTCGGTCATCAGGGCGTAGCTGGTGGTTGGAGAGGGAAGCTGCGCGGCGTCTACGTAGACAACGGAATACTGGTTCTGATCCCAGAGGGTGTATTTGGCTTCGTCGGCGATGCCGACGATGGTGACCCATGGATCGTGGGTGTCTGTGCGGCCCATGTGGATGCGGTGGCCGATGGGGTTCTGGCCGGGAAAGTATTGCGCGACGAACCGTCGGCTGACGATGGCAACGGGCGTGGACTGCAATGAGTCACCGGGATTGAACCCGCGGCCATCGAGAAGGGCGATGTGGAAGGCGGAGAAATAGCCGGGATCAACGACGAGGTTCAGGGCGTTTTGATCCTTACCTGGCATTACGGGGCGATTCTCGATTTGGAATTCGCGGTTCCAGCCGTAGTCGCTATAGGGAAGAGCGTTGGTGATTACGGCGTGGGTGACGCCGGGAAGAGAGCGGAGTTTCGCCAAACTATTGGCATACCAGGCGACCTGACTTTTTTTGTCGTAGCGCTTTTCGGGCAAGGCGACGCCGAACGTGAGGACTTTCTCTGGCGCGTAGGTGTCGGCAATGTGCAATTGCGCGTTCATCCCTTTGGCCATCAGGGCGGCGCCGATGACGAGGGCGACGGCGAGGGAGATTTGCGCCATGGCGAAGATGTTGCGCAGCCAGCGCCGGCGGCTGGCGCCGATGGTGGAGCGTGAACCGGCCTTGAGCTGATCGGAGAGATTGATACGCAAGGCTTCAAGCGCTGGGGCAAGTCCGGAGACGAGTCCAGCGAGGAGAGCGAGAACCAGGGAAAACGCGAAGGCGCGTCCGTTGAGCGAGATGTTCGACCAGCCGGACATGTGGCGGGCGACGCGTTCGGGCATGAACACCAAGGTTAGGCGCAAGTAGAGCCAGCCGAAGATGAGGCCCCCCCCCGCGCCAATCAAACTGAGAAGGATGTTCTCGGTGAGCAGCTGGCGCAGGATGCGCATACGGCTTGCGCCAAGTGCGGTGCGCATCGCAATTTCACTGCGACGCCCAATGCCGCGCGCGAATTGCAGGTTGGCGACATTGGCGCAGACGATGAGTAGAACGAAGAGAGTGGCACCCATGAGCAGGCGGTAGTAGAGCGGAGTGAGGGGGCCGTTGACGCCATCGAGGAGAGGCTCTGCGTGGATGGTCCAGCCGCGATTGGTAGCGGGATAAGTCTCAGCGAGCTGGGTAGCGATGGAACGCAAGTCGGCTTGGGCCTGTTGCACGGTGACGCCCTCGCGCAGGCGGCCTTCGACGAGGTATTCGTGGTCACTACGATTGGCGAGTTGCTGGGGCGTGGGGGCGAAGGGCAGAAAGAGCTCGCCAATGGAGGGATACTGCACGGATTTGGGCAGCACTCCGATGATGGTGTAGTTGCGCTGATCGAGTTCGATGGTGCGGGCGAGGACCGATGGGTCACTGGCGAAGCGACGCTGCCAGAAGCCGTAGCTGAGGACGGCAACGGTATCGCGGCCTGCTGTGCACTCGTCGGCGACGAAGAGGCGGCCGAGCAAGGGCTGAACGCGCAGCACCCTGAAGAAGTCTGAGGAAGCGAATTCAGCGTGCACGTGAGCAGCGTCGCCTGCACCAGTGAGACTCATGTCTACGCCATCGCGCACGGAGAGTTCCTCGAAGGAGCGGCTGCGGTGAACCCAGTCTTCGTAGTTGGCGAGAGCGACGTTGTCATCGCCGGTGCGTTCCTGATGTTCGACGACGGTGAGGACGCGATCCATCGCCGGCACAGCGAGGGGACGGAGAACGACGGCGTCCATGCTGCTGAAGATGGCTGTGTTGGCGCCGATGCCGATGGCGATGGACAGGATGGCGGTGACGGAGAAGCCCGGAGACTTGAGGAGCTGACGGCCGGCGTAGCGAAGATCGGCCCAGAAACGGCCCAGGCTCAACGTTGTGTCGGCGGCAGTGACTCGTTCGCGCGTGGAGGTGGGGTTGCCGAATCGGAGGAGCGCCTCGCGGCGTGCCACTGCGTGGGACAGGCCCTGACGCATCTTGTCATCGACGTACATGTCGATGTGGGCCTGGAGCTCAGCGTCAATCTCGCGGTTGACGTCTTCACGCTGGAACAGGTTCCGGAATCTGCGGACGAGGGACATAGCGTTCCTTTCAGGCGTAGCGCAACACGGCGCGGACGCCCTTGACGAGCTGATCGAAGCGCTCTTCGGCCTGCTGGAGCTGCTTTCGGCCTCTTGCGGTGAGCTTGTAGTACTTGGCGCGGCGATTCGTGTCGGTCAGCGCCCATTCGGCGTCGATCCAGCCGCTTTGCTCCATGCGATGGAGGGCGGGGTAGAGCGAGCCTTCTTCGACACTGAGCAACTCGTTGGAGGCGCTCTGTATGTGCTGCACGATGCCGTAGCCATGGAGGGCGCCATTGTGGGCAAGGGTTTTGAGAACGAGGAGATCGAGTGTTCCCTGGAGGTCAGTTTTCGGCATTCATACCCCTAGCAATCTTGATACAAAGAAGACTAGGCCTAGAAGGCTAGGGGTAGCAAGGGAAGTGTGACGAATGGCTGGGAACAGGAAATAGCAAATGCAAATACGAGAAGCAGATCCTTCGCTCGGCTTACCCCATGAACAACTGGCATTGTTCATGGGGCCCCAAGCGCGCCGAACTCAGGATGACAATGTGGTGAGAGTTGGAGGCGAGAGGACGACGAGCAAGAGTGTAGGGATTAGGGATTCGGGAACAAGCAGATCCTTCGCACGGGTTACCCCGCAAGAGATGACTTGGATGGCTACGGAGTCACGACGGCGCGGGGGTGGAGAAATGCGGCGTTGGGGATGTCGGTGGGAGGGAGGCCGGGGCCCTCCCAGAGCAGGCGCGGGCCGTCCTGACTGACGGAGTGGAGGTCTTCGATGTGGATGGAGTGCAGGCCGGCGCGAAGGCCGAGGGAGCCGCGGTCGTAGCGCATGGCATTGCCTTGTGCTCCGCAGACCTGCGCGAAGGGCGGGCCGGTTTTGGCGACCTGGATGCCGTCGATGACAACTCGAGCGCCGTCGCGGGCGAGAAGGTGGAAGGTGTAGCCGCCATCGACGGGGATGTCGAGATAGCCATCCCATGCGGCGGTGTAACGGGTGAAGCCGTGGGCGTCGGCGAGGAGGTTCGGGGATTCGCCCTCAAAGATGGCGGTTTCTTTGGTGAGGTCGGGGAGTTCGGACCAAGTGCCGGGATAGAGTCTCCAGGTGAGGCCCTGCACATTGGGTCCGGTTGTTGGGGCTGGGTCGTGCCATTTGGCGACAACGACCACACCCTGGGCGGCCCAGTCCTGTTTTTGGTCGCCGGTCTCGACGTGGAGGAGGACGCGAAAGCGGCCCGCACCGTTGACATCGTCGAGAGCGGTGCCGAAGGCGTCAGGAAATTTGTGGGTGACACGGCGACCGCGGGCGGCGGTTCCATCGCCGAAGAGCCAGGTGTAACGGGCGTGGGGGATTTCATCGGCCGTGAAGGTCGCCTGATCGCCGGGTGCGAGAAACGGAGGCTCGACCGCGAAAACTGCAACAGGGCCGGTAGGCGCGGGGAAAGCGACGGGCGTAGCGCCATCGGTGACAGAGACGGGAACATCAGCACTGGTCTCGACGCGCTGCTGGCCGTACTTCACATTGTCGAGCGTGACGCCGCTGACCTGGCCGATGATGGAAGAGCCGATGAGCGGAGGCTGGTCGAGTGCCCAGATATTGTGGAAGGTGAAGCCGTGGATGGCCGGTTGCTCCTGTTCCATCTGAAGGAGCGAGTACCAGTCGTCGAGGAAGAGATTCTCGAAGGTGTAGTTGGAGTGGTCGCCGCGCGCGCCGTTGGAGGCCCACATGCCAAGCAGGCCGAAGGATTGACCGCAAGCGCCGATGCCGGCGTGTAGAATGTCGGAGTCGCGGAGGGTGACGTTGCGGGAGTTGAAGATTTTTTGGGGCCATCCGGCGCGGACGATATTGGAGATGGATGTCGAGAGCTCGCTGCTTTCGACGGTGATGTCATGGACATCCTTGCCGGGGCGGAGCATGTCGGCATCGGTATAGCCGTCCCAGTTGCCCATGAGGGCGATGACATCGTCGGAGGCGCGGAAGAAGGAGTTGCGGACAATGCCATCGCTCGATCCGATCCAGTCCATGCCGTCCTGATTGGCGTTGCCGGGGTTGCCGCCCATGACGCGGAAGTCGTCGTAGAGGAAGCCGTCGGAGTCTTTCATCTGGATGGACCAGGTACGGGAACGGATGACGCAGGTGAGGCCGCTGACCTGGATGTTCTGGGCGTTGCTGGTCCCGATGCAGTGCCAGTCGGGCTTCTGCATCCAGCCTTCGTCGCTGGCGGGGTCTTGAGGACCGTCGTAGACGATGGCGCCGCGGCCAAGAACTTTCACGTCATGGACGTCAAAGAGGTTGAGGCTGCCGTAGAAGAATGCGCCGGGAGCCAGGTAATCGGTCTCGCCGGTTTTAGGGTTGAGGCTCTGGTGATAGATGCCGGCCTTATAGATGATGGCGCCGGCCGGTGGAGGCGGAGGCGGTGAGCCTGCGAAGAGAAAGAGCATCGCAGCATGATTCAGGAAGTCGCGCGGGCGGGAGATGGAGAGCTTGGCCGGACCCTGGAGCTTGAAGCGAATGGTCTGGCCATCGCGATGTGCGCGGAGGCCGAGACGCCAGGGCTGGATGTCGACGCCGCGATCCCAGAAGCCATCGGCGGTGGCGGTGACTGCGATATCGACCGGACCGGTGATGTCGAAAGAGGCAAACTCGTAGCTAGCAGCGGCGTGGGCGACGTCGATGGGTTTTCCATTGACGGTGACGGTGAAAGCGGTGGAGCGCATCTCAGGAGGGACAGGAACAGGCTGGACGCGCGGCGCGGCGGGGACGGCCTGCGCAAGCACGAGGAGCATCACCAGCGATGCGCGATGACCGAGCAAAAAGCCAAGTCTCTCCAATAGAAGTCCACTGTAGCATCTGATTCGTGACCGAGATGCCGCGTGCAGGATCGGTGTCCATTTCCGGACAAGGGCATTCGGTCTTTGTGCGCTTTTGAACAGCCAACGTTGAGAGCGCGGACGCTATCGCGGTGAAAGAACGGCTGAACCAGAAGCGCCGTTTTGGCGTACCAAGTGCTAAAACAACCTTATCTATAGGTGTCTGTGAGGCCAGTTATGCGCGAACTTCTCTTCGATCTGCGGTTTGTTCTTCGGCAGCTGCGCAACTCTCTCGGATTCACGCTGACGGCTGTGTTCATGCTGGCCTTTGGCATCGGGGCGACTACGGTCATTTTTTCGATCGTGGAAGGTGTGCTGCTGCGACCGCTGCCGTTTCCGGACCCCGACCGGCTGATGGTGCTGGCGGATTGCCTGCAGGGCGTGAATCTTGGAGGCAAATGCGAAGCCGGGGTGACGGTGCCGGACATCCGGGCGTACACGCGCGAGACGAAGTCCTTCACAGCACTGGGCGGCTATCAGTATTCGGGGTATGAGCTCTCGGGGAACGGAGAGCCTGCGCAGGTAAACGCGGCGCGCCTGACGGCTGGGGTGTTTCCGGCGCTGGGTGTGGCGCCGCAGCTGGGCCGTGTGTTCACGGCCGATGAGGACGACCAGAAGGCACAGGTGACGGTGCTGAGCTATGCGACATGGGTGAACCGCTTCCATGCCGATCCGCAGATTCTAGGCACGAAGATCCTGCTCGATCGTAAGCCGTATGTGGTGATCGGGGTGATGCCGCGGAACTTCGAGTTTCCACTGGTGACCGGGCAGCTGAACCGGCAAGAGCTATGGGTGCCGATGAGCTTCAGCGAGCAGGAGCTTTCGCCACCTTCCGCTGCGAACTGGAGCTACCAGATGATCGGCCGGCTCAAGCCGGGCATTTCTCCCAAGCAGGCACAGGCAGGTGCGGAACGCGTGGCGCAGGAGATTATGCGGGGTTATCCGGCGATGATGGCGAACCTGCACATAAGTGCGCTGGTACGGCCGCAACAGGAGGAGACGATTGAACAGGCGCGTCCGCTGCTGCGGACGTTGTTTTTGGCAGTGGCCGTGGTACTGCTGATCGCTTGCGCCAATCTTGCAGGGTTGATGCTGGTGCGGGCAATCCGGAGGCAGCGTGAGGTTGCGGTGCGGCTGGCGCTCGGCGCGCATGCTGCGGCGATTCTGCGGCAGACAATGTTGGAGAGCCTGGTGCTGAGTGTAGCGGGAGGCGTACTCGGGCTGGTGACGGCGGCCGTTGCACTACGCGTGGGGAAGAGCCTGTTGCCGGAGAGCCTGCCGAGGATCAGCGAGATCGAACTCAACTGGGCAGTTATTGGGTTTGCGCTGCTGCTTGCAGTGGTGACTGGGTTTGTGTGCGGGCTGGCTCCGGCGTTTGCGGCGCTGCGGACCAATGTGAATGCGCATTTGAAGGAAGGCGGCCGCAGCGGAACCGCGGGCGGCGGACATGCGCGCCTGCGTTCGACGCTGGTGGTGGCGGAGATCGCAGTGGCGATGATTCTGCTGTCGGCATCGGGGCTGCTGTTGCGGAGCTTTGAGAAGATGCGGGACGTGGATCTGGGGTACCGCCCGGAGCACGTCACGATGGCGTCCTATTCGTTGCCGCAGAAACAGTACACGAAGCAGGAGCAGGTAGACACGTTCAATCGCGAGTTGCTGCGGAGATTGAACGAGCTGCCGGGTGCGACGGGCGCCGGTGTGACCACCGCGATTCCAGCGGGCGGCGTGAATAACAACCAGACGTTCGTGGTCGACGGCTACACCGCCCCAAAGGGTGCGGACATGAACCTGGCGACGGTTTCGTATGTGATTGGGGAGCCGTTCAAGGCGCTGGGGATTCCGCTGGTGCGTGGACGTTTGTTCACGGACGATGACCGGGCCGGCAAACAACTGGTGCTGATTGTGAACCAGAAGCTGGCGCAGCACTATTGGCCTGGCCAGGGCGCAATCGGAAAGCGGTTGCGGATCGGGACGCCGGAGATGCAGACTCCGTGGATGAGCGTTGTCGGTGTGGTGGCGAACGTGGCACTTGCTTCGCCTGACGGTCCAGCGAAGGAACAGTACTACGTTCCGATCGCACAGACGGAGGAAGACATTGGGGCGCTTGGGAATCCGGCAACCGATCTGAACGGCAATGGCGGCTACATTGTGCTGCGCTCGACCCTGCCGCCGGAGGCGATGGAGAATGCGCTGCGACAGACGGTGCGCGCCGTCGATCCGTTGTTGCCGCTGACGCAGGTGCAGACGATGGAGCAGGCAGTTTCACTTTCCGAGGGTCCGCGGCGATTCAACACAGTGCTGATATCGAGCTTCGCATTTGCCGCCGTGCTGCTCGCGGTGCTGGGGATTTACAGCGTGATTGCGTTCTCGGTCGCATCGCGGGTACAGGAGATGGCGATTCGGATGGCGCTGGGATCGCAACGGTCCGCGATCATGCGCCTGGTGCTGGAGTCGGGCGCGAAGCTGGCGGTAGTGGGATGCGTGCTGGGACTGGGGGGAGCGCTGGCGGCTTCGGGCCTGCTGCGGTCTCTGCTGTTCGGAGTGAGTCCGTTTGATCCGCTGGTTCTGACGGCGGCGGCGATTGGAGTCCTGCTGCTGGCGGTGGCTGCGTCAACACTGCCTGCGGTCCGCGCGGCGTCCGTGGAGCCGATGAAGGCGCTGCGGGGGGAATGAGAGCAGGGAATAGGGAGGCCCTCGATGAGGCGCGATCCGCCCTTATTCCATGTAACTGCAGGCTACGATACGGCGGCCTTGGTGATGGTGAGGCCGAGGCGCGCAAAGGGCGCGAGCACTTTCTGTTTTGTATTTGCAGCGACGATCATTCCGGATATTTCGGTGATAGGCGCGATCACATAGGGCGAGACGGCGTTCAGCTTCTCTGAGGAAGCGAGGACAATCGTCTCCGCTGCACTGGCGCTCAAGGCGCGCTTGACGTGCGCCTCTTCGAAGTCGCCGGTGGTGAGACCGACACCGGGATGAATCCCGGTGACGCCCATGAAGTAGGTGTCGGCGTGAATCCGCTGGATGCTTTCGATGGCCGGCGCACCCACGGCGACGACGGAATGCTTAAACAGCTTGCCGCCGATGAGGATCACCTCGATGTTGCGGTGCGCGACCAGCTCCACGGCGATGGTGGGACTGTGCGTGACGATGGTTGCTTTGAGTGCGGGTGCGAAGTGCCGTGCGATCTGAACAGCCGTGGTTCCGCCATCGAGGATGACGACCTGACCTGGGCCCACCATGCCGGCTGCGGCGCGGCCTATCTCCCTTTTCTCGTCGGTCGCTACATTGAGGCGGGCTGCGAAATCGCCCATTGCCGGAGAGGCAGGCAGCGCTCCGCCGTGCACGCGCTGCAAGAGGCCTTGGGCGGCAAGTTCGCGCAGATCGCGGCGGATGGTGTCCTCGGAAAGCCCGAGTTCGTCGCTCAGATCTTTGGCGACGATCTGGCCGGTTTGGCGCAGGACGTCGAGGATGTGTTGTTTGCGATGGCGGGTAAGCACAGAGCCACTATCGCACAGTCTGAAAACTCATCTGCACGAAAATACACAAAATTGCACGATTCTGCGCATTTGTGATAGGGTCGATTTTGGAGGACTCCTGTCCATGACTGCATCTGCTCCGCTCATCATTCTGGTTGCCGGGCCGTATCGCTCGGGCACCAATAACGACCCCGCATTGATTGCGAAGAACCTCGACAGACTCGAGGAAACCTCGCTCAAGATCTATGAGGCTGGCCACATTCCTATGATCGGAGAATGGGTTGCGCTGCCGATTGCGAAGCAGGCGGGATCGGCGCAGGTAGGGGACGCGATCTCGGAGCGATACCTCTATCCAGTCGCCAACCGGCTGATCCGGCGCTGTGACGCGGTGCTGCGGATCGAAGGGATGTCGAAAGGCGCGGACGAAGATGTGCGATTGGCGCGAGAGAGGGGGCTGCCGGTCTATTTCGATATCAAAGAAGTGCCGGCGATGGGTGTTTAACAGCAGATCCCCTTCGACCTCGCTCAGGGCAGGCTTTCGCCCCGCTTACCCCACGAACACTCGCGTCTTCGCGGGGCCCCAAACGTGCGGGACCTCAGGACGACACGGCATGGGGGAGTGGAGGAAACAGGGCGACAGGAGGGGGCGCCGATCCATCCAGGACTCAGATGCCTTCGCCCATGGAGACGTATTCGTTGAGCTTGCCCAGTTCTTCGCGATAGGCGATGCGGTCGGCCTCTTCGGTGGCGAAGGGGGCGGGTTCTTCGCAGGGCTGCGCACCGAGGCGAGATTCCAGCTGTTCGACGCGGGCGGACAGGGCAATCAGGGCATCGGAGAGCGGGTCTTTGATGTCGTGGGGGTCGGTGATGAGCACGCGTTGCCCGGCGCGATAGACGATGTGGGCGGGCACGCCGACGACGGTGGAGTTAGGGGGGACGTTGTCGAGGACGACGGAGCCGGCACCGACGCGGGAGTTTTCGCCGACGGTGATGTTGCCAAGGACGTTGGCGTTGTTGCCGACGAAGACACGATCGCAGATGGTGGGATGGCGTTTGCCGTGACCCTTGCCGGTTCCGCCGAGGGTGACGCCTTGATAGAGGGTGACGTCGCTGCCGACGATGGCGGTTTCTCCGATGACGACGCCGGTGGCGTGATCGATGAACAGGCGGCGGCCGAGCAGCGCGCCGGGATGAATGTCGACGCCGGTGAGAAAGCGGCCGATTTGAGAGAGGAAGCGCGCGGGGAGACGCAGGTTGGCGCGCCAGAGCGTGTGGCTGATGCGATGGAACCAGACGGCCCACAAGCCCGGATAGCAGAGGAAGACTTCGAGGCGGGAGCGCGCAGCGGGGTCGCGCTCCAAGACGGAGCGGATGTCTTCGCGCATGCGCTGGAAGAATTCCATAAGGCAGTTCGCAGTTCTGAGTTCACAGTTCGTAGTTCAAGATCTTGGCATTTTGCTTGTCCACTGCCAACTGTGAACTGAGAACTACGAACTGTCTTTACAGCGTAACGGGTTGTGTGGGGAGTGCAAGGGCTTCCTGGCGCAACGCGTCGAAGAGCACGCTGGACAGATAGCGCTCGCCGAAGCTGGGTAGAACGGCGACGATCAGTTTGCCGGCATTCTCAGGGCGTGCGGCGACCTTCAGCGCCGCCACTACAGCTGCGCCGGAGCTGATGCCGACGAAGAGACCCTCTTCAAGTGGAAGGCGGCGGGCCATTGCGACTGACTCGTCGTTGGTTACCTGGATTACTTCGTCGATGAGCTTGGTATCGAGAATGCTGGGGACGAAGCCTGCGCCGATGCCTTGAATCTTATGCGGACCGGGTTTGCCGCCGCTCAGGACCGGGCTGTCGGTGGGTTCGACGGCGATGGCCTTGAAGCTGGGCTTGCGCGGCTTGATGAACTGGGAGACGCCGGTGATGGTACCGCCGGTGCCAACGCCTGAGATGAGGAAGTCGACCTGGCCGTCGGTGTCGTCCCAGATTTCGGGGCCGGTGGTCGCGAGATGAACAGCTGGATTGGCGGGATTGTCGAACTGCTGGAGGATGACGCCGTTGGGGGTATTGGCAAGGATTTCGTTGGCCTTGGCGATAGCGCCTTTCATGCCGTTGGGGCCGGGCGTGAGCACGATTTCAGCGCCGAAGGCCTTCAGGAGCACACGGCGCTCGAGGCTCATGGTTTCGGGCATGGTGAGGATGAGCTTGTAGCCTTTGACGGCAGCGACGAATGCGAGAGCGATGCCGGTGTTGCCGCTGGTGGGCTCGATGAGAACGGTTTGGCCGGGCTTGATGCGGCCGGATTTTTCGGCATCGTCGATCATGGCGAAGCCGATGCGGTCTTTCACGCTGGCGAGCGGATTTTGGCTCTCGAGTTTGACCACGACGGTGGCGGGGAGTCCCGCCGAGACGCGGTTGAGGCGCAGCAAGGGAGTGTGCCCAATCAGTTCAGTGATATTTGCGGCGATACGCGCCATGATTTCTCCTTTTGTTCAGGAACAGCCCTCACGGAGTTGCCATCGCGGGGAGGGGCCAATGTGGATCGGGTGCGGAAACGGATGTGCGCGCCAGGCGCACTGCAGGCATCGGGCCATCACCAGCGGGGGTGTCAGCGACATCGATGCATGGAGACAGGGTAGACGGCGGGTGTGGAGGATGGCAAGTCCTCACCCTGCGGGGTTGGCGCGCCGAGTTGAGCCGATGTGCGGTATATGCTGAAGGGTTCCTTCTTATCGCGCGCTGCCAAGAAGCGCATTCAGATTGGGCACCGAAGATATGAGCACGCAAAACATAGCTATCCACCTGCCGGACGGGTCGGTGAAGGAAGTGCCGCAGGGCACGACGCCCCTTGAGATTGCGAACTCGATTTCGCCGCGGCTGGCGGCTGCGTCGGTTGTGGCGAGGCTGACGCCCCTGACTGCCAATGCGCCGAAGACCGCGGATGGGCAGGGTGGCGAGGGCAAGCCGGACGGCGAGGCCGAAGATGACTCGGCAGCCGCGATGTATGCGGCGGACAGCGCCGCGGGGCCGCGGCTTGTCGATTTGTCGACGCCGCTGACGGCGAACACCAAGCTGGAGTTACTGAAAGAGAGCGATCCGGAGACGCTGAAGGTGGTGCGTCATTCGGCGGCGCATGTGCTGGCGACGGCGGTGCTGGAGTTGTTTCCGGAGACGAAGCTGGGGCACGGACCGGCGACGGACGCGGGGTTCTTCTACGACTTCTATCGGGAGAAGCCGTTCACGCCGGAGGACCTGGAGGCCATCGAGAAGAAGATGGCGGAGGTTGTAGCGCGGGACGAGCGATTTGAGCGTGAGTACGAACCGCGCGAGCAGGCGCTTGCCGAGTTTGAGAAGGACGGCGACTTCATGAAGACGCACTTCGTGACCAAGTTCACGGAGGCGGGGTCGCAGGTGAGCTTTTATCGCAACGGCAAATTCGTGGACTTTTGTCGCGGACCGCACGTGCCTTCGACGGGGCGTGTGAAGGCGGTGAAGGTGACGAAGGTGGCGGGCGCGTATTGGTTGGGCGATGAGAAGAATCCTCAGCTGCAGCGGATCTATGGGACGGCGTTCTTCTCCAAAAAAGAGATGGACGAGTATTTTGCCAAGCTGGAAGAGGCGGCGAAACGCGATCATCGCGTGCTGGGAAAGCAGTTGGACTTGTTCTCGATTCAGGAGCTCGCCGGCGCGGGGCTGATCTTCTGGCATCCCAAGGGCGCCATGATCCGAAAGGTAATGGAAGACTGGATGCGCGAGGAGTGCCTGCGACGCGGGTATCAACTGGTGTATACGCCGCACGTCGCGCGGGTGAATCTGTGGCAGACGTCGGGGCACGAGGGCTTCTACGCGGGAAACATGTTCACGCCGATGGAGCTGGACGATGCGATGTATCGCATGAAGCCGATGAACTGTCCGTTTCATATCCTCATCTACAAAAACTCGCCGAAGAGTTATCGGGATTTGCCTGCGCGCTATGCGGAGCTGGGTAACGTTTATCGCTATGAGCGCTCGGGAACGATGCATGGGCTCTTACGCGTGCGCGGGTTTACGCAGGACGATGCGCATATCTTCTGCATGCCGAGCCAGATTGAGAGCGAAGTCGCGGCGTGCATCGATTTTGCCGAGGCGGTGCTGAAGACATTCGGATTTTCCGAGTTCAAGGTTGAGTTGTCGACCTGGGATCCGAAGGACCGCGCGCACTATGTAGGTTCGGATGAGAATTGGGAATTCGCAACACGATCGCTCGAAAAAGTGCTCCAAGCGAAAGGCATTCCGTACAAGACGATTCCGGGGGAGGCTGCATTCTACGGTCCGAAGATCGATGTCAAGCTGGTGGATGTGCTGGGACGGCAATGGCAGCTTTCGACGGTGCAGTTCGACTTCAATCTGCCGGCGCGGTTCGACCTCGAGTATGTGGGCGAAGATGGCTGGCGGCATCAGCCGGTCATGGTGCATCGCGCGCTGTTCGGATCGGTGGAGCGATTCTTCGGCGTGCTCATCGAGCACTATGCGGGGGCGTTTCCGCTGTGGCTGGCGCCGGTGCAGGTGGGGCTGGTGCCGATCAGCGAGAAGCACACGGCGTATGCGGCGAAGGTGGAAGCAGAGCTGAAGGCCGGGGGGCTGCGTGTGGAAGTGGATGCGCGGAACGAGAAGATGAACGCGAAGATTCGTGACTTTGCGCTGCAGAAGACGCCGTACATTCTGGTGTTCGGTGACAAGGAAGAGGCGGCCGGCGCGGTGAATGTGCGGACACGCGGCAAGACGGAGCAGAGCTCGATGCCGCTGGCGGAGTTTATCGCGAAGGCGAAAGGGTTGGCAGGGAGCCAGAGTACGGAGCTATAGCCACGCCACGAACGAAGGCCTGTTCGTGGCGACCCCGAGCTCTAGCCATCCCATCGACGAGACCTGTCGACGGGGACCCGGAGCCGTAGGCAGGCGACCGCGAGGCAGTCTGAGTCTTTGATAGACTTGTCGCGCCGTGAAAACCTTCGCGCTTCAAATTCTCTGCATCGTGTTGTCGCCCGTGGCCGTCGCAGCCGCGCAGGATGTGATTCCTCTCTATCCCGGCACGGCTCCCGGCTCAACGCAGGAAACCTATCCGGAGAAGCAGTACTTCTCCACTGTCTGGAACACGGATGTTGTCACGAACGTGAGCCGGCCGACGCTAACCGTGTTCAAACCTTCTCCGGAATTAAAAAACGGGACCGCCATCGTGATCTGCCCCGGCGGCGGTTTCATGGCCCTTTCCATCGCCAGCGAGGGCACGGACGTTGCCAAATACCTGGCCGCGAAAGGCGTGACCGCGTTCGTGCTGAAGTATCGGCTGGCGCAGACGGCCGGGGACGCCACCGAGGAGTTCCGTCCCTTGTTTGCCGACACGCAGAAGTTCGATGCGATGATGGCGAACGTTGCGCCCCTGGCAATCGCGGACGGGTTAGCGGCGGTCACCTATGTGCGGCAGCATGCGCCGGAATGGGGAGTTTCTGCCGATCGGGTAGGAATCATCGGATTCTCCGCGGGTGGATCGGTGACGGCGGCGGTTGCGGTGCTCTACAAGCCCGAAGGCCGGCCGGCATTTGTAGCTCCGATTTATGGCGGCGGATTGATGAAAGATGCTCCGGTACCAGCGGACGCGCCGCCTTTGTTTATCGCGGCTGCGACCGACGATACGCTCGGCCTTGCGCCACAGAGCGTCGCTTTTTACCAGAAGTGGACTGCAGCTCAAAAGCCGGCCGAACTGCATATGTACGTCAAGGGCGGCCATGGGTTTGGAATGCAAAAGCAGAACATTCCCACGGATCACTGGATTGACAGATTTGCCGATTGGTTACAGTTAGAAGGTTTTCTAAACAAGTGACCAACAGTTAGAACCGACCAGGAATTTTGAGGAGATTGGCTCTCGCGAAGGACGTTCAAGACATTTCGGCGAAAGGCTTCAATTCCGGATAACGAGAGTAGATGAGCTGCTGGTCGGACGGGCTGAGCTGGCTGAGGCGGACGGGTTTGTCCTGGGGGCGGGTGCCTTTTTGATTGAGGATGTTCATGAGGCTCCACTCGCGCTGGAGAGTCTGCGGCTCTTCGGCTTTGAGGTCGTAGCGGGTGAAGTCGATGGCCATTGGCGGGCTGTTTTTGGTCCAGTCGTGGAGCAGGGCGAGGCGAAACTCGCGATTCATGAACCACTCGATTTCGAGATTCGCGTCTGAGCCGGGCGCACCGGTGCCGCGGGCATCGAAGCGATAGTGCAGTTTGTCATTGTTGGGGTTGTGGTCGCGCCAGGCGAGGCCGAAGGCGCCTTCGGTAATGACCTGCGTGTCGGGCCAGCGCTCGCGCACCGCCTGCAGCCACCAGGCGAGGTCGTCGTCGTGGCCGAGGGATGTCTCCCAGATCCCCGTGACCCAGCCGAAGCCGCTGAGGTCGTGGCCGCGATCGAAGTGCATGGCGGTGGTGGCGAGCATCTCGCGGCGGCCCGCTTCGACGCCGAGGTTGCCCACGGTCTCGATGGGCCCGACGCCCATGCGGCTGTTGAATCCACCCTGGAAGCCGTCGCGGCGCGCGGTGAGTAAGTCGCAAGTCCAGCCATCGAGGCAAACGCAGTCGATGAAGTCGGCGGGACCCTGGGCGGGCTTGAGGTAGTGCTCGTGGCTGGGGTAGTAGGGATAGCAGATGCCGCCGTCGCCATCGCCGTTGTCGATGGCGTGCTGGCTCCAGATCTGACCCTGGCAGACGTGGATGCCCTGATCGGCAACCAGCAGGCGTTGATTCTCGGCGTCCATGAAGCCGGCGATGAGCGATTGAGGACGATAGCCGGAGCCGACGATGCCGGAGATCTGTGCGAGCGCGTCGTTGATGGTGCGGCGGATGTCTTCGCGCGTGTTGTACATGGGAGCGAAGTAGCCGCCGGGAATGAAGGTGATCTCGTCGCCATAGCGGTCGTGGTAAGAGGCGAGGAGTTTGCGGGCTTCCTGATATTCCTTGCGGTCGTCTTTGAGGGCGAGCCAGCTGATGGCCCAAGTCATTGTGCCGTTGGGGCAGCCGCGGGCGAAAGCGTCGCGACGGGAACGAATGCGCTCGGGGCGATTGTCAGAGGCTTCGTCTTCCCCGATGTTGCAGGTGGGTCTGACTTCGATCTGATTCACACGGACGACAGAGACGTGGGTGAGAAAGCGGCCCCGGAGCGGTGGAGCAGGTGCGGCGCGGGCAATGTCTGGGCCAGCGAGAGCGAGAGATGTTGCGGCGGCGCCGCGGAGGAAGGTGCGGCGGGTGAGGGGTGAGGTGTCGGGCATCGAGGGAATTGTACTGCTCGGTGGCGTAAAGAGGCCGGAAGGGGATCGTGCTTTCCCACCCTTGCGCGCCCAACGACGAGGACCTGTCGTTGGGGACCCCGGGTACTCCGCGCAAGGATGGGGCACCCAGTTCCCCGGCCATTTTCAGGGGCGGGTAGCTACGCCTTCGACGACTGCTTACTTTTGGTTCAAGGTATCGGGGTCGAAGGGATGCGGGCGTGTCTCGGAGAGACTGGCGTCCTCGCCCTCGGCCAGGCGCTCCTGAGCCTGCTCTTTCTGATGGGGGGTCATCACGGTCGCGAGACTCTTAAGACTGCGCGCGGCGAGTGAATCGCCGGCGGAGGCTGCCCGGCTGAACCACATATATGCGGTGATGTAATCGAGGGGAACGCCGCGACCGGAGGAATACATGTTGGCGAGGTTGAACTGACCACGGCTTGCACCGTGCATCGCCGCGTCGCGGTAAAAGGCTGCCGCTCTCGCATAGTCCTTCTCGACGCCGAGGCCGTCCTCGTACATCACGCCCACATTGCTCGCGGCTTCAGCGAGGCCCTGTGCCGCGGCCTTCCGGTACCAATCGAGCGCCTGGGCGTAGTCCTGAGCAACACCGAAGCCGTGGTGGTACATGGCCCCGAGGTTGTTTTCTGCGGCCGCATTTCCCTGTTCGGCAGCCTTGCGATACCACTCTGCCGCCGCGGCGTCATCGCGTGGGACGCCGCGTGCCGAGTGGTAGAAGTTACCGAGTTTGCACTGCGCGGCGGCGCTGCCGTGCTCGGCCGCAGAGAGATACCAGTGCATCGCGCGCTCGAGATCGACCTTGCCGGACCATCCTTTTTCATAGAGGACGGCGAGATTGACCTCAGCGGGAGCAAAGCCTGTGGAAGCTGCCGCAGTGAGCCACTTGAGGGCTTGCTGATAGCTCTGCGGAACACCTCTGCCGGCGGCGTAGTAGAAGCCGAGGTTGTTCTGCGCGACGGGGTCGCCGGCCGCGGCGAGTTTTGTGACCGCGTCAATATTCGGGGCGCTCGGCGGTTGAGCATTGTTGTCTTGATGTGCGGCTACGAGAGTCGACTGCTGCGTATGTTGCGCGCCCGGCGATGCGGGCGCTGTCAGCGCGAGGCAGGCAAGTGTGAGCGATGCGGAGAGGAAACCGGCCTTCATAGGACTCCCTTGCGACGAGCGAATGGAGAATCCTACATCTTTTTACGTGGAATTCCCAATAAATTAATCGTCTGTTAATGACTAATGTGAAGGCAGTAGTAATTGCGGGACGGGATTTGCACAGATGTTTCTTTTTGGAACAGCGAACAGCGCTCGCAGCCGCTCGTGGAGCGGGTTGAATGGCACCTTGGCTGGGGCATGCGCGAGACATGGGCCATCTGGCCAAAGGCGAAGAGACGGAGAACCGACCCCGGGGGGAGGGGCCTACGATCCGAGCGGGCGACGGCGGGGCTTGAGTGGGCGGGCGCGTGGTGGGTTGTTTCGGGCACACGACTCTCCGATGGACTAAAGATAGTGTGCGATGACACGAAAGTCGCGCGAGTACGCTTTTCAATTAGGCGGACCCATAATGAGGGCTTCTCATGAGCGCGGGTTTCGGAATACATCAACTCAGGGATCGCTGTAGTCGGCGCTTTGCTAGGCATTCGTCCTCGTCCCACGCGCAACAGGGCATGCACAGTCTTTTTTGCGACGGTCGACTCCCCTGTGGGGGTGGCACATGGATCTAGGCGTTGATGGCCATGCCTTCGACGGCGGCGTAGGCGTCGAGCATCGCTTCGCTCAGCGTGGGGTGGGCGTGGATGGTGAACATCAGGTGGTCGACGGTGCCTTCGAGTTCCATGACGGCGACGGCTTCAGCGATGAGCTCGGTGGCTGAGGGGCCGATGATGTGTACGCCGAGGAGCTCCCCGTATTTGGCATCGGCGACGATCTTGACGAAGCCGTCGTGGCTGTCGACGATGGTGGCCTTTGAATTGCCGGCGAAGGGGAATTTGCCGATTTTGACTTCGTGGCCTGTTTCTCTTGCCTGAGCTTCAGTGAGTCCTGCAGAGCCGATTTGGGGATCGGAGTAAGTGCAGGCGGGAATGCGTTCGCGACGCACGGGGCGGAAGGTGCGACCGGCGATGTGGGTGACGGCGACGATGCCGCTCATGCCGCCGACATGGGCAAGCTGCGGGAAGCCGGCGACGATGTCGCCGATGGCGTAGATGCCGGGCTCGGCGGTCTGCTGGGCTTCATTGACCTTGATGAAGCCGCGATCGAGTTCGATTTTGGTTTTCTCGATGCCGACGCCTTCGGTGCGTGGCGCGCGGCCGACAGCGACGAGGACCTTCTCGGCTTCCTTCTCGATGGTGTTGCCGCTGGCGGTGGTCCAGGTGACGCGGACGCCGGTTGCGGTCTTTTCGACTTTCTCGACTTTGCAGCTGGTGTTGATGTCGATGCCGCGCTTCTTGAAGAGGCGGGTGAGCTCCTTGGAGATGTCTTCGTCTTCGGGCGGCATGATGCGCGGCAGGAATTCAACGATGGTGATTTCGGAGCCGTAGCTGCGGAAGATGGAAGCGAACTCGACGCCGACTGCGCCAGCGCCGATGACGATGAGGGATTTCGGTACCTGGGGAATGGAGAGGATTTCGATGTTGGTGAGGATGCGGTCGTCGGGCGCGAGGCCGAAGATGGTTTTGGCGGAGGAGCCAGTGGCGAGGATGATGTTCTTGGCTTTGAGCTCGCTCTTCGTGCCATCGGCCGCGGTGAGGGAAAGTGCGTGGAGGCCATCTTTGGCGGGGCCGTTGAGCTGAGCGAAGCCGGAGACCACGGTCACCTTGTTCTTCTTCATGAGGAAGCCAAGGCCCTTGGTGTGTTTGTCGACGATGGCGGTCTTGCGCTTGAGGACGTTTTCCCAGTTGAGCTGCGGGGCGGGGACGTTGTCGATGCCGAATTCGGTGGCGTGCTTGAGGTGATCCCAGAGCTCGGCGTTGAAGAGCAGCGTTTTGGTGGGGATGCAACCGACGTGGAGGCAGGTGCCGCCGAGGACGCTGTCCTTCTCGATGAGCGCGACTTTGAGGCCGAGCTGGCCGCCGCGAATGGCCGCGGTGTAGCCGGCGGGACCGCTGCCGATGATGGCTACGTCAAAAATGGCTTCTGTACTCGTGTCGGGCAAGGGTGACTCCGTTTCGGCGCGGCGGGTCGATGCGGGACGCGCGTTTCGTGACTTAGTTTACTGGAGCTCTAGGGAGGGCTTAGAACTGCTCCACTAGGAAAGAGCCGTTGTCAGCGGAAAAGGGTGCAAGGCGATGACATTCAGAGACAACAGCGGCTCAGGTTGTAGGTGCAAGTGCGCATCGGATGAGCTCGCTGGATGCGGCGATGGTGGCGGGGTCGTCGCCGAAGGCTTCGATCCAGTGGACGCCGGGTTCGCGGCGGAACCAGGTGAGTTGGCGTTTGGCGTAGTTGCGATGGCCTTGCTGAGCTTCAGCGAGGGCGACTTTTTCACTGATGCCCTTGAGGAGAACGGACAGCGCCTGACGATAGCCGAGCGAGTCCAGCATCTTGATGGGTCCGTAACAGGCGAGGAGAGCGCGGGTTTCCGGAATCAGTCCTTGTGCGAACATGGCGGAGCAGCGCTGGTTGAGACGGTCGTACAAGGCTGCACGGGGCGGGTTGAGGCCGATGCGCAGGAGGCGGAAGCCGGTGAGGCGGTCGCTCTTCTTTTCGCCGGAGAGAACCTGCGATAGTGGTTTGCGGGCGGCGAGGCAGACTTCGATGGCGCGGATGAGCTTGGGTGTGTCGTTGGCGTGGATGCGTGCAGCGGAGGCGGGATCGAGGCGGACGAGAAGCTTGTAGAGCCAGGACGCCTTGTGCCGATCGGCGCTGCGGCGGAGGCGCTGGCGGAGACCTTCTTGGCGTGCGGGTCCGGCGAAGAGGCCTTCGGTGAGAGCGCGGAGATAGAGGCCTGTTCCTCCCGTCACGATGGGGAGTTTGCCGCGTGAGGCGATGTCGTGGAGGGCGGCACGAGCGCGGCGCGAGTATTCGCCGGCGGTGAAGGGCTGGTCGGGATCGACGATGTCGATGAGGTGGTGGGGGACGCGGGTGCGCTCTTCGGGTGTGGGCTTGGCGGTGCCGAGGTCCATGCTGCGATAGACGGCGACAGAGTCGCAGGAGACGATTTCGCCGTGGAAGTGTTCGGCGAGGGCGAGAGAGAGCGCGGTCTTGCCGGAGCCGGTGGGGCCGAGGAGCAGCACCGCTAGAGGGCAACGACTCTCATCCAAAGGGCTGCTCGACGCAGTCGTCATAGGCGCCACCAGCCGGGAGGGAAGATCCATTTGGGATTGGTGTGGAAGAGCCACCAGGCAAGGATGATTGCGGCGAGGAGGACGAGGCCGATGGTCTGATTTCGGACGAAGGAGCGGCGCTGCGCGAGGCGGCGTTCGTGTTCGGCGAGCTGTTCGCGGAGGGGCTTGATGCGGGTGTCGACCATGCGCGTGTTGAACGATGAACTGTGATGACGCAGTTCACGCCTCAGTATAGGAGAGCTTGCGGCGCGCTCGTTTTCGTAAGACGCAGCGTTTGACTTGAGCCGGTCTCATTGCCGATCCTTGTTTTTCCGGCTTGGGGAAGTTCGGGGGAAGGTTTACAGCGAATGAAAGTTCTGATTCTGGGCGCGGGGGGGCGAGAACATGCGCTGGCCTGGGCGGTGGCGCGCAGCCCGCGCGTCACAGAAGTGGTGTGTGCGCCAGGCAATGGTGGGATGGCGCAAGTCGCGCGCTGCGTCCCAGTGGACTTGAAGAGCCTGGACGATATGGTGCGCGTGGTGGAGGCGGAGGCGCCCGGGCTGACGATCGTAGGGCCGGAGCTGCCGTTGTCGCTGGGGATCGTGGATGCGTTGCAGCAGCGAGGGCTGCGCGCGTTTGGGCCTTCGCAGGCGGCGGCGCAGCTGGAGTCGAGCAAAGCGTTCGCCAAGGAGTTCATGAAGCGGCACCAGATTCCGACCGCGAAGTATGCCGTGTGCGCGCATACGAACGAGCTGGAGAAGGCAATCTCGTTTTTTCATCCACCGATTGTGGTGAAGGCGGATGGGCTGGCGGCGGGAAAGGGCGTGATCATCTGCGACTCGCGCGCCACGGCACTGGAAGCGGCGCACAGACTCTTCGAAGGGTCGCTGTTGGGCGAGGCGTCGAGGCAGGTGGTGCTGGAGGAGTTTCTGCAAGGCGAGGAGGTCAGCTTTCTCTGCCTGAGCGATGGGAACCACGTAGAGCCTCTGGTCCCGGCGCAGGATCATAAGCGGGTCGGCGAGGGCGATACGGGGCCGAACACGGGCGGGATGGGCGCGTACTCGAAGGACGAGTTGCTCGAGCCGCAGATGAAGGAGTGGATTCTGCACCATATTGCGAAGCCCACGGTGCGCGGGATGGCGGAAGAAGGCACGCCGTTTGTGGGTGTGCTGTATTGCGGGCTGATGATGACGCCGCGTGGGCCCGAGGTGCTGGAGTTCAACGCGCGGTTCGGCGATCCGGAGACGCAGGCGATTTTGATGCGGCTGGAGTCGGACCTAGTGGATGCGCTCGAAGCGTGCATCGATGGGAAACTGGCAGAGACGACGCTGCGGTGGAGTCCTGGCGCGGCAGCGTGTGTGGTGGCGAGCTCCGCAGGATATCCGGGGAGTTACAAGACGGGACTGCCGGTGTGCGGGCTGACGAATGCGGCGATGGTGCCGGGCGTGCAGGTGTTTCATTCCGGAACCGCGAAGCTGGGTAATCAGCTGGTGACGAGCGGAGGACGCGTGCTGTGCGCGGCGGCAACGGGGGATTCGCTGCAGGAGTCGCTCGCCCGCGCGTATCAGGCCATCGCAGAGGTGCAATTCGAGGGGATCTATTTCCGGCATGATATCGGGCATAAGGCGCTGAGGAGCAAAGCATGAGCGTTGCGGTGGAGATGGAAGAGCTGCTGGTGTGGAACGACGAAGCCTCGAACTTTTGGAGGACGCATCTGGAGAAGAATCCGGGGCTGCTGGAGCTACCGTGCGGGATTGGCGGCGCGGCCACGGTGCAAGATCTAGTGCGCCACATCTGGGGAGCGGAGTTGCGCTGGGCAGAGCGCTTAGGGGGTGTGCCGGAGACGCCGAGAGAGGCAGTTCCTGCGGGGCCGTTGGGGGCGTTGTTTGAGCTGCACTTGAAGGCGGGTCCAATTTACCGGAGGGTGCTCGCGAATCCGCAGGAGAACTGGGAAGCGCCGTATACCCTGGATGTTCCCTGGCTGCCGCCGGACAGGCGGACATTCTCGCGGCGCAAGGTGCTGGGCCATGCGCTGTTTCACGGGCAGCGCCATTGGGCGCAACTGGCCACGCTGGTGCGGGCTGCAGGCTTTCCCTCGGAGTTTCGAGGCGATCTGTTGTTCAGCTCGGGTCTGTCGTAGGCCGTGGCGGCGCGTCGGGCGTCTTCTGATTTTTCTGGAAGCAAGAACGGCAGAGCACAGGCCGGTTCTGGGTGGGCTTGAAGGGGACGGTTGTCTCCTCGCCACATTCGGAACATGTGGTGCGCGTCTCTGCTCTTACCCGTGTTCCTGAGCTCCGCTTTGCCTTGCACTGTTTACATCGTTTGGGGTCATTCCTGAACTGTTTGTCGTTGAAGAAGACCTGTTCGCCGGCGGTGAACACGAACTCCGCGCCGCAATCCACACATATCAAAATTCGATCGGTATATACCATGGCCGTTCCCCAAAGCAGAGACACTGTAGAAATCGGCCATTTTCGCGAAAGCTTGCCGGTCCCGTTCCCTGTCTTTGTCGTACCTTGCTCAAAGGGGCCCGGGCCGCAAGAAAGGGAGCGGCTAAGGAAGAGAAAGTCGCTCGGATGATGTGAGCGACTGAGTTGCTTTCCACCGCGTGGCGCCGGAGGAGAGGCACAAGAGTGAAGAACCGCGATGAGCTAAGTTGAGCTTCGTGTCTATTCGCCACTTCCCAGCAAGAGACAGCGAAAAGCTCATCGCGATTCAGTTTGGTTTCAACTTCTTACTTAGTCCTGCTCTTTCCGAGCCTTCTTACGATTCCGCTTGCGCGCCAGTGCTGCTTTGACGCGGCGCTTCTCACCGGGCTTCAGGTAGTAGGAGTGACGCTTCACTTCCTTGATGATGTCCTCTGTCTGAACCTTCCGCTTAAACCGGCGCAGAGCGTTTTCGAGCGGTTCACCTTCTTGAACGCGAACCTCTGCCAAAGGGTCCCACCTCCAAACCTGCCAATGGGCTTCAACTATGATACTGGAAACTTTGGACTTTCGGGCTGATTTGGCCCGAAATTGGTGGAGATAGGGTATTTTGACCTGGCGCACAATCGGGCTCGGCTTTGTTGATTACTGTCTAAATGTTCCTGGCCTCTCCTCTTCCAGCAATGGGCTAGACTGACCCCTGAGGTTGAGCGTCGATGATTCGGTGCTGGCGGGGCCACACTCCCAAGATTCCTGAAAGCTGTTATGTGGACGTTTCCGCGCAGGTACTGGGCGACATTGTGCTGGGCGAGCGTTCCTCGGTGTGGATGAACGCGGTGCTGCGCGGAGATGTGCATTCGATCCGTGTGGGCGCTAACTCGAATGTGCAGGACTGCTGCGTACTGCACGGGCAGCGCAATCTTTATTCGGTGACAGTGGGTGACTGGGTGACGATCGGGCACAATGCGACGGTTCATGGATGTGTGGTTGAAGATGCAGTGTTGATCGGGATGGGAGTGACGATCCTGAACGATTGCCGGATTGGGGAGGGCTCGATTCTTGCCGCGGGAGCTGTACTCCCGGAACATACCGTGGTGCCGCCGCGAACTTTGTGGGCTGGGGTGCCAGGCAAACTGCGACGGGAGCTCGGAGACAGCGACCGCGCGCTGATTTTGGAGTACGCCCAGAATTACCTCGATTACGTCGAAGTGTATCTCGCGGAGATGCGCTCGGCATGTGATCAAAGATGACGTTTCGTTCATCTAACATGCTTGGTTTACGTGATTTAGCATCTGAGTATTGTGCGACGTTTCAGTAAGGCCTGGTGCCGGTCTTCGCGGCACTTTCTCTTCGCTGGTTTACTTGTGAGTGCGCTTCCGCAGCGGGCCCGCTGCCAGAGTCAGACTTCTCCGTTGCCGGATGCGCCGCAGGTGTCATCCGAGGGTAAGGAGGAGGCAAGCGATGCGGTTTCGCTGCGCAACACTCCGCGCAATCTGCTCAAGGACCAAGAGGCGATCTGGACGAGTCCGACGCGACTGAATGAGTCGAATGCCGTGGGCCCGGTGCTGCTGGTTCTGGCGACGACGGCGGCTGTGACGACGGATCATCAGGTGATGTCGTCGTCGAAGGTGGTGAACACATCGCTGAACAATCAGGCCTCGACGGCGTCGACTGGCCTGATGGGAGGTTTCATCGCGGCACCGGCGATCCTCTACGGGCTTGGCGCGATCCACCACGACGAACACGCAACATCGACTGGGATTCTGGGAGGCGAGGCGATTCTGGACAGCCTTGCGGTGTCGGAGGTCGCGAAGCTGATTTCATTGCGGGAGAGGCCGACGGTCGACAACGCGAAGGGCAGGTTCTTTCAGACCAGCGTAGGGACGGATTCTTCGTTTCCATCCAATCACAGCATGATTGCGTGGTCGTCGGCGGCAGTGATTGCGTCGGAGTATCAGGGAGCGCTCACGCAGATCACGGCCTATGGGCTGGCGGCGGGCGTGAGTGCCGCACGGGTGCTGGCGCGACAGCATTTTCCATCGGATGTGCTCGTGGGCAGCGCTGTGGGTTGGATGATCGGGCGGTATGTGGTTCACAAGCACCGGCACGACGACTAAGAGGGAATAAGAAGCGCTTCCCTCAGTCGATTCAATTGTGGAGCGGGATGATCCGCTGGCCAGCGTGGGCACGTAACCAGAAACTCAGAACCTTAGGCACCGCCAGAAGGCACCGAAAGGGAATTGCCGCTTGCTGCACCAGAGCGTAGCGTGGTGTTCTTCCCCCTCGAGATCGGTGCGTAGACCGGCCGGTTCGATATACGGCCAAGGAGATAGAGCATGATCGCATTGCGGCAGTTTCTTACCATTATCTTGAGGGAGAACGAGGGACAAGATCTGGTCGAGTATGCGCTTACGGTAGCCTTAATCGCTTTCGGAGCGGTGGCTGCCATGCAGGGATTGGCTACGGAGATCAATACAGCATTCAACGTCATCAGCTCGGATCTGGGGACATCCCTTTAGGTCTTTCCTGACACAGCAGTTGCGAACCTGAGAGATCTAAACGAGTAGCGCGCAGCGCCTCCTGCCTTGGATGCAGTGAGGCGCTTCGTGTTTATTGCGCAGGCAAGAGTATCGCGGTTTGATGCCGTGAACCTCGGACGCGTCGGGCGGAGCGATTCGTCACAGATGGGTTGACATCCGACCCAAGCGCTGCGAGGCTTGGGTCGGATGACTACCCAACGGACCAACGACGAACGGATCGCCCTGCTGCAGGGCACACTCGACCTTCTGATCCTAAAGACACTGGTGATGGGCTCCTGCCATGGGCAAGGGATTGCGCGCGTCATTCAGCGCCAATCGGAAGAAGTGTTTTTTGTCGATCACGGATCGCTCTATCTGTCCCTGCAACGCCTCGAAGACAAGAAATGGATCAGCGCGAAATGGGGTGTGAGCGAGAACAATCGCAAAGCTCGGTTCTATTCGCTGACGGCGAAGGGACGCGCGCAGCTGCTGGAGAAGACGAGCGAGTGGGAGAAGCTGACGCGCGCAGTAGGGCTGATTCTTGGCGGAGCGGAAACGAGCGGTGAGGAGGCATGAAGATGTTCGGGCGCAAGCGGAGCGTCAAGGACTTTGCCGAAGAGATCCAGGCGCATCTGGAGATGGAGGCCTCCGATTTGAAGAGCGAAGGGTTGAGTGAAGAAGCGGCGCAGCGCAGAGCGCGGGTGGAGTTCGGCAACGTCGGTGTCGTGCGGGAGCGGTTCAATCTGCAGGGCCGTTGGCAGGGTCTCGACAAGCTGATCCGCGACCTGCGTTTTGGGTTCCGTTCGCTGCTGCAAAGTCCGGGGTTCGCGCTCAGCGCGATCCTGACGCTCGGGCTCGGTGTGGGAGCGAACACAGCGGTGTTCAGCGTTATGAATGCGGTGTTGTTGCGATCGCTGCCGGTGAACGATCCTGCTCGCCTGGTCTATTTGCGCACCAGCAATCCGCCGAAGCATACCGGCACAATCGACACGAACGTGACGTTCTCGTATTCGGTGTTCGATATTCTGCGCACGCAAAACCAAGCGTTGTCGGATCTGATCGCTTACGTGCCGCTTTCGTCGAGCAAAGTTGCTGTACGCTACGGGACTGCGCCGGAAGAGGCGGAAGGCGACATGGTGAGCGGCAATTTCTTCTCTGGGCTGGGTGTGAAGCTAATCCGCGGGCGTGGATTTACGAATCAGGATGAATCAGACCATGCTCCGCTTGCTGTGATCAGTTACAACTACTGGACCCGGCGCTTTGCGCGTAGCGTGGACGTGATGGGGAAGACCTTCCATGTGAACGCAGTTCCCATGACGATTGTGGGCATCGCGCAGGCCGGCTTCGAGGGCGTGGAAGAGGGCGGGTCGACCGATTTCTGGCTCCCGCTCCAGAGCCGGCCGGAGTTGAATGCGTGGGGAAACCCGCTGGACAGCGGGAGGGTCTACCTCCAGAACAATACCTGGTGGTGCCTGCGGCTTCTCGGCAGGCTCGCGCCCGGTGTCACCAAGACGCAGGCGATTAGCCAACTGCAACCAGTGTTTCAGCGGGGGGCCTACGTCGGCCTGGGCAATCCGGAACCGGAAGAGAAGCTTCCGGTGCTGAGCTTTCAGGATGCGAAGAGTTTTCCCGGATACGAGACGGCATACGGCAAGCCGCTGAAGATCATGATGGCATTGGTCGCGTCGGTGCTGCTGATTGCGCTGACCAATGTTGTGATGCTGCTGCTGGCGCGGAATACGGCGCGACAGCGCGAGTTCTCGGTGCGGCTGGCGCTGGGTGCAGGACGCTCTGCACTGTTCGGGCAGTTGGTGACCGAGAGCGCGCTGCTGGTTATGGGAGGTGGCGTGTTGGCGTGGCTGTTTGCGGTGTGGGCCACGAAGGCACTGGGTGCGTGGGCACAGATTGAATCGAGCCTGGCGCCCGATCAGACCGTCCTCTTATTCACCCTGGGGATATTGGTGGTCGCGGCGCTTCTTTTCGGCCTGGCTCCGCTGCGGGTTGCGCTCTCTGCCGCGCCTACGGTGGCGTTGAAGACATCGGCCGCTGCGAGCAGTGCAGACTCCGGCAAGACGAGGACAGGCAGAACCATTGTGACGATGCAGATGGCGCTGTGCCTCGTGCTGCTGGTGGGTGCAGTCCTACTGCTGCGGACGCTGCAGAATCTGGAGGCCACGCCTCTCGGCTTTTCGACCAATGGGCTGGTGGTGTTCGGCATCAAGCCCAACATTCAATCCGTTCCCGAGGGTGTTGCGTTCTATCGGAACCTGATGGAGAAGCTGCGGAGATTGCCGGGCGTCGAATCGGTGACCATCATGGGAGAGCGACTCGGCAGTGGGTCGTCGAACAACAGCGACATGCTTGTGGATGGCAAGCTTCCCGATGTGGCCAATGGAGAAGCGCGAACGGTTCGCAGCAACGTTGCCGGTCCGGAGTTCTTTCAAACGCTCGGGGTGCCGGTGCTACAAGGGCGCGATTTTTTGGAATCGGACACTGCGGATTCCTCGCACGTAGGCATCATCAACGAGGAGTTCGCGAAGCGGTTTCTTCCCAATCAGAATCCGCTTGGGCACATCATTGGGCCCGCGGGTTTCCCTTATCAGATGACGATTGTGGGGGTGGTGCGCGATCACAAATACCGCAGCATCGTCGAAAAGCCGATTGCCATGGCGTGGTACATGTACGCCCAGATCCCGATCATTGGCGCGATGAACGTGGAACTGCGTGTACACGGGAAGCCATTGGCGATCTTACCTTCTGCGCAAAGGGCGGTGCAGGAGATGGATCCGAATCTGCCGCTGATCAAGCCGATGCTGCAGCGCGATCAATATGACGAGACCATCGCGCAGCAGGTTATGTTTGCGCGGCTGGCCGAGTTCTTCGGTTTGCTGGCCGTGGTTCTGGTGGCCACTGGGTTGTATGGGACGCTTGCCTTTCGGGTCAGCACGCGCACGGCGGAGATCGGCGTCCGGATGGCCCTGGGTGCGCGGCGTGGCCAGGTTGTGTGGATGATTCTCAAGGACAGCCTATGGCTCACCTTGGCGGGAATCGCGATCGGCGTTCCTCTGGCGATTCTCGTGGGGCGTGGCCTCGAATCTTCTCTCTATGGGGTGAAGCCACTGGATGCGCTGAACTATCTGCTGGCGATGCTGGGAGTCGCGGCGGTGGCTCTGGCGGCGAGTGCGGCCCCGGCGCGGCGAGCGGCGAGCGTCGATCCGATGAAGGCGTTGCGGACCGAGTGACTAAAACAGGGAGTAGGGAATAGGGATCAAGAGGACCAGGCATGAGACGGGAGCGGAGCGAAGCGGATTTTGCCGAGGAGATCAAGGCGCATCTAGAACTGGAGGCCGCCGAGCTGAAGAGCGAAGGTCTGGGCGAGGAAGAGGCGCGGCGCCAGGCGCGCGTGGGATTCGGCAATGTCGGCACGGCGCAAGAACAATTTCATCTACGCAATCGCGTCGCGTGGTTCGACAACCTGGTACGCGATTTGCAGTTTGCTCTTCGGCAGCTGGTGAGGAATCAGGGCTTCACGCTGACGGCGATGGCGGTGCTGGCGCTGGGGATTGGTGCGAGCGTGGCGATCTTCGCATTTGTGGATGCGGCGCTGCTGGAACCGTTGCCCTATGCGGATCCGAGCCGGGTGATGTCGGTGAACGAAAGCAGCACCGAGTCCCCGCTATGGCCGCTCTCGTATTCGGATTTTCTCGATTGGCAGAGACTGAACAAATCGCTTCTCTCACTGGACGTGTATAGCGGAGCCGGTTACCTGCTGCGCACGCACGAGGGATCGGAACCGGTGACGGGCGCGCGTGTGAGCGGGGGATTCTTCAGGACGCTGGAAGTGCAGCCATCTCTGGGGCGCGACTTCAATGCGGGCGAGGACAGGCTGGGCGGGCCGAATATAGCGCTGGTGAGCTACGGAGCCTGGCTGCACCGATTCGGCGCGCGCAGCGATATCGTGGGCCAGACGGTTTCTCTCGATAACGAGGCGTACACGATCATCGGAGTTTTGCCGCGCTCGTTCTCGTTTGCGCTCAGCAGAAACGCGGAGTTCTGGGTTCCGATCAACACACTGTCGCCGCACGAGCGCACGCGCAATTTCTATAACTTCTTTGGAGTCGGAAGACTGCGCGATGGGGTGAGTACGCAATCGGCGCAAGCCGAGATGACGGCGGTCGCCAAGCAAATTCAGAAGCAATACCCGACCCCCGGCCGGGAACTGGCTGCTCAGGTGGTTCCGTTGGCGGAAGTTTTCGTCGGCGAAGTTCGGCCGATTCTGCTGACGCTGCTGGGCGCCGCCGGCCTGCTGTTGGTGATCGCGTGCGTGAATGTGGCGAGCCTGGTGCTGGTGCGTTCTGAGAGCAGGAGACGTGAAGTTGCCGTGCGGGGCGCGCTGGGGGCGACGCAAGGGCGGCTGGTGGGGCAGTTCGTGGTGGAAGGAATGCTGCTGGCATTGATGGGCGGAGCGGTGGGCCTGGGCGTGGCCGCACTGCTCATGCGCCTGCTGGCAGGTCTGGTGCCGCAGGACATGGCTGCGTATATGCCTTTCCTGGAAGGCGTGAACATGAATCCGCACACCGTATTGTTTGCTTGCGTGGACGTGCTGGCGACGGCATTGCTGCTGGCGGGGACAGCGGTCCTGCGGCTTTCGTTCCAGAAGGTGCGCGATGGCCTGGCCGCCGGCGATCGTGGATCCGCGAGTGCCTTGTGGCGCCGGCTGGGTGCAAACCTGGTGGTGGTTGAGCTGGCGGTCGCAGTGGTGCTGCTGGAAGGTGCGGGTTTGCTGGGGCAGAGTTTGTATCGGCTCCTGCATGTACCGCTGGGCTTCGATCCAAACCATCTCGCAACAGTGCGGGTGATGGCGCCGGGGTCGGTCTATCCGAGCAAGGCGCAGATGGCAGCGCTGCGGGAGGAGGTTATTCGGCGCGTGACGGGCCTGCCCGGCGTGGAATCGGCGAGCATGACCAGCCTGATCCCGGCGCAATGCGATTGCAGCACTGACCGGATTCATTTTCCGCCGCGTCCAGATCACGGGGAGCACAACGAAGTAGATGAGCGCCACGTGAGTGCGGGTTATATGCACACGCTGAATGCACGGCTGGTGCGAGGGCGAGACTTCGCGGATGC
>Ga0181535_10000397_pt1 | contig 65880 bp, 69 predicted proteins | sample PEATcosm2014_Bin_44_FD_119774 | JGI IMG/M metagenome (GOLD analysis project Ga0181535, IMG submission 119774) | Peatland microbial communities from MTU Mesocosm Facility, Houghton, MI, USA - PEATcosm2014_Bin17_30_metaG | ecosystem: Environmental > Terrestrial > Soil > Wetlands > Peat | place... | reverse complement strand
CTGGCCACCGTTGTCGGTATAGAGGATGCGCGGTTTCTTTCCGCCGTTGCTGATGATCGCACAGTATAAGCAGTCGATAACCTCAGCAGCAGTGCAGCCGTCATAGTTCTTGACTGCCAGAACTCTACGGGTTGCCGCGTCAATCACACCAAAGATATACTGTTGTTTTCCACCGGCGATCCTCTTGGGCGTCATGTCCATGTGCCAGATTGCGTCCGGCTCGGCAATCTCGATCTTCTCGGCAACGACCGGCTCTTTCTTCGGTCCAATGTCCTTCATCATCTGCGAGACGGTAACGTGAGAGACAGTAACGCCGATCTCTTTCTCAATCGTGTGAGCAATCCGGCGCGAGCCGTAGAACGGGAACTTTGTGATAATCTCAGCTACCATATGCTGATGAAATTGTGTATTCTTGATCTCTCTATGAATGGGAGCGCGGGATTTATCCGCTATAAGTTCACCCTCACGGTATCGCCGTAACCATTTCTTAACAACAGAGATAGAACAGTTGAGATTTTCGGCGATTTCATTCAGTTTTAATCCTTGTTCTCTGAGGGCAATGATCTGTTGCCGGAATTCAAGCGCGAATCCATCATTAGAATTCCGGTAAAGGTTCTCATAGCGGAACAGATCGACAGCCGGCGCGGGGAAACCATTAATCCCGGCGGGGTTGTAAATTGTGGTAGGGAGTGTTACTGATTGCATGTTAGTGCCTCCTCGGGAGGGGGTCGATCTTGGCGGATTCCCCTTCCCTTTAATACACCCGCATTTTAACTACGTTTGTATACTTAATTATACGTTAGACTACGATATATATCTTACGGTGGAAAACGTAGTGAAAAGTATTATTAATGCAAAAGGCGTATAATATCAATTGATAAACATGGCTGAACTACATGCTGCCACCGTTAAGGTGATAAAAGATGGACGGATTACAGTTCCACAGGAGATCAGGGAACTTGAGAACATCAAAGAAGGAGATTTCCTGAGAATTACAATTGAGAAAATAGAACGCTCTAAACAGACTAGCTAGTACAGAAAAGTTTTTCTAAGTAGGAGCTTATAATTAATTGACGGCTGGAGTGGGGCTTGAACCCACGCAATCCTTCTGAGGGGATTAGCTGATTATAAGTCAGCCGTTTTTACCAACCTAAACAATCCAGCCACAATTTCAGGTTTCCTTTTCTCTCTTTGCCATCCCCCTACGTAGGGGTACGTTTTACCCTACAACAAATCAATAAGACATTCGTGAATAAATATCTGTTGATAATGATGAGTTATTTGGCAGTTTACTGCCATTTTGGCACTGTAGACGCTGTATACAGTTCTGATAACAATTCTGATAACAAAAATATTATCATATAGACGGTGTATCAGACGGATAAAAATACTATAAATTCCTTTAATGGTTTAAATGATATTAATTTAAAATTGGCCTAAAGTCACGACAACGCACCAGAACCTTTTGAGGGATGATAAAAATTCCCAATTATAAGAAAGGTCACGATGTCACTTTACAGCACACTTAGTGGCACAGGGGGAGGGGGATCACCCCCTCCTCCCAAACGTTTCTCCCGGGCGATCCCGGGCAGGATCAGGGAAACAAAATTTGCTAAAAACTAGGAGATTACAATCCTTTCTTCTTCTCCTTCGCTTTCCGTTTCTTCTTCTCGATAATGCTCTTGACCTTCTTGAGCCGGAAAAGATCTTCCCGCTCCCGCTCCTCAATCGCGTTCTTGATATACTTCGCCTGGCTCTTCAGCTCCGGGATCAGGATCTGTTCGAGGGCGTTCACCCGCCGGCGGTTCATCTGGATTTCGCTCCCGAGGCGCCGCATCGCGGTCTCGATCTCGGCGAGCTTGATCAAGAGATCCAGTTCCACCTCGTACCGCTCAGCCGTCTCATCGATCCGTGCACTGGTCGTGATGATACCGTAACCCCGCTCCAGCATGTTCTTCGAGACGCGTTTCTTCTCGATCACCGGGACAGGGACGCCCATGATGTTTTTCCCGGTGATATCGACCGTGATCGACCGCCGGGTGGCAAACGATGCGGACCGCAGAGTAACCGGGTCATCGACGGCTTCTGCGATCATCAGGGCGAGGTCTGCCGCCCGGGAAACCTGCTCCAGCTCGTCGCGGGACTCCGAAACGGTGCTTAAGATCTTAAAAAACTCCTGGATCAGTGCATCCATTTTCTGCCGCAGAAGGTCCCGGCCCTGCTCCGCAAGCCTGATCTGGGCCTTCATCCTCATCAGTTCCATCCTTGTCGGCCGGACCTGCTCCATAGCGTTTCAGTTCCCCTCTGTGTTTCCTGCCGCTTCATGTGCCGCCGGGTGGTATTTCCGGATGTGCTCCGTTTTTATCCGCTTCAGCTCGTCCTCCGGCAGGGAACTGAAGAGATCCCAGGCAATGGAGAGGGTTTTTTCGATCGGCCGGTCTTCATCACCCTGCGTGATGAACTGCCGTTCGAACATATCCGCGAACTTCAGGTACTTCCGGTCAAGGTCGGTCAGCGCCTCCTCCCCGACAATCGAGACGAGCCGTCGAAGGTCACGCCCGAACGCATACGAAGCGTACAGCTGGTCTGCCACACCGCGGTGATCCTCACGGGTCTTACCTGCGCCGATACCGAGATTCATGAGACGGGAGAGGCAAGGGAGGGCATCGACGGGTGGGTCGCCACCGCGCCGGAAGATGTCCCGCGAGAGCACGATCTGGCCTTCGGTGATATAGCCCGTCAGGTCGGGCACCGGGTGAGTGATATCGTCGTCCGGCATCGTCAGGATCGGGATCTGGGTAATCGAGCCCTTTTTCCCTTTCAGCCGGCCGGCCCGTTCGTAGATGGAGGCAAGGTCGGTGTACATATAGCCCGGGTACCCGCGCCGGCCGGGTACCTCTTCGCGTGCAGTCGAGATCTCGCGCAGGGCCTCACAGTAATTGATCATGTCGGTCAGGATCACGAGGACGTGGAGGTGGTGGGTAAAGGCAAGATATTCTGCGACCGTGAGACCACACCGCGGGGCTGCCAGCCTTTCCACCGTCGGGTCATCAGCGAGATTCATGAAGAAGACCACGCGGTCGAGTGCCCCCGTGCGCTCGAAGTCCTGCATGAAGAAAGAGGCCTCCTTGTGGGTGATCCCCATCGCCACGAACACGACGGCGAACTGTTCGTCCTCGCCCAAAACCTTTGCCTGCCGGGCGATCTGGGCTGCAAGTTTGCTCGCCGGAAGTCCGGAGCCGGAGAAGATGGGCAGCTTCTGCCCCCGTACAAGCGTGTTGAGGCCATCGATTGCCGACATGCCGGTCTGGATGAAGTCAGCAGGCTTGTCCCGTGCTGACGGATTAATGGGCCTCCCTGCGATATCGAGCACTGCTTCCGGGATAATCTCCGGGCCGTTATCCCGGGCCTTGCCAACCCCAGAAAAGATCCGGCCCAGCATATCCTTTGACACCGGGATCCGGGCGGGCTCACCGGTGAACCGGACCGTGGTACCAATAAGGTCGATTCCCCGGGTGCCCTCATAGACCTGGACGACCGCGTGGTCTTCCGAGATATCGAGCACCTGCCCGTTCCGTTCTTCACCGTCATGGAGCGTGATCTTCACGATTTCGCCGAATGACGCCCCCTTTACACCGGTGACGAAGATCAGCGGGCCCGATACGTACCCGATAGTCCGGTATTCCCTTGTCAGCAGGGATGAATCCTTCATTTCTCCACCTCCAGCGCCATCAGCGTGCCACTGATCTCCTGGTTCAGGTTCCTGATTGCATCCAGGTCGCCAGCCTCCTTCATCCTCCCGATAGCCGCCTTCAGCGGGAGTGCCTGGATCTGCCGCAGGCTGATCCCCCGGTTCATCGCGAGGTTCACCTGCTCGTAATACGACATGATCACCCTGATCATCAGGTACTGCTTCTCGACGGGACAGAAAGAGTCGGTGTCGCTATAGGCGCTCTGCTGGAGGAAGTCCTCACGGATCATCCGTGTTACCTCGAGGATCGCTTTCTCGCTGTCGGGAAGTGCATCCGGACCCACCAGCTGGACGATCTCCTGCAGTTCCACCTCTTTCTGGAGCAGGTACATCGCCTTATCCCGGAGTTCCCGCCAGTCAGGGGAGATTGTCCTGCTGTACCACTCCGCGATGCTGTCAAGGTAGAGCGAGTAACTCTTGATCCAGTTTACCGAAGGGAAATGCCGTCTGTAGGCGAGGTTTGTGTCCAGCGCCCAGAACGTCCCGACCACCCGGAGCGTGTTCTGGGTGATCGGTTCCGAGAAATCCCCGCCGGGCGGCGAGACTGCCCCGACGACCGTGACCGACCCTGTCCGCTCCACGGCGCCGAGACAGATGACCCGGCCGGCCCGCTCGTAGAACGCCGCGAGCCGGGTCGCAAGGTACGCCGGATAACCTTCCTCGCCCGGCATTTCCTCAAGCCTGCCGGAGACCTCCCGCAGTGCTTCGCCCCAGCGGGAAGTTGAGTCTGCCATCAGTGCCACATCATACCCCATGTCCCGGAAGTATTCGGCAATGGTGATCCCGGTATAGATCGAGGCTTCGCGGGCAGCGACAGGCATGTTCGACGTATTGGCAATGAGGACCGTCCGCTGGATCAGCGGGAGTTTTGTCCGGGGATCGATGAGTTCGGGAAATTCCGCGAGCACATCGGTCATTTCGTTGCCCCGTTCCCCGCACCCGATGTAGACGACGATCTGGGTGTCCGACCACTTGGCAAGTGTCTGCTCGGAGACAGTCTTCCCAGTCCCAAAGCCGCCCGGGATCATGGCCGTCCCACCTTTTGTCACCGGGAACATGCAGTCGAAAACCCGTTGCCCGGTAATGAGAGGCATGACCGGATCGAGCTTCTTTTTGTGGGGCCGGGGGATCCGCACCGGCCACGTGTGCATCATGGTGAGTTTGATCGAATCGTTGAGAATGCAGACGATCTCATCGACAGTGAATATACCTGCATGGATCTCCGTGACCTTCCCGAAGATCCCCGGGGGAACGAGGATTCGGTGCTCGAACTGGAATTCCGCGGCGGTCCCGAGGATGTCACCGGGGGAAAGTGCATCGCCGGTCTTTGTTGCAGGAACAAACTCCCATTTCTTCGACCGGTCAAGGCCCGGGGCCGTGATGCCACGGCCGATGAAATCCCCGCTTTTTTCGAGGAGGATCGGCAGCGGGCGCTGGACACCATCATAGATCGAGGAGAGGAGCCCCGGGCCCAGTTCGACAGAGAGCGGTATCCCGGTGTTCTCCACGTTCTCACCCAGCGTAAGGCCCGTGGTGTCCTCGTATACCTGGATGACCGCCTCATCCCCTTCGAGCCGGATGATCTCGCCGCGGAGCGCCTCGGTCCCGACATTGACCACGTCGTACATCCGGGAACCCTTCATGCCCTTTGCGATGATCACCGGACCCGACACCCGTGAAATTGTTCCTGAAACCATACCCTCACCTCTTTAAGACGATGTTGTACCCGATCGCTTTTTTGAGCAGCCGCTCGATATAGGTCCGCCGGTCCACTTCCTTTGTCTTTGCGGGGATCGGGATGATGAGCGGGCGGTGCATCTTTTCGATCCTGTCCATGAGTTTTTCATCAAGCGCGAGCATGTACTCCTCGTTTACCGCCACGATCCCGATATCATCCTTGTGGAGCAGGGGCGGGATCGTAGTCTTGGCATCCTCCACGTTTTGCACTTCGAACACCTCCGCCCCCGCGAGCCGAAAACCCGCGGCCCGTTCGCTGTCCGTCACGATGACAAACTTATACATACACGAGTTCCTCCCGGAGATGCTCGATCGGAAAATCCGCAGTCTTACAGCGCGAGATGACCCGGATATTGGTGATCTCGTTGTATTTCGCCCAGAAGTACCCGATAAGAGAGGCCACGCTCAGGGGATCACCACGAAAGGCCCTCGTGCCCTGCTGTACCAGGTACCGTTCCAGTTCTTTCTCGATGACCGAGATCTTTTGTGCCTTGACTGCGGCCTCGGGGATCCCTGACAGGAACTGGTACCGGGATATGGCCATCTCCGCGAGGGCGTCTTCGATCGTGTGCAGGACAAGTATCCGGGAGAGTTTCCTGATATTGAACTCCTGTCCCCCTGCGAGAAGGAATTTCTTTGCCTCTTCCGGATCGATATGATCCCGGATCATCCGGAGGACTGTCTTGATGTTGACGACGTCAATCTCAAGAGAAAGAATATTCCGTATCATCGCGTTGTTGACATCATTGCCCTTCACCGCACGGAGCGCTTCCTCGTAATAATATCTGTCGAGGGCGCATTCGAGCATGCCGAGATCACCACCCCGGGCAAACTCCGGGAATACCGTGGTGAGAGGTTTTGCCCACGGGATGCGCCATGTGGCAAGCAGGTCGACGACCGCCTTTGTATCCTGCTGCCGTACGAGCTCGGTCAATGTCACATCGTCCAGTTCGCCCACCGGCACAAGGCAATCGAGGATCTCCTCGTTTGTCACGTGGATGTTCTTCCCGCGGAGGATCGTCTTGATGTTCTGGATATCCCAGCGGTGCAGGAAGATCCTGATGTAATTCTCCGCTTCCTCTTTCCGGGCAAATGCAAGAATCTTCCGGAAGGTCCGGACAAAATTTTTCCGCAGGGCGTACTCGATGCAGGGCATACCGGTATACCGGCCTTTAGCCTCGATAATGTCATCGCGGTAAGGAGTCTTCTCAAGCTCGCCGATCAGGGACCCGAGATCAGGCTGGAGGATCAGGTTGTCAAGTGTGTGGTGATCGAGCAACTGGCTCTTCATCCCCCGCATCCTGGCATTGATGTATCCCCAGTCCATATCAACCACCGGCAAGTACGGAGTATATCTCGAGTCTTTTGTGCTCCCGCACCCGTTCGAGCCGGGACTCTATCGTGTTGGAAATGGTGATGTGGCCGTCCGGCGAGCTGACCACAAGGCCGCCCATGCACTCCAAATCGGCACGGATCTCACAGGAGGTCTTCATCGCAGCCAGCGTATTTTTACAGAGATCCAGATCGCGCTGATCGACATGAATGACAAACAGCGATTCCCCGATCGCGCTGATCGTCTCCTCTGCAAGTCGTCTGAATACAGCGGGATACGTATCATCCTGCCGCAGCCGGCTAAGCCGCTGCCCTGCCGCTTCAAATGCTGCCTCGAACACCTTCTCCCGGCTTTTCAGGGCCTGCTCCTTGATCGCACCTTTCGCAAGAAACAGCTTCTTGTTCCTCTCGATAGCCGCAGAGATTTCTGCTTCTTGTATGGTGCGTCTCTGGATTTCTTCTGCCTGTTTCTTTGCCGTAGACAGGATCTCCTCTGTCTGTTTTTGTGCCTTTGTCTGGAGCTCCCGCTCCTTCTCCAGTGCACTTTCTTCCACGGACTTCAAAAGATTTTCATACGCCATGGCATCACCGTTCTCTGTCGTGTTTTCAGTGACCCGGTACTGCAGCCTGCCCCCGGTGTTCCCGGCCCAAGTGGGGAAAGAAGAATGTTATCAGGGAAACGCGGTACTCTGTGGCAGTTTCCCGCACACGAAGTATGCGCTGCCCGGATTACGTGACCATCAGGATGATCATCGCGGCGACGACAAACCCAAGGATGACCAGTGTCTCGGGAATTGCTTCGAGAATAATGATCGACCCCACCGTTTCGGGTCGTTCGGCAATCGCACCTGCTCCTGCGGCACCAATCCGGGACTGCGCCAATCCGGTACCTATGGCACCACCGGCAAATGCGATGGCAGCTCCAATCGGGACTTCCCAACCAACCATGTCGATACCTCCCAATGATAGAACCTAACAGATTACTGCTATATTAAAGTATTGCGTACTCATCCCGTGGAAGCCATATTCCACCGAGAGTACCGTTGTCCATTTACGGGCCAGGGCATTTGTTTCGTGTATGAGCGAGGATTGCCTCCATCTTTTCAATAGTCGAACAGGAAAGGTGGCCCCGCATTCCTGCTCCAAGTGTAAGGAGATCGCTGATATCCTGCTTCGTGAGCGTGGAGAAGGAGTAACGCTCCCATCTCTCCCGTTCAAGACAAATCCAGAGTTCTCCAAGGATTTCCCGGAGCAGCATGCAGTCCGCCGCACAAAGTGACGGCCAGTCAACAGCTTGGGCACGCCGTATCTTCTCCACCGCATCTTCAACTGCCTGTTCCTTTACGAGCTGGAACCGCCGCCGGCCCAGTTCCTCATCACTGGTTCGGGACATAGGTGTAGTGTATCGGAATTATTCAGTCCCGGTTTATAAAATTTTCTTCGAAAATGGCTTGGAGAGGTCTGGACAGGAAGTGCGGATCCCCCGTGTTCCGGTCCGGCCCGCCACAAAGTATATGTCTGCACAGCGGGATTCACTCATCATCCCCTCATGGGGGTGGGAGGAGCATGTATGCCAGAAGCAACCCAGGCCGAAATCGGACGGCGGATGTATCATGTCCTGCGCGAAAAAAGAGTCGAGCGGGCGATTAAGCTGCTACAGCAGGGCCTCGGGTCAGAGCGGAAGTCCTTTAACGAGGAGAAGATCATCCTCCTCGGGCATCTGTTGCAGTGCACCTGGAACACAATCGACCAGGATATCTGGGAGAAGATTCCCTTTGCACATGCCAATAAAACTGATATCGATCGCATCCTGGCGTTTGGCGAAGGAGTACGGCCGGGGAAGAATCCGAAGCCGGAAGCGATCGGGGGGATCAAAAAGATCCTGCTGGGACTCTCCTGAATTTTTTCTTTTTAATACATTCCCACCATAACGATCAGTCGTATTGTGTACGCTCTGATGGGTAATGAGGGATAATACGGGAGGTTTAACGCGCAGGATCCTGAAATGAGGATATTTTCAGGGAGACTTGCAGTTCCCGAAGGGAAATGCGGGCTTTCAGGAGAACACGAACAGGTTCGTCGACTCTGGTGGCAAAAAAAGAAGGTGCGTTGATGATTATTCGGTTGCGGTCGCTATGCAGGCCTCGAGCGTCCCGATTCGGGCCTTTCCCCCGCACATATTGGGCACATAAGCCAGCGCTTTTCCGGAATTCACCATAATAGAGCCGTACTGCTCCATCACCGGTGAGACGACCATGCAGGTATCGGCAAAGACCCGGGCCCCACTCTTCTCGATAGAATCAACGATCCGTGCGTTTTTCTCGATGACACCCTGCGCTGAAAACACGTACAGCGGCTTTGTCACAACTTTCCCGGCAAGGAGCCGGGCGATCTCTGCAAGTTCCGCGGGCGAACAGTGAGGGCAGCCGAGAGCAACCGCATCTACCGGAATATCGGTAAACAGTCGGGAAAGTTCTGTCTGTTCGATCGGAACCGCTTCGATACCGGAGAGATCATACCGGTTTTTCTGCGCCTCGGGCGTTATGCCCTCAACGTGGTAGAGAGCGACTGCCCCGGTGGCTGCCATTGCTGCCCCTATTGCCTTGAGCGAGTCTGCACCCGGGGTTATGCCCCGGAAGTACGGGATCCGGTTGCCCACGAGTTTTCCGGCATGGTACCCGAGCGCCCCGTAATCAGCGATAGTCCAGTTGGACGTGTCGGCATGGACATCGATAACCATCTGAGGCTCCCGGTTTTTGTCGAGGTGCAGGCCATAACAGGGTGTCTTTCCGATGATGGCCGCGGCAAGGGCACTCGGGCCACCCTCCCGGTTCGTCCGCGCCCCGATCACGGAGTTCGCATAGCTGACAGCTGACGATTCCGACCAGGCGAGGTGATCGCCGTACCGGGTCTCGTACAGGTAATAGGGGGTACAGGTACAGTCAAGTCGGATCCCGAGCCGCTCGTACGCGGTGATAACAGCCTGCTGGTTCCCGGCAAATGTAGGATCGATTCCCATCTCCTCCCACCGGGTCCGGGCCATGCCGATCGGGTTTAAGACCGCGGGAACCGCCGCTTTTGCATCGAGACTGGCAAGCCAGTCAAGCCCGTATTTCCCAATCGTCTTGTAGGAGGCCCCACTCACCTGTGCGCTTTTGATCGGAACCAGCCGGTCTGCCCCGAACACCTTCCCGAGCGCGACAAGGAGTTCGAGCATCTTCTGTCGGGTCTCCCCTTCTTCGCCGGCAAGGATCCGTTGGTCGGCTTTATCGAGCATCATGCAGGGATCACCATGTGGCGCGCCGGAACTCGTCTTCATGGCCGAGCACCATGGTCGCGTCGACCCCGATCTTCACGTTCGTGCCATCCTCTTTCTGGCAGGGGTCAAGCGACGAGCCGCGGACCCCGGTGATCACCATGACATCCTTGTCGCCGCTCACCCGGGTCGCGATCGCGTACTCGACATCGTCCGGGTCGGACGGGTCGATGTCTTCGTCAACGACAACCACATGTTTGAGCGAAGTGTGGGCGGCAAAGGCCGCCATGATCGCATTCTTCCCGTCGCCCTGCGTGCTCTTTTTGATCTGGACGACCGCGTGGAGATACCCGCAGCCCCCTGTGGTAAGCACGACGTTTCTTACCTCAGTGACACCGGCGACCGCCCGGTAGATCTTGGGCTCGTAGGGGCAGCCCATCAGGATCTTGTGCTCATCGCCGCCGGGCAGGATGCTGTGGTAGATGAAATCCGGTTTGGTGTACATGCCGGTGAACTCGATCACCGGCTGGCGCCGGACCGGGTCGTAGGTACCTGTGATATCGACAAACGGCCCTTCGTCCGTCACGTCCGGCCCGATAAAGCCCTCAAGCACGATCTCCGCGTCGGCGGGAACGAGCACACCGTTGCTGCATTCCCGTACATGGATTTTCCCACCGAGAAGTTCAGCTGCATAGGCCAGCTCTTTCCCGGCCGGGACCCGGGTGCAGCTCGCAAAGGTCACGGCGGGGTGCACCCCAATCACCATCGCGACCGGCAGGCGCTCCCCGCAGGCTAGCGCCTTCTTGTGCATCACGTGCGTGTGCCGGCCCTCAACGAGCCGGACAGCGACTCTGGTGTCGTCAAGGACAAGCATGCGGTGGATGGACGCGTTCTCCACCCCATCCCACTTCGAAAAAACAATGCCTGCCGTAAAGTAGTTCCCGGCGTCTTTCGGGAAAAAATGCATGACCGGGATCTTTGAAAGGTCCGGTTTCTGCATGGCGAGTTTTCCGTCGTTAACAATTTTCCCGTCGAAATTTGCATCTGCGAGTTTTTTCACGAGTTGCTTCTCGTCGATCCCCAACGCGAGGGCAAGGGCATGCCGGTCCGCGGTCACGTTCATGACCGCCCGGGCGCCACCGATATTGTGGAAGAAGAGAAGTTTATCCGTTGCAGATGCCTGTTGTGCCACCTTCATATCGTCCGGGGTGAATGGCTCGTGGACATCGATGACCCGTCCCGCTTTTCGCATCTTTTCAATAAATTCACGCATCGTAACCACTCCAGCGTTCTGTAAGCGTATGATCGACCCCGAGATGATCGAGGACCCGGGCCACCACCATGTCAACGAGATCATCAATCATCTCCGGGCGGTGGTAGAAACCCGGGCATGCGGGCATGATCGTCGCCCCGGCCTCATGTGCGGCAAGCATGTTTGTCAGGTGAATCTTCGAGAGCGGCATCTCGCGGGTGACAAGGATGCATTTCCGGCGCTCCTTTAAGCAGACATCCGCAGTCCGGGTGATCAGGTTATCCGCGTAGCCGGATGCGATAGCGGCAAGAGTCTTTGAACTGCACGGGACAATGACCATCCCGTCATGTCGGTGCGAGCCGCTCGCGATCTCAGCGCTGATCGCACCGATATCGTGGTACGTTGCATCAAAGCCTGAAAGATCCACTCCTTCGTGGTGTGCAATCTCCTGCGCGACATCCGATATGATGAGATGCACACGGGCATCCGTACACAGTACATCAAGCAGGCGCCGGGCATAGCAGATCCCGCTTGCTCCGGTCACCCCGACCACGTATTCCTTTTTCATATGTGCCACCCTGCTCTCCTGTGATACCAATGTCGGAGCCTCTAGGTAAAAGTGTTTATGCCGAAATAATGTGGTAGGAAGAGGGAAAAACAGGGGATTTATTTCCGCGTCGGGGCAAAGAAACGGTACCTCACCTGAGACTCCTCGACCCGGCGGGCATGGGTCGGGTTGAGGTCACGGCGGGCTTCAATGACAATCGTATTGAGGATATTATGGAGCCGGAGCGTGTCGAACTCCTTGTCCTTGTGCTCGTTGAAGAAATCCAGAAGATCGCTGACACTCTTGAGTACCCCGGAGCTTGCAATAAGGTTGAGCCGGTTGAGGGTAAGGGCAAGGTTCTTTTTTGCAATATCCATCTTGTAACTGTCGCCACCGGAAAGGTTGATCTCGGTCACGGCATTCAGCAGATCCGTATATACCTTGAGTTTGTAGCTGCTCTCGTGCATCCTGCGCTCCGCGGAACGGAGTTTGAGGAAGGATACCGCAAGAATAACTATGACGATAACTGTACCGCATGTGATAACAAACACATCGCCGATTACATCACTCATCTCATTTCACCTTAAGGAAGCCTCTTTGCAACATCCAGATCCACTTTGACCAAGTTCCCCTTCATCTCAATTTTGTAGGGGCCCGTCGTGTACATCGGGTATTGCTGGTATGTGTCATAAGCATATGTCCGGCCAAATCCATATGTCTGGCTCTTCTGGGAATCAAGATTTGTTACGGTCATCTCAAACCAGCAATACTGCGGGTCATCATTTAATGGGAGTACGGTAAACACGATCCCCCATGAGGGATCATCAATCCTGAACTGCTCGGTAAAATTGTCATTCTCGCTGTTAAAAGAATAGGACTTCTGGAGATAGTGATCTCCTAGTGAGAGGAGCGGTTGAGTTGCAGTCACGGCCACCGTTGTTTCCTGAACCCCAACGGTGGGGGGTACAGGGGTAACACTCGCACCCTGTCCACCTGTGCCGCCGGTCGTGCACCCTGCAACAACAACGCCCGCAAGAATCAGAAACATACCCGCGATCAGGTATTTTTTCATAGGGGTGAATGTTGGAAATGCCACCTATTAGAGTTTTTTATCCTGCCGCCGGGATTTTTGGTACGGTCTGTCATCACAGGCCGGATCAAATCAGAAAAGGGTATCCTGGCGGGTCGGCTTTTTTATGTGCAGGATCTCCGCGGCTGCATCGGCAACCGCATCGCGGTACTCCGGGAGAGTATACACTCCGAGACGCCACTGCTCGCGCCGGGTCTGGTTGAGTGTCTGGAGCCGGGGGGACAACTCGGCAAAACCGACGAGATTATGCCGGTTTTTTACCTGAACTTCTAATGACATATCCCCGGGAACCGGCGGGATATCCAAGAGTACATCGGCAGCCCGGCACCCGGCTATACCGGCAATATCTTCTGCAACCTCCCGCGATCGCTCAAGCGACCAGCCGGTCTGGAAGGCCACGGTATTGACCTGATCCTGCCCGGCATATATGGCCCGCTTGTAGAGCCGCCGGCCATAGAGTCGCTCTGCCATCTCCCGGGAAAGGGAACTTTTTGAGTTTTTGAGCACATGCATGCACTCCGCATCGTCAAGTGTACAGATCCGCTCAATACCCCCGCGCGGATGTGTTGCCAGATGATCAAGCATCGCAATCTGGAACATGCACTCCCCAATCCTGCTCACATGGTGGTAGTAGACGGTCGGGCGCATCAGGGTCCGTGCGATGAGCAGTGATTCTGCCGCATTGATCCCGTTCTCATCGAGGGCGATCCCTTCCGGAGTCAGGTGGAGATTCCTGATAAGGCGGTGCGCATCGACTGTGCCGTACGGAGCGCCGGTATAGTACGCGTCCCGGAGCAGGTAATCCATCCGATCCACATCGAGATCGCCATGAATGATTCCTGAAAGGGGGTGGCTGCCTTTGACGACTGCGCACAGGTCAGAGGGTATTATCCCCAGTGGCTCCAGCAGCGCCGCGAACTGTGCATCCACGATACCGGCAATATCATCGTGAGTACGGCCGAGCCGGGCCTCCATCAGGGGTTCGCTTGCATGGGAGAACGGCCCGTGCCCCACATCATGGAGGAGCGCCGCCACGAGTACGAGCCGCCGGTCTTCCTTTAAGAGATCAAACTGCCGGCATGCGACGCCGGCCAAGTGCATCGTGCCCACAGAGTGTTCAAAACGGGTGTGATTGGCCCCGGGATACACCAGGTAGGAGAATCCAAGCTGCCGGATATAGCGCAATCGCTGAACGGCAGGGGAATCAAGGAGCGGCAGGATCTCTTCATCGATTTCCACATAGCCATGGACCGGGTCCTTGATGATCTTGGGATTCACTCTAAAGAATCTTCATATACATCGCATAAAAGTATTGAGTAATGATTACGTTCCTTTCGGGCGGGACTGGCACTCCGAAGCTGCTGCGCGGGATGCAAAAGGTGATGGACAGGCACGAGATCTCGGTGGTGGTAAATACGGCCGAGGACATCTGGATCTCCGGTAACCACATATCGCCGGACCTCGATACAGTCATGTACCTTTTTGCCGGTGTGCTCAATACCGATACATGGTGGGGTATACGGAACGACACATTCACAACGCACGACGAGATCACCCGGCTGGGTCTCGATGAGTTCATTGCGATCGGGGATCACGACCGGGCGGTTCATATCGCGCGGGGAAACATGCTCCGGGACGGCATGAGGCTGACCAATATCACAAAGAATCTCTGCGATCGTTTCGGCGTACGGGAGAATGTCCTGCCGATGTCGGATATCGAAGTAACAACCAGGGTAAAAACCGAGCTGGGCCTCATCCACTACCAGGAATACTGGGTGCGGAGCAAAGGCAGGATCCCGATCCAGGGTGTCGTCCGCTGTTCAAAGGAGTCCCCGGAAAGTTCAGAGGAAGTGCTGCAGGCGGTCGACGCAAGCGAGGTCGTGGTCATCGGGCCGTCAAACCCGATCACGAGCATCACCCCCATTCTTGAATGCAGGGGTCTCAAAGATGCTCTGATGAATAAATTTGTGATTGCCGTGAGTCCTTTTATCGGGAATGCCCCGGTGAGCGGTCCTGCCGCTGAACTTATGAAGGCCTCGGGCTTTGAAGCGACATCGGCAGGCACCGCAGGATGCTACAGGGATATCGTCGATCTCTTTATTCAGGATATCCGCGATCCTGTCGAGGTAAAAGATGCGATACGGCTGGATACGCTGATGACCGGTGAAGAAAAAAGTATTGAACTTGCGGAAAAAATTCTGCATCTTGCAGACAGGAACTGATTTTTCCCATACTCATTTTCTGATGAGGAGCTGGGATATTCCCGCCTTTTATCATAAAAAAACATTGCACAAGTATTTTAATTGATAATCATGATAACCTCTCCACTATAAGGGATACGGAATGAAGCGGATTCTCATTATTTCGGCATTAATACTCTGTGTTATCATTTGCGGGTGCACATCGACCCAGACATCCGGTAAACCGTCCGGAACACTCCAGTTTTCAACCTCACCGGAAGGTGCGCAGATATATCTCAATAACCAGTACTACGGGACTACCCCGAGTACCCTTCCCGGGGTATCGACCGGTGCTCATACTCTTGAATTCCGTTATTCCGGTTACCAGAGCTGGCATGCCAATATCACGGTGACAGCAGGATCCTCGACATATTCCGCGGCATTGACGCCCCTCGTATCCCAGACAACGACCCAGCCTGTCCAGACACCGGGAGGAATATTCACACAGGGACAGGTCGTCACAACAACAGCGCCGGCCACTCAGGCCACCGTGACTGTCACGGCTGGCCAGGATATCATGGTCATTGGTCAATCGCAGACCTTCTCCGGCACCTGCACGGGAAGTGGTGCCGTAGTATTGACTCTCTATGGACCGGGTGCATACACGAACGGGGTTCTTGTGGCCCAACTGTTGGTCAACGGAGATAATTCGTGGAGTTACACGTGGAACCCCGGGTATTCCCTGATGTCAGGGACGTATACCATGATTGCATCTGACAAGGCGAAAACCACTTCAGACAAAGTGACATTCTCCGTGGTTGGCGGGGGAACGGTCAGCATAACCGCAAGCAATTTTGTCGTGAGTCTGGGAGATTCCGTAACGTATTCCGGACTCTGTACAACCGGGGCGAAAAGTGTTACCCTTACATTATACGGGCCCGGGCAATACGCCAATGGCGCAGAGATCGCAACACTGCCCCTCAATGCGGATAACACATGGTCGTATAAATACACATTCGACCTGTCAAAACCGCTGGGATCGTATACCATGACGGCTGAGGATGCACAAAACACCGCGTCGTCTTCCGTAGCAATCACCCTGAATAATGGCTAGAGAGGCAGCGCGAATATCAGGGAACACGAAAAATCCCCCGGTAATTTTTGTTAAAAAATTTCATGGCCGCGGTAATCGGGAAGCGCCATGATATTTTTCCCCAGAATGGCAATCTGACTTTATAATGGGCATACGATACCTATTTGAAGGATTTATACAAACAATGAACCAAAGGGAGAGAATCGATGGCAATCATTAAAAAAATTCTCAACATATTCAAGTCCGGAAGCCGTGAGGAGGAGGAAGCACGACTGCGTGCCCAGCGGGAACGCTACGAGAATTTCCTCAAGGCTCTCACCAGCGGCGATCTTGATACCCGATGGAACGCTGTACGTTCTGTCGGAGATCTTGGGGAGCCATTCATCGAGCCGCTCATCAGCGGGCTCAAAGATGAGTTCTGGATCATCCGGCGGGGCTCTGCCGATACGCTGGGCAAGATCGGTGCACCTGCGGTCGTTCCGTTAATCGGGGCTCTCGCTGATCCGGGCGAGGATGTCCGGCAGGAAACGATCCGGGCACTCCAGCTCATTGGTGATCCGGCGGTTGCCCCGCTTATCCAGTCACTCAAGCATAATCACCCGTTCATCCGCCGTGGCGCAGTGCAGGCTCTCGGGGTCATGGGCGAGGGCCGTGCAGTAACAAACATTATCGAAGCCCTCAGGGATGCCGACCCGTGGGTCCGTCATGAGGCAACAGTCGCGCTGGGCAGGATTGGCGACCCGCATGCTGTGGCCTCATTGATCGAGAGTCTTAACGATCCCTTGGAGCATGTGCGGATGGCTGCCATGGCGACACTCTGTTCAATCAGCGGGGCATCGATTTCACCCCTCATCCAGGCCCTTGTCGACAAAAACGAGGATATTTCCCGCAGGGCTGCGCTGGCACTGGCTACCATTGGGGAGCCCTCGGTCGAACCACTCATTGATGCCCTTTCAAACCAGAACCCGGGTATCCGCAAAGAGGCCGCAGCAGTGCTGGGCCAGATCGGGAACACAAAAGCAATTCCCTCACTCATCGAGACACTCGCAGACCCGGACAGGGCAGTCAGGATTGACGTTGTCAAAGCGCTTGCAGCGCTCGGCGTGCCCGCAATTGCCCCGCTCATGCAGGTCTTCCGCGAAGGCGATGTCCGCACAAGAACGGGCGCGATGGAGGCTCTCTGGATGCTCGGCCAGCCGGCAACAACGCCACTCATCATGGTCTTGAAGGACGACCAGAGCGACGTGCGGAAGCGTGCGGCTCTCCTCCTCGGGGAGATCGGCGACCAAAAGGCTGCCGACCACCTCACTGGTCTCTTATCCGACGAGAATGTTTCCGTACGGCGCGAAGCATTCGAAGCACTGGAAATGATCAAGAAAAGAAATCCACAATAAGTTCCTTTTTTTTAGTAAGAGTTCCAGTGAACTCACGGCGACATAAAATAAAAAAATTACACCCAGCCCATAGCATTCCAGTGATCGAACTCGTGCGTCCACACATCTTTGTTCGCCAGCACGAGCTGCTTCATGTGGGCTTTCCTGTCTGCATAATATGCCTGCTGGACCGGATCCTTCCATTGCGTCCGGATGGCCTCTGCAAGTTTCCTGCCCAGATCCTTTGCCTTCTTCTCCGCGGGCAGGATCGTATCCGGGTTACCCATGAAGTTCACGCCCACTGTGTCGACCGTGGTGGCCCCAAGCATCCGCATCGAAGCGTTCATGTATTCGGCAGTCTCTTCTGCCATTGCCCCTCCGGCCGTGGAAACCGCACAGCCGTATTTCCCGGTAAAATGCAGGCAGTGGACGCCGTTTGCCATCCGGTCCATCATGGTCTTGAGCTGCGCCGTCACCGAATTGATGTAGACCGGCGAGCCGAATACAACGCCATCGGCATCGAGCAGTTTCTCGTACAGGACCGGTATGTCATCGTCATGGATGCACTCGCCTTTTGCATAACAAGTCGTGCAGGCTGTGCAGTACTTGATCTTCAATACGCAGACATCGACAAACATCACATCCGCACCCGTTGCACGTGCCCCTTCGAGCACGCCAAGGACCAGCCGGCGTGTCTGGCTCTTTTCACCTTTCGGGCTCCCGTTGATGCCGATGATTTTCATGTGAGTGTTCACCAGAGTAGTGGTATGCCCATGGTATCATAAAGATGTGCGACAGCCATTGACTGAATGTGTTGAGCTGCGATAAGGACCGAAATGTAAACTGAAAGGTTTACGTAAAATCCCTTCACTTAGTACTAGGAGTATGGACGCACAGGAATCTGCTGAAAGTAATTTTATCTCGAAGAACCGGCTCGAGGCACTTGTTGACGGGGTATTTGCTTTTGCGATGACCCTGCTTGTCGTGGGTCTCGCCGTCCCTTCCATTCCTAAAGCGGACGCCGCAATCGAACTGCCGAAGTACCTTGCCACAATGTACCCGCAATTCCTCAGCTTTTTGATCGCGTTTTTTATCCTTGCAAGTTTCTGGATAGTCCACCACGAGCAGTTCCATTTCCTCCATTCGGTCAATAAACTGGACCTCTGGCTCAACATCCTGATCCTGATCTTTGTGGTGCTGGTGCCGTTTTCGACCAATCTTTCCGGGGATTATTCACACGTCCAGATCGCAACCCTCGTTTTCCATGCCAATATGCTGATCCTCGGTCTCCTCTTTTTTATCCAGTGGCAGTACATTATCCGCTGCCCGGCCCTCCTTTCCGGGCCGGTTCATCCCACTCGTGCACTGGATTTTGCACTTGAACGGATCATCATCATTATTGCTGCATGCGTGGGGATTGCGCTCTCACTTATGTCTTCCCAGTACTCCATGCTTGCATACCTGTTTGTCCCGGTCATCATGCGAATCCTCATATGGGTTTTTAATCCCCGCTCCCGGCCATTCCGGTCAGGACGGGGAAAAACTGCCTGAATGGATCCCTGTATCCAGTTATAAAAAAGGAATGACCGGTTAAAACCAATAATTCTTTACAAAAACTTTCGATTTCTCGACACGGGATGTGCAGCGGCGGAGCACCAGCGGGACAATAATGATCGTTACAACTGCAGTTCCGATCAGCCATGTGGTAAATACGGACAGGACCTGTGACCACCCCATAACCCCTCCAATCGCCAGCGCAATGGATCCCCACGCAGCTCCGATGACGTTGTTAAGGATCACCCCGAACAAAACAAGGTGGAAGAGATCGCGGTTGGATTCCATGCCGACATTGACATCAAAGATCCGGAAGGCCGTAAGTGGGATAAGAACCTGCCAGAGACTCGCGAGCGAGAAGTAGATCGCAACGGCTGCCGGCATTCCCGAGAGGAGACCGGATCCAATGAAGCAGCCGACATACGCGGCAATTGCTCCGTACATGCCATACCAGAGAGCAAAGACCAGCATGAACGCAGCAGCGATAGAGATCATTGCAACGCCGGCGGGAAGAGAAGGACTGATGATGTGGGAGACCAGAAGGGAAAACCAGGCCAGCAGCGAGTTAATGAGAATAAGCCCGATCACAAGGATAAGGAACGAGTAAGTCGGACGTCGAACATTTTTCATACTTCACCTTATCCCCATATTATACGCGACTCTACATAGAATTTGCCCCTCCTGCAACATTCCGGGGTTCCGGAGAGGCAGGAAACCGTTATCCCGAAATGGAGATGCGGACAGAGGATTTTATGGGCGGGTGTCGTAACACTAGGTACTGTCAGGGATGTGCAGTTCATGATTGTAACAGGGATTGATCCCGGGCTCGCACGGCTCGGATACGGGGTGATCAGAGTCGACCGGGGCACCGCAGCGCCGGTCTGCTACGGGTGTATCGAGACCCGGGCCGGGACCCGGGCGGCAGAGCGTTTGCTTGAGATTTACACCGGATTACAATCCCTCTTCGATCGTTATCCCCCGGATGCCCTTGCGATGGAAAAACTCTTTTTTTCCAAAAATATTACTTCTGCGATGGGTGTCAGCGAGGTCAGGGGGGTCGTCCTCCTCGCTGCCGAGCAGCGTCAAATCCCGGTGACGGAGTACACGCCAAACCAGATCAAACAGGCAATCACCGGGTCAGGCCGGGCTGACAAGGCGCAGGTACAGCAGATGATACAACGGCTCCTCCGGCTGAACGAGGTTCCCCAACCCGACGACGCCGCAGACGGCCTTTCGATTGCCTTATGTCATATCCACGTCATGAGATAGTACAATGATCGCGTATCTGGACGGAACACCGGTCGCAACCGGTGACCGGTGGGTAGTGCTGGAGGTCAATGGTGTCGGTTACCGGGTACACGTACCGGAGCCCGGGATCCGTGAGATCGCCCGTGCTCCCGGGAAGGTGAAACTCCACACGTACATGGCCGTGCGCGAGGACGCAATTACCCTGTACGGATTCCTGCACACAAGCGAACTCGAACTCTTTACCATCCTTATCGGGGTCTCGGGCATCGGCCCGCAGATCGCACTCAACATTCTCTCCCAGATACCCCTTGAGGACTTTGTCCTTGCGATCCTTTCCGGGGATGAAACCGGCCTGACCCGGATTTCAGGCATCGGGCCAAAGAGTGCAAAGCGGTTGATCCTCGAACTCCGGGACAAGATGAAAAAAGTGCAGGACGCAATGGCGCTTTCCCCGGCCGGGAAGTCAGACCGTGTTGTCAGGGATGCCGCGAGCGCGCTTGTCTCACTCGGATTTTCCGGGCAGGCGTCGTATGATGCGGTGAAAGCTGCGGCAAAGGAGATGACGATGCCCACGATCCAGGACCTCATCAAGGCAGCTCTCGTGACATTAAAGGAGGGGGAGGGGCGATGAGCGAGCGGATCATCTCCCCGGAACCCACGCCCGATGAGCGGGAAGACCTCACGCTCCGGCCGGCAACACTCGATGCATTTGTCGGGCAGGAGCCGGCAAAGAATGCGCTCCGGATCGCAATTGCGGCGGCGCAGCAGCGGGGCGAGCCGATTGACCACATTTTGTTTGTCGGGCCGCCGGGCCTCGGGAAGACTACACTCGCACATATTATTGCACGCGAGATGGGTGCGGCGATAAGAACCACGACCGGTCCGGTGCTGGAAAAACCCGGGGACATTGCGGCCCTCATGACTGCGCTTCAGAAGGGGGACGTACTCTTCATCGACGAGATCCACCGTATGAACCCGGTGGTCGAGGAGATCCTCTACCCGGCTATGGAGGATTTTTTTATCGATGTGATGATTGGTGAGGGCCCCAGCGCCCGCTCGATCAAGCTGACGCTCGAACATTTCACGCTGATCGGGGCGACGACCCGGCAGGGCCTCCTGAGCTCGCCGTTCAGGGACCGGTTCGGGATCCTTGTGCGCCTGAACCTCTACTCCACGGAGGATCTTGTCAGGATTGTGACGCGGAGTGCAGCACTTTTGAAGATCCCGATCACCCCGGGAGGTGCGACAGAGATTGCCGCCCGGAGCCGGGGTACCCCGAGGATAGGCAACCGGCTCCTCCGAAGGGTCCGGGACTTTGCCGTGGTCAAAGGCGACGGGACGATCACCGCCGCTATTGCACGAGGAGGTCTTGAAATGCTCCAGATTGACGAACTCGGGCTTGACGATATCGACCGGCGCATCATCTCTGTGATCGCGGATGATTTCGGCGGCGGCCCCGTAGGGGCAAAGACGATCGCAATCTCGGTCGGGGAAGAGGTCAGGACGATTGAAGAAGTCTACGAACCATACCTGATCCAGATCGGGTTTGTGAAGCGGACACCCCAGGGCCGGGAGACGACCCCTGCCGCCCTTGCACACCTCAAACTGAACCATACCCAGAAGACGCTGTTCTAAAAAAGTGGCTACAGATCGTTTTGGTTCCGGGCCGGTCTGCCGGATTTAAAAAAACGGGATCAGATGCGGATTTTTCTAAAAAACTGAACAAACAGATCCACATACCCCGAGGCCGGTGAGGTTGTCCGTTACTGATCAGGTTACGATAACGGACGTATTACCCGGCACTTCCTGCCTATCCCTTGGGAGTGTGAGTAAGAGATTTCCATCATATTCGGGAGGTGTACCAATATTCACCGTCAAACAACAGGCCGGGGAAACGGTACCGCAAAAATACGTAATTTAAAAGATTGAAAGCCCATTGTGAAGTCTTGTCATGGTCCTATCTGGCCCGTTCCAACCGGCCTGTATACCGGAATACTGGTTTTGACTAGATATATTCTTTTTCGAAATAGAATATAGATTCATCAGACATATATTGATAAATTTCCGCATCGGGATGGGGCAATTGTAATCATTACAGCGGGTTTCTCCCTTAAAACGCTCAACTCATTTGTTGAAATAAACAATTGATACTATCAGGAAAAACAAATTTGCCATGATTTTGTATCATCTTGATGCATTTCATGGATTTGCATCATGCAAATCCCCCAGATCTTTTTTGAGGGACGTATTTCGAAATCCCGGGTTATCCACTCCGCGAGAGAGCGGTGTAGATTCGCCCATGTCTTCCTTCATTCGCTGCTTCACAAATCCGTTTTGCCGTCACCCATTCACGAAGTCCTTTTAGATCTTCGGCGGATATCTGGTAGTATGAAAGGATTGTCTCTGGTACAGGTTCTATGAAGGGTACTTGTCAGGATAGTCTGTCCCGAGTGTGATTCATTAATACCTGTCTGGTAAAGCATGGCAGAAACCACTCCGAATTATTTTACACTGAACCGTTCGAGGTCACAATTCCTGACTGCCACATAAGTCAAGCCCCGGTTATCTGTCATAATATCGGGTACTCCGGGGATGATGTCGATTCTTCATTTTCAGCAGTTCTTGCGGGAACCTGTTCATCTGGACGATGATAGATAAAAATCACGCGCTCCTTTTTCATCGCAACTCCCCACCAATTTATAATTTTATTTACTCATGATCATGCCATCACTCCACTTTCGTAAACAGTTTTTCGACATAAAATATACAGATATATATACAAAATAAGATCAAATAGAGATAGGTACATTCATCATATAACTCTGATTGAGGGGTGGAAAAAGATGGAAATACGCCGGGTCCAGATGACCGGGGGGTCATCGTTTGTCGTTACGCTTCCCAAAGACTGGATACAGGAGATGCGAATCAAGAAGAATGATCCCGTTGGTCTTATTGTCCAGCCGGACGGGACACTGATTGTCACAAAGAAAACCACGGATGAGCCGCTTCAGCGGGTAAAGGAGATAGATATCGGACACATTACCGATCCTCCCTTCCTCTTCAGGATGCTCATCGGCACCTATATCACCGGTTTTACTGAAATAAGGATCAGCTCAAAACAGCGGTTTCCCCCGTTTGTCCGCTCGGTCGTGAGGGACTTCACCCAAATGACCATCGGGCAGGAAATCGTCGAGGAGACCGATACCCTCATTGTAATAAAAGACCTGCTCAACCCGGCAGAGATGCCGTTTGACAATACCCTCAAACGCATGTTTGTGATCGTCAGGAACATGCACGGGGATGCCATCACAGCGCTCGAAACGCACAACCACGCTCTTGCTACCGATGTGATCAATCGCGATCTGGACTCGGACCGGCTCAACTGGCTGATTGCACGCCAGACGAACATGATCATGCAGAATCCATCCTTGTCACGCAAGATGGAGGTTTCGACCGGCATGGCCATGTACTACTACATCATCAGCAGGATCATCGAGCGGATCGGTGACCATGCCGTGCGGATAGCTGAAAATGCTGAACCGATCATGGATATTGATCTTGATCCAAAAATCCTGACTGCATTGAAAAAGGCAAGCGTCATGTCCATGAACATCTTTGACAAGAGCATTATCTCATTTTTTAATGCCGATATCAAGGAAGCTCACAAGACCATTGAATCGGTCTCTGCACTCGAAAATATCTGCGGGGATATCAGTAATATGGTGTTCAAACAGGAGATACTTGCCGCGGTTTCCATCGGATATATTGCCGAGAGTATCCGCAGGGCCGGCGAATATTCCGCGGATATTTCCGAGAATGTAATCAATTACATTGTCGAGGAAGACCGCTCACTCCACCGGCGTCCCGCCGGGAAATGATCATCCTCACATATATCCGGTCTTTTTTTCGCAGGAGTACCAGCACAATCGCAAATTTGCTTTTTTAAAATGGTAAACAAGTGACCGATACTGGAGAGTGCAAAATTTCAAAAATTTTTGTGAACACTTGTTCGCTGAAAAAAAGTGCAGTAAAAAAATTGAACCCCCATGGCTTTTATCCGGATTGCCGGCAAAATCTGATAGGCTGTATCGCATAAGAAATCCTTTGAACCTTTACGGATAACAGATGACCGGGGTATGAGGATATGGATATCAACGGGCCAAAGGTCAGGAAATACCTGAAAAAATTCATTGTCGGGCCGGAAAAGAAAATCCGGTTGAAAAATTATGATACTGGCTGGGTGCAGCACGAATCATTCAGGAACCAGCCTGAAGGTGAGATAAAAAATCTTCTCAAAGAGGTTCTGGAAAAAGATCAAGACGATCTCTTTGCAGCGCAGGAACTCCTTGCCGCCTCCCACCAATACGGCATCCTGATCGTGTTGCAGGGGATGGACACGGCAGGAAAGGACGGTACGATCCGGCACGTGATGTCCGGTGTGAACCCTCAGGGGTGCGATGTACATTCGTTCAAGGTCCCCGGTCCCGAGGATCACGCGCACGATTTTCTCTGGAGATACGAGAAGGTGCTGCCTGAGCGCGGGATGATCGGCATCTTCAACCGTTCCTACTACGAGGACGTGCTTGTCGTGCACGTGCACCCCGAACGCATGGAAGAACTTCCAAAAGCAATCGGCCCTGACGCGGATGGATTCTGGGACGGACGGTACCGGGACATCAACGCTTTTGAAAAACATCTGGTCCGGAACGGTACGCTCGTCCTGAAATTTTTCCTCCACATCTCAAAAGAGGAGCAGAAAAAGAGGCTGCTCGACCGGCTCGCACACAAGGAAAAATACTGGAAATTTTCAGTCGCGGATATCACAGAGCGGCAGTACTGGGACGATTATCAGGCCGCGTACGAAGAGATGCTTGGTGCAACGTCACCAAAATATGCACCGTGGTTTGTCGTGCCTGCCGATCACAAGTGGATGGCCCGCACGGTCGTCGCGGAAGCAATTACTTCTGCCATCGATGGGCTGAACCTTTCGTATCCCACGTTCTCTGATGAGCAGATAAAACATCTGATGGATGCGAAGAAGGATTTGGAAGAGGAATAATCAAACCGCATCCATGGACTTTTTTTGGGGCTTGTGCCGGGAATATTCATCCCGGGGGTATTTTTAGCAGCCTTTAAACGAGTGGAGAGAGAAGAACACATCTCCTCATCACTCATTTCATTTTACGCCAGCTTCGCATTCACCGATGCCGGCATCAGCCGGTCAAGGAGGAATATCGGCACCTGCTGCGAAGTTTTCACCGTCAGATCGAAATTATCTGTGGTCCCGGTCGAGCCCAGGTACTGCAGGGTGAACTGGAAATCGGCATTGTAGAGCGGGATCCCAAGGATGCTGATCTTCGCGTGACGGGGGCTGATCACCCGGGTCTGGCCCACGACCAGCTGCTCGCGGTTGCCATCAACATCGGTGGTAACTGAATCGTTGTACGCCATTACTGCGATCCGGCTGCTGCCGATCATCACCGCTTCCCCGTCCGGGAGCGCGACATTATAGTGGGTCACGTACGGGAAACTTTCTCCGGAAACACCGGTCGTAACCGTGACGCTGAAAGTGAGAAGCGCGGCAGCGATGATCACAATGACGATGCCGACAATGACACCAATCAGGATTTTTGCCGGTTTCTGCATGCGGCCATCATGGGGGGCAGCTGCATGAGGGGGATGATCCATCATACTATCACGTACTCCAGATTCGGCCATAAACATGTAGGGTCAAAAACGAACCCGGACGGATCGTTTCAGTTCGGGGATGCACACATTACTCCCCCAGCGTCTCATTGTAAGGAGAGGCATAACGATCGATCCCGGGTCCTTCCCATAAAATCAATTATCCCCCCTTCCAATAGTACTACGATTTTGATGCGCATACCCATACAATCAGTCACGCCGGAAACCGGCCATGCGGAAGTCTGCGGATGGGTCCACGAGGAGAGAGACCTCGGGGGTCTCGCGTTTTTTTTGATCCGCGACAGGACCGGTATCATCCAGGTGACCATCCCGAAAAAGAAAGTTTCAGACGCAGTGCTTGCCGCTGCAAAGAAAGTCTCGCGTGAATCTGTTGTCCGTATTGCCGGCACGGTAAAAGCAGTAGAAAAGGCCCCGGGCGGCAGGGAAATTGTTCCCGACACGTTTGAGATCATCAATCTCGCCGAGACCCCGCTGCCCCTTGATGTCTCCGAAAAAGTCGGGGCGGAACTCGATACCCGGCTCGATGCGCGGTTCCTTGATGTGCGCAGGCCCCGGGTCGCTGCGGTCTTCCAGATCCGGAGCGCCGCGATGCATGCCGTCAACAACTTCTTCCACAAGGAAGATTTCATCAGCATCACCACCCCAAAGATTGTCGCCGCAGCGACAGAAGGCGGGACAGAACTCTTCCCGATTGCATATTTCGACAAGGAAGCGTTTTTGAACCAGAGCCCGCAGCTCTACAAACAGATGATGATGGCGGGCGGATTCGAGAAGGTTGTCGAGGTCGGGCCAATCTTCCGGGCCGAGGAGCACAACACCACCAAGCACCTCAACGAAGCGACAAGCATCGATATCGAGGTCTCGTACGCGGATCACAACGATGTGATGAAGATCCTCGAAAACCTGGTCGTCAAGACCTACGAATACGTGAACAGGTCCTGTAGCGACCAGCTGGCAAACCTTGAACTGACCGACTTTGCCGTGCCAAAGGCCCCGTTCACCCGGTTACCTTACCGGGATGCCATTGAGATCGCACAGAAAACGTGCAGTGATCCGATCAAGTACGGCGATGATATCAGCGCTGCGGCAGAACACGCGATCGGCGACGAGATGGGCAGCCATTACTTCATCACTGACTGGCCCACCGAGATCCGGCCCTACTATGCGATGCCCTACGAAGACGATCCGTCAATCTGCAAGGCATTCGACCTCATGCACCCGAGGATGGAACTCTCGAGCGGCGCAGAGCGTATCCACCAGTACGACCTGCTCGTGCAGCAGATCAAAAAGAAGGGCCTCAACCCCGAAAGTTTCGAGTTCTACCTGCGCCCGTTCAGGTACGGGATGCCCCCCCACGCAGGATGGGGCCTTGGTGCCGAACGACTGATCATGACCATGCTCGGGCTCTCAAACGTCCGTGAAGCAGTCCTGTTCCCGCGTGATATGCACCGGCTCGTCCCATGAAGGCGTATTTCATCAACAAGGTCTTAGCGACAACCGTTGTCGGGAGTTACCCCGTGGTAAAAGGCTCCGGCCTGAAAACTCTTTTTGATCCGTTAAAATCTGCAGTTGAGACCGCGGTTGCCGATCAGGTAAACGCTGGTATCGATATTATTTCGGACGGGCAGGTCCGGGGCGACATGATCCAGGCGTTTTCCGGCAAACTCCCCGGGATCAAGGGCCAAGATGTGATCGGCAAGATCCAGCCGGCATCAGGACCGATTACCGTGGCAGATACAAAGTATGCCCGCTCAAAATCCCCCTACGTCAAGGGTATCATCACCGGGCCGTCCACACTCGCTCACGGCCTACATATCAGCACGCCAATGTACAGGAACCGGGAGGAACTTGCGCTTGATATTGCGGCAGCACTGGCTGTCGAGGCACGATATCTCGAGGCCGCTGGTGTCACCCTCATCCAGATCGACGAGCCCATCTTCTCGACCGGTGTCGCAGATCTTGCGGCGGGAAAGCAGGCGATCGATCTGATCGCCGGCGCCATCAAAGTCCCGACCTGTATGCACGTCTGCGGCAATCTCGAAACCGTAATCGACGATATCCTCAAAATCAACGTGAACGTGCTCGATTTTGAGTTCTCAAAAAATCCGTCGAATCTCGAACTCTTTGGGTCACGGGATCTTTCCGGGCGGATGATCGGGTACGGCTGTGTTGATTCATCTTCAGAAACCGTCGAAACGATTGCCGAACTCAAAAAACGGATCGGGAAAGGGGTCGATGTCTTTGGAGCCCGGTCGATGCTTATCGATCCAGACTGCGGTATGCGGATGCGCTCCCGCGAAGCGGCTTTCTGGAAACTCAAGAACATGGCAGAGGCTGCAAAGGAAGTACGGCTCGCGCTGTAACCATTTGACAGATTCCTTAAAAAATAAAAAATACTAAAAAAAGATCTTTTTTATACGACTCTCGAAGTTGTCGATGCTTCAATCCCGTTTTCCGTGATGATAAAGGGCAGCAGGCGCTGGGGGGCGGCGGCATCCCGGATCTTGTGGACGGCAAGCGTCCGCTCGATCTCGCTCTGGCTTACATCGGTTTTGAATTCTATCACGAGATCTGATGCACGCATGATCCGGGTCATCTCGACCGGGGGATGGATATTGGTATAGACGACGAACATCAGGTTCGCACCGCGTTTTCGCATCTCCTCCCGTGAATGTCGCAAAAATTTCAGCGCTGTGTCGATCCCGTACTTGATAATAATAGTGGAAAGTGAATCAATGACTATCCTGCCGCCGATCATCTGGGGGAGATACATATCGGGGTGGAGATCGCCTGCATCAACCATGCCCACCTCCACGTCCCCGTCGTTCATCAGGTACGTGCCCTCTTCGCCTTCGACCTTCCAGAACTGCATCGCTGCGAGGTCGACACCGGCAAGTGGCGTCCCGTACACCATGATGATCGCTCCTTCCGGAAACCCACCGTCCAGCAGGAGGTTGAGACCGACAATACCGGTAGATCGCTTCTTTGGCCTCCCGGTAATCGGGATGTCAACGATCTGGCTTTTTGTATCCACTTTGGGATGCTCCGGCTAATATTATTGACCGTATATTTAAAAAGTTTGTGGAAATTCATCCGTTCTGTCGCAGAATATTTCCGCAATTCCTCTTTAGGACCTGATTTTCCCGAATTTTTCCCTCAGGGTCCGGCGCAGGAGTTTCCAGCCGTGCACCCGGGGAAGGGCATCCACGATGATGAGCCGGCGCGGGACCTTGTAGCCGGCAAGGTGGACGCGGCAGAACGATTCGAGATCCGGTTCCGACAGCGTGGCGCCGGGTTTTACGACGACCGCGGCGACCGGTATTTCTCCTTTTCGCTCATCGGGGACGCCAAAAACCGCCACATCCACCACCGCCGGGTGCTGGACGATCACGTTCTCCACTTCGGTCGGGTAGATCTTCCAGCCCGACATGATGATCATGTCTTTTTTCCGGTCGGTGATGTAGAGGATGCCATCCGCGTCCATGTACCCGACATCGCCGGTCAGGAACCAGCCGTCATGGCGGAAGACCGCTGCGGTTGCCTCGGGCAGGTTCCAGTAGCCTTGTGCAACGGACGGCCCGCGAAGGGCGATCTCACCGGCCTCTTCCGGCAGCATCTCGGTCTCCGGATCGTCAGCGTCCACGATCTTAACCTCCGTGTACCCGACCGCGACTCCCACGCTCTGGTAGTGCCGGGTCAGATCGGGGTACTCGGGTAGGGTTGTCGTGCCTGAACCAATGACAATCGTCTCAGAAAGCCCGTACGAGTTTGCTACCGGGATATGGAACCGTTTGTCAAATGCCTCCCATATTGAAGGAAGAAGCTGACCCCCGCCCGAGATGATGAGCCGGGCGGTTCGCAGCCTTTCTTCTGTACCCGGGGCGCTGTGGACAAGCGTGTGGATCACCGGGGGCATCCCGGCAAGAACAGTCACGTTGTAGCGTTCGGCAAGAGCAAGGTAATGCTCCGGGTCGAACCGCTCCATCATCACAAAGGTCCCCCCCGCCCGCAGGACAGAAAGCCCCCACGATAACCCGACGTGCCCCATCGGGTAGATCCCAAGGTAAACATCGTCCGGCCTGAGCCGTAGGGCCTCCCGCTCCGCATCGAGCGCCGTCATCCAGTTCGCGTGGGTGAGCATGGCACCCTTGGGCTTACCCGTTGTGCCGGCCGTGTACTGGAGGTGGCAGAGATCATCCATCGCACAGTTGACTGCGCGCATTGATGCGGGCGTCGGGGGAAACGACTCCCACGCGACAACACCGGTTCCCGTTCCCCCCACGCAGATGACAGCGGCAAGGGCCGGGGCCTTCTCCCGTATTTCAGCCACAACATCGGCGCCCTGCACATCTGTGATGATCGCACATGCACCGGCATCGTTGACCGCATACAGCAGCTCCTCACCCTTGTACACGATGTTTGTAGGGACGGCTACGGCACCGATACGCCAGATTGCAAAATAACTGATCAGGTACTCGGGCGAACTGTCCAGATAGATGCAGACCCGGTCGCCTTTTTTTATCCCGAGCCGGGAAAGACCGCTCCCGACGCGGTTCATCTCCTCGCGGAGCTTGTGGTAACTGTAAATCTCGTTCCGCGACGGGCAGATAAGCGCCGCCTTTGCCTCGGGAACACTCTTCGCATCAAGGAGCGTGGTAACGTTGGACATGTCCGCCGGTCCGATCTGATGATACGAATTTGACGTTGATGTATATACATGTTCATTTTATGGATCCGGTTGTGGATGAACAAGCAACAATCATTACCTCCGACCACAATTTTGTAATAATTGCGTACCAAAAGTACCCGTAATGGATCAGTGCGGACATGGCAGATATTCGTAATTTTATCGGGTTTGCACAGAATGAAACCCTGATCAAGGAGTATGACGGTTTCCGGATGTATTTTCCGGTGAAGGCAAAGGTCAGCCTTGCCGTGACCAGCAAACGGCTTATTGCTTATTCTTCTGTCAGGAATTTCTTTGATGGGAAAACAGAATCACTCTTCCAGCAGGTCAGTCTTACTGACATCAGGGGAGTGAGCGTTGTACAGTCGGTGAGATCACGCGTCGGTCTCATCGCACTGGGGATTGTCATCCTGTTTGCAGGGATCCTGACCACCGTCATCGGTCTCTCCGGGAACACGCTCTTTGAGATGGGCGGGATAGCGTGCTGTATTCTGGGGGTAATCCTGCTTTTTACGGGCATTTTCTGGAAAAAACACCTGTTCCGGTTCGAGGTCTGGGGAACTGCCTGGGTTCTCCCAGTCGGGGAGTTCGAAAATATGAGGCCGACGATCGCAGTCGGCCCGGATCTGACGAAAGTTGTCGAGGAACTGGGTGCCCTCCTTATCGAGATTCAGGAAGGGACGCTGTAGCCCGGCAAGTGACCTGCTCCCGCTAGTGACCGCACCGGTACTGTGACGGGTATCGCTCCTCGTTCCGGCAGATTGATACATACCTTGCTCGGGTGCCGGACCGATAACAACAAGTTTTTTCTGTATCCTGACCCGTATGATAACTGATATCTATGGCTGAGGAAACGCATCAGGAACAACCACCCCGCCAGCACCACGAACGGGACACATATCACCACCCCCCCACACGGGATCACCACAACCAGCCTCCCCGCCCGGCGGCAGAACAGCGGACGCAGGAGCCGGCCGGGGAAAATCTCGATGCGGCAGACAGTGAGGAAGAACATGCAGAGTCCCAGCACCGGTCACACGGGGGCCACCGCGGCGGCAGGCCGGCAAAGAAAATTTACGAAGAATTCTTAAACGATCCGTATTGTGAATAAAACCGCATCAGGAACACTTTTTTAACGGGGAAAATTAAGATCCGGCTGGAATGCCTTCTCGCAAAATCGTCCGGATCGCTCACGGAAAATTCCGGATAATCTTCTCCCGGATCGCTTCCTTAGGGTATGCCCCTATCACCCGATCGACCATCCTGCCATTTGAGAGGAATACGATATTTGGGATCGCCGAGATGTTGAGCTGCCCTGAAAGCTGCTGGTTCTCATCTGTGTTGCATTTCCCGAACGTGACCTTCCCGGCAAATTCCTGGGCAAGTTCCTCAATGACGGGGCCGACCCGGCGGCACGGCCCGCACCACTCGGCCCAGAAATCGATCACAATGGCAGGATGTTTCCTGAGCAGTTCTTCGATGTGCAGCTCGTCAACCGTAATCACGCCACCGGAAACGCTCTGGTGTTCCATCTTCTCCTTTAATGCCGCCATTCGTTTCTCACGGATCTCGTTCAGCTCGGTATCATCCATAGGTGAAAATAGGGAGGCACTGATAATTGAATCTAGCGAACAGGACGGTTGTCCCGACTGTCATGTGAGTAAAGTATATCAGCGCCTGCCATCTATATTATAACCCTGATTATAGGAAGCGAGGTAGGGTAGTCAGGATATCCCGACGGGCTCATAACCCGTAGATCGATGGTTCAAATCCATCCCTCGCTACTTTTTCTTTTTACCACCCGGATACTGTCGGGTGTGCCGGATCAATCCTGATGACAGAGGAATGATGCCGGTCCTTTCCGTGCAACGGTCACGATAAAATTCCGGTTTTTGTACACGACATCCACATCGGAAAAACCGGCCTCGTGCAGCCACGCAAGCTGCACCGAAAGTTTCTCGTTTTTGTCCAGCGTGTCCCGGCGCCGGCGGATCTCCGCAGACTCCGTTGAGGCAAGTGGCCCGTTTTTGAGAAATTCATCCCAGTACTCCCGGAACTTCCCGGTGAAGTACGGCGACTCCCCTTCGGCCTGATCGGCGTTTACAAAGATCCCGCCGGGTTTAAGAACAGAAAATATCCGGACAAAAAGCCGGCACTTGTCTCCCTGTTCGAGATGGTGGATCGAAAGGGCGGAGCAGACAAGATCGTAGGGGCCGCCGAGATCCACCCGGGAATAATCGCCGGAACAGAACCGGACAGCCGGGCGGTCGCGGAACCGTTCCCGGGCAACGGCAAGCATCCTGTCGGATATATCAAGGAGGGTAAGGATCGCGGCAGGATACTTTTCAAGAAGCATGGCACTCAAAAGCCCGGTACCGGCACCGACATCAAGAATTGCTGGCGAGACGGAGGGACTGTCGGCAGCCCAGACCGCAGCACCGTAAAACTGCCGCATGTCAGGGATAATAAACTCCCGCTGGGCATCGTATCCTGTTGCAATCTCATCGAAGGCTTTTCTTATGTGATCCATGGTCCCGCACCCGTGACTGGTAAAGATATACCCGACCCTTACACCGGATTGTCCGGTAAGGCACAAAAATATGGTACAAAAAGGGAGTGCGGGAAAAAGAGATTATTACGAGCTTTCCGCTTCGAACGACTCGAGCTTTGACTGGAACGTATCATCCACAAAATCAACCTGTCGGGGATTCGCTGTCTCCCCTTCAATGGGCAGCGGATAGCATCCGGTAAGGCACCCGGTACAGAGATCCTCACAGTCGAACCCTATGGCTTTAACAAGCGCATCGAGCGAGATGTGGTGAAGCGAGGTCGCCGTGATGGCACGCCGGACGTCATCCTCCATCTTATCGCTCGCAATCAGCTCCTTCCGGGTCGGCATATCGACGCCAAGGTAACAGGGCGCCTTGATCGCCGGGGAACCGATCCGCATATGTACCTCGCGTGCACCCGCATCACGCATCATCTCGATGATCCTCTTTGAGGTCGTGCCCCGCACGATGCTGTCATCAACAAGGACTATCGATTTGTCCTTCAGATGCCCCGGGATCGGGTTGAGCTTGATCCGGACTGCCCGCTCCCTCGCTTGCTGCGTCGGCATGATAAAGGTCCGGCCCATGTACCGGTTTTTCATGAGGCTCTCCACGAACGGAACCTTGGAACGTTCCGCGTACCCGATCGCATAAGCAGTCCCGGAGTCCGGCACCGAGCAGACAGAGTCCGCATGTGCCGGGGCCTCTTCGTAGAGTTTCTGGCCGATCGCCCGCCGCACATCATACACGAGCACGCCATCCATCACGGCATCCGCCCGTGCAAAATAGATGTACTCGAAGATACAGTGGGCCCGCCTGCCCGCGACCGCGATCTGCGTGCACCGGACACCGTCGCTGTCCATCCGGATCAGTTCGCCGGGTTTCACGTCGCGGAGGAATTTTCCTCCCAGCGCATCGATCGCCACGCTCTCGGATGCCACGATGTAGCCCTTCTCAATTTTCCCAAGACAGAACGGTTTGATGCCGAGAGGATCACGGAAGGCGTAGATGACGCCATCGATCATGATCACGACCGAGTACGAACCCTGCATCCGTTTCATGCAGAGGTGCACCGCGTCCTCCACAGAGCCCGAGGCACTGACCTCCTCGATTAAGATCTTCGCAATAATCTCCGTGTCGGTCGTGGTCGTAAAGATCTGGCCCGCCTGCTCGTACTCCCGCCGGATCTCGCAGGTGTTAACCAGGTTCCCATTGTGGGCAACGGAAATAAAATGATCCTGAAACTGGAAATTCAACGGCTGGATATTCTCCGGCAGGTTTGCACCGGTCGTCGGGTACCGCACGTGGCCAATGCCGGCCGTACCTTTAAGATCTTTTAAAACAGACGAGGAAAAAACATCGGCGACAAGTCCCTGCCCCTTGAACTTACAGAGGCTTGTCCCGTCAAACGTGGATATTCCGGCGCTCTCTTGACCACGATGCTGGAGCGCATACATGGCATAGTAAAGCTGGATGGAAACACCGCCAGCATCGACGATGCCAACGATACCACACATGGTTCTGCTCTAATGCGTCGGAGTTTTTGGTCTCTTGCTGTGCCACTTGAAGTTTTGCATCTTTGTGCTTCTGCCAAACCCGCAGGAAGAGCAGACTTTCTTCTGGGCGTGGAACGAGATCTTACCACAGCGCCGGCAGGCGATGTGGGTCATCTTGTTCATCTTTCCCATTGACGGTGTGCCTTTTGTCATGTTATTTCACCTTATGATTCCAGCGATGGCGAGATATAGATCACGTTATCTCCACGGACGATAAGCGTGCCTACCTTTACAACCTGCCCGTTCTCTGTTTCCTCAGCCTTGTCAAGGACGAGGTTCATATGAACATCGTAACCCTGAAGAACTCCCCGGATTTCTCTCCCGCCTTTGAGGGAGACGATAACGGGCTGGCGGTTCAGCACCAGATCTAAAATATCCAACGGTCTTTTGGTCATACTCATACCCTGTATTACCATCGCTCTGGAGTAATATATGTGCGTGAGCACTCTACTTAAACATAGCGTAGATCTGCATGAGTCAAGAAGGTTTCTAATACAAGGGGTCATGTGCACCGGGACCATGATCCCCGGGGGAATGCCGGCAACGTCTGGACACGTATGCGAAGCCGGGGAAAAATTTTAGCACTTGCCCGGGAGAATGTAGGAGCGGAACAATGAAAAAAATTATCGTGAAAAAACGGCATTCCATCCGGAAGAGCCAGGCAGAAGACCTCCTTGAGAGGCTCGCGCTCCAGATCGGGCCATCAGCCGCGCTCTTCCATGCCGATATGATCGAGATCCTGGAAACGAACGCGGATGTCGCGCTCTATCTTGTGAACAAAAAACCGCTCCTGATGGATACCGGAGACTGGGTTTTTCCCACACTCAAAGGGGCGGTCCAGTGCCCGTTTCCCGAGCGGATGATCACCGTCGATGCCGGTGCAATCCCGTACGTGGTAAACGGCGCAGATGTGATGCGGCCGGGGATCGTTGCTGTCAGCGATGACATCATGGCAGGGAACCCGGTCCAGATCGCTGACGAACGGCATAAAAAGCCGCTGGCGATCGGGGTCGCGCTCATGGACGGCCCGGCAATCCGGGCGAGCGCACAGGGAAAGATGTGCAAAAATTTCCATCATGTCGGCGATGAACTCTGGAACCTTGAACTGTAATATTTTTGAAATGTAAAAAAAGGCTGGAAAATCAGGCCATTTCTGCCTTTTACATCGATACCATTAAATAATTTTCTTCGTACAGTTTTTTTATGGTTAAGATCATAGACACACTTTTGGGGAAAAATGCCACCAGTTCCGACGATGATTACATGGAACTCGACCTCAGCTCCTACGAGGAACACGGCAGCGGTTCTCCTGCGCTTCTCGTAAAGATCGCAACAATTGCAGATCTCAAGGATACGCCCCGGGTCAAGGATGAGGTCTATAACGGAAATATCGTGATTGTCGATATCTCGCGTCTGAAAATGGACAAAATCTCCTATGAGCGTGTCTTAAAGGACTTAAAGGAAGTCGCAAAGGATGTCAACGGGGATATCATCGGCCTCGGCGACCAGCGGTACGTCGTTCTCACACCGATGTCCGTGAAGATCTCGCGCGACAAGATTGGCGGGGCATAACCCTTTGCGCACGATCGTTCCGGGACCGTGTCCATACTGCAATACCGAAATAGAATATCTCTACCAGACGGAAAATATCCCCTATTTTTCTGATATTCTTATTATCTCTGCCATCTGCCCGTCCTGCGGTTACCGGTACGTGGATACCCAGCTCCTCAAAGATGCCGGGCCGGTGCGGTACGAGATGCCGGTCACGACAAAAGAAGACCTAGATGTACGCGTAGTACGGAGCATGACCGGTATTTTAGAGATCCCGGAGCTCGGCGTCCGGATCGATCCGGGCCCGGCCTGTGAAGGGTTCGTGAGCAATGTTGAAGGAGTGCTCGACCGGATCGCCCAGGCTATCAAGATCGCGGTAAAAGACGGGGACGAGACGGAGAAAGAGAACGGCCGCGTGCTCCTTGAAAAGATCGAATGCATCAAAGCCGGCGGGTTGCCTGTAACAATAATCATCCAGGACCCGATGGGAAACAGCGTGCTTGTCTCTGATAAGGCAGAGAAAACCGCATTCGTGCCGGACGAGCCGAATGCGTGCGGGGACTAAAGTCCCCCGTGTTTTTTAATTTTTTGTGAAGATATTTTTCACACTAAAAAAAAAGAATCGCAGCGGGAAAAATCCCGACTCATATAATCTGTACGTTCCCGAGCCACGCACCCGGCTTCTCAATGACTTCCCCGACCACCCGGGCGCCTTCCACGAGTTTTGTCACCGCGTCCACCGATGCCGGCGGGACGACATAGGAGTACCCCATGCCCATGTTGAACGTCCGGTACATCTCGACCGGCGAAATCTTCCCGGTCTCCTGTATCCACCGGAAGATTTCCGGGGGAGTAAGCGGGTTGTCGAACCGGAACCCGAACTTTGAGAGTCGCAGGAAGTTCAACAATCCGCCGCCCGTGATGTGGCACATCCCGTGCACCGTGCAGGTGTCGGCCACATGCAGGCTCTCGTGGTAGATCCGGGTCGGCGTGAGGAGTTCGCGGCCGAGCGTCTTTCCACTCGAAAGTTTCTCATCGTAGTCCGCGTATTTTTCCACAACGCTCCGGGCAAGCGAGAGACCGTTGCTATGGATGCCGGTTGAAGGGACACCGATGATCTTGTCGCCGGGTCGGATCTTCTCACCGGTTACGATCCGGTCCTTTGCCTGAACACCCATGCAGGTGCCGGCAAGGTCGAGGCCGTTTACCAGTCCCTTGAGCGACGCAGTCTCCCCTCCCACAATGTCGATGTTTGCCTGCCGGGCCCCCTCATTGAGACCAAGGCCGATCTGCGCCATCTTTTCGACCGAGAGCCGGTCGGTCGCGATATAATCCACAAACGCGATTGGTTCCACGTGCATCACGTAGAGATCGTTCACATTCATCGCGATGCAGTCGATCCCGACCGTGCTCCAGTCCTGCAGTTTGTCAGCGACAAGCATCTTCGTGCCCACGCCATCGGTGGTGAGGGCAAGGACTTTGGGGCCGAAATCGATCAGGCCGGCAAAGTGGCCGACGTTCCCAAGCATCGTATAGTTGCCTTTCCTTTTGAAACTCAGGTTTTTGATGAGCGCCCTGATTGCGGTCGCTTCAAGATCGATATCGACGCCCGCTTCGCTGTACGCATTTGTGGTCATTCACATTCCTCCGAGAGCCGGAACTCGTCGTGCAGCACCCGGACTGCACGCGGGCCGTCTTCCTGCCGGACGACAAACGAGATGTTTGCCTCACTTGAACCCTGCGAGATCATCATCACATTGATCCCGGCCTTACCAAGAGCGGTAAAGATCCTCCCGCCCGATCCTGCGGCCCCGGCCATACCGGCCCCGACCACGGCAACGGCACAGACATCCTTGTTGTGCGTTACTTCCCGCACAATGCCATCTTTCGCAAGAAAACCAAGGGCAGCAACCGCAGTCTGGAGGTGTGACTCATCAACGATAAGCGAAATGTTCGCCTCGCTTGACCCCTGGGTGATCATCATCACGTTGACTTCCTTGTCTGCAAGCGCGGAGAAGATCGCCTTTGCGACCCCGGGCCTGCCGATCATCTGGGCGCCGTTGATGTTGATCGAGGCGACCTTGTCGATGTAGGTGAGCGCCTTGACGACCCGGCTGTCCCGGTGGCCGTTTCTCACGATCATCGTCCCGGGCGCATCGGGATTGAACGTGTTTTTCACCCGGACAAGGATGTTCTTTCTCATCGCGGGATCAATCGAACGGGGGTGCATGACCTTTGCACCGAAGTACGAGAGTTCCATGACCTCGATGTACGAGACGCTGTTTAAGACTCGGGCGTCGTTGATCACTCTCGGGTCAGACGTCATGATGCCATCGACATCCGTCCAGATCCAGATTTCGTCCGCATCGATCCCGGCCCCGATAATGGATGCGGAATAATCAGACCCGCTCCGGCCGAGTGTCGTGATGATCCCGCTTCCGGTACATCCCATGAACCCCATGATGACCGGGATCTCTTTTTTTAAGAGAGGCTCGATCTTCTTTTTTATCAGTTCATCGCTTTCAACGAGTGCGGTCGCCTCCCCGTGCTGGGGGGTCGTGAGGATACCGGCCTCGCAGCCATCAAACACGGTCGATGGGATACCACGCTGGCGGAGGGCTGCACCGACAACCGGTGCAAGCAGCCGTTCTCCATATGAGATGACGTAATCCTTTGACCGGGGCGTGAGCTCCCGCAGGTTGTGGATCGCAGAAAGAATGTGCTGGAGACTTGCGAGCCGTTTCTCAATAACCGCTCCGACTTCATCGACATAATCCGGTGCAGCCCCTTCAAGAGTGGTCATATGACGTTTGCGGAGCGCAGCAATGAGCGGCGCAACCTCCGTGCAGTCCGGTGCAGTGGGAAGTGTTTCTGCAAGAGCGATGAGCTGATCGGTCACGCCACGCTGTGCAGAGACCACGACCGCCAGTTCATCACCGGCGTTATGGTGTTTTTCAAGGATGTCAACAACACGCCGGATACACTGCGCATCGGCAACGGAAGTCCCGCCAAATTTCATCAGAAATCTCATTTCGGCTCACTCTGGCTGTACCATTTATTTATGTAACTATACGACGCACAGAATTATAATATGCATGCAGACGACGTGATGGACTGCCATGTGCTGGTGATAGGGAGCGGTGGCGCAGGAGTGCGGGCGGCAATCGAGGCTGCGGGCTCAGGCGACACCGTGCTCGTCACAAAAACCATCGCGGGAAAAGGCGGCTGCACTACGATGGCCGAAGGAGGCTACAACGCAGTGCTGAAAAAAGAGGACTCCTACGAGATCCACTACGAGGACACGCTCAAAGGGGGAGCATACCTCAACGACCCGGAACTCGTAAAGATCCTCGTGCAGGAATCTCCGCTGCGCATGGACGACCTGATCCGGTGGGGCGCGGTCTTCGATTTCACGGACACCTGCGAGATCGCCCAGCGCCCATTTGGCGGCCAGCGGTTCCCCCGTACCTGTTACGCGGGCGACCGGACCGGCCATGAGATGATGATGACGCTCGTGGAGCAGCTCGATTCTGCGGACGTCACAAAACTCCAGGAAGTCACCGTGATCGATCTGCTCAAAGATGGCGACCGGGTCGCGGGCGCGATTGCACTTGACGAAAACGGATCGATCGTTGTCCTCAAATCCGACAGCACGATCCTTGCAACCGGCGGCGGGGCACGGGTCTACGATGTCTCCACGAACTCTTCGAGCGGGACCGGGGATGGTTTTGCGATGGGCTACCGGGCGGGAGCGGAACTCATCGATATGGAAATGATCCAGTTCCACCCGACCGGCGCCGTGTACCCGTACGATGCCCGGGGCCGGCTTATCACGGAAGCGGTCCGAGGGGAAGGGGGCGTCCTCAAAAACCGGCTTGGCGAACGGTTCATGAAAAAATACGATCCCGACCGGATGGAACTCTCGACCCGGGACGTGGTCGCCCGGGCGATAGCGACTGAGATCGCGAACGGCCGGGGCACGCCACATGGCGGGGTTTACCTCGATGTCACGCACCTGCCAAAAGAGCAGATCGAGAATCGGCTTCCGGTGATGCTTGAACAGTTCCTCAAGTACGGCGTGGACATCCGGACCGAGCCTATGGAGGTCGCCCCGACCGCCCACCATATCATGGGGGGCCTGAAGATCACTCCAGAGTGTAAAACCACGCTGTCGGGCCTTTTTGCCTGCGGGGAATCGGCCGGTGGGGTGCAGGGAGCGAACCGGCTTGGCGGAAACGCTCTTGCCGACACGCAGGTCTTCGGGAAACGCGCCGGGGAATTTGCAGCCCGGGCGGAGAAAAGGGTAAAGAAGATCGACCCGGCCCAGATCACCAGGCAGGAAGAGTGGCTCAACCGGTTCCTTGAAGGCTCACAGAACCCGGCCTCAGTCCGGACGGAACTCCAGCTCGCCATGTGGAAGGGTGCCGGGATCTTCCGGGACGAGGACGGACTCAGACACACGCTTGCGGTCGTCAACCGGCTTATGCAGGCTCCGCTTAAGGCGGTGTCGGTGAAAAACCTCGCGGACTGCTGTATTGTCGAAAACATGTGCCTGACGGCTTCGCTCATCTGCCACTCGGCGCTGATCCGGCCCGAGTCCCGGGGTGCCCATATGCGGGTCGATATTGCGCAGGAATGGGACGCGGCACACTCGCCGTACGGTCACACCTTCATCGCGAAAAACCGCGAAGGGATCGAGAAGCGGAAGGTGGCGGCATGAAGGAACTGCATGTCAGAGTCCAGCGCTTTGACCCGAAAACGGACAAAGAGCCCCGGGTTGAACCCTACACGGTCAGCGTAAACGACGGCGCCCGTGTTCTCCACGTCCTGCACGCGATCCACGATACAATCGATGCAACGCTTGCGTACCGGTACTGCTGCGGATCGGGCCAGTGCGGGAGCTGTGCAATCCGGGTGAACGGGGAGCCGGTGCTTGCCTGCATTGAGGAGGCACAAGACTGCATCACGATTGCTCCCTTAAATCTCCCGGTAAAACAGGACCTCGTTGTCGATCTCCTCCAGAAGATCGAGCAGATCGCATCGCTGAAACCGGCAGCGGTCGGGGCGATGAAACTGCCGACAAAGGCAGAGATCGACGCGATCAAACCGCTGCGGGACTGTATCGAGTGCCTTGCCTGCGTCTCGGTCTGCCCGGCGATGGATGTGACAAAATTCCTCGGGCCCACCGCGATGCGGCAGGAGATGCGACTTGCCCTTGACCCCCGCGACACCGGGGACCGGGTGCCGGACGCCGTCCGGGACGGGCTCTTTACCTGCACGAGCTGCCAGGCCTGCTACAAGGTCTGCCCCAAGAAAATCAGGATCCCGGGAAAAGCGATCGAGAAACTCCGGGCGCTGGCAAACAAGCAGGGGTTCACGCTCCCCCGGCACCGGGAGGTCGAGGCGCTCATCAAAGAGACTGGACGCAGTGTTGTCAGGACCGCGCCGTCTTTCATGGAGCAGGTCGGTACGACCGTCGAGCCGTACGGGCCGGTCAAAACCACCGTGGGATTTTTTGTCGGCTGCATGTACAACCTGCGCCAGCAGCAGTCGGCTCTCGATGCGATCGAAGTGCTCAGGCGCAATGGGATCCGGGTGATCATCCCCAGGGATCAAGTCTGCTGCGGCTCGCCCCTGATCCGGACCGGCCAACTGGACTATGTCGATACGCTCAGGAAACGCAACATCGATGCATTCAGGACCCGGGGGATCGACACTGTGATGACGATGTGCGCCGGGTGCGGTTCGACCCTCAAGAACGATTACGTGACGCCGTTTGAGGTGCTGGACATCAACCAGGTCCTCACGAAGTACGGGATTGAACCACCCGCACGCCTGCCGATAAAGGCGACCTACCACGATCCCTGTCACTTAATGCGGGGGCAGGACATCAAAGACGAGCCCAGACAACTGATCCGGCAGGTGGTCGATCTCATCGAGATGCCTGCCATCTGCTGTGGATCTGGCGGCGGGGTGAAAGCGGGCGTGCCCGAGGAAGCAGCGGCCCTTGGCAAACGTCGGGGCGAAGAGATCAGAAAGACCGGGGCCGAGATCGTGATCACCTCCTGCCCGTTCTGCGAGTTCCATATCGCAAGCCATACGGACAAACCGGTAAAAAATATCATGACGGTTTTGCTTGAGGGGTACCGGGAGAAGGATCGGCTGGCGGAAAAGAAGAAAGAGTGAGAGTCTTATTTTATCGACTTTTTTCGTACGTTGCTGATCTTTCTAATCTGAGGCGTGTGTTCCTCCAGAACAAAAAATGGATTTCAAGTGTTGAATTAACAACTCCCAAAAATAAAATATTATACTAACTAATAAAATATACGTGATGATTCCTGTTTCTTTATCAGTTGATCGAAGAGAAACAATTAACCGGTTTCTGCAGGAACAGAACATACGCGATCTTTATAATGGGTATGTCTGGCCACCAATGGCAAATAACAGCGATAAATGGAAAAATGGATTTTCGTCCATTTTTTCATTGGAAAAGGATATTTCAAACGCCGCCCGCCAGCACCGTTTAACCAAAGATCATTTATTGCAAATCGCAGACTGGGGTGGGCTTTACCGGCAGAAAAAAAGGATATCATGGACAAATCCTGATAGCATTCATTTTTACGAGAATAACGAACCCGCCGCTTGGTTGCTGGACTCTCCGGGAAAAGCGATTGCACTGCTGGATAAGGAAATTACCGGTTTTGGTCCAACGTATTGCAGCAAGCTCCTTCATTTTACCGTACCGCAGGTTTTCGGGGCCCTTGATACGCGACTAGTCCAGACGTTCGGAAAAAATGCTGTTCATTATCCGCTGCTAAACTTAAAAGTTACAAAGTCCGGGAGTGGCCCCTCCATCTCAAAATATCAGGCAGGCTGGCCGGGGGAATATGGGACATGGATTCATATCCTCAATTATATTGCAGATGATCTTAACCAGAAAAACATAACATGTCCGTATCCTGAACAATACGAAACATCCAGTTTGCGGGAGAGAGGTTTGTGGTTACCGGTAGATGTTGAGACTGCCCTTTTCAGTTATACCTACCATGAACTCAATAGAGATCATGACCCTAGGCATGTATTGTGACCCAGGGGATGGGAACGCTCTTCTTGGGCTGCATAATACAAGAGAACTTTTCTGTCAGCCGCACGAGTTTCCTGCAAAGAATTTGTTTGTTCCCAAAATTTTCCGGCAATCTGGACTTTTTTTCAGAAGAAGAACGACCCGGCAATTTTTTAAAAAAAAAGATCGCCCCTACCCCCCGTCCCCCGCTTCACGCTCCGAAAAAAAGAAAGCCGGACTCCCTTAACTCAGATTGAATGGGGGGTGTCATCATTATCCCGGTTTCCCGATCTGTACTTCGCGTGGAGTTTCAACCGCGAACGGCCGCACCCTCACCCGTGTTTTCACCGTCGTAGGAAATCCTGATGGAATACCCGTTTTCTGGCGCATTCGGGCCCGTAAAACCGTCCGATTAACCTGCCCCAAAATTCGTGCCTTTATATCGCCCCATTTGTAAAAATAAGCCCAAATTGAGATCCATATAATGCCCATTAGCGGGCCATAGAAGCCCCTAGAACGGCCACGATTTTCAGGATCAACCGAAAACCCATCCGGGCCTGAGATCGGGCTGTAAAACGCGTTTATGAGGGCGTTTTAATTCGCCCGATTGCCAAAATACGGCAGATTTGAGCGTGTTTTTAAACGGAGCCCGATACGGGCTTCTTTTTGATCTGAAAATAGGCAATCGGAGGCCAGATTGAGCCCGGATTAGGGTAGAGCAGTACCCCTCCCGGCACGCAAAACAGGATAGGGCGGACATCCCTCTCCCCCCTTGCCCGCCGAGAACATTCACAGGGATTTTTTGGCTTTTCCGGAAAAGTTCCGATCATGATCTGAGGATTCCGGAAAAATCCGGGCTGTACGAACGTTCGGCCGGAAAATTTTGGTGATTTTTTATTTTCGCACCAACTTTTTTGGTCCGGAAAATTTTTAATCCAATTTTTTTTATGAGTTTCAACAACGTGACAAAACTTTTTCCGAATTTCTTCCAGTGATGTCCATATGCAGGCAGCGGTAAACAAAACTCACCCCGTCTTCATCACGTACTCGAACGCTTCGAGTGCAGCCTTTGCCCCATCCCCGGCCGCAATAATAATCTGCTTGCTTTTGACCGAGGTCACATCACCGGCAGCGAAGATCCCGGGCCGGCTCGTGCGGCCATCCACATCCACGATGATCTCGCCCCGGTCGTTTAAGTCCACCAGACCGTCAAGGATCTCCGTGTTTGGCGTCCAGCCGACTTCGATAAATACCCCGTCGACATCAATGTTCTGGTCGCCCTCGCCCTCTGTTGTTATCGTGATCCGCTGGAGGAACGGATCACCGGCAAGCGCCGTGATCTGCGAATGCTGGTGCACCGTGATATTTTTTATTCCCTCAAGTTTTTTCACGTAGACCGGATCCGCCTTGATCGTGCTCCTCACGATCAGGCGTACCGATGCAGCGATCCCACTCATCTCTACTGCGGTCTGGAGCCCGGAGTTGCCGCCACCGACTACGGCAACCTTCTTATCCTTGTAGAGAGGGCCGTCACAGGTCGAGCAGATCGAAAGCCCGTGCCCCATATATTTCTCCTCACCCGGTACGCCGAGCTTCCGGGGCTGTTTACCCTGCGTCAGGATCAGGCTTTTTGCTTTCATGGTGACCCCGGAAGCGGTTTTCACCGTAAAAAGGCCGTCCTCCGGTGCAATACCGCTCACCCGGCCCAGTTCCAGCCGGACATCAAGCGTGCGTACCTGCTCCTCGAACCGCTTCATCAGGTCTTCACCGGTGATCATCCGGTAGCCCATGTAATTCTCGATCGCCCAGGATTCAAGCGCCTGGCCACCAATATTTTCCGATATGATCAGGGTCTTTAAGAGTTTGCGTGCGCAATATACGCCCGCAGTCAACCCGGCCGGGCCGGCGCCCACGATAATGACATCATACTGCCCGCTCCCGGCCGGTGTCCCGAACAGTTCGTTCAGCCGCTCTGAATCATACCCGACAATGACCTCGTCATCGACAGTGATAACCGGTACCCCGCGCTGGCCCGAGAGCGCAATCATCTTCTGCGCTGCCGCAGCATCTGCACCGACATCGATATTAGTGAAGGTAACTCCCTGTTTATCGAGAAACGCCTTTGCCATCCGGCAGTACGGACAATTTTTGGTGGAATAAACGGTGACCATACTCATGAATGCGAAGAGGTTTCCGACGGATATAAAGATTATGCAGGTGCATGTGACGGACAAGGCATAAACGCAAATTTCTTTTCCCGTGAGCCCTAATACACCCTTTATACAAAAGACTGGAGAAGTGCCTTGCATATGAACGCCGGCCGTAACCCTTACCGGGGAATTGTCTGGGGGATGGTATTTGTGCTGCTGATCAGTATTCCCGCCGTTGCCGCAGCTTCCGGCACGGCGCCTGTTACCAGCGGCCCGGCGGTCTATCTCAACTTCAACGAGGGAAGCGGCAATATAGCCCTTGATGCATCCGGGAACGGAAACACCGGCACCATCCACGGCAACATACTCCGGGTTGATAACAGCGGATGCGTGAAAGCGCTGATACTGGATGGAAATGCAAATTATGTCTCCATCCCGTACACTTCACTGAACCATCCTACCGATGCGATCACAGTCTCTCTCTGGTTCTACGTAAACGACACGGTACCCCAGACACTGATCTCGACATACAATAATGGGGGGGGGTACCGGATTGGATTCGGTGACGGGGACGATCTCTGGTGGACGCTGGCCCTTGATAATTCCAGGGATGTGTCGGCAGTTATCCCGCACGAGAGTATCAGTACCGGGCAATGGCACCACGTGACCGGAACGTATGACGGCCAGATCTCCGATATTTATCTTGATGGCATTCTCCGCAACCAGGTAAATGCAACCGGGGCAATCCACTACACAGATAATAATTATGTACAGGTCGGCGCCAATGCAGGGAATGCAGATACACCCGACCAGAACCAGCCCGATTATCTTAACGGGGGGATCGATGAGGTCAGGATCTACAACCGGGCACTTTCCTATGGGGATGTCATGGATGACCGTTTCCAGTGCACCGCTGCTCCGGGAACTGGGATCCTGTCGCTCCCCAACAGTACGGCCCCGGCTTTTCTTACTTCGGGCACTATCGTACTGGGTGTCGGGGAGAGCGCATCAAGGGATCTGACCTTTTCAAACCGGACCGAAGAGGGAGCCTGGCATATTACAGTCCCCCCCGGCTCGCAGCTGACCGTTCAGGCTACGGATGCCTATTCAGGAGTCTATCCGGATGAGTGGTACGTGGAACTCAAAGACCAGGACACCCGGCTCACGCGGGCGGTTGCTTTCCCGGCCACCAACAACGCACCCGTCACCGGCACCATCGCGTCAGGCAATGCCACGGTGCTCGTACACTACTTCGGCGGCACGGGCCGGTTCCCGGCGGGGGTGAGTGTCGCGTTCACCGCGACAGAGCCAACGAGACCAAACACGGTATCGTCGCTGCCAAAAGCAATCCTCGAATATCCGATCATCGTGATCTACTCTGCATCATGGGCGACGCTGATTGCTCTTGTGGTGGTTATATTCTGGGCCCATAAGCGACTCAACAAACCATAAACCCATTTTGATCATTCACGATTCAGGATCGGACTCCTATAACTGGATGGAGTACTGGGTGCAGTGGATTTTCGAATCACAGATAAAAAAATTAGAGAGTAATTTCGCGGAACTGCTTTCCGAATACCCCGCAGATCGGGCACTTATCCGGGGCCTTTCCGATCTCGATATTGCCGCAGACCGGACAGAGGAAGATCGACTCCCTGCCAAGATCATGACCGGCTTTGAGAGCGGCAAGTGCTTTTTTGTACAGGTCTGCATGAACCACTTCTGCTTTCATGGCAAGGGTAAATGCAAGCACCGCATCGCTCTTCTTCTCGGCTTCAGCCGCTTTGACAAATGCAGGGTACATGGAGGAATACTCGTGGGTCTCACCTTCGATACTTCCCTCAAGGTTCTTCTGGGTGGTATCGATGGTCCCGAGTACTTTTAAGAGCTTCTTTGCGTGGATCGCCTCAGCTTCTGATGCTGCCTTGAACAGTGTTGCAACATTTTTGAACCCTTCGGCAGCAGCTTTTTCGGAAAACGCGAGATACTTCCGGTTTGCCTGCGATTCGCCGGCAAATGCGTCCATTGCATTCGTTTGGGTTGTCATGCGGGAAGGTATAGTCAGAGTTTTACTTAAAGATTCTTCATGGGGCAGAACCGTTCACGAAATCGTCCGGATCCCGGCATTTACCGGAATAAATATGAAAGAGGTTATAGACCGGGGAAAACTACGCATACGTATGCATGAACAGGTGCCGGTCCCGTGTATCTGCCAGCTCCGGGTCGTATCATGAAAAAGATGAAAGATGTCCCCGAGCTTGACCGCCCGCGGGAAAAGATCGCAAAAAAAGGTGTGGCGGCACTCACCGACACGGAACTCATCGAGGCCATCCTTGGGAAAGGGGTGATAAACCGGGACGTCCGTATGATCGCAAAGGACCTCTCCGCGATGTTTGGCGATCATACCCGGGAGATCCGGTATGAAGATGTGCTGACTATCGGAGGCATCGGGCCGACAAAAGCCGCCCAGATCATGGCCTGCCTTGAACTCGGGCGCCGCAGGTACGAACCGGCCGGTACCATAAAGATCCAGAAACCGGAGGATGTCCTGCCGCTCGTGGGCACCTACCGGGAAAAACCGCAGGAGTATTTTATCTGTATCAGCCTGACCGGTGCCGGGGAGGTAATCAGGAGCCGTGTTGTCACGATCGGTATCCTCAATCACAGTCTCGTCCATCCCCGCGAAGTATTTGCCGGGGCGATCACCGACCGGGCAGCATCCGTCATCTGCGTACACAACCACCCGTCAGGATCGCTTGAAGCAAGCACACAGGACATTGCCATCACCCGGCAGCTCCATGAGGCAGGAACCCTACTTGGGATCCAGCTTCTCGATCATATCATCCTCACAAAGACCGGTTTTTCCAGCATGAAAGAGAAAGGACTGGTCTGATCAGCGGGCTCGGGTACAGATAATCCGGAAATGGTAATTTCGTCGGGTTAGAGTACAATTGGTCGTCTTCACTAGGATGGATCTTCTTTTTTGTCAGTCTGGCATCTTTTACAGATTTGAGCGGATGTAATCCAAGGTTAATCCATTATTTCCCAAGGGGCTGCCCGGCTGCAGCAAGCGACGCTCCCAGAGCATATCCCTTTTTATACGCCGCATCAAGAAGATCCGGCCTTGTTTTGACATCTTTGATCCGGTCCATGCCATTTATCAGGAGCTCATCAAGGTACTGGCAGTCAATGATGTCAAAAAACGCCCTGACGGTCAGTTTTGGCCCGACAAACACTTCCGGAATGTCCATACCGGAGATGCAGATGAAAAGACCGTTGCGACCTGATCTATTATCTTGGGAGACCAGGGGCTGTTTCCGGTGGTACTTGGCCATGAAAAAAACCTGGAACCGGTCCATGAACGATTTGAGAGTGCCGGGAATTCCCATCGTCATCACCGGGGTGGCGAGGATCAGGCTGTCCATTTCCTTAAATTTCGGGTAGATCTGCTGCATATCATCGTCAAGGATGCAGGTCTCATGATCCTGACAGAAAAATTTCTCCTGGCAGCCTTGGAAATCGAGGTTAGCAACCGTGATGAGCTCCACGGCGCAGCCGGCATCCCTGGCTCCCTGCAACGCCCGTGCAAGCAACTGTGCAGTGTTACCTTCGGGGAGAGGACTGCCTAAGAGGCCGATGACCTTTTTGCTCATACCAGCATTGGGGAAAAAAACGCAATATAGTTTCGCATATGAAACAATGGCGAGAGGAACGTCTGGGGATAACTGACATTCTTCGTACTAACACAACTGATATATATCTTTGACATAGAAGTGAAATCTGGTGATAAATCTGACCGAACAAAAGACGTATACGGCAGGCCAGAAGGTCGGGCCGGGAAAATACGTGTGTATCGACTGCGGCAAGGAGTACACACTCGACAAGAGCGAGCAGGATCTCCGAAAATGCCCGGCCTGTTCCTGCGAGGAGTACCAGTGTTTCCCGATGACCCACATCCGCCCGGACATCAAAACTCCCGAAGATGCAAAGAACCCGCCCAGACGCGGCAAGAGTTTCCAGTAATTTCTCATTTTTCCGGCAACGGTACTGCCAGTTGTGAATGCCCGGGGAGCCCTTTGGGGATTTTCGGGGCCTGTTTGCGAAAAAAGCACGGGCATATGGATTAATCCGTTTAACGAAAGGAAGAAATTCAGTATGGTGAATGTATCGGCAGAGGGGCAGGTCTTCAAATGCGAGATCTGCGGGAATGTTGTGATCGTAAAAGAAGCCGGCGGCGGAGAACTGATCTGCTGCGGGGAACCCATGAAACTGGAGAGTGAATGAGTATGGTAGTAAAGAAGCCTGTTACAAAGAAACCTGTAGTAAGGAAAGGTACCGAAAAAGAGCTCAAAAGCCTTGGAAAGAAGATCGGGAAAGTGCCCAAGTTCTTCAAGGAGCTGACCGTCAACGACCCCGAGATGTACAACCTCGTTATCAAGATGGAGGACCACATCTGGGACGATGGTAAGCTCACAAGGAAGACCAAGAAGCTGATCGCAATCGCGATTGCAGCGGCACTCCGCGACCAGCACGCGGTCCATGCCCAACTGATAGGGGCGGCAAACCTCGGTGTCACAAAAGCCGAGGTCGAAGAGGCGCTCCGGGTCACGTTCCTTCTCTCGGGCATGCCGGCGTACGTCTACGGCAAGGCCCAGCTCGATGAAGTCATGAAGAAATAAATCGGGGTGGTGCTGGTATGACGGAAGAAGCATGCACGGGTTTTCCGGTTCTGGGTGAACCTGCACCGGACTTTGAAGCGGAGACGACGCAGGGTCCGATAAAACTCTCGGACCTGAAGGGGAAATGGGTGGTATTGTTTTCGCACCCCGCTGATTTCACTCCTGTCTGTACAACGGAATTCATGGCGTTTGCCGCGATTCACGATGAACTCGCAGCACTCAATGTGAAGCTCATCGGACTTTCCGTTGACAGCGTATCGGCACACCTTGCCTGGGTACGCAACATCAAGGAGAAGATGGGTGTCACCATCCCGTTCCCGGTCATTGCCGACCTGAACATGAAAGTGGCAAAGAAGTTCGGCATGATCCACCCGGCGCAGAGCTCGACTGCGTCGGTCAGGTGCGTGTTCTTCATCGATGACAAGGGGATCATGCGGGCGATGATCTATTACCCGTTACAGAACGGACGGTTCATGCCCGAGATCATCCGGCTGGTAACAGCGCTCCAGACAACCGACAAGTACAAGGTATCGACGCCCGCAAACTGGCAACCGGGCGACAAGGTGGTCGTGGCGCCGCCAAAGACCGCAGCCGAGATGGACAAGCGCTTAAGCGAAGGGTACGAGTGCAAAGACTGGTACCTCTGTTTCAAGAGCGTATGAGCGGGCCGGAAGTACCGGGCCGGACCCCCGGTTTTTGATTTTTTTAGAATAATTTCATTGCTGCATTTTTATTGCACATCAGGTGCAGGATTTCGGGAATCGATACCGGACTGGAGGGGTACCTCTACCCCTCCGGCCCGGTTGTCCATAGTTAACCGTGAGATTTTTGTCACTTGTACATGCGAATGTTAGATGTACATGTCACTACGGTTTTTGCGGCTTGATCGCTGATGCATGCAAAAGTGAGGATTGCCGTACCCGCTACGTACCGCATCCAATGATTTTTCAGCCACCATATCCAAGCATCATCTATGCCCGTAAAAGTCCTCGCGTTTGCCGGGAGCCCGCGCCGGCACGGCAATTCGGAGACCCTGCTTGACTGGGTACTCGCGTCCATGGCAGAAGAACCGGACGTCACGGTCGAGAAGGTCCCGCTCACCGAGGCAAACGTCAACCCCTGCCGGGGGTGCAACGCGTGCGAGAAATTCAACAAATGTATCCAGCGCGACGGGATGGACACGTATCACGATAAGATCATCGACGCGGACTGCATCGTCCTCTCCTCACCCATCTTCTGTATGGGGCTTTGTTCGCAGGTAAAAGCCCTCGTGGACCGGGCGCAGGTCTTCCGGTCCCGGAAATATGTTCTCAAACTCCCAATAGTTCCTCCTGAACGAAAAGGAAAACGCCTTGGAGTGTTCCTTGCGACTGCAGGGCAGACCTGGCCGTATGTCTTTGACGCGGCGGTGCCCTCGGTTAAGTGTTTTTACCATGTGATCGACATAAAGGATGCAGACATCAGCTACCTGATGGTAAACGGCGTGGATGAGAAAAGGGCAATCGAACGCCACCCGACTGCCCGCTCTGATGCCATAAAACTGGGAAAGACCGTTATCGCCGAAGAAAAAAAGCGTCTGGGTGCAGGAGCACAGGGATGACCATTACGGTTCTCGGCATCTCAGGAAGTCCGCGCCGGCACGGCAACACCGAGACGCTCTTGGACAGTTTCCTTGACGGCGCGAAAGCTGCGGGAGCCTCGGTGGAAAAAGTGGTGCTCAGGGATATCAATTACTCACCCTGCCGGGGGTGCAACGCCTGCCACAAGACCGGTGAATGCGTGGTAAAAGATGATGCCCCGGGCCTGTATGACCAGATCCTTGCCGCTGACTGCGTTGCAGTCGCTTCCCCCATCTACAGCATGGGGATCACGGCCCAGCTCAAAGGGTTCATAGACCGAGCGCAGTACCTCTGGGCGCGGAAGTTCATCCTCAAAACACTGGATTTCTCCGAAGACCACATCAAACACCATAAGGGGGTCTTCATCTCGACTGCCGGGCAGAACCAAGCACACGTATTCGATAGTGCGTTCCCGGCGATCACCGCCCTCTTCCATGGTACGGGATTTGACTATTCTGAAAATATCGTTGCCAACAACATGGACCAGTACAACGGGATAAAAAACCACCCGACCGCGTTAAAAGAAGCATACGAAAAAGGGCAGAAGGTCGTGAGGGAACTTCAGGCGTTCAAAATTACGTGAAACCGGAAAGAGCGTCCCGGGGAATCCCGGCAGAACGATCCTGCATTCCGTTTTCTTCAATTTAAAAAATGATTATATGGCGAATGGATAGAACGATGCCACAAGGACACCAAACGCGGCGACGATCAGGATAACAAAGATCGCCGGGTTCCATGCGAGCACCTTCCGTCCGTCAAGCACGCTGACCGGCAGCATGTTGAACGCCGCAATCATCGCGTTGACCTGAAGTCCGACCATGCCGACAAGGGTACAGAGATTTGCCCCAAGACCGGAGGACGTACCACCATAGAGGAGCAAACCGGCAAACGGTATACAGAGGATCAGGTTCGTTACCGGCCCGGCAGCCGAGATCTTCCCGTTCTCCTCCCGGCTGATCATCCTGCCATCGGCCCTCATGTTGTAGATCATCGTAGCGCCGGGGGCGGCAAACACGACACCCACAATGGAGGCCAGGGCGACTGCGACAAGGAGCATCATGTTGTCTTTCCGGAACTCTGCCCAGTACCCGTATTTTATCGCGGTAAACTTGTGAGCCATCTCGTGGAGGATGAACCCGAATAAGACCACCACAAGGGATACCCCGAAGTAGATCAGAGCGGTAAAGGCACTGATACGGCTGGAATTAAAGTTCAGAAACCCGCCGGGCGAAATGAAAATGATCGCAAATGAGATGGATATTGCAATCCACGCGACAAAGAGATCAGCTTCTTCGCGCCGGGTAATTCGTTCGAGCATGAAACCACCGGATCAGATAGGGTGTTTATCTCATATCTGTTTTCGTGTCCGACGCCAGGCAGTGCGGTCATCACGTTTATCCCTTTTTCCGGCAATTGTACTTTTGTATGACGATTGAAGAGGTCCGTGCAGAGATCACCCAGATCGATGAGGAGATCATCCACCTTATCGCGCAGCGGCAGAACCTTGCCAAAAAAGTCGCATCAGTCAAGCAGACGGAAGGGATACCGGTACACGACAACCAGCGGAAAACTGATGTGCTGGAGTACGTAATGAAACTCGCAAAGGCAAATCATGTCGATCCCGCCCCGATAAAAACCATCTTTGAAACATTGATCTCGATGAACGAGAAAGAGCAGCGTGCCACGATGGGAAAATCCGTCCCGCCAAAAAGGATTGTCAGATAAGTTCTGTCAGACTCCCTTTTGATACTTTTTTATAAAAAATGGGCATCAGTCCCCCGGGCCTACAGGAACCGGGACCCGAAAAGGATAAAGATCCCCACAAGGACCATGACGACACCGATGGCAATCCTGAGCGCCCGCCGGTTCTCCAGACGCCACGTGTTAACCCTCTCCGGGGGTATCCCGAAGACGACCACGAGCAGGATCACGATCAGTGGCAGGATGAAGATAACGTTGAACAGGAGCAGATATGGGATTCCTTCTGCGAGCGTCATCGTGTTGCTCATGAGGCCTAGGATCGTCAGGTAGATCCCGCCGGCGCAGGGCAGTTCGAAGATCCCGACAAGGACCCCCAGGACAAACGCCGCCGGAAGAGTTGCCGTCCTGATATACCGCTCGATCACCGGTTTTTTGGACTCCGGGATGGCAAGGAGGAACCCGTCCTTTCTTACCGCAGCATCGATGATATTTACCGCCCCAATGACGATCGCTATCGCCGCCGCCGCTGTCGCAATGAGGGACGATATCCCCGGTCCCGAGGCGTTGATAAACGAGAGGAAGCCGAGGCCCGAGATGAAATAGAACAAAAAGACCGCGGCGATATAGGTGATCCCGACCATCAGCACCTGACGGCGGGTCTGAAGCGCGATGATCGAGAGCAGGAGGATGGCGAGTACGGCAAGGCCGCACGGGTTGATGCTCGCGATCCCGGCACACAGTATGACAAGGGGCACCGTCAGGGCAGAGACCGTCCCGGGGCAGTTTTCCGTGGCAGTGCTGTTGACCGCCGCGTTTCCGGTCTGGCCCTGAGCGGGAGAGGCAAGTTCCTGCCGGATCGCGGCGTCCAGCCTGTCCCGGATTTGGTCCTCGCCAACCAGAGCCTGATTTCCGATAATAATGGTGGGCACCCCCGGGGAGTCGATGCCGAGGGCCTTGTCCATGGAGATAAACCGGGCCTGGCTAGTCGCGTTATGGTAGACTTCCAGCTGCTCGAAGTCAAGCGTCGGGTACTTGGATGAGGTCTCCTCGACAAAGGGCTTTATGGCATCGCAGTGGCTGCAGCCGTCGCCATAGAAGAAGTACGCGGTGACAGACTGGTTAAAAGAAGGGGGGGCGGTGGGGATTGCGCTTACTGCGCTGTATTCACTTTTTTTTTTTCAATAGCCTGAAGATACCCTTCAAGTTTATCGGGGATTTCCTGTTGTCCGACAAGCACGACATTCCCGATAACGATCTCAGGGACACCGGAAGGAGAGGAGATGCCAGCTGCCGCGTTTACCTGGTCATAGATCTGCTCGTTGGTCGTGTTGTACCACACTTCCAGCTTCCGGATATTCACATCCGGGTATTTTTTTGTCATATTTTCCATAAATGGCTCAATAGCTGCACAGTGCGGGCAACCCTGGCCATAGAAGTAGTAGACAACGCTGTCATCGGCAGTAATTGCAGGTGTAGACGATGAGGTTGCAGTTGCAGCCTCTGCGCTGCCGTGCGCTGTGACAAACACGACCGTAACAACGGCGATTATGACAAAAATTGCAATAAAAATCTTGATGATCTTATCCATCCTGGGGCTCCAGTATAATCCAAGAGAAGTATTGACCGGTCCGGCAAAAAAAACTAATGGAGGGAGATCATCGTTCCCACGCCATCATGGGTAAAGAGTTCGAGGATGAGATTATGCTCGATGTTCCCATTGATGATGTGGGAATAGCGGACGCCATTTTCTACCGCTTTGATGACGGATGTCACTTTCGGGATCATCCCTTCACCGATTGCACCTGACGCGAGGAGGGCACGGGCTTCTTCGATGGAAAGTTTGCGGAAGACATGGGTCCTTTTCGCGTCCATGACACCATCGACATCGGTCATGTTAATCAGTTTGAATGCCTTGAGCGCCACGGCAATATCGCCGGCTGCGGTATCTGCATTGATGTTGAGACTGCCCCCGAACCGGTCGATGGCAATCGGGGAGATTACCGGGATATAGTCCCGTTCTAGGAGGGTATTGAGGAGTGCGGGATCGATCCATTCGATCTCCCCGACATGCCCAAGGTCCACTTCCTGCTCAACACCCTTTACATTGACCTTCTGGAGGTCCATTTTCTTTGCGATGATGATATTGCCATCACTTCCCGAGAGCCCGACACCTTTTGCGCCGCATTTGGCGATAAGCGATATGATGCCCTTATTGATCTTGCCAACGAGCACCATCTGGGCGATCTCCAGTGTCTCCTGATCGGTGACCCGGAGCCCCCCGACAAAGACCGACTCTTTCCCAAGGGCTTTCATCTTCTCGGTGATCTCCGGTCCGCCCCCATGAACGAGCACGACAAGGATCCCAACGTAGTGGAGGAGGACTGCATCCTTTATGGCGTTTTCAAGGACCACCGGGTCGACCATCGCATGGCCGCCGAGCTTGATAACTATGGTCTTGCCGTGGAACTGCTGGATATACGGGAGGGCCTCCATGAGGACGTCCTCGCGCTTCATCATGTCGTATACCTCCCGTTGATCTCGACATATTTCTCAGTGAGGTCGCAGCCCCAGGCGGTCGCCTCTTCCTTTCCAGCCCCAAGGTCAAGCACGAAGATGACCTTGTTCCCGTGCATCGCGGCCTTGGCCTTGGTCAGATCTGCGATAATCTCACCGGATTTTACCAGGGGATACTGGTTGTTCCCGTCGCTGATCCACAGCGAAACCACGTTCGGGTCAAACTTAACACCGGCGCGACCTGCAGCTGCAATGACACGCCCCCAGTTGGGGTCTTCACCGTAAACTGCCGTCTTTACAAGGGGTGATTCGATCACGACCCGGGCGACCTTTGCAGCTGCGGCCTCTTTTGGGGCACCGCGGACGGTGACTTCGAGAAGTTTGCTCGCGCCTTCACCATCGGCTGCGATCTGCTGCGCAAGGGAGCGGCAGCACGCTTCGAGCGCAAGGGAGAACTCCTTTTCATTTACCTTCCCGGCCTCGCCGGTTGCAGTGCAGAGCGCGATGTCGTTTGTACTCATATCGCCATCGACAACGACCCTATTGAACGTCCGCTGTGTGGCAAGTTTGAGCACCTCCTTGAGAGGTTTTGCTTCGATCTGCGCATCGGTGTAGATGAACGAGAGCATCGTTCCCATGTTGGGGGCGATCATGCCGCTTCCCTTGGCAATCGCCCCGATCGTGAAACTTTCATTTTTGATGAGCGCATGCTTGGGACGCGTGTCGGTCGTCATAATGGCATGGACCGTGCGCTCCTCGGCATCCGGATCCGATGTAAGTTTGAGACCCACATCGGCACACTGGCGCCGGATCAGGGGCAGGTCGAGGTACCGGCCAATAACCCCGGTGCTTGCCACACCGACTGATGTTTCATCCACGCCCAGTGCGGATCCGGCATATTCTGTCATGGTGACGGCGTCCTCATATCCCCTCTTCCCGGTGTAGGCATTCGCGCAGCCGCTGTTGGCGATGACGGCTTCCAGTTTTCCTGATTTGATCTGCTTTCGCATCAGTTCGATGGGGGCCGCCTTTGCGAGGTTCTCGGTAAATACGCCGGCCGCAGTACCGCTTGCGCGGATCAGAGCCAGACCAAACTTTCCTTCCTTTACCCCGTATGCGGTGACACCTTTTACCGCACAGATACTCTTATAGACCATGTTCCTGTTCCCTCCGCTGGTAGTGGTTATTTTTGCGTTTGATGTTTCAGGTTGAATAGGATGCGCCGACTGCCTGGACAATATCGGCACGGGTGAGTATTCCGACCAGTTTTTTCCCTTCAAGTACCGGCAGCCGCGCGATGCCCTCCCTAAGCATCAGTGAGGCGGCAGCCTCGATATCCATATCCACGGTCGCGGTAACAACCCGGTGGGTCATCACTTTTTTTACCGGCAGATCCCCGATATTGCGCAGGGCATCCTTGGTCTTCTCCCAGTTGACATATTCCCGTATCGGCACCTCGATGATCTCAAGGGGCGACGGGAGCCAGAGATCGTCGGACAGTTTCCGGGTCTCCAGTTGTGCGATAACATCGGATTCCGTGATTATCCCGGCAAGGGTGTCCCCTTCCATTACCGGCAGTCCCCCGATGTGATGCTGGCGCAGGATCGCAACCGCATCGCGGAGCGGGGTATCTACAGTACAGATCAGGGGATTTTTTGTCATGGCTTCTGAAACAAGCATAATGTTCACTCCGTTATGGCAGCAGCCCGGCTGCAACAAGACCGTCGATTTCCTTAAACCCGCACATGATGTTCATATTCTGGATGGCCTGCCCGCTGGCTCCCTTGACAAGGTTATCGATCGCTGACGCCACGACCACCCGTATGCCTTCGCTCTCGACCATGAGATCGCAGAAGTTGCTGCCCCGGACTGCCGAGAGCATCGGCTTCTGGTACCGGACGAAAAACTCGTCCTTGTAGAAGTCCTGGTACAGTTTCTCGACCTCTTTTGTTTCCATTGGCTCGTTTAAGAGGATGTGGGCGGTGGTAAGGATACCACGGTTGACCGGCACGAGATGGGGTGTGAAGTAACATTTCGCAGTTGAACCGAGCTTTTGGAGTTCCTGTTTCATCTCCGCGAGGTGGCGGTGGCTGGTCCATTTGTAGGGCGTGATATTGTCGCCGACGTTCGGGTAGTGGGTGGTTGCTGACGGGTTGTCGCCTGCTCCGCTCACACCGGTCTTTGAATCAAAGATGACCGTGTTTGCGTACCGGGCAAGCGGGGCGGCGGCAAGGGTGGCACCGGTGGGGAAACACCCGGGGTTTGCCACAAACTTCGCGTTGACGCAATCTTTCCGGTGCAGTTCAGGAATGCCATAGGGTGCGGGGAAATAATCCGTGTGCGTGACACCGTATACTTTCTCAAAAGTCTCCTTTGGGAGACGGTAATCGGCACTCAAATCGACAACTTTGATCCCCCGTGAGAGGAGTTTTCCCGCTATGGACATGGCCGCCGTGTGCGGAACCGCGAGAAATGCAACGTCTGCCTCCAGAGCATCCGGTGACGGATTCTCGAATTTGAGATTCGTGAATCCTTTGAGATGAGGATGGATCTGGTCGAGAGGTGTCCCTGCAAGTTTGCGCGATGTGGCACAGACAACCTCCGCGGCAGAGTGATGGTACAGGAGGCGGACCAGTTCCCCACCGGCGTACCCCGAAGCCCCGACAATCGCAACTTTCATATATGGATCTTTTTATTCCTGAAAACTTAACCTTTTGCGGAAAGCGGATGCAGGGATTCTGAAAAATATCGCAGATATAAGATTTATTCCGGTTTTTATGGGATTTGCAGATTATCAGGTTTCGAGTTTTCGGGTGTAGATATCGAAGATGCGCTGGGAGAGTATTTCGATCCGTTGCCGGTCTTCGAGACCCTCCAGAAGATCGACGGGGATTGCATCGATACCCTTGCTCGCCCCAAGGTACGCCCCGCAGATAAAACCGATTGTATCGGTGTTTCCGCCCACATGGGCCGCAACGGTCAAGAGATCGGCAGGGCGCTGGTACCTGCTGATCAGGAAGAATGCAATGGGAAGTGTCTGGTACAACGAGACATCATTGCCGATCTTAAGGACTGCGGTGTCCGTTTCTGTGCCATCTTTTTCAAGCTCGATTGCGTTATGGATCTTGCCCCCCAGCACCTCGTCCTCGTTCTGTGCCTGCTGCAGGGCCCTCCCGACAGGGTCGGGGATTTCGTGCACCGCGTGGTACAGCAGCGTGATAAATGTCGAAACCGCAGCATGGGCTGCCGGATGAGTATGAGTTACCGAGCAGGCCCGCACTGCCCTTTCGGTCCCCTCATGAATATCAGGATATGCAAGGGCAAACGGGAGCGTCGGGGGGAGACAACCGGCGGTCGTGGATTTTACACCGCAGGAGTGTGCCTTTCCTGAGAACATATGTTCGCAGGCTGAGGACACAGAACCGTCCGGGAACCGGAGTGCCTCGCGGGAATAGAACTCTTTTAAGGCAAGCCCGTACCGTTCGTCTGTATACCGGCCATCTGCAAGCAGCGTTGCCACAAGGATCATGATCTGGGTGTCATCCGTGTATTGGCCGGCGGACAGATTATCATTGGGATGGCCCTTGTATGCCCTGCGGTACCCGTACCTCATCTTGGTAAGGCCGGGCATCGTGCTCTCATTTGGCATGCCAAGGGCGTCACCCACCGCAGCCCCGAGCATGCATCCCTTCATTCTTTCCAGCATTGATACAATATTGAAAGACACCGATAGATAATGATTCTTGTATTTTCTTTTTTTTGGTGGATCCACGCGCAAATCGGAGTTTTAATGTATTTTCGCGGCATCAGGTCACAGAAGAGAGGTTTTTATATATACAAATAAATTCACTGTCCGGGGATGTTCCCCCACCACTAAAACTTATATAGCAATTTGACATGATTAATTGTGTAAAATTGGGGGAGATATGAACGAAGATTTCGATGTCCGACTCATGGAGAACGTTAAGTACTATACGCCGGCTGCGGAGTACAAGCGTACCTCTTGGATAGGTGACTACCAGAAAACCTATGAGAGATTCCATTCCAATCCCGATGCGTTCTGGGATCAGATCGCCCGGGAGCTTGAATGGATCCGGCCCTGGGATCGGATTTGCGAGTGGAAGTATCCCTATGCCAAGTGGTTTGTCAACGCACAGCTGAACATCACCGCCAACTGCCTCGATCGCCATGTTGCCGGTGACCATCGGAACAAAGTGGCCCTGATCTGGCGGGGGGAAGACGGGAAGGAACGGGTATACTCTTACCAGCGCCTGCTGGGCGAGGTCATGAAATTTGCGAACGGCCTCAAAAAACTGGGAGTGAAAAAGGGTGACCGGGTCTGTATTTACATGCCCATGGTGCCAGAGCAGCTGATCGCGATGCTTGCCTGCGCCCGTATCGGGGCCGTTCACAGCGTCGTCTTTGCCGGTTTCGGGACCACTGCACTGAACATGCGGATCAATGATGCAGAAGCAAAAGTAGTGATCACTTCAGATATCTCGATCCGGCGCGGCAAGGCGATCCCCTTAATCACCATTGTCAAGGATGCAATAGTCAACGCACCCTCAGTGGAGCACATCGTTATTTACCGGAGACGCAGAGAACCACCGGTTGAAATCCGCCCGGGGAGGGAACACGATTTCTATGGAATTATGGAGGATGTACCTCCGGACTGTCCCTGCGAAGTGATGGACGCAGAAGACCCGCTCTTCATCCTCTACACGAGCGGATCTACCGGGACCCCAAAAGGTGTTGTCCATACCTGCGGGGGTTATATGGTCGGGACATACTACACCACAAAGGTTGTCTTTGACATTAAGGAGAGGGACATCTACTGGTGCACGGCGGACCCCGGCTGGATCACCGGCCATTCCTATATCGTGTACGGCCCACTTGCCGTCGGGGCCACCGTGTTTATCTCAGAGATAACCCCGGATTACCCGGACGCCGGCAGCTGGTGGAAACTTATCCAGGAGCAGCAGATCTCGGTGTTCTACACGGCACCGACCGCAATCCGGACCTTCATGAAAGTGGGGGAGACGTGGCCCAACAAGTACAACCTCAGTTCCCTGCGGATTATCGGATCCGTCGGGGAACCGCTCAACCCCGAGGCCTTCGAGTGGTATTACAGGGTGATCGGGAAGAGCAGGTGCCCGGTCGTGGATACCTGGTGGCAGACAGAGACCGGCATGCAGATGATAACGACAATCGTCGGCGAGCCGATGCGCCCGGGTTTTGTGGGGAAGGCAATACCGGGAGTCGAAGTGGATGTTGTGGACAAGAATGGCAAGCCGGTACCCCCGGGCACAGGTGGATTCCTTGTGATCAAAAGACCGTGGCCTTCCATGCTGCGTACGGTGTACAAAAACGATGAGCGGTACCGGAAGTACTGGGAGACCATCTCGGGAGTCTATGCAGCGGGAGACCTCGCGGTCAAGGGAAAAGACGGGTACATCATGGTGATCGGCCGGGCCGATGACATCATCATCGTCTCCGGGCATAATATCGGGACAGCAGAAGTGGAAAGCGCGCTTGTTTCCCACCATGCGGTAGCAGAAGCTGCAGTGATCGGAAAACCTGATGCCATCAAGGGAAATGCGATCAAGGCCTTTGTCATTCTCAGGGTAGGAAACAAGCCAAGTGAAAAACTGACTCAGGATCTTATCTACCACGTGCGCATGACGCTCGGGCCCATCGCGGTGCCGCACGAGATCGAATACGTCGACAAACTGCCCAAGACCCGCAGCGGCAAGATCATGCGCCGGGTGCTGAAGGCAAAAGAGCTTGGCATGGATCCCGGGGATGTCTCGACACTCGAAGAATGAGAACTAAAGAACCCGGTAACGACGGCTGAATTACAACATGAAGGGAATAAACTACAAAACGGAGATTAAAAAATGCAGAATGAAACGACCCAACAGGCAACAAGCGTGAAAAACCTGGATATGACGGCAAACCCGGCACCCCTCGGGCTGCTCGGGTTTGGTATGACGACCGTGCTCTTAAATTTGCACAATGCAGGCTTCTTTGCACTTGGTTCCATGATCCTTGCAATGGGGATCTTTTACGGAGGCCTTGCCCAGATCATCGCTGGCATCGAGGAATGGAAAAAGAACAACACGTTCGGGGCAACTGCATTCACCTCCTACGGGGCATTCTGGCTGACGCTCGTCGCCCTGCTGGTGCTCCCGAAACTGGGGCTTGCCGCTGCACCGGATGCGACTTCCATGGCGGCCTATCTTGCGATGTGGGGGATCTTCACGCTGATCATGTTTGTCGGGACCCTGAAAGCGAATCGCACCCTCCAGTTGGTCTTTGCAACACTTGCGATCCTGTTCTTCCTGCTCGCCATCGGTGAGGTCACCGGGGATGGAACCATCACCGTGATCGCAGGATATGAAGGGATCCTCTGCGGGTTCCTCGCGATCTACGCGGGCCTTGCACAGGTACTCAATGAGATGTACAAAAAAACCATTGCGCCCCTCGGGTAAACCCCGCCGGAACGGGATACTCCTTCCCAAATTTCATTTTTTACGCACTTGCATCATATGGATGCGGGAGTACCATTGCATTACAAGGACCGGAAGATCTTCTTCCGCTGGGCAATCTGGTAGCCGGAAATAACCTGGACGGATTCCCCGAATTCACGGTCAAGTGCCGGATCTCCGGAATCCACATACAAAAACGGGGTCTCCCGCAGTTTGTGCGGCGTTGCGGCAACGATCAGGTTATGCAGTCCAACATTTCTGACTACAGATGCGCTGATCTGCTGGTTCCCCCGGCCGAGGATAAAACCTTGGGCGCCGATGGGACTGATGATGATCTTCGTTTCAGGATACCTGCTGACAAGATCGAGGAGAGTTTTCTCATCCGTGTCTGATGCCAGAAGACTTCCATCGATGACAGCATCTACGCCGAGCAAGGTTTTTTTGATCCCCAGTTGCCGGGCGATTGCCTCCGTTGTCGTCCCGGCGCCGATAATATAGAGCACCCCGGGAAGCATCACTTCCTTTAAGAACCGGGCGATCTCCTCTTTTGCCCGGTCTTCATCTGCTTCCTCAAACACCTGTTTTGCGACCTGCGTCATATGGGCACGGGCCGGTACCCGGGCAATGCCGATCAGGTGCGTATCAAGTACCCCGTCACGGTACACTTTCTCATCGACATCCATCACCTCTGCATCCTGAATGCCATAGGTTTCCGAGATGAGAACTGCAGCTGCAGACGGGTCAAGCGCGAATACCGCGGAGTACATTTTCACACCTGCAGGAATTCCGAGGATCGGGACAGCTTGTTGTGCAGCCTCAAAAACATCCCGTGCTGTGCCGTCACCGCCGCAGAACAGGATCAGATCGACGCCTTCCTGAAGAAAAGCGGAGACCGCTTTTTTTGTGTCTTCGGCGGTGCTGGTCCCCGGGTTCCGGTATGCGACCCGGTAACGGGTTTCACCACACGCACGAAAGGCGGCCTCTCCCATTTCCCCGGAACAGGTAACAAAAAAAAGATCCGGGACGGATGTAAGGTGACGGATAGTGATGGCCGCCCGTTCCTGTGCCCGGGGCACGGCCCCGCGGCGGCGCGCCTCTTCCACATTTCCGTCAGTTCCCTTGAGGCCGACAGACCCGCCCATGCCAGCGACAGGATTGATGAGAAAACCGATGCGGCGCATAAAAAGAAAGATTATTTAGGAAATTTTTGGGATACGACCAATCGCCTGTTTGATCAGCTCATCAGGATATTCGTAGTCCACCAGCTCGCCGCTGTAGAATGCATCGTAGGCCGTCATATCAAAGTTGCCGTGGCCTGAGCAGTTGAAGAGGATCGTCTTGTCTTCGCCGGTCTTTTTGCACGCGAGCGCCTCATCGATGGTAGCTTTCACTGCGTGAGACGTCTCCGGGGCGACGATGATCCCCTCGGTGCGGGCAAAGGTCTGGGCTGCCTCAAACACCTCGCTCTGGTGATAGGCCACCGCACGCATCACGCCATCATGAACCAGACGTGAGACGATCGGCGAATCGCCATGGTAGCGGAGACCACCCGCATGCATGGCGGGCGGGACGAAATCGTGGCCGAGAGTAAACATCTTCATGAGAGGAGTGAGTCCGGCCACGTCTCCGAAGTCGTACGTATACAGGCCCTTCGTGAGGCTCGGGCAGGAGGCGGGCTCGGCTCCGATGATGTCGATATCCTTGTGCTTCCCCGTGAGTTTGTCCCCGGCAAACGGGAACGATATGCCGGCAAAGTTGGAGCCGCCGCCTACGCACCCGATCACCACGTCAGGGTAGTCATCAACCATGGCGAGCTGCTCACGGCATTCGAGCCCGATAACGGTCTGGTGGAGGCAGACATGGTTCAGCACAGACCCGAGCGCGTAGTTGGTATTGGCATGCGTTGCTGCATCTTCGACCGCTTCTGATATGGCAATGCCAAGCGCTCCCGGCGTCTCGGGGTCCTTCTCAAGGACTGCTCGACCGGAATTTGTCTTTGTACTGGGACTGGGGATGCACTCTGCCCCCCAGACATGCATCATCGATTTCCGGTACGGTTTCTGGGTATAGCTCGACCGTACCATATAGATGGTACACTCCAGATCGTAGAGCATCGTCGCAAAGGCAAGGGCTGAACCCCACTGCCCGGCCCCGGTCTCCGTTGAGATACGCTCAATACCGGCCTTCATGTTATAGTAGGCCTGAGGGATGGACGTGTTGGTCTTGTGGCTTCCGGCCGGGCTGACGCCCTCCCATTTGTAATAGATCTTCGCCGGGGTCTTCAGGAATTTTTCCAGCCGGTGCGCACGGTAAAGGGGGCTCGGTCTCCAGAGCCGCAGTACATCCCGCACCTCTTCCGGGATATCCACATGGCGGTCTGTCGTTACTTCCTGGCGGATCAGTTCCATCGGGAAGATCGCTTTTAAGTCATCCGGGCCGATGGGCTTGTGGGTGGCGGGATGGAGCGGGGGATCGAGAGGAGAGGGCAGGTCTGCCTGGACATTATACCATTTCTTGGGTATCTGCTCCTCATCAAGGAGGATCTTGGTCTGCATGCCCGGTTATTCTGTTTTGTACAAATATATACATTGTGGAGCGTATTTGGCATTTGATGTTTTTATGCATGCATTTTGAAGGCAGGCACTAACAGGCAGGCGTCACAAACTGAACATATCTTGGCACCAGCATCCGTGCAAATTCAGAGAGTGGGCGTGCACCTGTATATTTGTCTCTTCATAAATGGTGGCAGGCATATTACATGCTCCCGCCCCGCCGTACTCTGCCCTGCCAGCTGATCACGCCCGCTTTTTCCTGCGGAGATGCGGGGGAAACGGAAATTCCTCCCCATCGATGAGGCGCTTCCAGTTGAACTGGCTGAAGAGTTTCATATGAAGGACTGCACCCTTGTTCCGGGTATTGAGGACTGAAACCGTACTGGAGAAAAACGGCGGGACCATCAGAAGTTCCTCGTCATCGATGATCAGTTCGAGCGTATTTTCGACTCTCATCAGTTTATGGATCTCCTCAAATTCCGGAGGGGCAAACGGGGGAGGGACAGCAAATTTTTTCGGGGGGATGACGTGGATATCTGCATTTTTTCCCGGGAACTGTTTCCGCAATTTTCTCTCAAGACCCGGTGTGTCGGATATCACGAGAAGCAGCAGGGAAATATCCTTAATCCGTATGTCTTCAATGAACGGAAGG